>Ga0114984_1000696_pt1 | contig 12829 bp, 10 predicted proteins | sample Shrwel1BS1Day1_FD_96987 | JGI IMG/M metagenome (GOLD analysis project Ga0114984, IMG submission 96987) | Subsurface microbial communities from deep shales in Ohio, USA - Utica-3 well 1 S-1-Day1 | ecosystem: Environmental > Aquatic > Deep subsurface > Shale gas/oil reservoir > Produced water/Flow... | reverse complement strand
TGGCTGCGTGCTGCTTGGCGAGCCTGGGGCGTGCTCCCTGTCTGCGATTCCGCGCGCAACGCGTCGTATGCACCCTGGCCGCCTGCCAGCTGCACAACTCTGTTTGCCAAGTCTTGTTGCCCACCTGCATCCATTGACGTCGCAGTTTGCTGTGCCTCTTGATACTGTTGTGCCCGCGTTGCTGAATCGCTTGCTTGCTGCAGCGACGTCATTGCCTTGGTCAAAGTTGCTTCGCGACCAGCGTCTTGCGTTGCTTTGGTCCCTGCTGTTGTTTCCGCTCTGGTGTTGTTGCCATGAGTTGCCACAGCCTGTGACACTTTCTTGAAATCATCACTCGAGGCGATCCGCTGCGCGTCTTCCCAGGCGCGTTGCGTCGTGTTCGCGCCCTGGCTTTCGAGCTTCCCCGCCCAACCAGCCTTGAAGGCTCCCTTCCCACCTTCTGCGCCTCCTTGCAAGCCTCCAGTAGTTATGGCTGCAAATGCCTCGTCTTCAGACATCTTGTATTTGCGAGCGTAGTCTTTGACCATCTGTTGACCACTCGAAATGGACGTCGCATCGCTACCAGATGTACCAAAAGATGATCCGCTACCTACATCTGTTCCTTTGTACGAACTTGCCCCATTCTTTTTGAAGTTCGAATATGCAGCGCTTGCTTGACTCGTGAACGCTCCCATTTGAGCTTGTGCTTGGCCCCACGACTCGTTATAGGCCTTCGATGCGGCCGCAGAAACTGCGCCCTTCGCGCTTGCGCTGTATTCGCCCAAATTCGAGTTGGAGCCGCTTGCGTCGACTGCGCCACCACCGTTGCCCATGTCATAGCGCTGCTGAGACATACCGTTGCTCGTCGAGAAGCCGCCAGAGTTGACCATCCCGTTCGTGTCCCATTTGCCTGAGCTCACGTTGTTCGAGCTGTGCGTGCCCCAGCTTGTGTTGCCCATGTTCACATTGCCAACGCCAGCCTCGCCGCCTTTGCTCGTTGCAGCCCCTTGTGCGGGTGCACTCAGTGCGCCTGCTGCGCTACCCATGGCCACTTCACCGCCGCGAACCAGTGCATAAGCGATCATTGGGACCGCCATCACCAATGCGCCAGCCATCGCCTGTTCGGAGAACCCTGTCTGGATAATGGCCTGTGAGTTTTCCATCGTCTGCGTGACGAAACCGCCAGTAGCAGCCTGCAATCTTGCAGAGGTCATCGGTGTCAGCATGTGGTTGATGACCGAATACAGCGGCGCCCACAACTGCACCCACACCGAGGTCATCGCGTAAGTCTTGATCACCCCGAGGGATTTCTCCCCCGCCAGGATGATGATCACCATCACGATCGGGAACACGGCGATAAGAATGATCTCCACGATGTTGCGCATTTTGGGCAATATCTCTGCCCCGATCATGCCCATCACCCTATATGAGTTTTCAGCCGATTTCTGGGCTGTGATCGTCCCAATTTGCAGCGCAACTGCACTGCTATCCCCTGCAACCAGACCCATGTTGCCTGCAGATACGTTGAGCAGGTTCACTGTCAACGACTGCATGATTTGGTCAGTGATGTTTCGAGACGAACCCAGCAAGATCCCCTCAGCACCTGGCAGGTACGTGCTAATTAGCGAAGTGGCGTTGATATTGTTGTCAGGCAACAGATTCTTTGCCAGCCAACCCTTTTGAGCAGCTTCTTCCGCCACCAACCATTCCTTTGCCTCGTCGTATGCAGAACCCGAACCCAGGCTGTTGATACATTCGAAGTTGTCATAACCAGTTCCTGAACGCATAGGCATTTTTGCAATGCGGGCTGGGTTCAAGAAACCAGTTGCAGTTCCACGCCCAGTTGCCAAAAGATCCAATACGTTAGTCGAGTCAACCAGGGATTTGAATTTGTCTACGTTGTCGACAATCTCAGGAACGACACACGCTTTGGTAAAGCTTGCCCAAGCCTCAACGGCCTTAGGATTCTTTGGTCGCAAATCAGACAAAGTTTTCATTGCGTTTGCGCCCCATGCCATCCCTGTTTTTGAGAATGACAATTCATCCGCTGCAGCGAATGAGGTTTCAAATGCCTCCGTCAAATACTTACCGACCAAGCTCGTCCCTGATGAAATGAATGCGACCCCAAGAGGCACGTTGGCCACGTTCATCACGCCGCCACTTCTCAAATCACGAATCGTCACGGTTACTTTCGGCACAAACAAGATGCCGTAGACAATGGCCAAGATAACCAGGTACTGCCCTGGCTCCTTGAAGCTCATTTTCAGCATGCCCATCACCGCTGAGGTCAGCAACCCCAGCAGAGCGATTGTCTTCATCAGGCCCAAGAAATCGTTCCCGCCCATGATCATCGCAACGCCATCTAGCGCTGCTTTGATCGATGTCGCGTTCCAATACGCATATATTTCAAACATCGTCCGTTCCTCGGGCCTGAATTGTTAGATTAAATGCCTCGTGAATACTTGAGGTTATCCATCAGTCTCATATTGAACGATGTGTTGATGTATTGCTCCAACGACGCCATCTGCCGAACCAGTTGATCTTCGCTCCCGTTAACTCGGTCCAATTCGGCACGGATCGTTGCAGCCTCTTCACCCAACTTAGTCAGATTCTCAATCAGGTCTGCCACGTCCTTGTCGTCAAGAGAAAGTCCATTTGTTGCATACTTCTTTGAATCTGTTAGCGAAGCACGCAGTTCAGCCACCAGTGTTTCAACAAAATTGACCGTCAATTCCAGACCGATCAAGTCAGAGTATTTCTGAATGAACACGTTTGAAACAGCCGCCATCGTTGGCGAAGATGTCAATTCAAGAACTCGGAACGCCGGCAAGCGAGTTGCTCCCAGAAGCTTCACTGCATCTTCTCCACCCGAAACGGCGAACAATTCCTGTCGGTTTTGAATTGCATCGCGAATCAACAACATGCTTTCATATGCCTTTCTTGCCAAAGGCTTGTAGTTGTTGATCTGGCCGTTTTGATTAAAGTCCGAACCAATACATTTGTTTGTAATGTCATCCGGGCACTCATAAACTGTCAGAGGACCTGGTGGTGTACTCCACCTTCCAGCAAGGCTCTTCAACTCAAACTTTGCCAAACGCCCCACAGGCCTAATCTTAGGAGCTGACGCATCGTTGGGGTCTTTTTCGTAAATCTTTGTCCCAACCAATGACATGACCACATTCTTATACTCTTGGTTAACGCCCGACAGCGCCCCAGAGTTCAAAGCAAGCCATGTCACGTTATGTGGCACTTCACCAGCCGGCGAACCTCCACTGTTTGTCGCATTTGCCGGTGGCGTCGTCACGCTCAGAGCGCTGCTCAAGTTCGTTTTGAAACTGTTATACGAATCAAACCATCCGCTGCCCCCCGTGCCCTGGGCAACTTCTGTCCCTGTCTGCTTTTGCGCGACCTTTTCGGGCCAACCGGTGGCATTGACCAGAGCCTGTGCCGCTTGGCAACTGTTGCCAAGCATCGAGTTCATTTTCTGGATGTCGTCTGCAATTTCTTTGATCGTGTCTCCCAGCAGCGGTGTCAGGCTCTTGATCGCCAACTGGAAGAACAAACCAAGCGAGTTCTGGCCCACGTTGCGCAGGAAGTTCACGAACTCCGCGCTATTGGGGAACCCGAAGCTGCCCGCGAAAAAGTCCAGGCCTCCGCATCCAGCTTTCAGGCTGGGTGCTTGGAAGTTGAACGGTGTAAAGGTCTTCAAGGGGGCTCGCCACGTCACGGACCCCCCAGTCACAAACGTACCACCCTGTGATTGCACAACGCCACCTGGCGTGATGTTTGCGGCTGCACCAGCGGAGTTATAGAAGTCATCCATGAATCCCGCGTATGACCCCGTGCACATCGCTGTCACGGCCACGCCAACCACTGCTCGTTTGAATGTCTTGTTCATGATTTCCCTCACATTTCCTCGCCTGGCTTGGTTGTTGTCAGCACTCTGATTCGTTCAGTGATTTCATTGCCGGCCAACGCGCCAACGCCAACCAACGTCACCGTTTTCTTGTCGTTCGACACGAGGTAAAGGGCTGGTACCGTCGGCACGCCCACTCCATTGCTCACGAACTTCGAGATACCGTTATCAGGTCTTGGCCTCGGAAAAGATGGCAGATTCCCACCATCCATAGAAACCGGAATCACCTCGATGCCATACCTGTCGCTCATCGACTTGACCACAGGTGCCATGTCGTGACAGAACGGGCAATCGCTCCTGAAGAAGAAGACCAGGCCGTGATTGACGCCAATCTCTTCCATGGTCTTGTTTCTGGTTGCCTCGACGCGTTCTCTCTTGGACAGAGCTGCATAGCTTGCAATCGGCTGGCGCGCGTTTCCGTCAATTTCCGGATTCTTCCAAACCACGCGACGGGCCACGTCAGCAAACAACGACGACTTAGAAAGCACGTATTCCTGCGCCTTCATGTACGCCAACACGTTTGCCTCGGTCGGGTTGAATATCGCCTCCTCTCGCAGCCTGGTCACCTCTTTGTTGACCTCTTCGAAGCTCCTGAGCGACTTCAAGTCAACCTTCTTTTGAGCTTGCTTCTGCTCTTTCTTCTTGGCCTGCTTCTTCACGTCCGGTCTGTCAGGCGGGTACCAGTTGAACCCCCGGTCTGGGTTCGTCCAAGGGTCATCTTCCCAAAAGCTCTTGGGTTGCGCGTCGGCCGCATCTAGCCCGTAGTCATCAGTGTTCACTTCTTGTGCGCGCGCACCGCCTGCCGTTAAGACGGCAGCGACAAACACTGCCCCAACGGCTGTAAGAAGTCGGTTCAATAGTTTATGCATGCGTTGCAACAAAGTGTATGGACGAAACTCTACAAGTCTAGCAGCACACAAAAAAATAACATATCTAATGGTGCAACCCAATCTGGGGGGGCGCACCCAGGGCACAGACACGACAAGGGGAGCTTGTGTCACCACTCGCTCCCCTGTCTCAGCCCTCCTGACGGGCTCTAGCCCGTTCGCGGCTTACTTTGACGCTGGCCGCGCTCCAGGATTGTCAAAAGGCACCACTGGCGGCAGTCCCCCTTCATTGGGCGTCATGTTGGGCACCGGGCTGGTCAGCTTCTGCACTTCCCGAATGTCCAGGCTCTCCGTCGGTGGCGAACCGTCACGGCAAGTGTTGTAGTTCACCGAAAACTTCACATCCTTGAGCGCCCCATCGACAACCTGAGCCTCGTGGATGTTGAAGATCGTCTGAATACGCGCACAACCTTCTTGGCTGAAGCGGTGAACCACCCTCGACGTCACAGTCACCGGCCCCTGTGTGCCGAACTTCTGGCGCATGGACTGGACCCACATGGTTCCCCATTCGAATCGCTTACTCGCCTCACCGCGCTGGCTGTCGATCGCCTCAACTGTAATGGGCATGATCAAGCCCACTGCCGGCGGTGCACTCGGAGTAGCAACCATCCGCTTTACCGGTGCGCCTTGCGTTGTCGCTTGTGCAGCTGCTGATACGAGTGCGCCCATGCCCAAGCATGCAGCCAGAACAAATGAACTCACCTTCGTCATCACATTTCCACCTTCTTGTATAGCTTCTCAGCGAATCGGCCCACCTCATCCTGGCGATCCGCGAGCTTGTCCAATGCGTAGTCCAAGCTCACGTCACCACGAATGATCCCCACGTTGCCAGCAGCACAGGCGTCTTCTTGGCACCCCTGACTTGCGATTCCTTTGGGGCTGACCACAATCGTCGGTACGGTCTTGATCTCGAACTGCTTGAAAAGTGCCGGGTTGATTTCCAGCTGCACGCCTGTCTCAACAATGGGCTTCAGCGCCTCGATCGATTTGCCCCACTCTTCCGTGCCGATCCCGTACTTCGTCCCTCGAACGATCATCACCCCGCCAGCCTTCTTCAGGTCACGGCCCAGCTTCTTGAGCGAGCCTTCCGGCATCGACAACGACACGAACGCCACCAGCTTGTAGACAGGATCTGCACCCTGCATTGGGGAGTCGGGCGCCCCATACTCCTGTGCAAGTTTTGCGATGTCCACACCTTTTGCACCCATCACCTTCGAGGCATCAGGAAGTCCTGGCTGGCTTGGCATCCCATTGACGCCCCTCTGTCCTGCCAACGGACCCATCGTTGCACGACGTACCGCCCAGTCGATACCTTCCTTCTGGTCCTTGTTCACCACTTCGCGCGCGCGCTTCATCTCACGCTCCATGTCCGCCACTGTCGGCATCCGATGCTTTTCAGCATCCTCCAGCTTTGGCACCTGCTGCGTTTGGGCGTTGGCCACCGACATCAAAGTGCATGCGCAAAGCGCAACACCCAGGCCTCGGATCACTTTCGTTCTGACCATCTCACACCACCTTAATTGCTTGTAGAGAAGTTCCAGTTGCTCGATCCTGCGCAGCAGCTGCGCTTGCGGAAGATCTGGTAGGCAAAGTCCTCACCCTCGTATGGAAACTCCTTGCCCGCTCCCCACAATGCTGTTGTCCGCCCATACGGTTGACAGCATCGTCCAAGGATCTTTTTCGTTTGCGGAATCGGGAAGAGCATCTGGTACTTGTAGTTGGTCTTGTCCATCACGATCTGCGGGTAGAACGTGCACATCCCGTCACTGCCACTGCCCGCCCACATCAGACCTTCGCGATGCAGCTTGTTTGTCATGCGCTGCATCAACAGAGCTGATGCTTGCACCCCACCCAGCGAGTCAGCCACCCAACCAGTCAGCGGATACATCGGGCCTTGGCAGCCAGCGCACCAGAACAGCGTGTTCGATGGGAAGCTCGCTGTAGCCATCACACAGTCGACTGCGCATGCCGCTTGAGCAATGATGTTGGCAAACAAGGCCGCATCCGGAGCCAGGAAGAATGACAGCAGGTCGTCATCCCACAATGGGTCATATTCGGTCGCGTATGCAATGTCATACACCCCTTGCTCCAGACACGGGTTGTCGCGCAGCACTTCCAGCCAATACAGGACCGGATTCGTGTACCAATGGGCGTGGTAGAACGTAAGCTTGCTCTTGCCTTCCTGCTTTGCTCTACCCCCATAGGCCGGAGCAGAGATCCCTGTGTCCATCGTGATGCCGCCCAATGCCACATAGCAATGTGGCGTCCGCGTTGCCTCGAACAGTCGTGCCGGCTCCCAAAAGTCCGTCGCCACGCCCAGCTTGGGCGGGTTCTTGCAACTGCAAAACCCGCTACTTTTCTTGTCGTTGTCTTCCTGGTTGTTGGTGAACGCCGCTACACCCCCGATTCGTATCGGGAAAACACATGACCAGCACAGGTCCGTGATTGGATTGGGGAATCGGCCCTTGCACGTTGGGCCTGTACCCTCGCTAGGCGGCGCAGCTGCGTACACAACACCCGGGCCAACCAGCATCAGGCACATCAGCAAAAGCACAGTCCCAGATGCAAGCAGCTTCAACCAAATCTGACGACCGAAGTTAACTGCAACCTTAGTATTTGAGCTCATCGATCCTCAAAGCCTTTCCCTCTTGAGTCACCAGCGCCGGGACATTCTGGATGCCCATCTTTGTCACCAGAGCACCACCTTGATCGAAGTAGACGCGACGCTTCCACTTCTTTCCCAACTCCAAAGGACCACCCTTGACCAGGATCGGCTTGATGTTCCAGTCGTACTTCTTACCGATCTCTTCTGCCAGGGCGACTTGCCGCTTGTCTGAGCCGTCAAAGAACAACAGCCACGTGTGCAGCGAAGCAAACTCGAAGGGGTTGACCCTGGTTCCAGCCTTCACGATCAACTTGCCCTTTTCGTCCCGTATGTCTCGTGCCACAGCTACGGATGGGTCAAAGTAATAGGTTTTGTTCGCCTTGGCGTTACCCAGACCAGCCACAGGCTTCGGATACTGCACAGATCGAATCGAGCGTTCCTTGGCCTCTTCCATCTTCTTGGCCAACTCGCCCGACTTCTCCATGCGCTTGAGCTTCTTCTCGATCGCCTCGAGCATGTCAGGCTCGCTGATTCCATAAGTCGGCCCAAGCGGTTCATCTTGCGCGCCACCTACCCTTACGCCAGATTGAGCCATTGCGGAACCTGCGCACACCGACAGGCAGGCCACCAACGCCTGGATGGCGCCAACTCGTTTAGAAAATGACAACAGCACGGCCGATGATCCTTTCTTCTGGAACCCATCCCATGAGCGCATAGCGCGAGTCCAGGCTGTCAGGATGATCTGCCTGCACGTAAATCTGACCCTTGGGGATGACGCCAGTCGGGCCAAGCTCCAGGGTCTTGCCTTTGAGTGGGCCACGCTTGCCGTACTCCTTGGCCGTGCCCATTTCCTTGCCGTTGACAAAGAAGGTGCGCCCCTTAACCGTCACCACGTCACCAGCAACTCCGGTTGCGCGCTTGACCCAACGCAGCCGCGGGTCATATGGGTTCGTGCCCACGTACTCGAACGCAACGAGATCATTGCGAGCGATGTTCTTGTCGCCCTTGATGACCAGGAAAAGGCTGTACTCCTTCAGGCTCTCACTGGCATTCACCCCTATGGTGAAAAAGTGACCGAACAGCAGCATTGACCCGACAAGCGCTGCCAGCCAAATCCATCCACGACGCAACCAGCTCCACACTTGAGGAATGTGTGCGTTCACCTTCTCCATCGTGATTTGGCCGCTCATTGCGCTGCTCCACGTGCAGCACGACGGCTGATCTCGTCGATGTCAGGGATGCGCTTGTCCATCGTTTCCTTGGCCGCGCTTCGAGCTGCGTCCAGATCGATATCACCAATCCCCATCGCCACCTTCACCTGCGGAGTGAGGTCAATACTTGCGTTGCTGATCACCGCATTTCGCGCCAGCACAACGCACTTGCACTTGGCCGCAGCGTCAGCGATCGACTTGTCAAGCAACTCGCCCAGGCCCTTCATGCGCGTGAACGCGCGCATTTTTTCGTCCTCGGTCACGTCCGGCTTCATGACCACAGCGGTCATGCGCATCTGCTCGATTTCAACCAGTCCAGTGAGATCCACTGTTGCGATCTTCTGCTGGCCGATGCCTGCCATGGCAACGCCCACTGCCGTCGCCGCACCAACAACAGCCGCCGCCACGGCCGAGATCGTGACGACCTTCCACGTCGCCACGGCATTGGGTTGGTCTGCTTGCACGTGCTCCGTTGCACCGGCCGCTTCAGTTTGATCCTGGTTCATATCCGTCTGTTCTTTCACGTTGAATCCTTATTTCGCTCAAGCCAATCCGCGGTCTTGCAGCACCTGTTCAATTGCTTCCGCCGTCGTCATGCCTCGTGCGACATATGAACGAACCGCATCAAAGTCTTCCGCCTTGGACGATCCCACAAGTTGCGAGAATGGGTCTGCAAACAGTCGACCAACAGTCGGTGCCATATCTCCGCACCGGACAAAAACCTCAGAATAAACGCCGTGTCTCGTCGTAATTGACTTGAGCAACTTTTTGACGTGCTCATCCATCGACAAACGACCTGAGTTTGCGAGCTGATCCAGGGATTCCGACTTTTGACGAAGCAGGAACATCCAGTCGGCATTGTCAAAGGCAGCCTTTGCCGTTTCTGTCGCGTAATAATCCCCAACGGATTGAGTGCCCGTGAAGAAGGCACCTCCGTATTTACGCGCCCGACGATATCCGGCTTCAATAAATTTACCAGATTGACCGCCGCCCATCAAATCCCATGCTTCGTCGATAATGATCACTGTCTTTTTCTTGCGGTCACCTTCGTACATTTCCTGCATGATCTTATACATGATCAGCAGCATCACCACGGCCTGAAGATCCTTCATGGATTTCAGTTCTTCGAGTTCAAGCACCACGAAGTCTGAAGTGAAGTCTACGTTTGCCGGGCCGTCAAAGAATCGACCATAAGAGCCAGCGGTTGTAAATGGGAACAACTGGACGCCAAGGTCACGGATGCGCGGGTCGCAGTTCTCCCCATCCACGGTCTCGTCACCGAAAGCCTCCTTCGACCCGCCCTGATAGCACGCCTTTTTCAAGCGCTCAGACAGCATGGTCAAATTCATCTCGTTGCCATACTCAGCCCACAGTTGGCGAATATTGATCTCGACCTGTGCCATCTGGTAGTCATCCAGCGGCTCTGAAGGTGAAATCATCTGCCCAATCATCGGCTTTAGCAACTGCATCTCCTCGTTCAATTCCTGAACCATGGAGAATGGGTTGAGACAAATCTTCGAGTCAGGCGTGAACTCGATGAATTGGCCGCCGAGCATTTTGCATAGCTTTTCGTAGCTACGGCCAACGTCGATGATCCGCACCCGACCACCTGTAGCCAGCACACGCTGGGTCAATTCGTTCAGGAAGAACGACTTACCGCTACCTGAGGCCCCGACAACAATACCGTTGTAGTTACCAGATGGGTTGGCGAAAATATCAACCGACATTGCCTGCCCACGACGACCAAACAGAGAAACTACCGGGCGGCCAATACCCGTATGCTCACCCAAAGTCGGCATCATATTCGCGGCATTGAAAACCGTCTTAGTACCAACACGCTGGGTGATTTTCAGGTCGTTTTGCATCAGCGGACCGAACATCATTGGCATGCTCGACAGCAACGCCATTTTCTGCATTTTCCGGTCAACTGTGATGTCAAAGCCTTGGCCACGCCAAATTGCACGCGCCGCCTGCTCTGCCTTCGCCACTTCGTCCTTTTTTGCAAATAGCAGAATTTGATGGAATGCTTTTACCGTTCCTTTGCCTTCCGAGAATGAGTCAAGGGCAATATCCCAATCGAACTTGCGATCCTGGATGTCCGGCATGAACCTCGCCATTTGAGATGTCGAACTCTGCGTTGCCCGAGCCGACTTCATCATGGTTCTGTTTTTCTCGCTGTCGTAGTCGAGAATTTGAATGCCCATCGTGATCATGAACGGGCATGGGTATGAAAGTGTCGGGTTTGTCGAGCTGCCCAGCAACTCGCTCATTTGGTTGAGGCAAAAGCTCTTCGGGTAGCTCCGTACGCTCATCCCGCGTACATAGACCGGGTCGTTCTTCCCGTCATCTAGTTCGATGTCAAATTCGCCTTCCTTCTGGCGTGTGTCAGCCGAGATGATTTGATGCCTTATCTGACGGCCGTCGTCATAGTTGAGGGTCGGAATATCACCGCTCAACGTTTTTTGCATATTCAGGATCGTCGAGCACCAGTTGATCAAGTCATCTGGCTCCCATGTCTTGAGGTACAGGTGATATGACTTCAGTGTGGACACATAGGTCTCACGCATCAACTCCACCGTGCCCATAAACGAGTCAAACTCGCCTGAATTCATGAACTCCCCAACATTTGGGAACTTCCCACGAGACTTTGGCACCGGAATGACTGCGCTTGCGTTGGCTCGGAAGTCGCGCATTCGGAAGTTCATGTCTCGGAACAGACCGTCCGTGGCCCCCCGCTTCATGTACTCGATCCGCTTTTGTGTCATCGCGTTGAGCAGGGCCACTTGAGCTTGCTTGTCCGGGTCCCCCACGAAGTCCTCAGGCTTGACCGTCACACCGTCGTAGATTTCGTAGAACGCGTTGAGGTCCGGAGTACCGAAGATCTGCACCGTGATACCAGTTCCAGGAGGCGCGCTGGTTTGGAACAAGCTCGTCAGGTAGTCGGCCATCTCCTCCGATGCGCCAAGCTGAGGCCGAATCTCGATGCAGAAGCCAACCCCTTCGATCGTGTCAGGCTCGTCACCTTCGATGAAAAAGAGCTTCCGCTCCTCATCCCACGCCGTGTACGGCAACACGTCAGCGAAACGGCTGAAGGTCTTCAGATCCATCCCGTGCCTGACTGGCTGGAAGTCGTCTTTTGACTTTTTCTCCTTAGCCGCGTTGACGGGTTTCGCGGCCGACTCATCGTGTTTGCCAACCTTGCCATCCTCCGCTTCCGAGTAAGGCTGCGTTTCACCGTCAGCTATGTTTCCTGCTTCTTCCTTCAACTCGGAGCGCAGAAACTTGGCAATGACCCGGTCCATGAAACCCATCATTCATCCCCATTCGAAGAATCAGACGACCCAGCGCCTGGCTGGCTCACCGACGACCCTGCAAAGCGCTGCGTGCCAGTGCCTCCGCTCTTCTTCTGATCGTCTTCTTCTGCAGCGGCCTTGGCCGTGCTACCCAGCCTGATGACCGGCTTGAATGCCCGCACCACGTTCGATTGGTTTGCTTCGATCATCCACTTACCGGTATGAACCGTCACATACAGGTAGCGCTGATCGTGCAAATCCGAATCCGTGTCTTCAAGTGGCGCCATCCACACGCGAAGGTATTTCGGCGCGCTTCGAATGGGCGCACCTGAATAAGGAGCCTCCATCGCAGCCGGCGAAACCATCCCACCAGGACTGCTCTTTTGCCCATATGCGGCCACCTGTTGTCCGTCGCCCGAGTCCGCCCCACGCTCAGACTTCTTGTCATCGACCAGGAGCTTGTCTTCGGGCTTGCTCCGCATCCCCGGTAGCGTCCCGCGGGAGGCGTTGATGTTCACACCAGACAGGCTCATGCAAGGGATGTTGTCTTGGGCCGCAGAGCACTCAAATTTCTCGCTTGCGCCCACACCACTCAGGTCGAATGAACCACACCCAGACAACATTGCTGCCATGCTGGATGCCGTCACCACCAGCTTGAGTCCACGCTTCATATCATTTCCCCTTTGCAACAGCACCGGCGTTTGCCGCAGTCGCCAGCATCTGGTTCAATCGGTCAAGCGGAAGCGCACCAGGCACCTTCATGCCGTTTTCCAAGATCATGGTCGGAGTGCCATTCACTCCCAGGCTCTGGCCCAGCTTCATGTTGGCGTCCAGCGGGTTCTCGCACTTCTTCGTGGCCACTGGCATGGTGCCCAGCATGTAGTTGGTCCATGCCTTGGATCGATCCTTCGCGCACCAAATCGACTCTGCTTGCTGAT
>Ga0114984_1000695_pt1 | contig 12840 bp, 10 predicted proteins | sample Shrwel1BS1Day1_FD_96987 | JGI IMG/M metagenome (GOLD analysis project Ga0114984, IMG submission 96987) | Subsurface microbial communities from deep shales in Ohio, USA - Utica-3 well 1 S-1-Day1 | ecosystem: Environmental > Aquatic > Deep subsurface > Shale gas/oil reservoir > Produced water/Flow... | reverse complement strand
CTGCGAGAGGCCTACACCAGCCTGTGCGCCGACCTGCTGGCCGGCATCGAAGCCTGTTTTGCCGCCGCCGGCGAGGTGCAGTCGATCCGAACCCACGGCGACTGCCACGGTGGCAATATTCTCTGGCGCGACAACACCCCCCACTTCGTCGATTTCGACGACGCGCGCATGGCGCCGGCGATCCAGGATCTGTGGATGTTGCTGACCGGCGATGACCGCACCCAGCAGCAGTTGCAGCTGGCGGAGGTGATCGCCGGATACAGTGAGTTCGCGGATTTCGATCCGCGCGAGCTGCATCTGGTGGAGGCCCTGCGCACCCTGAGGATGATGCACTACAGCGCCTGGCTGGCGCGACGCTGGGAGGATCCCGCCTTTCCCCGCAACTTCACCTGGTTCAACACCGAGCGTTACTGGGGCGAGCATATCCTGCAGCTGCGCGAGCAGCTGAGTGCGCTGCAACAGCCACCACTGACGTTGCTCTGAGCCTAACGGGGCGGGTCGATCTGGTTGTTGATGCTGGCGTTGACCCGAAACCAGCCGGCGATGCTGTAGCGATCGGCCCGGGCCGGCCGCACCTCATGGGGAAAGCGCTCACTCAGAAATACCACCAGGGTACCCATCTGTGGCACCACCCTGGCCAGCGCTAGTGTGCTCTCTTGGGTTGGCCAGATCAGCAGCTCGCCCCCCAGCCGGGGCTGCCAGTGCGGGTTGAGGTAACACACCGTGGTCAGCACCCGATTGGTCTGGCCGCGAAAAGCATCCAGATGGCGTTTGTAGAACGCCCCCTGCGGGTAGTGGGCAAAGTGCGCCTCGTAATCGAACAGCCCCATGAAAAGTCGCCGGTTCAGCCCCTGACGCAACTGGTCCATCCAGCGCAGGTATTCCGCCTCGACCGGGCAGTGGTGGCTCAGCCAGCGGATCTGGTCACGGCGAATGTCGGCGTGCAGTTGGTGATCCTGCTCACGGCCGATACCGGCGCGACGAAACTGCGCCCCATCCAGTGTCTGCAGATGGTGGTACAACCGATAGCCCAGGGCTTCAGGCAGGGCGGAGGGGAGAATGAGATAGCCCTGTGCGACCAGGGCGTCAGCGATCTGCTCGCACAGGGCTGGATTCTGGTCGAGCTCGGGTTGGGGCGGTGAATACACGGCGGTATCCTGCAGAACGAGAAAGATGCTATATACCCGCCGGCGGGGCCAAAGTCACGCAAAAGATTCGATCAGGAGGGTAACGGTCCTCTTCTCCACTCAACGGGCCACCCCGGCGCCTTATCCTGGGCGGCGTCGGGGCTTGGCCGCTCTCCATGGCGGCCAGCGAAAACCGCCCCTGCCGGTGGTGACGGAGCAGGAGGGGAAGATTTTATCGCCCCGGGCGTGGAACGCTCCGCTATCCTGAGTGGAAAGATCTGCTACAATCCCGAGTGAATCAGTCAACAATAACGCTGTGGAGAGACCAGATGAGCATTCAGATCGGTGACACGATTCCCAATGTAGAACTGCGCGTGATGGGCAAGGAGGGGCCGGAAGCGGTCAATACCGCCGACCTCTTTGCCGGCAAGAAAGTGGTGCTGTTTGCCGTGCCGGGGGCGTTTACTCCCGCCTGCTCCGAGACCCACCTGCCGGGTTTCGTGGTCAAGGCGGACGAGATCAAGGCGCGCGGGGTGGACAGCATCATCTGCACCTCCGTCAACGATGTGTTCGTGATGGCCGCCTGGGGCAGGGATCAAAACGCCGACAAGATCATCATGCTGGCCGATGGCCTGGGTGAGTTCGCCAGCGCGCTGGGGCTCGATCAGGATCTTTCCGGTATCCAGTTCGGCAAGCGCAGCAAACGCTATGCGATGATCGTCGACGACGGCAAGGTGGAGTGGCTGGGGATCGACGACAAGGGGGTGGACAAGAGCAGCGCAGAGGCGGTTCTGGCCGCGCTCTGAGCCAAAACAGCCCCGCTTGTGCGGGGCTGTTCGCCTCGCCATCAGCTCGGTTGCAACGCTCGGGCGTGGTGGCGCAGGTGGTCTTCGATGAAGCTGGCGATGAAAAAGTAGCTGTGGTCGTAGCCGGGGCGGATACGCAGCTCCAGCGGATGGCCGGCTGCGGCACAGGCCGCCTCCAGCGCCTCGGGCTTGAGTTGCTGCTGCAGAAACTGGTCCGCATCGCCCTGATCCACCAGGATCGGCAGCCGCTCCCTGGCGGTGGCGATCAGCTCGCAACTATCCCACGCTTTCCACCCCTCCCGATCACTCCCCAGGTAGCCGGAAAACGCCTTTTCCCCCCAGGGGCAGTGGCTCGGATTGCTGATCGGTGCGAAGGCGGACACCGAGCGGTAGCGCCCGGGGTTTTTCAAGGCACAGATCAGCGCGCCGTGCCCTCCCATGGAGTGGCCGCTGATGGCGCGCCGTTCGGTCACCGGAAAGTGCCGTTCGATCAGCGCCGGTAGCTCCTCGCTCACGTAAGTGTACATTCGGTAGTGCGCCGCCCAGGGCTGTTCGGTGGCGTTGAGGTAGAACCCGGCACCGGAGCCGAAGTCGTAGCTGTCATCCTCACCGGGCAGGTTGCAGCCGCGGGGGCTGGTGTCCGGCGCGACCAGAGCGATCCCCAGCTCGGCGGCGACCCGTTGAGCCCCGGCCTTCTGCATGAAGTTCTCATCGTTGCAGGTCAGGCCGGAGAGCCAGTAGAGCACCGGCACCGGCCGGGTCCGGGCCTGGGGTGGCAGGTAGAGGGCGAACACCATCTTGGTGCTCGTGGCGGTGGAGTCGTGCTGGTAGCGCTCGAGCCAGCCATCGAAACATTTGTGGCGGGCGATCAACTCGGGGGCGGTGTGGGGCATGATCTCTCCTGAGGCTATCACGGGTTGCTGCTTTTCTGCCGCGCTGGCGGCTCGAAACTCACCGGTCGAACAGCACCACCGAGCGGATGCTCTTGCCCTGATGCATCAGGTCGAACGCGGTGTTGATCTCCTCCAGCCCCATGGTGTGGGTGATGAACGGATCGATCTCGATCTTGCCGTTCAGGTACTCCTCCACATAGCCCGGCAACTGGCTGCGCCCCTTCACGCCGCCGAAGGCGGAGCCCTTCCAGACACGACCGGTCACCAGCTGGAACGGGCGGGTGGAGATCTCCTCGCCGGCTCCGGCCACGCCGATGATCACCGACTCGCCCCACCCCTTGTGGCAGCACTCCAGCGCCTGGCGCATCACCTGCACGTTGCCGATACACTCGAAGGAGTAATCCACCCCGCCATCGGTCATATCCACGATCACCTGCTGGATCGGGTCGGAGTAGTCCTTCGGATTGACGCAGTCGGTGGCACCGAACTGGCGCGCCATCTCGAATTTGTCTTCATTGATGTCGATGGCGAGGATGCGGCTGGCACCCACCATGCGCGCCCCCTGGATCACCGACAGCCCGATGCCGCCCAGGCCGAACACCGCCACGGTGGAACCCGGCTCGACCCGGGCGGTGTTCCTCACCGCACCGATACCGGTGGTGATACCGCAACCCAGCAGACAGACCTTCTCCAGCGGCGCGTCGATGTGGATCTTCGCCAGCGCGATCTCCGGCACCACCGTGTACTCGGAGAAGGTCGAGGTGCCCATGTAGTGGTAAAGCGTCTTGCCTCCGATGGAGAAGCGGCTGCTGCCATCCGGCATCAACCCCTGGCCCTGCGTGGCGCGGATCGCCTGGCAGAGATTGGTCTTGCCAGAGAGGCAGAATTTGCACTGGCCGCACTCGGCGGTGTAGAGCGGAATCACATGGTCACCCGGTTTCAGCGTGGTGACGCCGGGGCCCACCTCCTCCACGATACCGGCACCCTCATGGCCCAGAATCGCCGGGAAGATCCCCTCGGGGTCCGCCCCGGAAAGGGTGAAGGCATCGGTGTGGCAGACCCCGCTGGCGACAATGCGCACCAGCGCCTCCCCCGCTTTGGGGCCCTGAACGTCAATCTCTTCGATGGCAAGGGGCTGGCCCGCTTCCCAGGCAACGGCGGCGCGTGATTTCATAGTGGACTCCTGATCTCGTTGCAGTGATGGAACCAGTGTAGACGCTGGAGCGCAACCTGATAATGGCAGTAATCGAAAATTATTTTTGCTCAGCAGCAATAATTCTGGCATACAGGGGCCTGGCAGAGGAGCAGGGCATGAGACAGTGGGAAGCGATCGAAGCCTTCGTGGCGGTGGTCGAGCAGGGCAGTTTTTCGGCGGCGGCCAGGCAACTGAAGGTTTCGCCGTCCCACATCAGCCGGCTGGTCGCACGGCTGGAAGCGGAGTTGCACACGCCGCTGCTCTATCGCACCACGCGCAAATTCCGCCTCAGCGAGGCGGGAGAGCACTATTTCCACCACTGCCGCCAGCTGCTGCAGGGGTTCATGGCCGCTGAAGAGGAGCTGGCCGGCTTTCAGGCGGAACCCTCGGGCACCCTCCGGGTGACCTGTGCCACCACCTTCGGTGAGCGTTTTCTGGCACCTCAGCTGAATGACTTCCTGCTGCGCCACCCGAAGATCAGCCTCGATCTGCACCTGACCAACCGCCAAACCGATCTGATCGGCGAAGGGCATGATCTCGCCGTGCGCATGGGCACGCTGAAGGACTCCTCGCTGCTGGCGCGGCGACTGTGTGATCGGCGCGAATACCTCTGCGCCAGCCCCGACTACCTGCAGCGCCACCCGATGCCGCACACCCTGGGCGAGCTGAGCCGACACAACTGCCTGCTCGGCGCCAACCCCTTCTGGCTGTTCAGCGACAACGGCCAGCGGCGTGAACTCAAGGTCGATGGCAACTGGCGCTCCAACTCGGGCCCCGCCCTGCTGGATGCCGTGCGCAAGGGGCTGGGCATCGCCCAGTTGCCCGACTACTACGTGGAACCGGCGCTGGAGCGGGGCGAGCTGGTTTCCATGCTGGAGAGGTATCGCTACCCCCACAGCGGCGTCTGGCTGGTCTATCCCCAGGCGCGCCAGCGCTCACCGAAACTGCAGCTGTTGTGTGATTTTCTGATTGAACGGTTCAAGGGCGGGTTGCCATGGTGAAGCCTGCCGCGCAGCGCGTTAGGCCCCCCAAACAAAAACCGCCCCAAAGGGCGGTGGCGAGCGGCACCAAGCTGTCAGCGCGCGGTTGCCGCGCGCCGGTCGGTCAGTGGCGGATCAGGTGATCGAAGGCGGCCAGAGCCGCGGTGGCGCCCGACCCCATGGAGATGATGATCTGCTTGTAGGGGGTGGTGGTCACATCGCCGGCGGCAAACACACCCGGCATGGAGGTGGCGCCGTGGGCATCGATGATGATCTCGCCCCGTTCGCTCAGCTCCAGGCTCTCCTGCAGCCACTCGCTGTTCGGCACCAGGCCGATCTGTACGAAGATACCGGCCACCTCCAGTGTGCGTATTTCATCACTGCCAAGATCCTGATATTTCAGACCGACCACCTTGTTGCCATCACCCAGCACCTCCGTGGTCATCGCCTGCTTGATGATCTCCACATTGGGCAGGGACTCGGCTTTTTTCACCAGTACGCTGTCGGCGCGCAGGGTATCGGCAAACTCCAGCACGGTAACATGCTCCACCAGACCGGCCAGATCGATCGCCGCTTCGATGCCGGAATTGCCGCCACCGATCACCGCCACGCGCTTGCCCTTGAACAGCGGGCCATCACAGTGCGGGCAGTAGGCCACCCCCTTGTTGCGGTATTCCCGTTCGCCCGGCACATTCATCTCCCGCCAGCGCGCGCCGGTGGCGAGAATGACGCTGCGACTTTTCAGGCTGGCGCCGCAGGCCAGCTCCACCTCGATCAGCTCGCCCCGGCTCAGCCGGGTGGCGGTTTGCTCGGTGATCAGATCCACCTCATACGCCTTGACATGCTCCTCCAGAGAGGCCACCAGTTTGGGGCCTTCGGTGTAGGGGACGGAGATGAAGTTTTCGATCCCCATGGTATCCATCACCTGACCCCCGAACCGCTGCGCGACCAGCCCGGTGCGGATCCCCTTGCGTGCGGCGTAGATCGCCGCGGCGGCGCCGGCGGGGCCGCCGCCCACGATCAGCACCTCGTAGGGGTCTCGGCTGTTCAGCTCGGCCGCCCGCTGCTCGGCGGCGCCGCTATCGAGCCGGTTGACGATCTCCGCCAGTGTCATCCGCCCCTGGCCGAAGGGTTCGCCATTGAGGTAGACGGAGGGAACCGCCATGATCTGGCGCGCTTCCACCTCATCCTGAAACAGCGCGCCATCGATCATGGTGTGGCTGATGTTCGGGTTCAGCCGCGCCATCAGGTTCAGCGCCTGAACCACGTCCGGGCAGTTCTGGCAGGAGAGCGAGACGTAGGTCTCGAAGTGGAACGTCCCCTTCAGGTTGCGGATCTGCTCCTGCAGCGCCGCATCCGCCTTGGATGGGTGGCCGCCGGCCTGCAGCAGCGCCAACACCAGCGAGGTAAATTCGTGCCCCATCGGGATACCCGCAAAGGTCACCCGTGGCGCCTCACCGACGCTGGCGACCGCCATGCTGGGCGCGCGCCCCTCTTGGCCCTCCTTCACGCTGATTTTATCGGACAGCTCGGCGATCTCCCGGGCCAGCTCGGCCAGCTCCCGAGACTTGTCACTCTCATTGGTGGTCAGTATCAACTCGATCGGTGTAACCATCTTCTGCAGGTAGCTGTTCAACTGCTGTTTCAGGTTGCTATCCAACATCTCTCTATCTCCCCGTCGTGTAAAACCAATAACACCGCCCCTCGAAAAGCATCTCATGCCTCGCAAGTGGCTGCATCACCAATATGGAGGCAGATTAGCGGACTGGCATGATTGTGTGAAATTAATCGTAATTAAATAGATGATAGTAAGCAGCTATCGAAAGGGGGAGGCAACCTCGCCAGGGAGCGGGTCGGTGAAGCCTGCAGGCCATTTGGGCCATTCAGGGGAAGGTGGAAGAGGGCGGCGGCAATGGGGCCGCCGCCCAAAGTGGAGGGTGCAGGGTAGCCGTCAGACGACCAGGTAATCGACACCTTCCGCCATGATGCCGGTCAGATTCAGCTGGTGCTCTTCACTGGCAAAGAAGCCGAGGGCGACCTCTTCCCGTTGCGCGCCGTTACTGAGTAAGTTGCTCCAGTACTCCATGCCGCCCTGGTCATACTCACGCCCGAGCAGGTCGCTATAAAGCGTGGCTATGAATTCGTGGTCATCATCGATCCCGCGGGCGTTGAACTCCTCACTGGCGAGTACCCCGGAGATGATCTCGACATCGCTCATGCCATTTTTCAACTGTGTCAACCAGTAACCGGCTCCAGAGGCTTCGCTTTCACGTCCCAACAGCCCGCGGTAGATACTCTCAACAAACGCGGCTTTGGTCTCGGCGCCGAACACCAAGCGATGGTCGGCGCTGCCTAGCTGGTCGAGGTCGATCAGTGCGGCGCTGCCGGAGATCTCGAATGCGACCGCCAGTTGCGGTTTATGGGTGGCTGACGCGGTGGCGGGAATGAATTTGATCACCTCCGGTGATAGATGGCCCCAGGCCTGGGCATCGATATAGCCGACAAACTCCGATTGCGCCGGTTGGCTGATGTTGTAGACCATGATGCCATTGTCGCGCTCCAGTCCAATGAAGGCGTAGCGTTCATCCCCAATGGTTCCAACCGCGATCGCTTCCGGCTCCGAGCCTTTGTTGTCGGAACGTCCCTCGAGCTCACCGGCATCCTGATTGAAAAGCTCCGGGCGAATCTCGGCCAGGATACGTTCAAACTGGTCGCCGCTGTCGAACACCTCGTTCCCTTCGGCATCGTAGAGTGAGAACGAGCGCGAGCCGTAGGCAAACAGCTGATCGTAGTCCCCATCACCATCGACATCACCATCGATGCCGGAGACCTGCAGTCGCCCCAGCTGCTCATCGGCCTGGAGTTCAGCCGCGTTGGGGAAGGCGGTGGGGTCCAGTGTCAGGTCTTTGATCCGGACATCTTCGTCGCGCGCGTCGCCTTCGTTGGCCGTGGCAAAGTAGGTAGCCCCGCCAATTTCGACACTCGCGATTGCGTCCGGCATCCGCAGACCGAAAACCGGCCATTGCTGGATGTTGATGGCGCCATCACGGTCGGAGGGGTCCAATCCATTGCCGGTCAGGCTGTGGTTGGTGGTGCCCAGCGGGAGCAGATCGGTAAACGTGGCGCTGGCAAGGTCGAGCACGGCGACGCTGTTGGCTTCCTGCAGCGTGACATAGGCCTGCTCGCCATTGGGGCTGACAGCGATATATTCCGGTTCAAAGTCCACCGATGGGGCTTTGTTCGGGAACAGGCGTACACCTTGATCGCGCAATGTTTCTTCCGCGCCATCGAAAGACTCAAACCCGGCAAACTGGACGGATGCGTTTTCTGCGCCGGCAGAGAGATCGATGAGGCTGACCCCACCGGCTGGATCGAACTCGGCCGATACCGGCTCGCCCTCGATCGCGACGAGCAGCGTATTACCATCCTCGGTAAAGGTGAGCATATCGGGCAGGACACCACCGGCATCCACGGTGTTGAGCCGTTCGCCCGTGACTGCGGAGAAGAGCGCGATGGTGCCGTTGGCGCCAGCGGCACTGTCGATGGCGACGGCCACGATACCGTTGGCCACCGCCACCGAGGTGACACCGTCATAGCCTTCGATGCCGGTCAAATCGAGGCTGTTCAAGCGCTCGCCGCTGGCGGCGTCGTAGATGTCGATCCGCCCGAGGGCGGCGTTGGTCGAATAGAGCCTGCCATCCGCCAGGGCTACCACCTCCGACCCGGCCTCACCGGCACCTGAATCGAAAGTGGCGGCCAACGTGGCGTGCAGAATCTGGGCATCCAGGGCTTCCTCCAGTGTGCTCCGGGTGGCAGCCAGGACGCTGTCCTCACGGAAGGCCAGATTCTGGATGCGCAGATCTTCACTTATGGGGCTTTCGGCTTCGGCGTAGGGGGCGTCGGCGTATTCTGCCTGCAGATATTCTGCAAACGCATCCTGCTCCGTGCCCGGATCTGCAGCGGTTGCCGTTCCCTCATCGAGCCCGATTTCGCTTAGGTCGATGCGCTCATCGGCGCGGCCGTTTTCGGCCAGGAATTGGGGGAAGGGGTAGCTGTCGCCACCATCCGCCAGGAAACTGAGCGTTACAACGCGTACCGGGGCGTCGACATCACCGATCAAGCGGCCATTCTCCACCAGCCGATCCAGCACCGCACCGGACTCATCGGTAATGGCCGCGCTGACAATACGCTCCCCCGCTGGCTGACTCCAATCAAAACTGAAGGTTACCCCAGCCACCTGCGCGAACTGCCCCGGTGTGGCCCCTTGCGCAGATGCCGCAACAGCGTGCTCCAGCGCCTCAACGAGCTGGCCGCGGGTCAGGGTAACGATGGAGAGCGCGTTGTTGAAGCGTAGGGATGACTCGATATCCAGCTGGGAGATTTCCCCCTCGGACTTGCCCGCCGCTTCGTTGGCCTGTGGCGGGCGCAGCTCATACTCACCCTCGGCGCCGACCGCAAAGACGGTTCCGATCGGCTCACGGATGCCGCCGCCGTTTTTGATCGAGACCGCCACGGTGTCATCGACCTGACGGGCGTACCAGAGGTTCGCATCCGCGGTAAGATCGCCAAGGTTGGTCTCTTCCGTGCGCACAAAGGCCCGTTCACCTTGCAGGTAGACATCTGTCTTGCCGTAGGTGATCCCATCCTTGGCGGTGACCAGATCGGCCACAGACCCTACCAGTTCCTGCGCGATCGCCCCCTTGCTGCCCTCGGCGTAGGCCGCGTCCAGGCTACCCCAAAGGGACGCCGCCGTCTCATCGGTCGCGGTGTACACCTTCGACGTGGTGTCGGTAATCGATTCGGTGACGATATGGCCCTGGTCATCAAACTCGACCTGCAACCGGCCCACATAGCGCCAGCCGCCATCGGTGTTGATCAGCACCACATCATTACCAGCGGCGTCTTGCGTCACAATCGGGTAATCCGCGTAGGGTGTTGCGCCGGAGCCGGGGTAGAGTGGCTCCCCCTCGTCCAGCAGCAGCGTATGGGACCCCCCGGCCATGACAATATCCACACCTTCGAGCTGCTCGATCAGCTGCTCCTCCAGCTGAATCTGCTGCAGGTGGCTCATCAGGATCACTTTGTTGATCCCCTGGGCCGCAAAACTGTCGATGTATGCCTGCAGCTGCTCTGCCAGCAACTCTATGTTGTTGCTGTCGGTACCGATCACATTGACGCCGCCGGCGCTGGTGATGCTCTCCAGCATCTGGGTGGTGGCACCCAAAACCCCGATCCGCTCGCCACCGGCTTCAACGATGGTGGCCGGGGCGATCCGCGCATCACCGGACGGGGCGGTCAATGATTCGAGGTCGAGAGCAAAGTCGGTACTTGGCAGGATCTGATCTGTATACAGCCCCGCCAGTGCCCCGTCGGCGGAAAAGTCCAGGTTGGCGCTCAGATAGGGGAACTGGCTGCCGAGCCAGCGCACACTGCCCAGATCTTCACCGCGAATGTCAGGCCGGAGCAGATCCGCCAGTGCGGTTGTGCCCTGGTCGAACTCGTGGTTGCCCAGGGTGATGGCATCGGTGCTGAGCAGGTTGGCCAGCGTCAGATCGACTCGCCCCGCCCCCTCACGCAGGTCGCTCAGCGTACCGGGTGGCAGCCCCAGCCACTCTTCGTTGGCCTGCTGAATCGCGCTGCGCAGCAGCGAGTCTCCGGCGGCAGCCATGAACGGCCCCGGTAGAATCAGGTCGCCACTGGAGAGAAACAGCGAGTTGGCGGACTGATCTTCGAGGTAATCGACGATGGAAACAAAGGCGGGTGCATTCAGCAGACTCCCCCCGCCGCCCTCCAAATCGGAGGCGTGCAGGATCTGCAAGGTGTAATTGGCCATAAAACCCTCTCACTGGATGTCTGGTTCAAAGGGCAATGGTTCATGAGAAAGATGACAGTTGGGTAATCGGCCTGTGACGGTTTTGGGGCATTAACGTGTCAGGTCTGGTTGCGACGACGACGAGGCCCTTTCATCTATTTCACTAAAACAGCAAATAACGCTTTGACACCCGGTCGATTCGGTGTAGACTGCAATGGCTTGAGAGTAACAACTGTATTTATGCACCATTTCGAAGTCCTGCCTAACCGTAAGTACCTCGTTCTGTTTTCATAAGTCCTTGCATTACCTAAAGCACTACCGAACCGGATCGGCATTTCGCCGGGCGTGTTCAAACCCATATTTCGAACGAGAATACTACTATGTCTACTACTACTGGCACCGTTAAATGGTTCAACGAAACCAAAGGCTTCGGCTTCATTGAGCAGCCGAGTGGCCCGGATGTCTTCGCCCATTTCAGCGCCATCTCCGGTTCAGGCTTCAAAACCCTGACTGAAGGCCAGCAGGTGCAGTTCACGGTTACTCAGGGGCAGAAAGGCCCCCAGGCTGAGAACATCGTCGCGATCTGAATTTTCGATCAGCGCTAAAAAACGGGCCCTAGTGGCCCGTTTTTTTGTCTAGTGCGCGCCGAGCAGGGCTGTCGCCGCCTGCAACACCGGCGTAATGGGTGCGTCGAGTTTGAGGCTGAGCAGCGGATCGGCGCGGGTTCGGCCCAGAGTCAGTGCCACAATCGGTTTGTTCCACTCCTGGGCGTGGCGGCAGAAACGAAAACCGGAATAGACCATCAGTGAGGAGCCGATCACCAGCAGTCCATCGGCCCGGCGCAGGGCGTGCAGGGCATCCGCCACCCGCGGTTTGGGTACGGAATCGCCGAAAAACACCACATCCGGTTTCAGGATGCCGCCACAGGCGGGGCAGTCGGGAACGTGAAAGGTGCTGAAATCCACCTCCAGATCCGCATCTCCGTCCGGTGCGGTCGCGGCGGGCAGAGAGGAGAACGTCGGGTTCGATGCGGCGCAGCGCTGGTGCATCTGCTCCCGGCTGCAACTGAATTCACAGCGGATACAGATCACGTGATCGGCGCGACCGTGCAGGTCGATCACCCGTTTGCTGCCGGCCCGCTGGTGCAGTCCGTCCACATTTTGCGTCACCAGCAGCTCCAGATTGCCGCGCTGTTCCAGCCACGCCAGTGCCGCGTGCGCTCGGTTGGGGTCGGCATCGCGTAGCCGCGGCCAACCGGCCAGACTGCGGCCCCAATAACGCTTGCGGGTATCCTGGCAGCGGAGGAACTGGGGGTGCTGTACCGGCTGTTTGCGCTTCCATTCACCCTTGCCGTCGCGGTAGTCGGGGATACCGGAATCGGTGCTGATTCCGGCACCGGTCAGCACCAGCAGGCGCGGGTGGCTTAGGATGAATTCGCTCAGAGCGAGAGATGGATCGATGGGTGGCATGTTCAGCTCCGGTTGGTATCAACGGTTGCTGTCAGAGCGTCGTGGCCGGCGCTATGTTGATATTAGTCACTATATGGCGTTTTCGTCCGCGGGATTGGGTACATGGGTAATGAGTGGCTATCCAGCGGGGCTGAAGGCTTCCGTCAGGGCGCTGGCGAGAGGGCCATCGCCCCCTTGAGCCTCCCGTCGAGCCGGTGGCGCTGCCCATCCCAGCGCGGCTTGGGTTCGAACAGCAGGTGCTCATACCGCTCCAGCTGCGGGAGATGGGCGACCCGATCCACAGCACGCTGCAGCGCCGCCCAGCTTGTCGCCGGCGTTCTCAACGCTGTGGGCCCTGATCCCCCCATGATCGGCATCATTGACCCGCCCGGTGGTCGCCCGACCGGGCGGCCGCGCCGAATCCGAAACGATGCAGCACGGCCGCGATCAGCATCACCACCGCTGCCGACAAAGCAAAGGAGACGAGGAAACCACCCAATTCCAGGACGACGCCGAACGAAAGCGGCGCCAGGAATTGAATCGCCCGATTGGCCATCAAGCGCATGCCCAGAGCTCCGG
>Ga0114984_1000694_pt1 | contig 12850 bp, 14 predicted proteins | sample Shrwel1BS1Day1_FD_96987 | JGI IMG/M metagenome (GOLD analysis project Ga0114984, IMG submission 96987) | Subsurface microbial communities from deep shales in Ohio, USA - Utica-3 well 1 S-1-Day1 | ecosystem: Environmental > Aquatic > Deep subsurface > Shale gas/oil reservoir > Produced water/Flow... | reverse complement strand
TGATGGAGCCGCGCATCGATGTTCATCTGCTCACCTTGAATGAACCTGCCGAATGGCGCGAGACCTGCATCGCCAGTCTAGAAGGAGCACCGATCCAGTTGCACGTGCTGCCCGGCATCCCGGGCCGCATCGGTGAGGCACGCGCGGTGGGTTATGCGCAAGGCACGTTGCCGCTTGTGTCCTTCGTTGATCCCGATGATCTGTACGAAGCCAGCGCTTTTACGCAGTTGGCCGATGCGCTGGATGCCTGCCCGCAAGCCGTGATGGCCTACACCGACGAGGCCCTGACGGACGAGGCTGGCCGGGACATCGCCGTGCGGCGTCTGGCCTACAGCCGCTGGCAGCACGCCAACAGTGCCAGCCACATTCACGGTTTGATCGTGATGCGGCGTTCCGCTGTGGAATCTGTGATCAAGGAAACCACGGACATCCACAACTTTGCCGATTGGATGCTGACGCTGCTCGTCGCCAAAAGCGGCGGCGTGCTGCACCTGCCCATTGTCGGGCGTCATTGGCGGCAGCACCCGCAGCAAAGTCACCGAACTGGCGATCCGGACGCTGTCCCGCGCATTCGCCAAGCATTGAATCTCTGGAGATAAACCATGTCATCAACCGACCCGAATCTTGGACTCAACTACGGCTGGACGCTCGGCGAGAGCGGCTGGGATACCGGCATGGACGCCAACCTCAAGCGCCTCGGCGCAGTGGTGGGCCTGTCCGTGAAAGACCGTGACCTGACTGCACCACCTGCCAGCCCGGCCAACGGCGACCGCTACCTTGTTCCCGCAGCCGCCACCGGGACGTGGGTCGGAAAGACCAACCAGATCGCCGCGCGCATTGCCGACGTCTGGGAATTCCACGTACCCAAGATCGGCTGGCTTTGCTATATCGAGGACGAGGCCAAGCTCTCAGCCTTCAAGGCCACCGGCTGGAGTGCCGGTATCGCCATCTGAGTCGCCCATTTTTACCCCTGAAACCCGCCCATGAGGCGGGTTTCGCATTTCTGGAGAACGAAAATGAACGCACCCACTGTGACTGAGGGCATGGTCACCATGCCCAAGGATGAATTCGAAGAACTGCTGGAACGTGTTGCCGAGCGCGGCGCGCGTGCGGCGCTGTCCGATGTCGGCCTCGACGGAGAAAACGCCGCGAACGACATTCGCGAGCTGCGTGGCTTGTTGGAGGCATTCAATACCGCCAAGCACACCGCGTGGCAGACGGTGATCAAGCTGGTCACCACGAGTTTCCTGCTGGCGCTGGTTGCGGGCGCGCTCATCAAGCTCAAGGTGTTCGGAGGTGCCCAATGATCGAAACATTACTTGGCGGTCTGCTGGGTGGCGCATTCCGGCTCGCACCGGAATTTCTCAAATGGCTCGACCGCAAGGGCGAACGTGGCCACGAACTGGCAATGCAGGACAAGGCGCTCGAATTCGAGAAGATTCGCGGCGCGCAGCGAATGAACGAGATCGGCGCAGGTGCTGACGCCGCGTGGAACGTCGGTGCCATCGAAACCCTGCGCGATGCCGTGCGCACCCAAGGTGAGAAAACGGGCGTGCGCTGGGCCGATGCTCTCTCAAGCAGTGTGCGGCCCGTGATCACCTACTGGTTCATGGCGCTGTACTGCGCTGCCAAAACCGCTGCGTTTGTGGCGGCCGTCACTGCTGGCGCTGGTTATGGCGTCGCAATCCTGCACGCGTGGACGGAGGCAGACCAAGCCTTATGGGCCGGGGTGCTGAATTTCTGGTTCCTGGGGCGCGTGTTCGACCGGGTGCGGTCGTGATGGTGCCGCAGTCTGCAATCGAACTGGCCAAGCGCTTTGAGGGCTTTGAAAAGCGAGTGAAGCGCGGCACGGAGATTGCCGCCGTCCCCTACGTCTGCCCGGCAGGATTCTGGACGATTGGCTACGGCCACCTTTGTGCGCAGGATCACCCTCCAATCACGCAGGACGAGGCTGAAGCCTATCTGGCACAAGACCTCGTAAAAGCCTTGAGCGCCACGTTGCGGTATTGCCCGGTGCTGGCCACCGCGCCGGAGAACCGACTGGCCGCCATCGTCGACTTCACGTTCAACCTCGGTGCGGGTCGGCTCCAGACATCGACGCTCCGACGGCGGATCAACCAGCAGGATTGGGCCAGCGCCGCGCAGGAGTTGCGCCGGTGGGTCTACGGCGGTGGACGAGTTCTGCCAGGGCTGGTCGCGAGACGACAAGCTGAGATATCTTGTTTATGCCCGTAACATCAATTTGATCGCCCTCAACCCTTTAGTCCCCGGCCTTTCTCGACATCCAGCCATGTCGAGGAGAGCTGGGGGCTTTTCTGCGTTTCTGTTTACATCATCGTCATAGCGGAGAAGTGCCAACAAATGTTACACTTGGCATAATAATTTTAAGTTTGCGCAGGGTGTCAGTAGCTTCTAAGGGAGGCTGCCATGTACCCCCCCCCCCGAATTTGGGCGCCACAGATAGATATCTGTGCGTTTGTAGCGGGGGTTTTTACTGGAGGAGGCGGGTTGAAAAATCAACTCAAAAAGGTCGCGATTGGCATAGATACAACTTGCTTTGCAAGTGACAACTCTGGTTCGGAAACGAACATAAGGGTGGGAATATTCTCGTTTCTGTATGCTGATTTTGTTCCAAGTCATCTTGATGATCAGGTTGATCTCGACTCCGAGAATTGGCATCACTCAGCCAAGCCGTGCGGGGGACTTACTCAGCGCAGAGTGCAGCTTCATGAGTCCTTTCGTGGAAACATTGGAGCGAAACCATGAAAGTATTGATCCTCGGCGTGACCGGCATGCTGGGAAACGCCATGTTTCGCGTTTTATCAGAGCGTGCTGATCTGGCCGTTTACGGTACCGCGCGAAGCAATAGTGCCTGCCAACACTTTTCAGACAATTTGTCCGGACGGATCATCGTCGGCACTGATGTCGAAAATAACGACTCCCTGGTCAGGGCATTCGCCGCTGTGCGTCCTGATGTTGTCGTAAATTGTGTCGGCTTGGTTAAACAATTAGCTGATGCCAATGATCCTTTGCAAGCTGTCCCAATCAACACGCTGTTGCCGCATCGGCTTGCGGCGCTTTGCCAGGCCACCGGCGCACGCCTTGTTCACATAAGCACGGACTGCGTATTTTCCGGGGCCAAAGGCAACTATCTTGAAACAGACCAGCCAGATGCCTACGACCTTTATGGTCGATCCAAGTTGCTGGGTGAAGTTGATTACCCGCACGCCATTACTCTGCGGACCTCCATCATCGGCCATGAGTTGTCGGGGAATAGAAGTCTGGTGAATTGGTTTCTTGCCCAGCAGGGAGCAGTCAAGGGCTTTACCCGTGCCATTTTTTCTGGCTTGCCAACGGTCGAACTAGCAAGCGTTGTGCGGGATGTCGTGCTGCCCCGCAAAGAGCTACATGGCCTGTACCACGTCTCCGCCAAACCCATCAATAAATTTGACTTGCTGCAGTTGGTGGCCAAAGTGTACAGAAAAAATATCGAAATCAACCCTTCCGAAGAACTTGTTATTGACCGCTCGTTGAACTCGGATCGTTTCAAAGAAGCCACAGGCTATGCGCCACCTGAATGGGCAACACTCATTCAGCGCATGTGTGAATTCAAATAAATAAAAAGGACTAAAAGTGTTCTCTGGCAAAACATTGATGATTACGGGCGGCACAGGCTCATTTGGTAATGCAGTCCTCGAGCGCTTCCTGGAAACCGATGTCAAGGAAATTCGCATCTTCAGCCGTGATGAAAAAAAGCAGGAGGACATGCGGATCGCCCTTAATAACCCAAAACTCAAGTTCTACATCGGTGATGTCAGGAGTTATGACAGCGTTCACGATGCCATGAAGGGTGTGAATTACGTGTTCCATGCGGCGGCGCTCAAACAAGTGCCTTCGTGCGAGTTCTACCCCATGGAAGCGGTTCGCACCAATGTGTTGGGTGCAGAGAATGTCATGAATGCGGCGATAGCCAACCAAGTTGAGCGCGTCATTTTGCTGAGCACTGATAAGGCGGTCTACCCCATCAATGCCATGGGCATCTCCAAAGCCATGATGGAAAAGCTGATGGTAGCCAAGGCACGCATGCGCACAGAAGGCGAAACCGTGATTTGTGCCACCCGTTACGGCAACGTCATGGCATCGCGCGGCTCAGTTATTCCATTGTTTGTCAGCCAAATCAAGGAAGGCAAGCAATTGACCATTACCGACCCAGCCATGACACGCTTCCTGATGTCGCTGGAAGACTCCGTGGATCTGGTGGTGTATGCATTTGAAAATGGTCAACAAGGCGATATTTTTGTCCAGAAGGCACCTGCATCGACTATCGAAGTATTGGCGCAAGCGTTGCAAGAGCTATTTGCCAGGCAAGACAACATTCGCATTATTGGCACACGCCATGGCGAGAAATTGTACGAGTCACTGGTGGCACGAGAAGAGCTTGCCAGGGCCGACGACATGGGTGGCTATTACAGGGTTCCGGCAGACAACCGCGATCTGAACTATGCAAAATTTTCCGTTGAAGGCGAACTCGACATTGCCACTTTTGATGACTACACCTCTCACAACACGACGCGATTGGATGTCGAAGGTGTCAAAAACCTACTGCTCAAGCTTGATTACATTCAGGAGCAGCTAAATGCTTAAGGTCATGACCATCGTCGGTACTCGACCAGAGTTAATAAAAATGTCGAGAGTGATCGCTGAATTTGATCAACATACACAGCATGTCTTGGTTCACACGGGCCAAAACTTCGATTACGAACTTAATCAAATTTTCTTTGAAGATCTTGGCATCCGCAAGCCTGATTACTTTCTAGCGGCTGTAGGCAATAACGCGGCCCAGACCATTGCCCGTGTGATCGAAAAAGCCGATGAAGTATTGGAAAAAGAGCAGCCGGACGCCCTGATGCTTTACGGCGATACCAACTCCTGCCTCTCGGTCATTGCCGCAAAACGCCGGAAGATCCCAGTTTTTCACATGGAAGCGGGTAACCGCTGCTTTGATCAGCGCGTGCCAGAAGAACTCAACCGAAAGGTGCTGGATCATCTGAGCGACATCAATATGGTGCTTACCGAGCACGCTCGGCGCTATTTGCTCGCTGAAGGCATTCCCGCAGACAGAATTATCAAAACCGGCTCCCATATGCAGGAAGTGCTTGAGCACTACATGCCAAAAATTACAGCATCGGATGTGCTGGATCGCCTCAACCTGCAGCCTCAACGCTACTTCTTGTTGAGCGCGCATCGGGAAGAAAACGTTGATTCACCAGAGAATCTGCAAGACCTGCTGAATACACTGCAAGCACTGGCTAAACAGCATGAAATACCCATCATCGTATCCACTCACCCGCGCACCAGGCAGCGCTTGGAAAAGTTGGGCACAGATGGCTTGGATTCCAGAATCCAGTTTCTCAAACCATTTGGGTTCTTTGACTACGTCAAGCTACAAATGGAAGCGTTTTGTGTTTTGTCCGACAGCGGCACGATTACCGAAGAGGCTTCCCTGCTTAACTTGCCGGCGGTGACGATTCGTAACGCCCATGAACGGCCGGAAGGCATGGACGAAGGGGTTCTCATCATGAGCGGCCTTAAAGCTGATCGTGTTTTGGATGCGGTCAGAGTGGTAACGCAGCAGCAAAAAGGAAATCGCCTGTTCCAGATTGTGCCTGACTACCAAGCCGGTCAAGTATCAAAAAAAGTGCTAAGGATCGTCTTGAGTTACGTAGATTTTGTGAATAATGTTGTTTGGTCCAAGTAGTCATGAATAAATAAAAAGCCGGATATGAAGATTGAAAAAGTAAAAACTCGATATGGCATTATGAGTATTCCTGTCTCAGATGCAGTTCTGGGACCCTCGCTTCGGCTTTATGGAGAATGGGCACAAGACGAAATAGACGGACTCACAATACTTCTTAAAGACGGGGATGTAGTTATTGATGCTGGTGCGAATATTGGAACCCATACACTCGGATTAGCCTCCGCTGTCAGCCCTAAAGGTCGAGTTTATTCATTTGAACCTCAGACTGAGATTTTTGAGTTGCTGCGCCAAAATTGCGATACCAATAACTTTGCTTCTAATATTTTGCCGTATTGCCATCCGCTTTCAAGTGTGGATGGGCAGAAATTCGCCATTCCTATATTGAATGAAATTTCCATTCACAATTTTGGCGCTACCCAGCTATCAGCCATAAAGTACGAAAACACTCCATCTTATGATTCATCTGGGTCAATGACAATTGATGGATTGAACCTTGATTCCTGCCGGTTAATTAAACTCGATGTTGAAGGCATGGAGCTTGAAGTATTAAATGGCGCTATGAGTTTAATTAAAAAACACAAGCCACTAATATTCTTTGAGGCAAATACGATTTTAGATACATGGGGCATAATTCAAAAGATCGCTCCTTTGGGAAAATACTCAGTAAGAGTTGTCATTTCGAATGCTTTTTCCCCAAATAATTTCAATAATAACCAGCAAAACATATTCTCGGATTTTCAGGAAACCTCCGTTCTTTTGTTCAGCGAACAGGAAGATGCGTTGGTAGGAACAGCATTTAACAACTCTATACGCGTATCAAATTACGCAGAATTAGCAATTGCGCTGGCAATGCTTTGCCGTCGACCTCCGGGGCATCCTTTGGCTGATTTGACATCATGTGCTGATGAAATTGAAAAAATTTACAACCAAAACTTTGACGGCCTAAGCGCATCAATATTGCGAGAACTAATCTATCAAAAAAACACTCGCACCCAAGAGAATGTCGCGCTCACCCAAGAGAATGTCGCGCTCACCCAAGAGAATGTCGCGCTCACCCAAGAATTAACGAGCCTACGTGATGCCAATAGCGCGCTATCTGATCATTTGCAAAAGTATCAGATGCACCCCCTGATTCGAGTCATGCGAAAAGCAAGGGCAATGATCGTTTCCTTTATTCATTCTGGGAAATATTAATTCATGCGCTTCTTCAACAATTTTCGACAGTTGACAATACTATCAAGCTTAGTTAAGTCAGACTTTCAACGCAGATACCTGGGAACCTTCTTCGGTGTATTTTGGGCATTTGCGGCTCCTTTGGCAACGATAAGTGTTTTGCTTTTCGTTTTTAATCTCGGGTTTCGTTCAGGACCGATTAATGGTGTCAGGTTTGATCTTTGGTTAGTATCAGGACTAATTGTTTGGTTTTACATCAGCGACGGCATCATTTCCGGCTCTAACTCAGTCATCGAGTACAGTTTTCTCGTCAAGAAAATACAGTTTTCTACCGAACTTTTGCCTGTTGTTAAGGTGTGCTCATCGTTGTATGTGCATCTAGTGATGCTGGTTTTGCTGTTTGGTTTATTTGTCTACGTGGGAAGCTATCCAAGCATTTTCTGGATTCAAATTCCATATTACCTCTTTGCCCTAATCATGTTTGTCTTGGCGATTTCAATGATTAGCTCTGTGATCCAAGTGTTTTTTCGCGACTTTCAGGGGGTAGTCACTATTCTCATGCAAATTGGCTTGTGGGGGACTCCTATTCTCTGGGATGCGAAAATATTGCCCGAGCGATTTGCGCCTTTGGTCTATTGGAATCCAGCTAGCTATATTGTTCAGGGCTATCGTGATTCTTTGCTTTTTAATACCTGGTTTTTCGAGAAGCCAGATCAGACCATATATTTTTGGTCGGTAACCCTTATTCTCCTGGGCTTAGGATTTTTTCTATTTAGGCGCACTAAGCGCGATTTTGCTGATGTGCTGTGATTCGATAAGATGAAAAAAGTAATTTCCGTCCATGGGCTGTCAAAGTCCTACAAGTTATACAAGTCAAAAACAGATCGCGGCTTGGATTTATTCCTGCCATTTGCTAAACCTCGGCATAAAGATTTTCACGCGCTGTCTGACATTAGTTTCACGGTTGAAGAGGGAGAGAGCATTGGCATCATAGGTCGCAATGGCTCAGGCAAATCAACACTTTTAAAAATTCTTTCAGGGGTGCTGTCGCCATCAGCGGGCGAAATTCATGTATCGGGGAAGGTGGCATCTTTGCTCGAACTGGGCGCAGGCTTTAATCCAGATCTAACTGGGCGTGAAAATATTTATTTTAATGGCGCATTAATGGGATGCACCAAGTCGCAGATGAATGAGCGTATCGCAGAGATCATTAACTTTGCGGATATTGGCGATTTCATTGATCAACCTGTCAAGATTTACTCAAGCGGAATGTTTGTTCGCCTGGCGTTTGCTGCTGCGGTACATGTTGATCCTGATATTTTAATAATTGATGAGGCACTGGCGGTTGGCGATGTGCTATTTCAAAAAAAATGTGTGGATTTCATGCGCAATTTTAAGGAAAGAGGGAAAACAATTCTTTTCGTCAGCCATGATATTTTTACCGTCAAGTCATTTTGCAGCAGACTTATTTTGATTAACGATGGAAAGATTGTGGCGATAGGCGAGCCTGACGAAGTTGCAAACCGTTATTACCAGATCATGTTCCCAAAAGCTGAAAAGGCGGATAACCAGAAGGAGCTTGCTGTATCTTCGCTTAGATTGAGCGACGTTGACTCGGTTGATAAATATTGGCTTGATATTGATCTGCATGCCGTCGATGCCCAATGGGGGCATGGTGCAGCCTGGATTAGTCGTTTGCGCGTTGGTGGGATTCGTGAACCGAATATCTTTTCCTGGGAAGACAATATCGAGATTGAGATGGTCTGCCAATGGAGTTCAAATGATATTCCAAGAATATGTGAAGAGCATGGAGTCCCCCCCAAGTTGCTAGTTGGATTTAGATTTGAAAATAACCAAGGTTGGGTAATAACCAACTTTGCAAGCTCTATGCTTGAGGAAGATGTCTTGGCATTTAACCTTGAAAACAACACGGAATGTGTAATTCGCTGCAAAGTATCGCCCATTAAACTTGCATCGGGGCATTACTTTATTACTCCGAGCTTGGCCATCGGGACACAAGATCAGATATTTCCTGTGAAGGAGTATACAAACCTGATTCATTTGTATTGCGACACGCCCGTTGGGGTACTTGGGCAGATGCGGCTCGATTATTCAATTGAATTGCTGGATCTGGTCTAAGAATGAAGCACACAAAAGACAATGTAGTCGACATTAATGTCTTACAGGTGAATGGCTACCAGTCACCAGGCCGTCGCTTCAACGGTCTTTCTCTTAAACCACATCTGGCAGCACTTGGCGTGTCGTCCAAGCATCTGGTCTGGGAGCAGGATCGTCCTGAAGATGATGTCGTCACCCTGCACGGTTCAACAGTGCGCAAGATAAACCGGTTAACACGCGGTGTCGAACGGGTACTTTCCTTGCAGTCGCAGCTATACACAAACGGCATGCACATCAAGCGCCTGCCAGAGTTCCTTGAAGCCGACCTGATTCACTATCACATCATTCACTCGGGCTTTCTGAGTATGCAGTCTCTTCCTGCCCTGACGGCGCTTAAGCCAACGGTTTGGACACTGCACGACCCATGGGCCATGACGGGGCATTGCATTCATCCATTTGGATGTGAGCGTTGGAGGACAGGCTGCGGTAACTGCCCTGATCTGAATACCGATTTCAAGATCAACTCTGATACAACAGCATTCAACTTTCGACTTAAACGCCTCGCATATCGAAAGTCAAATTTAGAGGTAATTGTTGCGTCGACGTGGATGGAAAACATGGTCAGCCAGTCACCACTATTTGAAAGCGTGCCGGTGCATAAGATTCCGTTTGGTTTGGATCTTGAGTTTTTCAAAGCGCGCGATAAGGCTCAGGCCAAAGCACGTCTGGGCATCGATGCGGATCGACTGGTGCTGTGCTTCCGATCAGTCATGAACGACTTTAAAGGTCTGCAGTACGTCATCGAGGCGTTGGATCAGCTGCAGGTCGAAGCGCCTATCTGCCTGTTGACGCTTAATGACAAGGGTCGGGTAGACAAGTTCAAGGCACGTTTTCAGGTGGTTGAGCTAGGCTGGACAAACGATGACGAAGTCATGCGAGATGTGTATGACGCAACAGACCTGTTTTTGATGCCGTCTCTCGCGGACTCTTTTGGACTAATGGCGGTGGAAGCCATGGCCTTTGGAAAGCCCACCGTGTGTTTCGAGGGAACAGCCTTGCCGGAAGTGATTTTCACGCCGCAGGCTGGCGTTGCTGTGCCGGCAAGAGATTCTTCCGCGCTGGTCGATGCCATCAAGCGATTGATTCTTAACCCCGAGGAAAGATTGCAACGGGGCGTGCGTTCTCGACAACTGGCTGAGCAGCACTACGATATTCGAAAGCAGGCAGAGCGCATAGCCGAGGTTTACCGCCTAGTCATTGAGAATCGTGAGGTGGAACGATGAGTATTTCCGCAGAAAATATGGGCATATCAAATCACGAAAATGGGAAGCATGAATACCGCACTTATCTCACCTAGCAAAGGTCGCATTCTGTTATTCAGCTATGCCTTCCCACCGATGCATGTGCAGATGACGGCAGCAGTGTATAAACCCATGGCTGCTATCGCGCGCTCTGGATTTGCTGTGGACGTCGTATGTGCAGACTCGTTTTGTAAAGAATTGCCGCTGGACAACAGTCTGTTGCCGTTTGCTGAAAATACGTTTAGAGACATAACGCGGCTTCGTCCCTCTACGGCACTTGCCAGCCGTTTGCGCGCATCATCGCGCGTGTTCTCGCGGATTCCTGATTTGATGACGACACTCAAAGAATCTGCCTACGAGACGCTGATGGACATGGACTTAAGCAAGTACGATGCGGTGATGACCTGGTCGCCATTCCATTCTATTAACGCGGTGATGGTGCAAGTCAAAAAAGCGCGCCGCAATGTACGTTGGCTTGCTCAGTTTAGCGACCCCTGGGCTGGCAACCCGCTTGAGGTGAATCGCCTGATAAAGTTCTGGAACGAGCGTAACGAGCCACGCGCGGTCAATGCCGCCGACTTCATCGTGCACAGTTCGCGCTACTCACTCGATTTGATGTTAAAGAACCATCCGGAAGCGTATCGACACAAAACGGACGTGATTCCGCACGCCTACGACGAAGCACTCTTTCCGCAGCGCCCAAAAGCCCTCAACGACAAGATTCTGCTGCGCTATGTTGGTGTCCTCTATGGACGCCGCTCGCCGGAGCCCTTGTTTCACGCTCTAGCGAGCCTGTTTGTGCGGCGCCCTGATCTGCGTGGCAAACTCTGCGTAGAACTTATCGGCTTGACACCACCGGAAATGCTCAAGACTTCAGCCGCATTGAGTTTGCCTGCGGGGACAATCCGCACGGTCGGCAGTGTGCCATTTGTCGAGTCGGTCGAGAAAATGTACGATGCCGACATCTTGGTATTGATCGAGGCCAATATTCGCCAAAACCTTTTCTTACCAAGTAAATTGTCGGACTACGTGGGTGCTCGCACTCCAATAGTGGGTTTGGTTCCACCTGGTGGCTCTGAGGATGCTTTCAAACAGTTGGGTTGTTGGCATGCACGTCCTGACGATATTGACGGAATTTCACAAGCAATAGAAGGGGCGGTAGTTCACGTTACGAATTGCCCGGATGCTCAGTGGTGCAATGAGTCTTACCGAGACACATTCAGCGGTATTCAAGTGGCTAGCCGCTTCACCGACATCATCGCTCGATTGTAATGACTGGCGTGAACTTCATCCTTTATGCACCTAGCGTACACACAGGAGGAGGCTATGAGCTCCTGAAAGGGTTGCTTGCTGCTTGGCCAGCTGACCGTTCCATGCGATCCTTTCTGGATGCTCGCACGGCCGCTCAACGATCTCTTCCAGTCGGTGCTGATGTAATTTGGGTTCGGCCACGCGTGTTAAATCGCTTATTGGCTGAACGGCAATTGCAACGGCGTTGCGATGTTGGGGATACGGTGTTGTGCTTCCATGGGCTGCCGCCACTTTTGAAGCTTCGTGGTCATGTTGTTGTCTTTGTACAAAACAGGCTCCTGTTTGACTCAAGTTCCCTGCAAGGGTATCCGTTTTTGACACGGATTCGATTGATGGGAGAGCGCTGGTGGACGCGCACAATGTCGCGAAATTGTGATACGTACATCGTGCAATCGTCCTCCATGGCGACTGTAGTCCGGCACAGGCTGGGTAGCCAAGTATCTATTTCGGTATTGCCGTTCATATCCGGGGTCACTGATATGTTACTCGTTCCGACTAGGGTATCTTCGTCGCAATATGATTTTGTGTACGTTGCCAGCGGGGAAGCCCATAAAAACCATGACAACCTACTTTTAGCCTGGAGCTTGCTAGCTGAAGCGGGTCTTAAGCCCTCACTGGCACTGACGGTGGATGCCCTTAGTCATGCCAGACTTGCCAGCGAAATTGAAAGGCAACGGAATCACCATGGTTTGAATATCGTGAACCTGGGTAAGGTTGCCAGCGCTGACATACCCGCTCTTTACAAGTCATCTTCCGCCTTGATTTTTCCCTCCAAGGTTGAGTCTTTTGGCTTGCCACTCATTGAAGCCACGCAGATGGACCTGCCAGTATTGGCATCTGAACTGGATTACGTGCGCGACGTCATTGAGCCCGTAGAAACTTTTGACCCTGAGTCCCCTGTTTCAATTGCCAGAGCCGTGAGGCGCTTTCTTAAGAATCCTGAACCTGCTGTTCAAATTCGTTCGGCTGAAGAGTTTTTGGCGGAAGTGCTCAGATGAGGGTATTAATCTGGACGCAGTATTTCTGGCCTGAAAATTTCCATATCAATGCAGTCGCGCGCAGTCTCAAGGGAAACTCTGATCTATTCAGAGCTGGTATAATGCTTTAGTCATATATCGCAGTACTGCCATGAAACAGACGACCTTTGCCTCGCTGGCCTTCGACCGGAAGAAGAAGCAAACCCGTCGGG
>Ga0114984_1000691_pt1 | contig 12864 bp, 14 predicted proteins | sample Shrwel1BS1Day1_FD_96987 | JGI IMG/M metagenome (GOLD analysis project Ga0114984, IMG submission 96987) | Subsurface microbial communities from deep shales in Ohio, USA - Utica-3 well 1 S-1-Day1 | ecosystem: Environmental > Aquatic > Deep subsurface > Shale gas/oil reservoir > Produced water/Flow... | reverse complement strand
GCCCCGAAAATGGCGCATGGTAGTCACACATGGTTTTCACCTTTCAATTGTCAATATTTGTACAACGAATCAAGTTGTTACATCGATTTTTTGAGGATTTCGCACGATTCCCGGCCGACCCTCGACCACATCCCGCGCATTGAACAGCTTTACTTCCTCATACGTCGTCGCACCAGGCTCGTGCACCAGTGTTGTCACGCTTTCCACATCCGGAGCGACCGACCAGCCATTCCTTTCCGCCTCCAAAAGCGAAACAAACCGGGGATCTGCCCACTTGAACATCGACATCCCCAACTTCAGACGATTGAAGTTTTCCGCAGCAATACCCACCCCACTCGCCGGATTGACCGGGAAACCCGCCTTCACCGCCTGCGCAAACCGTTCTTTGCTAGCCACGATTATTTCCTTCCAAAATAGTTGTTAAGTTTTGCTGCAAAACTGGTATCATGCCTTCGTACCATTACGATGGTATCTATACTCCGGGGTCATTGTATCTTGCGCTATGTGCGCGTGATCATACGCCAATGGCCCCGGCTTGTCGCGGTAATGCTCGGCGGTTAATGCTCGTGTGTTGTTTTTTCGGGCAGTCCGAATGGATCGCCGTAAATTTCGATGAAAGCAGCCCGCTGGCGCTCGATCAATGCCGCTCGGTTCTGCCGGCGCGTGTATTCCGGATTCATTGCCAGGACTTTTAGCCGGTCCTCTTCCGAGAGACGGTATTCAGTTGCTTGAGCGATAATGCTTGTAGCCATGATGACTCCTAGTAAGTCGATTGGTTAGCTGTGCCTGGGCGTTTGCCGCGCCTGGGTGCAGCGCTTTACTGCAAGTGCTACTTCGGTAATGTCCAGCCGTACGTTCCGTCTTTTGTCGGATGCGGAAAACAGGTCCCGTTTTTATTTGCCCAACCCGTTCCCGCACAGTTTGCAATCTTCGACATTTCGCCGGTTTGCGCAAAACGGTAAGCCAGTTTGCCTTCGATGGTGTTTGCCCATGCCGCCGCTGCTTTCTCGTCTTTAGCCACCGCGTAGCCTTCTTCGTTACCTGACGTTTTGCCAAAGTTGTGCCCGAGCGCGAACGCCGCGATCAAAGCCACTGTTGATGCTATCAGTGCCCCGAGCGCCCAAATAGTCATGTCTTTGTATCCGGCGTTTTTAACTGCCGTTACAGCAACATCGTTCATTGCACTGGTCATTGTCGGTGTAATGGCGCTAACCGCCTCTGCCAACACCCGATCAATGTGCTGCTGGATCATTTTTGCGCTCATGTTAGCCGCTTCGTTTGCTGCTATCCGGTTCTTTTCCGGCAATGTGCTGAATGCGCCGTGATAGCAATCCATAGCGATGAGCATAGGCAACAGCGGGTCGTTATTTCCAATGTTCAAACTATGCGCGATAGCCATTACACGATTGACTTGTTCCGGTGTCGGTTCTACGCCTCCAATCAATTTCATTGCTTTCTTAACGTCGCTCATACCAGCACCTTAAAAGCAGCATGAACAGCAGTACGATAGCGGTAAAGCGCCGAACGTTCCATCGTGTGTAGCTCTGCGCCTGCATTGCTCAAAGCCAGTCGCTTACGGTTCAACTTGTCGGCCACAACATCATGCAAGCTCGGGTAACTGATCGTTGCATTTACGCGTTTCTTTACGTTACTTTCATTGTAAAGAACGAAATCATCGTCAGTTCCCCAATACAGATTTTTGACCACATACGTTGCAGTGAATGGATGCTCCATATCCATAAAGTTATCCAGTAGTTCAAGCACATCGCGTTGCCTGTTGATCGTCCATAGCATCAACAATTCGCGCTTTGCTTCCGTTGCTGCGTCGGTAAGGTACTTGCCGAACTTCTCCAACTGTTCCTTGTTTCTTGCTGCCGTGTTTACGACGATGTACGCATCAGGATATTGAGCAATAATCTCGCCGAAGTAAAAATAACCTTTCTCCGTATCCATGTTGCAAATCTCTGCCGTAACAAGTTCATTCAGCGATTTATAAGCATCAGGGTTGCTATTGTCAGTCTCAACAAGCACCACTTGTTTGCCAGCTTCCAACAGCGTATCGACAACGCCGAGCGTGATTGCTGATTTGCCGACGCCGCCTTTACCGCCACCCGACATAATGATTTTGCTCATGTTCAAATATCCTTTTTATCCGGTTGAATCTTGAATTTGCTCGATGGCTGTTCCTGTGCGTTGTTCTGTTGCACTACCGCCGGTTTGCCTGATGCGCTTCCAGTCGCATTACTTGCCGGTACGCTTGCCGGCGTGCCGCTTTTCTTCGGCTGTTGTTTCTTTACTGCGGCCTGTTTCTTGCCGGTCATTGATGTGATGGTTTTCGGCAAGATGCTGAACACGTCATCCTTCATTGCGTCAGCGATCTGCTTTGCCGTATAGCCCTTCGCCAGCATTTCAAGCACAGCGTCCTTCGCCGATTCCAGCACTTCAGTCTTACCGCCTTTGCCGGAACGTTCGCCCGGTTGCTGCGTCTTCTCAAGCTTCACAAGCGCAGCTCGTACCTTGTCCGCGTATTCTGCAATGTCGTATTGCCGTTGCTTCGTAGGTTTATTCTCCATCGCTTGTTCCTTTTCTGTTAGGTGTTCTGTTGCAAAGTTTGTACGCTATACGATTTGTTGGTGATTGACAAGTGGTTTTTTTGGCCTTACTGTTAGCGCATCGAAGTAGTAGAGGCAGAAGTTACAAGTTGGCCTTTGTCTGACACATAGCGCTTCGCTCTATGTGTCAGATCAAAGGACGGGTGCCACGTTCGGCGCTACGCTTCTCACATGGACCCTCAGCACTTGCAATGGCTCCGCCCTTGACCTGGCAAACCGAATCACCGGAGGCGCAATGGTTTTTGAAGTACAAGGAATCGAAGAGCTTGACTCGCGTTTGACGTTGCGCCTGTCTGACCGCGAAAAAGAAATGATCCGAGATGAAGCCGATCTGGCCGGACTCAGCATGAGCGAGCTAGTCCGTTCCCGCTACTTCGGACGCCCGATTATGGCGTCGGTCGATCTGAACATGATTAAGCAGTTGAAGAAGATTACCGGCCTGCTCAAACATATCCATACCAGCAGCGGAGGCGCGTACAGCGAACAGACTGCCAGCACGCTTACCGAAGTCAAAATGTTCCTTGTCCAGATTCAGCGGCAGAGCAAGCAATCGTGATCGTTACGAAAGTTCAGAACCGAATGAAATCCGCTACGAAGGCGCAGCGGATTTCCCAATTAGCGGATTACATAACTTCCCCGGAGAACAGGAAGGCGCTCGAAAAATGCGTGCATAGCGAATGCTTGAACTTCATTACCGACGACTACGAAACGCAGAAGATGGAAATGCTCGCGTTGGCTGATGAAGCCATCCGCAGCAAAGACACGATTGACCATTGGGTCATCAGTTGGCAACCACACGAACGCCCGACGATAGAACAAGCGCAGCAGGCCGTTGAAATTTTCATGAAGCATACCGGACTTGAAGGCCATCAATGCATCTGGGGGCTTCACGACGACACCGATAGCATGCATGTACACGTCGAGATAAACCGAGTGCATCAAGACTCGCTCAAGGTCATCAAGATCAACAAAGGATTCTGGAAAGAAGCAGGGCAGCAAGTCGCCTGCCTAATTGAACATGAGCAGGGCTGGCAAGGTGTGCCAGGCGCAAGGTACGAGATTCAAAACGGCAAGCTGATAAAGCTCGACACGCCAGAGAAGGGAAGAAAGCCGGATTCAGTTGCAGAGAGCAAAGAGATACAGACCGGCGAAAAATCAGCGCAACGGATCGGCATCGAAGAAGCCGGCCCGATCATCGCCCAGGCTACAAGCTGGCGCGAGCTTCACGCCGGCCTTGCTGCTGCCGGAATGGAGTATCGCCGCGAAGGTAGCGGCGCGAAAGTGTATGTCGGCAATATCGGAATTAAAGCAAGCGACGTAGATCGGAAAGCAGCATTCGGCGCACTGCAAAAGCGCCTCGGGCAATTCCAACCAGCCAAGGAGATAAACCGCAATGACTACCACCATCATACCCCGCAGCCGTACTCTGTTGCGAATGGGCCTCGCACCCCAGACAGTATGCGCAGCCTGTCCAAATGCAATCTGGCACACAGTGATAAAGGCCGGGACGGCAAGACCAAGCGCGAGGGTGTATTGCAACTTGATGCACGTTCTAGTCGACAAAGAGCTGACGGAATGCGACGGGATGCCGGACGAAGAACAGATCGCACCGGCCCCGACACCAACCGAACCGATACAGGATTACGGCTTGCCGAAACCGACGGGCGTAGAAGTGACAAGCACCTTCACCATCTAAAGCCAGATCAGGCCGGCTGGAAGGAATACAACGCGCTTAAGGACGAGCGCAAAGCAGCGAAAGAGAAAGCAACCGCCGCGCTCAAGAAGGAACACGAAGCCAGGCGCAACGCGCTATTCGAGAAACAGAAGGCGGAACGCAAAGACATACTATCCGGCAACTGGAAGGGCAAAGGCGATGCACGCAATGCCATCCAGAGCGTTCTTGCCGTGCAGCACGCGGCAGCAAAAGCGGAATTGCAAGCAGAGCAGAGTCGCGAACGCAAAGAGCTACAAGCCGAGTTCGCACCACTACCGCAATACAAAGCTTGGGCAGAGCAGCCGCGCCTTGTGCAGCCGCTCGAAAAAGAAACCGACGAGATACAGATAAAAGCGGTGTCCTTGCCGTCGCAGTCGCAACAACTGGCGAACACACTTCGTTCGCTTTCAAGCAAAACAGATCGCCACGGCACGACCTACGACATCGGCGGCCACGCCATGTTTAGAGACGAGGGGAAAAACATTGCGCTGTTGGATCTCCGATCAGATGAAGGCATCGCTGCCGCACTGGCAACGGCACAGCAGAAATTTGGAAGCAAACTAACCCTGACAGGCTCGCCGGAAGCACAACGGCGAATTGTTGAAGTCGCGGTAGCGCAAGGTCTAAGCGTCAAGTTCGCAGACAAAAAACTAGAGGAATACCGGCTTGGATTGAAGCAAAGCAGAGCAACCGAAACCAAGGTTGCTCGAATCGCAGAACGCACAGCAACACAAGAACAGAGCGCCGTCGAACGCGAAGTAGAGTATCAGCGCAAGCACGGCAACACGCTCGATGAGTCGGCTGTGCGCGAACGCATCGCCCAGGCAAAAGCTATCGTCAATGCAAAGGCCAAGGAAAGCGGCAAGCAGTACATCCCATTCCCCTCCACCGACCAGCTCACGCGGGGCAGCGAGTTTTGGCGAGACACTGCAAGCAGCGAACTTTTTGCACACCAGAACACCAAACGCCCGATTGGCTTGCTGAAAACAATCGCCGGCAAAGAGTGGGATGAAAAACTAGCCAAGCTCACAGCAGACAAGACCAGGGCAGAAACCGAAATTACCTGGCGCACCGAAGCTTACAAAGAAGCCTACCAATCCCTCGCGCCGGTCGCGCAGACCGCAGCCGAGAAGCCGCACGCTCAATCCAACGCAGTACCCGCCGCCGCGCCAGCGGCGGCACCACCGGAGGCAAAACAACCGGAAGCAGTTGGCAAGCCAGAAACCGAAGCGGCACCGGCTGCGCCGGCAAATGCGATGGATGATAAGGAACAGGCACACCTCGCCGAGGCCGAACGCATCCTGGTACAGCAGGCCGATACGGCAGTCAAAGACAAGGACTCCGACGCACTCTGGCAACTGCACAACAAGCTCGCATCCACTATCCAAGCGGCAAACACGGAACTCAAAGAACTGGCGCCGCAAAGCTACGACGCCGATCTGCACAGCAAAGGCTATGAGCGCGAGGCCATCGAGCAGATCAAGGCCGAGCAGAACAAAGAAGCACACGCGGCGGGCGGCGTTGAGCCGTGGAACACGCGAGCAATGATCGGCAATGGCGATGCGATGGAACCCGTGCGAACGCAGATCGAGCAAGCTTATAAGGAGCACATGCAGACGCAGCGCCCGCAAGGTCTACTCTCGAAAGCCAAGGGGCTGGAGTGGGATAAGCAAGCCGAAGCACTCAAAGCCAAGCACGACAACATCGCCGTCGCCATAGCGAAGCGCAACGCCGAGTTTCAGCGCCGGCTGGAAAAATCCCGGCCAGAAATCGCAAAACGGGTAGAGCGCGAGGCCAAGAAGATCGCCGATCGGAACGCGAAAAATGCCCCTGAATACGCTACCAAGCTGGAACGTAAGAAGGCGCTAGAGCGTGCGCACGACCGCGTTTACGAGACTTACGATAAAGAAATGGGGAAGGGACTTACCCGTTAATCATAGTCGCTACTCGTCATCCGATGCCTGCGAGCATAGCGCCAGCTAATTGTAGACCAAGAAAATCACTCGTAGCCGACGCAGTTGCATGAAACCATGTCAACCGATTGCACTAATAGCGCGTTAATATCCATACAATATTGAATTAACGTGTATTAGCGCTAGACATGAGGGAGTGCGACCAATGAGTGCCAAGCTAGATGAGTCAATCTATTCCGGTTTTGAACCGCTCGACAGCAGCGTTCTCGGGCGCGGGCATCGTTTGCTTGTTCCATCAAAAATCAAGTTCGAACGCGAGCAGGGCGGCAATACGCCATCCAAGGTTGTACCGACACCCGTAGCCGCTGATTTGCGGAAAGAGACAACTACGGATATCGGCGTTTCTCAGCAAGTGCCCCCCGGCGCTAACGACCTCGCTAGTTTGTTTTTCATGGAAGATGATGAAGTGGTGGGCTACGCCAAGGCACTGACCGCGCGCGTTCTCAAAAATCATCTGCCGGGATTGGACGCATTCACCGCGCGCTTTTGCGCCGATCTGTTCACCGCCGTGTCGTTGCGCGTGCTGCATTCAGTCGATCAAGCAACTTGGGCCGACGTACTTAATTTTCTCGAAGATCCTGCCTGGGATTCGACCAGGCAAATCATTCTCGACCTGCACCGACACGATATGTCGCCACACAAGACGGACGTTGGCCGTTGGCTTTTTGAAAGCATGCGGCCGATAGTGAATCTGCCAGAAGGCTCAATGGAACGGGCGTTTCGGCGCAGCCTTGTCGTCATCAGGGACGCCATTGCCCCTGGGGACGGCAGGATTAAGCCCAAGGCTCGCCGCGTCAAGAAGCCGGCCAGTATTCAGGTATTCAAGCCCGAAGCGATGGCACGGGCGTTTGCATGCATCGACAAGATCGACGACAAGCAGCGTGATCGCGCTGAGCGTGATCTTGAAGCCGCTCGCGCCAACAACGGTTGCCGCCTGATTCCGAATGTTCGCAAGGCTGCGCGGAACCTTGAACGAGTCGCTGCTGACTTCGAGAACCTGGCCGAGCCGATCAAGCATCTGCAAACCGGCCTCGCCTTGTCCGGGGCAATGGCTCCTGCTGATTTTCGCGTGTCGCCCATGTTACTGCTGGGCGATCCTGGCATCGGCAAAACCCATCTGGCCCTCCAACTGGCGAACGCCTTGGGCGTGCCAATGGACAAGCTCAGTGCCGGCGGCTCGCAGGGAGCCTTTCAACTAACCGGCTCTCATGCAAGCTGGAACCGCGCAATGCCCGGTTCCGTCTTCAATCTGTTGTCGACCGGCACCAGTGCCGCGCCAGTCATGGTTATCGATGAGGTCGATAAGATCGGGCAGGCCAGCCAATACCCGCTGGAACCTGCCTTGCTCGATATGATGGAACCCGGCACGGCCAGAACCTTCAAGGATGAATACTACGATCTGGAATTCGACGCCAGCCGCATCATTTTCGTGCTGACGGCCAACGATCTTCACTCCGTTCCGCTACCCCTTCAGTCCCGCATGTCCGTGTTTCATGTGCCCCGGCCACAACCCGAGCAGCGCTTGCGCATCATCCTGGGCGAGATAGCCCGCCTGCAACAGAAAACCCGCAAGCACATCGATCTGGACTCTACGGCCAACGATCTTGCCGAGCGCGTGGACATGGATTTGCGTCAAACCATCCGGCTTGTGCAGGAATCCTTTACCAAGGCGATGCTGGCGAGATCCGCAACCGCAAGGGTGACGATGCCGACTGCTGGCCGTCGATCTATCGGCTTCATGGCAGCAGCGTAGACGTGTTGCCGGTCTAGCGCCGGCACCATGCGCCGTTCCGCCGGGCTTCGCCCCGCTGCGCGGCTCCCCAGCAAGGGGCTTGGCCCCCTGCACCCTTGCCCTTGCGGGTGGGCTTTCGCCCCCCGTTCGCTCTGGCGAACGGCACCCCTCATGCGCCTTTGGCGGGGCTTCGCCCCCGCTGTCGCGGCACCCCGCGCCGTGCCGGCGGGCTTAGCGCCCCGGCTTCGCCGGCCCCTGGGCTACGCCCCCGTTCCGGGCACCCGCATAATTCCCGCTCTGCGGGAGAACGACAAGGCAGGCGCGTTGCGCCCGGTTCAAGGCTTGGATTGAAAAGCGGGGCGGCGCCTGCGTATACCGGGCGTTATGACAAATAGCCTTGCGCTCGATTAGACCACCTATTGCAGATTTAGTAAATAATCCGCACACTACTATTTATTGATTTTCCATCACCACCGCGAGGCTTTATGAGCGCACACACTATCGACACTGCTATGGCCCGCCGCATGGTCGAAGCCAGCGCCATTCGGGGCGCTTCCATCATTGGCCTGCCCGGTGGCTGGTCCGTCATGCTGAAGCTCGGCATGACCGAAAAACCGCTTGGGGTTCAGCGCACCGACAAGCCGCGCACCTGGCGCAGTCTGGATACCTGCATGGACTACCTCAAGAACGAACTGCACATCGTCCGCATCGACATGCTCGACGCCAGCAACCACAGTGCCGGCGACGTGACCCGCAGCGCGCGGGCCGATTCGTCCGAGCGTATGAAGCGCGCCCACTCAGCCGCCGCCTACGACAAATGGTTTCGTGCACAGGTGCAGGAAGCGATTGACGACCCGCGCCCCTCGATTCCGCATGAGCAAGTCATGAGTAAGGCGCAAGCCCTGATCGACGCGAAGCGAAAGACGCATGCCGCTCGCTCTTGATTGGACGCCACAGGCGGAAAACGATTTGCTGGCGATTGTGGCCTACATCGCGGATGACAACCCAGACGCTGCCCAGGCACTGAAAGACGAGATCGAGGCCAAGGCCGGTCAGTTGCCACAGCACCCAAAACTCTACAAACCGGGACGCATGAAAGGCACGCGGGAAATGGTGGTTCGCCCCAACTATCTTGTGGTGTATGCCATCGGCGCCGCTGCCATTCGTATTTTGCGGGTCATGCACACCGCGCAACAATTCCCTTGAAATCACGTCAACCAATCGTTTGCCTATCGCGTTAATATCCATATAATAGCAACAAGATTTGTAACGGACATTAACCGGAAAGGCTATATGATTATCACAATAGGCAACACAAAAGGCGGCGTTGGCAAATCTACGATTGCCGTCAATATCGCTGTTGGCCGTGCGGATCTCGGCAGATCCGTTCTCGTGATCGACGGCGACCGCCAAGGCACCCTACAAGACGCTATTGCGATCCGCAATGCATCCAGTGCATCGCCCTTGGCCTGTGCCCACCTACCGGACGGCGCTGCACTTCGCGGCCAAGTGATTGCGCTTGGCAAGAAGTTCGACGACATCGTGATTGATTGCGGCGGGCGTGATTCAACGAGCTTGCGGGCTGCTCTTGTCCTGTCCGATATCCTAATAGTGCCGTTCGCCCCTCGTTCTTTCGACGTGTGGGCATTCGAGGCCATGAGCGAACTGATCGGCGAAGCGCAGGCCGTGCGCGACGGTCTGCGGGTCGTCGCCATCCTCAATCGTGCCGACACGCGCGGTTCAGATAACGACGAAGCTGTTGAGGCCGTCGCCGACTATCCCCTCCTTGCATACCTCGACGCGCCAATCGGCAACCGGAAAGCCATTGCCATCGCTGCCGGCAAAGGGCTGGCTATCTCCGAAGCGAAGCCTGGCGATGCGAAAGCGCGCGACGAATTTAAAAACCTATTTGCTAAATTGTGGCAATAGCTTTTTAATATCCATCGGCTATTAAAAACAAATTACAGGACACTCATAATGAGCATCATCAAGAAACCCAAGAAACCGGACGCTGCTGCTGCGTTTATTGCCGGCGCACCGGATGCCAGCCAATCCGCTACGAAAGCAGAGCCAACATCGGGTGTAATGCGCGGCAACCGCCGCCAGATCGCACTGACGTTTCCGCCGGCCACCATCGATCAGATCGACGCAACGGCCAAGCGCTTCGGCATGACGCGCGCCGGCTATATCAATCGCGCCGTTGTGCAGGCGTTAGAAGCAGACGGCAATTAACTACATATCGTTTTGATATGTTTAGCCAATTGCGGTAAAGGTTAATGGATATGCTTGAGTTAGATGGCGAGACTGAGGAGCCGGCGCGCATTATGTCGATGGATGAGGTTCGCGCACAGCCCTCATTTTGGGAATCCGTCGAAGCGATGCAAACACGCTTGGCACAACTCGACCAATGGGAAGCGGAGAAAGGGCGCAAATGAAAACAAAACCAAAAGCAGATGCTGAATTAGAAGACGCAAAAATGCGCGATTTAATGAGTTTGTTTGAGAGCCTAGATCTAGTTATCGACAAGAACAATCCGGAGTTATTGAAGTGGCTATCTGATACATCAGTCGGGCCATTTGTTTTTCAACGATCCGACTTCTCGAAAGCTGATGCGAAAGAAGCCGTTGTCGACGCTGGTTCCCTTCACAAGCTGCAACGGACCGTCGATGAGCTGAAGAGCGCACGCAAAGACTACGCGCCAACATTAAACCCCGTTGAACAGTTGTCGCTAGTGAGAAGCGTCGCGCTTTCCGGGGACGAGCAGGAAATTGCCGAAGCCGCTGAAATGGCCGGCATTCCACTCCATTTGATGTCCATTCTTTCGCAGCTCGATGATACTCAATTGCGACAGGCCGCGCTGTTTGCCCCAGATGTTTCTCCTGCCAAATCCTTCGAACGATGGCAGTCCAAGCTCGCGGCAACAACATCGTTGCCCTTCCGTCGTGCTCAGAGTGATTTTTTTGTTGGCGACATAATTGATGTTGCCTTCAAGGACGATATCCATAGTATGTCCGCCCCCATCTTTTCCCTTTCCACCAAAGCGGATCATTCCGTATGGAAATGGCAAAGCGCAAAAAAAGAAAGGACGATAGAAGTTAAGCCTTCGTCCCTCGGTCGCGCGACCATGCACGACAAAGATATTTTGCTCTATGCATTCTCGCAAGTAGTAGAAGGGAAAAACCTCCTCCGGGAAGATGCCGCCAAAAAAACAATACGATTTCGCATTTTTGATTTCTTGTTGGCCGTCGACTCAAGCTGCGGCAAATCGGAGTACGCGGCCGTAATTGATGGTGTCGAACGTCTTCACGGCACGCAGATTAAGACGAACATTAAGACGGGACGTGGCGCCTTCGGCTCTACCGCATTTTTCCATTTGATTGAGACTGGTCGAATTGTCGAAGATCCCGCTCACGGGAAAGCCAACGCGACGGTTGAAATTACCCTGTCCGACTGGTTGTACAACGCCATCCAAACATTTGAGGTTTGTACAATCGCAAAGGAGTATTTTCGACTGCGCAAGCCTTTGGAAAAACGAATGTATGAAATAGCCAGGAAAGAATGCAACAAGCAATTGTCCATCTTCCGACATTGGGATACGGCCTACAACGCATCCGGATCTACCGGGACTCAAAAAGAATTTAGGCGCGCGATGCGAACCATTGTTGCTGCTGACGCAACGCCAGAATACAAGTTCTCATTAAGCGATGAAGGCATCACGATCAGTCCAAGGGTTGTGAAGTAACCCTATCGTGTATCACACACCCTGCACGCCCAGATCGTCGAAAAACAACCTGTCTGAAGTGTAATGGAACGGAAAATTTCGCGGGTTTTGGCTTGAAATCCATCTCGAAGGTGCTGCACTTCGCAGTTCCCCGGCAGTTTATTGGGCTATCGTGTATCACACACCCCTGTGAATAACCTCGTGTATCACACACCGATTCTGTGAATAGTCTCGTGTATCACACACCGCTTTTTTAAAACATCAGAAAAAGCCTTGTAAATCAATCTGTTGCAGATTCGTGTATCACACACCGAGGTGTTTCCTCAAACCCTTGCCCCGTAAGGGTTTCAAGCGTTTTGAAACCGCGTTAACTAATGTAGACTTTTAACTTTAAATCTTTAACGCAAACACCATCGCGCCGACCTGCCGCACCTTCTAAAAAGACCCCCCACCGTTCCGGCGGGGGCAAACCGCCCTTCGGGCTGGACGACCCCGAAAACCAGCACCCTATCGAGCGCCCTACGGGCGAACGAAGCGCGGCAAGCCGCGCCCTGAATCCCCCGCTGACACGCTAGTACAACCGCCAACGACGATCAACCGCCGAGAAAGGCGGTTTTGCAAGGAAAGGCGTCGATCCAGCAACCGCATCACGGTTTGAGCCTACCGGCTCACCAGGCGCAGCACTCCGAACAACGAAAGACCGGTTGAACCGACCAGGCGCGAATTCGGAGAAGCATCGGCACGCACGCGAAACGCGCGGCAACGGCCAAAAGTCGGGTGAAGATGGATAGAAAGGCAAAGGAAGGCCACGCCAAACGTACAGAAACGAGCGCTGGCGCATCGAAACGCGCCAGCCGGCCACCTTCCCCTCTACCTATCCCTTAAAATCGCTCAGGCGGGCTTTGCGCCCTTCGCCGCCGCTGGCTTTTTCTCGGCCTTGGCTGCGGACAACTGTCCGCGAAGCTCGGCGGCATCCTCTCCGGACTTTTTGGGGACGTTTGACGAAAGGGAAATTAAAGTACGTTAAGCCTTTGGAATTGGCTGTAACGGGGAAGTAAGCCGAAACGGACGTAATGGGCGCGTCACATTCACATGCGTGCAGCGGACTTCTG
>Ga0114984_1000690_pt1 | contig 12865 bp, 9 predicted proteins | sample Shrwel1BS1Day1_FD_96987 | JGI IMG/M metagenome (GOLD analysis project Ga0114984, IMG submission 96987) | Subsurface microbial communities from deep shales in Ohio, USA - Utica-3 well 1 S-1-Day1 | ecosystem: Environmental > Aquatic > Deep subsurface > Shale gas/oil reservoir > Produced water/Flow... | reverse complement strand
CTGCCCGGGCGAACCGGCACGGCTGCGGGCACCTGCGGCGCATGCACCAGACGCACGCCCGGCATGGACGACAGCACCAGCTTGTCCACGTCTTCAGGCGCGCCGACCTTGAAGCGCATGGGCACGCTCTCCGCCAGTTCGGCGGCGGGCATCGCGGCCTGCACCGACAGGTACAGCGAGGTGGTTTCGTCGAGCTTTTCCGAGTCGAGCCGCCCCATGTGGAACGAAGGACGCAGTTCTTCGAGCACGATGGAGAAGTAACGCGTCGAGATCACGGTTTCGAGCAAGTCGCGCAGGATCTCGTCCATGCGGGCGAAGGCCGGCCCGGGCGCATCGTGGCGATACACCGGCAGATCCGCCAGCGTGTGCTCCTTGGAGAACGTCATCAGCGCGCCCGCCAGCCGCGCCAATTCCTGGAACAGGCGCTCGGGATGCAGTTGCGGATGATGGAACAGGTGCGACAGCGTGGCGTAGGCCTCGTTGGCGGTGTGCAGCAGCCAGAAGGACGCCACATCGCCCGAGCGGAACTCGATGATGTTCTTGCTGGGTTCGCGGTGAAAGCCGTAGAGCGCGTTGACTTTGGCCTGCAGGGCATCGAGCAGTCGACGCAATTGCTCGTGCAGCGCGCCCGAGGCGGCCAGCGACAGGCTCGGCGGGATGAAAGCGCTGTCCAGTTCGTAGCCCGCGCTGGCGGTGCGCCGCACGCGCGCCACCGGGATCGCCAGCAGGGCGTCACGCGGTTCGAACTCGGAAATCAGGCGCACGTCTTTGCGCAGGAAGGCAAGTTCGGCGGTGGTGGCGCCGGTATAGAGGTCGGGCGCGGGCGTATTGTTGTGCGTGTAGCGCGTGTCGAACCCGCCCGCGGCCTGCGCATCGCGGTAGTTGCCGCCGATCGCTTTCAGCGGATGGATCGCCAGATAGAACACGGCTTCGCTCACGCCGTCCAGCGCCGTCAGCGCGACAGGGGGCGGCAGTTCGTCGCCGTGCGGCGCGCTGTAGAGTTCGCCATCCGGAAACACGGCGCTCATCTCGGTGGCGCGCAACATGCCATTGGCCAGCGCCGAGGCATCGAAACGCGCGGCGCGCAGCCCCCATGCATAGGGATGCAGCGCCCGGGCCATCTCGGCCAGCCGGTCTTCGTGATAGGCGTCCTGCCGCTGGAAATGCTGCGGACGCAGAAACAAACCCTCGCCCCAGAGGACTTTGGCTGAGTAACTCAAAATAGACGCTCCCTGTTTCGTCTTTCCCGGTTTCTATATCGCTATATATAGAGAAGGTTGGATGGACAGCGACGGCCGCGATGCGCGCGTCAACCCGGACACTGCACGCCGGACAAGCGCGATGGATCGTAGGCGGGCACGCCCGCCGGCAACGCGGGCTCGCCCGTGGCCACCGTCAGCGCGCACGCATGCGCGCCCAGGACAATACCGCTGTCTTCCACGTCTTCGACCTTGAATACGTACTTCCAACGCATCGGCGCGGGGGCGTAGAACAGCCCGGCGATGGCGATGTAATCCGCCTGCTTGGGGACTTTCTCGACCGTCTCATAACGCTGTCCCGGCGTGAGCGTAAGCTCGCGCGAACCCAGCATCGATTCCCCCAGCGCCGCTTTCTCCCCGGCAGTGTCTATCAATTGCGTGAGCGGCGCACGCTGGAATTGCTCAGGATTCTTCAGGTAGTATATTTTTGTAACTACCGCCATCGATTGGCCGCTGCCGGCATTCAGATTTTCTCCGGCATGAATCGCCAGATTCACTTCCACGGGCGCGTTTTCAGGCTTTTTCAAACCCGCCATCTCCATCGCGTTGCCGGTCAAACCGGCCACCGCGCCAATGGCCGATACGGCCGCACATCCAGTAATGGCGCCGCTTGCGAGCACGCACGCCATTACCGCGAACAAACGTGATAAATGGATATGTTTGGTCATGGCCCTTTATACCGGAAGTGTGTGAAGCAATACAGATCGCGGCATGATGCGTGCAAAATCGACGCAAGTAACATGAAGACACTCGCTGTAGCGCTGCACTAACAAAAGGTTGTTGAAATACGGCCCCTAGTTACAACCTTGCTAGGTGCTTAAAAATGCCCTTTTCCCGCCTCGTTGTTATTGCAGGTGTCGTTGCATTAATGGCCGGCTGCGCATCCGTCAAACCGCAGTCGGAAGCTGAATACAAACAGTCCATGGCCGCGGCGCAAAAGACGCTGGAGCAGAAAGGCGTCGACCAGGCCGTCGCGCAGTTTGAAGAGATTGCGCAGCGCAATCCCTCCAAGGGCGAGCCATGGTCCTACATCGCGAAAATCCGTTTCGACGAACAGAAATACGGCCAGGCAATCGTGGCCGCCGATGAAACCTTGAGCCGCGATCCGGATGATTTCGTGGCCAAGACGGTGCGCGCCGTCGGCGGTCTGCGCGTGGCCATGCAGTCGCTGGCCGATCTGCGCGCCGACGCGTTGCTGGCCGGCAATGCCCGTGCCGATGCCGTGGCGCTGGCCGCATCGATGCGCGAAACGCTGGGCCAGGACGTGCTGTTCCCCGAGGGCCGCCGGCCGCGTCCGCGCCAGCCGCGCAAGGCCGATCCGGCCCCGTCGGCCGCTGCGGCGCCCGCCGCCGGCGCGGCAGCCGCGCAATCGTCGGCCGCGCCCGCGAGTAGGCCCGCGGCCGCGTCGTCGGCCCGGCCGTCTACGCCGCAACCCGCCACGCCTCCCGCCCAGCAGCCCAACCGCGCGCCGAATCCGTTCGGCGACCTGCTTACCAAGTGATTCGCCCGGGAGCGCCGCCCCGCGCGGCGCGCCCCGGTCCGACAGACCCGATCCTTTGCACGGAGCCTTCCATGGCCAAGAAAGAAAGCGTTCAGAAACGATTGCAGAAAGTCCGTCCGCCGCGCGTTCAGCTTACGTATGACGTGGAAAAGGGCGATGCCATCGAACAAAAGGAACTTCCCTTCGTCGTCGGCGTGGTGGGCGATTTTTCGGCGCAGTCCGAGGCCGAACTGCCGCGCCTGAAGGATCGCAAGTTCGTCAACATCGATGTCGATAATTTCGACGACGTGATGCGCGGACTGGAGCCGCGCGCGGCGTACCGGGTGAAGAACCGCCTGACGGAAGAGGGCGGCACGTTCGGCGTGGACATGAAGTTCCGCTCCATCGAGGATTTCCGTCCGGAAGCCGTGGTGCAGCAAGTGGACCCGCTGCGCGAACTGCTGGACATCCGCACCAAGCTGGCCGACCTGCGCAACAAGCTGGCCGGCAATGACAAGCTCGAAGACCTGCTGGGCGAAGTGCTGACCAGCACCGAAAAGCTGCAACAGCTGACCAGCGAGACCGACAAGGGAGGCCGCAATGAGTAATTCCGCCGCCGCGCAAAACGCCGCCGCCACCGCTTCCGATGCCCAGGGCGGGCTGTTGGACCAGATCGTCGAGCAAAGCCGCGTCGCCAAATCCACCGCCGAGCATGATCGCGCCAAGGACATCATCGGCGAGCTGGTGCGCGAGGTCATGAAGGGCACCGTGGTGGTGTCCGACAACCTGTCGGCCATGCTGGACGCGCGCGTCGCCGAACTGGACCGCCTGATTTCGGCCCAGCTCAGCGAAGTGATGCACGCACCGGAATTCCAGAAGCTGGAAAGCACCTGGCGCGGCCTGCACTACCTGTGCCAGGAGACGGATACCAGCCCGATGCTGAAGATCAAGGTGCTGAACGTCACCAAGCGCGACCTGGTGCGCGACTTCCAGACCGCGATCGACTTCGATCAGAGCCTGATGTTCAAGAAGGTGTACGAAGAGGAATTCGGCACCTTCGGCGGCGCCCCGTTCGGCGCGCTGCTGGGCAACTTCGAGATCACGCGCCAGCCCGAGGACATGTATTTCATCGAGCAGATGTCGCACGTGGCCGCCGCGTCGCACGCGCCGTTCATCGCCTCGGCATCGCCCGAGCTGCTGGGGCTGGACAGTTTCGCCGACCTGGGCCGCCCGCGCGACCTGGCCAAGGTATTCGACACCGTGGAATACACCAAGTGGCGCAGCTTCCGCGATTCGGAGGATTCGCGCTACGTCGGCCTGACCATGCCGCGTTTTCTGGGCCGCCTGCCCTACGACCCGGTCGAGGGCACCACGGTCGAAGGCTTCAATTTCGTCGAGGATGTGGACGGCACCGATCACGCCAAGTACCTGTGGTGCAACGCCGCCTGGGCCTTCGGCGCGCGCCTGACGGCGGCCTTTGCCGATTTTGGCTGGTGCGCGGCGATCCGGGGCGTGGAAGGCGGCGGGCTGGTGGAGAACCTGCCCACCCATACCTTCAAGACGGACGACGGTGAAATCGCCCTCAAGTGCCCGACCGAAATCGCCATTACCGACCGCCGGGAAAAGGAACTGAGCGACCTGGGGCTGATCCCGCTGGTGCATTGCAAGAACTCGGATTACGCGGCTTTCTTCGGCGCCCAGTCGGTGCAGAAGGCCAAGAAGTACAACACGGACAGCGCCAACGCCAACGCGGTGTTGTCGGCGCAGCTGCAATACATCTTCTCGGTATCGCGCGTGGCGCACTACCTGAAGGCGATGATGCGCGACAAGATCGGCAGCTTCGCGTCGGCGCAGTCCGTAGAGAGTTTCCTGAATCGCTGGGTGTCGCAGTATGTGCTGCTGGACGACAACGCGACGCAGGAACAAAAAGCGCAGTTCCCGCTGCGCGAAGCTTCGGTGCAAGTCGCCGAGGTGCCCGGGCGCCCCGGCGTCTTCCGTGCCGTGGCGTTCTTGCGGCCGCATTTCCAGCTTGACGAACTCTCGATTTCCCTGCGCCTGGTCGCCGAATTGCCGGCCCAGGCCCAGAAATCCTGAGCGTCATTGCACTGACAACTCATCCATTCAAAGAGGTTATCGACAATGAAGGACATCTACGTCAAGTTCGGCAATCCTGCGCTCAAGGGCGAGTCGCAAGACAAGGACCATCCGGATTGGATCGAAGTCAGCTCGTGGCGCCACGAGATCATCCAGCCGCGTTCGGCCACTGCCTCGACCTCGGGCGGCCATACCGCCGAGCGCACCGAACATGGGGAAATGGTCTTCACCAAGGATCTGGACGTGGTCAGCCCGTTGCTGTATCAGCACGCCTCGGGCGGCACCACCTTCGATGAGGTCACGATCGACTTCCTGCGCGCCGACGGCGAGGGCAACCGCGTCAAGTACCTCGAAATCAAGCTGAAGTACGTGATCATCGCGCGCGTGGCGCCGGAGGTGGTTGCCGAAGGCCTGCCGCACGAGTCCTTCTCGCTGAAGTACGCCGCGGTGCAGTGGAAGTACACGCAGCAGAAGGTGGGCGGCAATCAGGGCGGCAATGCCCAGGGCGCCTGGAGCCTGACCAAGAACGACAAGACCTATTCGGTCTGATCGCGGCCGGCAGGTTGGAAGACCGCGGCCCGAGCCGGGTCGCTGTCTTTTTTATTCGAGGCCCCGATGAAAGGATTCGAACCGAGTCTGTTCGACAAGTTGTTCGAAGCAGAGGGCCAGTCGCCCTATGCGCTGCGGCGTTTGTCGATCGAGGAAATGAAGGAGACGGTGGCGCGCGACATCGAGGCCCTGTTGAATACCCGCATGGTGTTCACCGAACAGGATCTGCGGCGCTACCCGAACTGCCAGCGCTCGTTGCTGACGTACGGGCTGTCGGACTTCTCCGGGCTGAGCCTGGCGAGCCACTATGACCGCGAGTTCATCTGCCGTTCGCTGGAGCAGGCGATCGCGCGGCATGAGCCGAGATTGACGCACGTACGGGTCATGCTGCAGGTCGACAGCCGGGCCACGTCGGTGCTGTATTTCGCGATCACGGCCATGCTGGACGTGGGGCCGGCTCACGAGCCCGTGACCTTCGACGCGACCTTGCAGCCCTCGACCCTGCAGTACTCCGTGACCAAGGGCTGGGCCAAAAGCCCGGCCACGGTCTGACGCATCGGTCGGTGGCGCAGGTGCGCCGGCGCGCCGGACAGGAACACATCAATGGAAGAATTGCTGCCCTATTACGAGCGCGAACTTGGCTTCTTGCGAACCTCGTCGCGCGACTTCGCCGAGCGCTATCCGAAGATCGCCGCGCGTTTGGGGCTGTCGGGCGAGACCTGCGAGGACCCGCACGTCGAGCGCATGATCGAGTCGTTCGCCTTGCTCAGCGCCCGCATCAACAAGAAGCTGGACGACGATTACCCAGAATTCACCGAAGCGCTTTTCGAGGTGATGTACCCGCATTACCTGCGGCCGTTTCCCTCCTGCAGCGTCGCCCAGTTCGACCTGGGCGGCGCCGGCGCCCAGCTGACCGCGCCGGTGCGTATCGGCCGCGGCACCGAATTGAAATCGCATCCGGTGCGCGGCGTGTCGTGCCGCTTCCGCACGGCTTATGAGGTCACGCTGGCGCCCGTCGAGGTGCAGCGCGCGGGGTTCGTGTCCAGCGCCAATGCCCCGGCCACGGCCAAGCTGCCCGCCGGCGTCACCGGCCGCTTCTCGGTCACGCTGGGGTGCCTGGGCGAGAGCCAGCATTTCGGCATGCCGGGTATCGACCGGCTGCGCCTTTATCTGCACGGCGAACCGTCGTTCGTGGCGGCGCTGCGCGACGCCTTGTTTCTGCGCGCGGCCGCGGCCTATGTCGAGCTGCAGCCGGGGCGCTGGGAGCGCTTGCCGGCGATTCCGCTGGCGCAGGTCGGACTGGCCGAGGAAGATGCGCTGATCGATTTTCCGGCCAGTTCGCATCCGGCGTATCGCCTTCTGGCCGAGTATTTCGTCTTTGCCGAGAAATTCAATTTCGTCGATATCGACCTGGCGGCGCTGCGCCCCTATCTGGGCAATGCGCGGCAGTTCACGCTGCACCTGCCGGTGAGCGGGCTGCGCGCCGATTCCAATACGGCGCGGCTACTGGAGTCGACCTCGGCCGACAATCTGCGGCTGGGCTGCTCGCCGGTGGTCAACCTGTTCACCCAGCGCGCCGATCCGATCCGCGTGACCCACGCGGCCGAATCCTATCCCGTGGTGGCCGATGCACGGCGCGCCTACGGATACGAGGTCTATTCCATCGACCGGGTGCGCCAGGTACGGCAGAACGCCCAGGGCGACGCGGTGGTGGATTTCCGGCCGTTCTACTCATTGCATCATGGCGAGTCGCCGGAGTCCGCCGGTCATTATTGGACGATGCGGCGCGATGCCGCGATGGCGCAGCGCAGCCCGGGATACGAAACCGAGATTTCAATTGTCGATATCGATTTCGATCCGTCGGTGCCGCAGACCGAAACCCTGAGCCTGGACCTGACCTGCACCAATCGCGACCTGCCGGCGCAGATCGCGGTAGGGCAGGCGGGCGGCGACCTGTTCCTGGAAGGCGGCACCGTCGCGCGCGCCATCCGGATGCTGCGCCGGCCGACGCATTCGCATCGCTTCCAGCAGGGACGCGCGGCGCATTGGCGGCTGATTTCGCATCTGGCGCTGAACCACTTGTCGCTGGTACAGAGCGGCCTGCCCGCCTTGAAGGAAACCCTGCGGCTGTACGACCTGTCGGGGTCGGCGGTGGCGGCGCGCCAGATCGAAGGCCTGGTCGGCCTGGACTACAAGCCAGCCACGCACTGGCTGCCGGGAGAGCCATTCGCCACTTTCGTGCGCGGTATCGAGATTCGTCTCACCGTCAATGAAGATCACTTCGTGGGCACCAGCCTGCATGCCTTCGTGGCCGTGATCAACCGGTTCTTTGGCCTGTATGTGCACGCCAACAGCTTCGTGCAGTTGGTCGTGCTGTCGCGCCGCGGCGCGGAGGAATTACTACGATGCCCCCCATGCAACGGCGACGCCATCCTAGCGTGATGGATGCGCTGCTGGCAGAGCCGCAGCGCTTCAAGTTTTTCCAGGCGGTGCGCCTGCTGGAGCAGTGCTTCGCGCGCCAGGAACGCGGCGCGACCCGTCACCCCGTACCGGTGCACCTGCGCTTTCCCAACGCGCCGGGGCTGGGCTTTCCGCCGAGCGAAATTGTCGATGCCGTGGCGTACGACAAGAATGGCGAGGTGCTGGCCGACCAGGCGGCGCGCCAGGCCGCGGTGGCCGAAGGTCGGCTGGGTCGGGTGGACGTGACGCCGGCCTTCTTCGGCCTGCTGGGCGGCCAGGGCGCGTTGCCGCTGCATTATTCCGAAATGCTGGCGCAACGGGAGAGCCTGCGGCGCGACCGCGGCGCGCGCGCCTTTTTCGACATTTTCTCGAACCGGGCGGCGGCGCTGTTTTACGCCGCCTGGAAGAAATACCGCATGTCATTGCGGCATGAAACCGAGCAGGACCATCATTACCTGCCGCTGTTGCTGGCCCTGGGCGGCATCGGCCATCCGGCACTGCGCGACCGGCTGCACAATGGCGCCGGCCGGGTGTTCGACGAATCCGTGGCCCACTACGCCGCGGCCGCGCGCCAGCGGCCCGTATCGGCGCCGTTCCTGCAGCGTGTGCTGCAGGATTACTTTGGCGTGCCGCTGCGGGTGGAGCAGTTCGTGGGCCGCTGGTATGACGTGCCGCCGCAGAACCGTACCCAGTTGGGACAACCGGGCGCCGTGCTGGGCGTGTCCGCGCTGGCGGGCGATCGCATCTGGCAGCGCGACCTGCGCATCCGGTTGTGGATCGGTCCGTTGTCGCGCCAGGCCTTCGGCGATTTCCTGCCGGGCGGCGAGCGCGCGCAGGCGCTCGAAAAACTGCTGACGATGTTCGGCGGCATGACGTTCGAGTACGAAGTGCGGCTGGTTCTGGCGCGCGAGAGCGTTGCGCCCAGCCAGCTGGGCGGGGACGGCCAAGTGCGCCTGGGCTGGAATTCGTTCCTGTGCAGCGGGCCGGCGAACGAGGACCGCGACGACGCCAGCTACGAGCTGCACACCATTCATTGATCCCATTCCAACGTAGAGACCCATGGCGACTCCGCTGAAGACCTTGATCGGGAAGTTGAACCAGACCTGCCGCCAGGCCGCTGAACGCGCGGCCAGCCTGTGCATGGCGCAAGGCCATTACGAAGTGGACCTGGAACATCTGTTCCTGGCGCTGCTGGAAAAGCCGGCCAGCGATGTCAGCATCATTGCGCGGCGCTGCCACATCCATACCGATGCGCTGGAGGCCGACCTGAAGGCCGAGATCGGCCGTTTCAAGAATGGCAATACACGCACGCCCGTGTTCTCGGCGCACTTGCCGAAACTGTTCGAGCACGCCTGGCTGATCGCCTCGCTGGATACGCAGACCACCCGCATACGCTCCGGGCATCTGCTGCTGGCGCTGCTGACGGAGCCCGATCTGGCGCAGTTGGCGCGCCGCGGCTCGCCGCTGTTCGAATCGTTCCGCCTGGACGCGCTCAAGCATGATTTCGCCGCGTTGACGCAGGGCTCGGAAGAGGCGGGGCAGGCGGTCGGCTTTGCCGATGGCGTGGCGTCTCAGGACGGCGGCGGGCAGCCCGCACCGGCCCTGTCGCAGACGCCCGCGCTGGACCAGTACACCGCCAATCTGACCGAGCGTGCGCGCGAGGGCCGCATCGATCCGGTGATCGGCCGCGATGCCGAGATCCGCCAGATGATCGATATCCTGACGCGGCGGCGGCAAAACAATCCCATCCTGACCGGCGAAGCGGGCGTGGGCAAGACCGCCGTGGTCGAGGGACTGGCGCTGAGGATCGTGGCGGGCGACGTGCCGCCGTCCCTGGCCGGCGTGACGCTGCGGGTGCTGGACATGGGCCTGCTGCAGGCGGGCGCCAGCGTCAAGGGCGAGTTCGAGAACCGGCTGAAGAACGTGATCGACGAGGTCAAGCAGAGCCCGTCGCCCATCATCCTGTTCATCGACGAGGCGCACACGATGATCGGCGCGGGCGGACAGGCGGGCCAGAACGATGCCGCCAACCTGCTCAAGCCCGCCCTGGCGCGCGGCGAGTTGCGCACCATTGCCGCCACCACCTGGAGCGAATACAAGAAATACTTCGAGAAAGACGCCGCGCTGGCGCGCCGCTTCCAGGTGGTCAAGGTCGAGGAACCGGACGAAGCGTTGGCGGCATCGATGCTGCGCGGCATGGCGCCATTGATGGAGAACCATTTCGGCGTGCGCATCCTGGACGAGGCGATCGTTGCGGCGGCGCGGCTGTCGCACCGCTACATCACCGGCCGTCAACTGCCGGACAAGGCCGTCAGCGTGCTGGACACGGCCTGCGCGCGCGTGGCGCTGGGCCGCAGCGCCACGCCGGCGCTGATCGACGACGCGCGCCATCGCCTGACGCGGCTGCGCACCGAGCGGGAGGCGCTGCGCCGCGAAGCCGCCACCGGCGGCCCGCAGCCGCGGCTGGTGGAACTGGATGCCGAGATCGCGGCGGGCGAGGCGACGCTGGCCGAGGCCGAGGCCCGGCACGCGGCCGAGACCGAGCTGGTTGCAAGGATTCATGCCCTGCGCGCCGAGCTGGAAGCCGCGGGCCTGGATGCGCAAATTCCCGCCCCCGCCGGGGACAAGGCGCCCGCCGCGGGCCGGCGCAAGGCGGCGCCGACCCCGCTGACGCCCGCGCAGCAGCGCCTGGCCGGCCTGATGGACGAGTTGCGCGCCCTGCAGGGCGAACAGCCGCTGGTGCCGGCGTGCGTCGACGGGCAGATCGTGGCCGAAGTCATCGCGGCCTGGACCGGGATTCCGCTTGGCCGCATGGTGAACGACGAGATCCGCACCGTGCTGCAGCTCCAACCCATGCTGGCCGAGCGCGTCATCGGTCAGGACCACGCGCTGCACGCCATCGCGCAGCGCGTGCGCACGGCCCGCGCCGGCCTGGAAGATCCGGACAAGCCCAAGGGCGTGTTCCTGTTCGTGGGGCCGTCGGGCGTGGGCAAGACCGAGACCGCGCTGGCGCTGGCCGATATCCTCTATGGCGGCGAGCGCAAGCTGGTCACGATCAATATGAGTGAATACCAGGAAGCCCACAGCATCTCCGGCCTGAAGGGCTCGCCGCCCGGGTACGTGGGGTATGGCGAAGGGGGCGTGCTGACCGAGGCGGTGCGCCGCCAGCCCTACAGCGTGGTGCTGCTGGACGAAATCGAGAAGGCCCATCCCGATGTGCTGGAGTTGTTCTTCCAGGTATTCGACAAGGGCGTGATGGATGACGCGGAAGGGCGCGAGATCGATTTTCGCAACACGCTGATCATCCTGACGTCCAACGTCGGCTCCGGCGCCATCATGCAGGCCTGCTTGAACAAGCCGGCCGCCGAGCGCCCGTCGCCCGACCAACTGTCGGAACTGCTGGCGCCGCAGCTGTACAAGGCCTTCAAGCCCGCGTTCTTGGGGCGCATGAAGACCATTCCGTATTTTCCGGTGGATGACGATGCGCTGGCGCACATCATCGGTCTGAAGCTCGGGCGCATCGCCCGCCGCGTGCAGGCCACGCATCGCGCCGTATTCGAATGGGACGAGGCGTTGGTGGAGGCCGTGCTGGCGCGCTGCACCGAAGTGGATACGGGCGCGCGCAATGTCGACCATATTCTGAACGGAACGCTGCTGCCGGAGATTGCCGAGCAGGTGCTCAGCCGCATGGCGCAGGGTGAAGGCATCGCCAGGGTCCGCGTGAGCGCGGGCAAGAATGGCGAGTTCCGGTTCCGGATGAGCTGACCAGAGGAGACGCCGACATGGCCCTTGAATCCGCCGCTGCCAGCCTGTTGGGCGCAGGCTTTACCCAGGCCGACCGCCTGTTGGACCTGACGACGCCGCTGGGGCAGGACAAATTGCTGGCCGAGCGGCTGCATGGCAGCGAACAACTGAGCGATGGCGGCTTCGTGCTGCACCTGGACGCGCTCTCCGACGATGCGCACATTCCGCTGAAGTCGCTGATCGGCCAGCCCGCGCAGGTGAAGCTGCAGACGGCGCTGGGACGTGACGAACACCGCGTCTGGTGTGGCCTGGTGACCGAGGCGCGATTCGAGGGGGCCAACGGCGGCTTTGCCCGCTACCGCCTGCGCATCGAGCCCTGGCTGGCGTTGCTGCGCCAGCGGCGCGACAGCTTTGCGTTCCAGGATCTGTCGGTGATCGACATTGTCGACAGCGTGTTTGGCGACTACCAGGGGCAGGGCGCGCTGGCGCCCCAGTGGCGCTGGGAAGTGAAGGACCGCGAGGCCTATGCCAAGCGCAGCCTGACGATCCAGTACCGCGAAACCGACTTTGCCTTCGTGGAGCGCCTGCTGGCCGAAGAGGGGCTGTTTTACTGGGTCGAGCATGAAGCCGGCGAGGGCGGGCCCGGCGCCCACACCCTCGTCATCGCCGACCATAATGGCGCTTTCGGGGCGGGCCCGCAGGACAGCATCCCGTTTCAGCGCGCCGATGCCACCGAGGCGCAGGACTCGATCCAGGCCTGGCGCCAGAGCCGCGCCTGGCGCACCAACGCCGTGCGCCTGGCCACCTGGGACTATCGCGCCATGCACGCGCGCCAGGCCAGCGCCCAGGTCGAAGACACGTTCGCCAATGCGATGGAACTGGCGGACTCGGACTACCCGGGGCAGTACCTGTTCGAGGATGGCGCGCAAGGCGAGCGGCTGGCGCACAACGCGCTGGCGGCGCAGCGCGTGCGCCAGTCGCGCTACGAAGGCGAGGGCACGGCGCGTACCCTGGCGCCGGGGCAGCGCTTCACCCTGACGGGACACTGGGGGCCGTCACAAGGCGCGGGCGCGGAATTCGTGGTGATCGCCATCGGCCATGAGGCCCGCAACAATTTCGACGAAAGCCTGGGCCGGGCCGTGACGCAGGCGCTGGGCGCGGCGGGCGCAGCCGCGGACAGCGAGGCGGACTTCTATCGCAACCGCTTCGAAGCCATTGCCGCCACGCTGGAATACCGGCCCAGCACGCGCGATGGCCACGGCGCGCGGCTGCATCCGCG
>Ga0114984_1000687_pt1 | contig 12890 bp, 11 predicted proteins | sample Shrwel1BS1Day1_FD_96987 | JGI IMG/M metagenome (GOLD analysis project Ga0114984, IMG submission 96987) | Subsurface microbial communities from deep shales in Ohio, USA - Utica-3 well 1 S-1-Day1 | ecosystem: Environmental > Aquatic > Deep subsurface > Shale gas/oil reservoir > Produced water/Flow... | reverse complement strand
CTGTTTAACCACAAAGTTTACGTTTACGTCAACTTCTTCTTCGTTGGTGACATCCATTTTAAGTGCCATGGCGGTGCCACCCGCCTGCTCGATGGCCGCCACGGTTTCCTGGGCGGACTCGAGTGTCAGGTCCGCAACGGCAACCTTCGCGCCTTCACGAGCATAGGCCTCGGCGATGGCACGGCCAATGCCCCGACCGGCCCCGGTAATCAGGGCAATACGATTTTCCAGACGCATTTTTGTTTTCTCCTTAGTCGTAAGCCACGCTAGGCAGCCAGGTTGCAATCTCCGGTACCAGGAAGACGATCGCCAGCGCTACCAGCTGAATAATGATGAACGGCACCACGCCCCGGTATATATCCGTGACTTTAATTTCCGGTGGCGCTACCCCTTTAATGTAGAACAGGGCGAAGCCGACCGGGGGCGTCAGGAACGACGTCTGCAGGCACATGGCAAACAGGATGGTGAACCAGACCAGATCAAACCCAAGGCTTTCCACCACCGGGGCCACCAGAGGCAGGATGATCAGGGTGATCTCGACCCAGTCCAGGAAGAAGCCCAGAAGGAACACCGCAAACAGGATCGTCAGCACGACCCCATAGGGTCCGAATGGTAATCCAAGCAGCGCTTCCTCAATAACCCGGTCACCACCCAGCCCCCGCAATACCACAGAGAAGGCGGTTGCACCCAGGAAGATGGCAAAGATGAAGGCGGCCGTACGGGTGGTCTGCTGCATGGAAGAATTGAGCACGTTCAGGCTCAGTCGGCCCGACATCAATGCCAGCAGCAGGGCGCCAAGAGCGCCAACACCGGAAGCTTCCGTAGGAGTTGCGATGCCGGCAAAGATGGAGCCCAGCACACCCAGGATCAGCGCGGCCGTCGGAACAACGGCTTTCGCCACTTCCCAGACAATGCTCCAGGTCACTTTCTCTGTTCCTTCCGGCACCGGCGCAATGTGCGGTTGCAGCATGGGACGGATGATAGCGTAGGCCACGTACATGGCACCCAGCATCAGGCCGGGAAAGAACGCGCCCATGAACAGGTCGCCTACTGACGCTTCGGGAACCGCCAGGCGGTCTGCCATCAGCACCAGCATGATAGAAGGCGGAATCAGGATACCCAGGGTCCCGGTGGCACAGGCGGTGCCCACGGCAAAGCCCTTGTCATACTTGTTTTCCATCATCACCGGCAGGGACAGCATGCCCAGCAGGACCACCGAGGCGCCAATGATACCGGTGGTCGCGGCCAACAGTACGCCGATAACAATGACCGTCACTGCATAGCCGCCGCGAACGGCCCCAAACAGTTTGACCATGCTGTTCATCAACCGCTCGGCAACCCCGGACTGGTCTAGCATGATGCCCATGAAGATAAACATGGGGAGGGCGACAAGGGTCTCGCTGCTTACAACCTTCCATATTCGCTCGGGTACAAGCCCCATGGACGAGGAGTAGTCAAACCACAGATTGGCACCAAAATTCTCAACGGCGACGACACCGACAACGGTCCAGATAACCGCTGTGCCACCCAACACCCAGGCGACCGGATAGCCGGTCATCAACAGCGCCCCGAAGGTCAGGAACATGCCGATTACGAAAAGGGTTTCAAGTTCCATCAGGACGCATCCTCTTTCTTGTTCTTATCGGACTCGACCCGGATTGGCTTCGGAAAGCCGAAAAGCAGGGCAGTAACTTTCAGCAGGCGGGACAGGGCAGCAATGATCAACAGAACAAAAGACAATGCCATAATGCTCTTCAGAATCCAGCGGTGCGGAAGCCCGGCAGGTGCCTGGCTGGTCTCCCCCTGTTCCCACGAGCTGAAGGCGTAGGGGACCATTTCGTTGACCGCCAGCGCGAGAAACGGCAGCAACAGAAAGACGATACCGAACAGTTCAATCCAGGCCTGGCCTTTGAGCGACAGGCGCTCATGGATGACATCCACCCTGACATGATCATCTGTTACCAGGGTATAGCCCAACCCCAACAACCAACCGGCACCGGCCAGATGCCACTGGACTTCCTCCAGGGTTACCGAGCCCATACCAAAGGCGTAGCGACCCACCACTGCGTAGATGATCACGCCGGTGACCACAAACCAGAGCCAGGAAGCACTCTTACCTATCGCAGAAATCACACCATCCATTAACTGGCTGAGTCGGGTGGTCGGGAACTCGGTGTGATGATGAATAAATTGACCGGCGTCCGACGCCGATGCGTGCACATCGGGCGATGAGCCTTTATCAGACACTGCCATACAACAGTTCCTCGTTCAGAAAGCCTGCCGTGAAACAAGGATGGCCCCGCAGGGCCATCCAGACTTGATCAGAGAGCACCGGAAATGCTTCCGGTGCTCAGGGTCAGCCCCGAACCTTACAGGTCCGCCGGAACATAGGCGCGGGTATCCCAGACCTTGTAGGATTCCATGAATTCCTGCTGGCTCTCGTACACACGCTTGAAGTCGGCATCCTTGGCGGCTTCCTCTTTCAGCACTTCCTCGGTCACTTCCTTCAGCTTGAGCAGAACTTCGCGGGGAATCTGATCGGCCTGAACGCCCTTGTCCTGGAACTCGGCCAGAACCTTGCCGTTCTTGTACTCGCCCTCGGCCAGACCACGAGTCGTCGCCGCGGTACAGGAAGCTTCAACCAGCGCCTTCTGGGCTTCGGTGGCACGATCCCACTCATCCTGGTTGATCAGCATGTACTGGGCCGTGAACTGCTGGTGCCATCCCGGGAACAGGTTGTACTTGACCACCTGATTGAAGCCCAGGATCTGGTCGATGGCGGGCATGGAAAATTCAGTGGCATCGATGGTGCCTTTTTCCAGAGCCTGGTACAGCTCACCGCCCGGCATCATGGTGACGGAGGCACCCAGTTTTTCGAGGACCTTGCCGCCCAGGCCGGCGAAGCGAATCTTCAGGCCCTCGTAGTCTTCCAGGGATTCGATGGGTTCGGCGTACCAACCCGCTGTTTCAGGCCCGATGATGCCGCACAGCTGTGCATGTACATCAAAGCCCTTGTTGGCATAGGTTTCCTGCAGCAGTTCATGACCGCCGCCGAAGTAATACCAGCCAATGTAGGCCGGGGGCTTCATGCCGAAGGGTACAGCGGCAAACAGGGGAATCGCCGGCACTTTGCCCTGGTCGTAGCCGATCCAGGTGTAACCAGCCGATACCTTGCCATCAGACACAGCCTGGAGAATATCGAATGGCGGAACCAGCTTGCCCGGCTCATAGACACGGACCTGGATGCTGCCATCGGAGGCGGTGGTGAGGTTATCTGCAACCCAGGCGGCGGGAGAACCCAGGCCCGGAAGGTTGGTAGCGAAGGCTACGGGCATTTTCCATCGCAGATCGTCTGCAAACGCGGAACCGGTAGTCAGAGCGATCGCACCGGCCACACCGGTGAGGGCCTTGAGAAGTTTCATTGGCAAGTCTCCTTGCATTGTTGTTGTGTACGGCCCTGCGGATTACCGCTGTGGAGGGCCTGATCTGAATAGGTCAGACGACGCAGGAACAGACAGACGAATGGGAAGTCCGGGTCCAACAGTCGGCGTCAGCCTTGTTGTCTGCGTTGTTCTGACGTCCTGCAACCAGGGCATAGCAGATGACGTGCCAGATCGAAATTCCATTTATATTTCAGATAGTTAGATAAAAAGCGAAGGTCATTGCAGGAGATGGTCGTCCGAATTTCCGGACACATTCAGACCAGAGTCGTAGGTATTTGTACGGAGGCCAGGACATCCGTCCGGAAATCAGGACATCCTGGCAAGCTTTTCGTAAAGGACGGAGCGGGAGATTCCGAGCAACTTGGCCGCACGGGTCCGGTTGCCACGGGCGGCCACCAGGGCCTCTTCGATGGCCTGGGCCTCGGCTTCCGCCATGGTCTGGCCCAGGGGCCGGACGGGGCGTGGAGCCAGGGTCGACACCGGGCGATTGCCGTTTCGCGGGAGCACCTTGAAGATGGCATCGGCGTCCAGCAGGCCACCGTCCTCACCCATGGTCAGGGCTCGTTCCAGTACGTTGCGCAATTCCCGGATATTACCGGGCCAGTCGTAACCGGCCAGGGCCGAAACACCGGCGTCGGTGATCTCACCACGGACATCCAGACCGTCACCGATATCCTCCAGCAGTGCTTCGCACAGCACCCCGAGGTCGGCCAGGCGGTCGCGCAAGGGCGGGATGGGTATCTCCAGCACGTTGAGACGGTAGTACAGGTCCGACCGGAAGCTGCCCTCGGCAATCATCGTTTCCAGGTTGCGGCTGGTGGCGGCGATGACCCGGACATCCACGGGCACCACCTTGTTCGACCCCAGCGGTTCGATCTCCCCTTCCTGGAGGGCGCGCAGCAGTTTGGCCTGCAGTGGCAGGGGCATATCGCCCACCTCGTCCAGGAACAGGGTGCCGCCGTTTGCCAGCTGGAACTTGCCGTCGCGGGTGCGCCGGTCTGCACCGGTGTAGGCGCCGGGGGCGACGCCGAAGAACTCGGCCTCCAGCAGATTATCGGGAATCGCCGCCACGTTGACGCCCACGAAGGGCTTATCAGTGCGGGTGGAGACCGAATGGATAGCCTGGGCCAGCACTTCCTTGCCGGTGCCGGTCTCGCCCAGCAGCAGCACCGGCATGTCCCGTCCGGCAGCCAGACGGGCCCGGCGCTTCACTTCCAGCGCGGCCGGACTTGCGCCAACAAAATCCCCCAGGCTGTAGCGGGTGCCCCGGGCCTTTTTTGCCAGTGCCTTGCGCGCCGCGGCCAGATCCTGATGCAGCCGACGGTACTTGCTGACCAGCGGGGTCAGGGGCTGAAGGTCATCGTAGAGGACAAAGGCCACGGCGCCGACCAGCTCACCGTCATCGTCGTAATACGGCATGCGGGTCACCACCAGTTGCTGCTTGTCATGTTCCATGATGTCCAGCAGCAGTGGCTTGCCGGTCTCCACCACTTCGGGCATGCGGGTATGGGGAATCACCACCCGCACCGGTTTGCCGATGGCATCGTCAACGTCGCCCAGTCCCAGCAGCTCGGCATAGCTCTGATTGATCCAGGTGATCCGGGCCTCCCGGTCCACGGCGATGGCACCGGCACTGGCTTCCTCGAACATGGGAAACAGCGCCTCGATCAGTTCGCGGGTCAACCCGCGCCGGCTCCGGTCGCCAAACAACTGTGTCATGGAGTGTGCACCACCGCTTTCAGGTTTGATCATTACAACAGCACCCGGGTATCCGGAAAACCGGACACCTCGCCGAGAGTATATGACCACCCCGGAAAAGGGGCAAACGGGTGAGGCCCCGGCACGGGGCCGGGGCAAGGCAGTGAGGCATTACTCGGGAATCCGGAGCTGGCTTCCGGTAAAGACGATCCGGTCCTGAGGTACAGGCTCGGGGCTGATCGCAGGCAGGTTGGCCTCACCCAATGGCGTGGTCAGATTGCCCCGGGGCATCTTGCGGACCACCTGGCTCGGCGGCAATGGCCGTTTTTCGGTCAGGTGCTCCCAGACCAGGTCCAGCGCCTGGAAATAGTAGTGATGCAGGGGCACGTAGCGCTCGGCAATGCCGGGAAAGCCGTTGAGCACATCCAGGTGATGGGCGTTGAGGATTTCATAGTAACGCAGGCCGCTGTGCTTGCCCTCGACCCGCCGGTTCAGGCCCACATAGGGGCGAGACGTATGGTTGATGGGCAGGATGGCATCAGCCCGGCCCGTTACGAACACCGCCGGCTTGCCCTGCAGATCTCCGTTAGCCCGGATTGCAGAAATACCCGAAGCGATACGGTCGGACCAGAGTGCCTGTTCGCCGGTCAGCGGATCGCCGGTGACCGGGTCCTCTCCAGTGGCCAGCGCACGCAGGCACAGGAGTGAATCCAGGCCGTGATCCACCAGGCCGGAGCTCGCCGAAATACTCGCTGCCAGCAACGTCGGCTGACCCACGGCACCGTCATTGACCAGGTTTACGCCACCGGTGGGAGGAATGCCGTTACTGGTGGCATACAGGGCTGCCTCATCGGTCGGGGGCAGGTGCGTGACCGCACCGAAGGCGTCAGTGGCCGCCAGGCTGATACCACACAGCCGGTCCTCGACACCGGCGCGACCATAGGCATTGGCGTAGGTCATGGCAATGCTCTGGGCCACGGAAAGGCCAAAGTGCACCGGCGCCAGCAGATTCTGTTCGGGCTGGATACCGAGTTCCTCGTTGAGGATCCTTAAGGCATCCGTGGCCTGCTCCTCCACCGTCACGCCAGTCACCAGACCCTTGCTGGCCAGGGACTGACAGATGTTCTCACCCACGGCCGGCGGATTGAACAGACTATTGAGCGGCGCCTGGTCCCGGATCCCCGGTGCCTGATTGGCGCAGCCCTGGTAGACCGCCAGCGCCGTGGTGTAATCCAGCAGGCTCCGGCTGTGATCGCTGATCACCGGCCCATCGCCCTGGCGGATGGTGAAGCTGCGATCCACCACCGGGTTGAGATTCGGCTCGGACACTGCTATGCCGTCAATCAGACCCCGGTCGTCCAACTCTGCCGCCCGCACCGAGGCGCCGCCGCCATTGGACACACTGGAGGCGATCACCAGGGTGCTGCGGGGACGGATGGTGGCCAGGGTTTCACCATTACCCAATGCCCGGCCATACCGTTCATTGAGCACATAGAAGCCGAATTCGATGGACTGCAACACGTGCCGGCCCCAGTCAGCCTCGGGGTTAACTCCGGAGTGGGCGTGCTTCCAGGCAAACCGGTCCGGCCAGTCTGCATTGAAATCGTCGCGCGCCTGGTCGGAAAGCTCCGTCCGGCAGGGGATCCGGACAGAATCAACCGGTCGGCGATCCCGGTTGCTGGTGAAGACGACCAACGCCGGCAAACTTCCTCCGGTACTGGGCCGGTGTCAGCCCCACCCGCTGCTGAAATTTCCGGGAAAAGAACGCCGCGTCCTGATAGCCCACCATCTCCGCCACCGCTTCCACCGAAACATGGCTGGTCTCGAGAATCTGTTTGGCCTCCTCCAGCCGCAATGTCAGAACATATTCGATTGGGGTCATCCCGGTGGCCTGGCGAAAACGCCGGTGGAAGGAGCGCTCACTCAGGCCGCTGAGGCCGATCATGCCGGCCACCGGTGAAGGTTGGTCGTAATGATGCGCCAGCCAGCGCTGGCACCCGGCAATCACCGCGTCAATGGACTGGCGCTGGTGGTTCATGGCGACGAACGGCTGCTGGCCGTCTTCATGCCATTCCACCAGATGCACCTTGGCCACGCGGATGGCTTCGGCCTGGCTGCAGAAGCGGGCAATCAGGTACAGGCCCAGATCCATCCAGGACGTGCCACCGCCCGACATGATAAGGCGCTGACCGATGCCGGAGGCAACCATGGCCCGCTCCGGATGCATGCGCACCCCCGGATAGCGGCGGGCCATGAACTCACAGAAACCCCAGTGGGTGGTGGCATCCTCGCCCGCCAGCAGCCCCGCCTCGCCCAGTAGGACCGCGCCGGTGCAGGCGGTGGCCAGCAGCCCGCCCCGGTCCCAGTAATCCCGGATCCAGGCCACCTCGCGCTCGAACAGTCCGGCTGGCCCGTCGGCCGGGTCGAACATCACCTCCAGAATGCACAAGGCATCGGGGCAATAATCCCGGTCAAGCCGGCGGGTTGGCCTCACCAGAGCACCGTTGGCCAGCTCCATCGGCTGCCCTTCCACTGAGACAATCTCTACCAGGATCAGGGGTTCGCCGGCTTCGCCCTGCACCAACAAGCTCCAGTCCCTGCCTGCTGAACCCAGCAGCTCCTGCATGCCGTAGATCGGTGACGCGGTCGCCTGAGGCATGGCCAGAATGCCTATCTGCACTGGCTGGACCGCATCGGTGCTTTTTGCCATGGAGATTTCCCCCGTCTTCCTCCCCAAAGCTTCCAACATCGGCAGAAAAACGCAAGTCCGGGGGTCGGATGGCGGATTCGGACAGGAACTGACCGATTTCGCTGAGGGACGTCCGGGGCGAGGGGTGCAAGATCAGGGAGCATTCACACAAAAACCGGAAGGAGCATAGATATGAACGCCCCCCTGAACCTCGACACCCACCAGCCACGGACCCCGGAGGCCTTTGGCGAACGGTTCGCAACCATGGTCAATAACGCCGCCGTGGTTACCATGACCTCCCTCGGTCACCGGCTCGGACTGTTCGATACCCTGGCCAGTCTGCCGCCAGCCACCAGCCAGCAGATTGCCGACGCCTGTGGCCTGAACGAGCGTTACGTACGGGAATGGCTGTCAGTGATGGTCACCGGCGCCATCGTGGACTACCAGCCCGAAGCCGGAACCTTCACCCTGGACCCGGCCCACGCCGCCTGCCTGACCCGCAGCGCCAGCCCCGACAACCTGGCGGTGACCGCCCGCTTCATCCCCGTGATCGCCAGCATGGAGGACGCTCTGACCGACTGTTTCCGAAGCGGGGAAGGGCTGCACTACCACCGTTATCCCTGCTTTCATGACGTCATGGCGGAAGACAGCTACCAGACCGTGGTATGCGCCCTGTTTGACCACATCCTGCCTCTGGTTCCGGAACTGCGGGAACGCCTGGAGGACGGCATCTCGGTACTCGACGCCGGTTGCGGGCGCGGTCTTGCCCTGCTGAGTCTGGCAAAGGCCTTCCCGAACAGTCGCTTCCAGGGCTACGACCTGTGCGAGGAAGCCTTCGGGCCGACCCGCGCCGAAGCCGCCCGGCTGGGGCTGACCAACCTGCACTTCGCCACCCGGGATCTCCGGGATTTCGACGAACCAGCACAGTACGATCTCATTACCTCGTTCGATGCCTTACACGATCAGGCCGACCCCGCGGCGTTACTGCGGGGCATTGCCCGGGCCCTCAGGCCCGGAGGCACCTACCTGATGCAGGACATCGCCGGCTCCAGTTTCCTGGAAAACAACCTGGACCACCCGCTGGGGCCGCTGCTGTATGCCATTTCCTGTGCCCACTGCACACCGGTGTCGCTGGCCCAGGGCGGACCGGGTCTCGGCACCCTGTGGGGCGAGGAACGGGCAGAGCTGATGCTGCGCCAGGCCGGATTCGGTGACATCCGGTCCCAGCGGCTCGACCATGACCCTTTCAATGTCTACTTCATCGCACGGCGCGGGGAGGGCGAACAGTCATGATCAAGGTCCTGTTTCTGCTCTACGCCCTGGTTAGCTACGTTTTGGGTTTCCTGGCCCTGCTGGCCCTGGCGGGATTCCTGCTCAACCTCGGGCCCTGGCGCATCGATACCGGTTCGACAGGGGACGAACTGGCTGCCATCGCGGCCAATTCCCTGCTGTTGGCGGGTTACTTCGCCCTTCACTCGATCATGGCGCGCCCCGGTTTCAAACGTCGCTGGACAAGGCTTGTGCTTCCGGCTCTGGAACGCAGTACCTACGTGCTGATCGCCGGTCTGAGCCTGCTCCTGCTGCTGGCCACCTGGACACCCCTGCCAGCCTCGCTGTGGCAGGTGGAGAGTGAAGCTGCCCGTGCCGCTATCTACGCCCTGCACGGTCTCGGCTGGGTCATCATGGTAGCGGCGACCTTCCACATCAATCACTTCGAGTTCTTCGGCCTGCGCCAGGTCTGGCGCCACCTGCAAGCTCTGCCAGCGACCGAGGTGCCGTTTTCCGCCCGGTTCCTCTACGGCCTGGCACGGCACCCCATCAGCCTGGGCTGGATGATCGTGTTCTGGGCGACCCCGGACATGAGCCTCGGCCACCTGCTGATGGCCGTCATCACGACCGGTTACATCCTGGCGATCACCCCCGTGGAAGAGGCGGATCTTGAACGCCAGGTCGGGCCGATCTACCGGGACTATCAGGCAAGGGTGCCGGCGTTCCTGCCCCGATTGCGAAGGGCCAGGCGCATCCGCCAGGGTGAATCGCTCGTAGATTGTCCTGACAGATAGCAATGACAGGAGCCCTGCGGGTGAGACAACGCCGGAGCGCAAACCTGGCCGCCCTGATCCTGGGCGGCCTCTTACTGGCGGGATGCGCCAGCCATCACAACGCACGCGAGGCGCCGGCGGCCCTGCCGGAGACCGGCTTCGAGGTGCGTTCAGCGGTCCGTTTCTCGCCACAGGACTGGCCCGAACCGCTGTTCGCAGACCTCTATCTGCCGGAAAAGGCCCGCCCGGCGCCGGCGGTGCTGCTGGTCCACGGCGGAGGCTGGGAGCGACGCTCCCGGGAGGACATGACCTGGATTGCCGAGGAACTGGCCGCGCGGGGTTTCGCGGTGATGAACATCGATTACCGCTTTGCCCCGGAGTATACCTTCCCGGCACAGCTCCAGGACCTTCAGGTGGCAATGCGCTGGCTGCGGGAGCAGGCAACAGCCTACCGGATTGATCCCGATGCCATCAGCGCCTTCGGGTTCTCCTCCGGCGCCCATCTGGTCAGCCTGCTGGCCCTGACCAGCGATCCCCGGAACCCCCTGAGCGAACCCCATGGCGGGCCCGTGACCCGACCGGTTGCGGTGGTCGCCGGCGGCATCCCCAGCGACCTGCGCCGGTTCGATTCGGGGCGACTGATCCGCCAGTTCCTGGGTGGGACCGAGCAGGAGAAGCCGGAAATCTATCGGCTGGCCTCACCCATGGCCCATGTCTCCCCCGATGCGCCCCCATTCTTCCTGTTCCACGGCAACCTGGACATGCTGGTGCCGCCGGAGCAGGCGGAGGACTTCCACAATGCCTTGCTGGCGAACGGGGTACACTCCGAGCTCTACCTGATGCATCTGCGGGGCCACATCACCAGCTTCCTGACCGCCGGCAATGCCGTGGAGCAGGCAACGGAATTCCTGGCTCGTTTCGGCGGCGGGCCCAGTCAGCAGCCGTGATCTAGCCGAGACCAACGAAAGGCGCGAGGGTTAACGCCAGGATTACCAGTATGGCGACACAGGCGGCAAGGATGGTCACCGGCTTCCGGCGGAAGCTGTGCCAGAAACCCGTTTCACCCCGGGCCTGGCGCGCTTCAAAATCCTCCCGCTGCCGGTCTCGACGCTGCCTCTGGTATTCGTCCAGCAACGATCGCGCCCGGGCAGCCTCATCGTCATCGTGCACCCAGAAGCCCCCCATACTGATACCCCAGCGGCTCGGGGGCGTCTCGTAATAGCGAACCCCGTGTTCGTCGAACAGGGCCCGGATCTCGTCGGCCTCGTCATCGGGTACATGGCGCAGATTCATCAGGTGGTGGGGCATGGGCTTCCATTGGCTGGTATCAGGATCGGGATTGCCTTTATGCTAACAGCAAAGCACCAATGACCGAATTTGCCACCAGGACACTGCATGAGCCAGAACCCCCTTCGTCTGCTGCTGGATTTTGACGACCGTATCCAGCGGGACAGGGACCAGCCCTCCGCTTTCCTCCACCGACGGGACCGTCGCTTTGCCCTCGACTGCGAGCAGCAGGGAATAACCCCCGACGCCTCGCACTGGCTGGCACACATGGATCGTCTGTCCGGTCCGGGTGGCACCGTCACCGCCGGCAGCCGCGAGCTGCGCCTCTGGTGTCGGGTCAATGGCGGCTTCGTGGCCGCCGGATGCCTGATCGGCATCCTCACCATGCTGGGCTTGCTGTTCTATGACGGCGGCCAGCGCATCAACATCACCGTGATCCTGGCGTTTGTCCTGTTCCAGCTGCTGCTGGCGCTGGCAACCACCGTGCAGGCACTGGTCGGCTGGCAACCCTGGCGCTGGTTGCTGAAACGGCTCCACCGGGACCACGCCAGCCCCACACGGGCCCGGCTCCAGCCACTGCTCATGGCCCGCGCTGCCCATGCCGGCGGTGTTGCTTTCGGCCTTGCCGGCCTCGCCACCCTGCTGGTGATGGTCGTGGTCCAGGATCTGGCCTTCGGCTGGAGCACCACCCTGGATACTCCGGCCTCCGGCTACCACAGCCTGGTCATCACCCTGGCCACGCCCTGGTCCTGGCTCTGGCCCGTGGCGGTGCCGTCCCTGGAGCTGGTGGAAGCCACCCGTTTCTTCCGGGCGGCTTCGGGCACAACCGGGATTGATCCTTCCCGCTGGGGTCAGTGGTGGCCGTTCGTGGTCATGCTCTGGCTGACCTGGACCGTGATACCGCGGGTACTGCTGCTGATCCTCAGCCAGGGTCTGCTACGGCACCGAGCCGCCCATTTGCTGGCCCGTCATCCGGGCATGCAGGCACTGTTGTACCGGATGGAAACCGCCACCCTGGATACCGGCAGCAGCCACAACGATGCCGCCGACCTGCCCGACACCCGGACCCGGGCACGCCCGGACCTCCTACCGGACACGCCCATCCTGATCTGCTGGGCCGGAGCCGGGGAACCGGAACTGCCCCAACGCCTGCAGGCGCCGGATAACCGCAATTTCCGGGCCGGAGGCCGGGCCACCCTGGCCCAGGACGACGAGGTACTGGCGCAAGTGGGCAACCAACTGACTGGCCAGAAAAAGCCAGCGGTGATTGTCGTCACCCGCAGCTGGGAACCACCCACCGGGGAACTGCACGACTTCCTGGAAACCGCTCGCGAACGCTGGCCATCAGGTACCCGGGTGACCCTGCTGCCCCTGGCCAGTGACCCGAACCGGGCCCCGGAAACACACCTGGTGCAACCCTGGCTCCGATTCACCGAGCGCCTGGCCCCGGGCTTTGCCTCCGTCGCGCTGCCACCCACCGATGAGCCGGATCCCTACCTGGCCGGGAGCGTCCAGCCATGACCACAGCACCGGTGTTCGCCGTCGTCGGCCACCCGAACAAGGGTAAGTCGAGTATCGTGGCCACCCTGTCCCAGAACGACGCCATCGCCATTGCCCTGGAACCGGGCACCACCCGGACCCGACAGGACTATCCGCTGACCGTCGACGGCCAGAAACTCTACACCCTGGTGGACACCCCCGGCTTCCAGCGCCCCCGGCGGGTACTGCAAT
>Ga0114984_1000686_pt1 | contig 12898 bp, 12 predicted proteins | sample Shrwel1BS1Day1_FD_96987 | JGI IMG/M metagenome (GOLD analysis project Ga0114984, IMG submission 96987) | Subsurface microbial communities from deep shales in Ohio, USA - Utica-3 well 1 S-1-Day1 | ecosystem: Environmental > Aquatic > Deep subsurface > Shale gas/oil reservoir > Produced water/Flow... | reverse complement strand
GGGCCGGGGTGGGTGGCCATGATGGCCAGACCCTTGGCCAAGTCGATGCTGGAGCCGCCGCCCACGGCGATCAGGCCATCACAGCCCGCGGCTTGCCAGACCGCGTGCGCCGCACGCACGGCCGCCTCGGTCGGGTTGGGCGGGGTCTGGTCGAACACCGTCACCGGCAGATCGGCCAGCGCGTCCAGTGCCTTCTGCAGCACCCCCGCGGCCCGCACGCCTGCGTCGGTCACAACAAGGGGGCGACGGATGCCAATGCGTTCGCACTCGGCGGCGAGCTGGCGGATGGCGCCGAACTCGAACTGGATCTGGGTGAGGTACAGGATGGTGGCCATGGCGCTGTAGGGGATGAAGAGGGTGGCGGGATCAAAAGCCGACGGACGATTCTCCCCTCAAAGCAGGGGGTTCCCACTAAAAAGTACCTGCTGGTTTGCCCCATGGTCAAAGCTGTGTCATACGATACGCTTCATGCATGAAACGGGCGTTTGAAACGTCTGTATCTCGGAGACCTTTCGCACATGACCGCGGCCACCCCACGCCTGACCCCTGCCGACACCAAGACCCGCATTCTCGATGCGGCCGAGGTGCTGTTCGTGGCCGGTGGCTTCGATGCCATGTCAATGCGCCAGATCACAACCACGGCCAGCGTCAACCTGGCGGCGGTCAACTACCACTTCGGCAGCAAAGATGCGCTGATCCAGGCTGTGCTGGCCCGTCAACTCGATCCGCTCAATGACGCGCGTGTGGCCTTGCTCAGTGCCCTCGAGTCCGATCTGGGCGAGCGCATGACCTGTGAGCACGTGCTGGTGGCCATGTTCCTGCCGGCCGTGCGCATGTCGCGCAGCGGTGCGCCCAACGCCGAGCGCTTCCTGCACTTCCTGGGGCGCGCCTACACCGACCCGTCTCCGGTGGTGCGCGAGTTTATCGACACGCACTACCTCGAAACCCTGGGCCGTTTCTTCTTGGCCTTCCAGCGCACGCTGCCCGAACTGAGCCGCGAAGACCTGGGGTTCCGCCTCAATTTCGCCATGGGCGCGTTGTCCGGCATCTTGGCCGGTGGCAACACCCAGCGGCTGATCCGTGACTTCACCCAAGGGCAGGGCGACCAGGAGGTCACGCTGCTCTCTCGCCTGATTTCCCTGATGGTGGCAGCGCTGAAGGCGCCCCTGCCTGGGCCCGGTGACACCACGGTGCTGGACGCCATCGTCCGGATGCCGGCGGTGGTTCGCCTGGCGCCGGAAGCTTGATCCAACTGTGAAAGCGGCTCCCAAGGCCGCCATGTTTTCCAACCGGTCTGATGCCTGGGAATGCGGGCGCAGACCACTATCTCTGCGAGTGTTCTGATGAGTGACGGATACCTTGACTTCGCCAATTCGGGCCTGGGCGCCAAGCTGGTCAACATGCTGGGCCTGCCCAAGCCGCTGCCGCTGGAACGCTATCAGCCCGGTCAGCCGGTGATCCAGGGCACGGTGCTGGTGGGCGGCGGCGAACAGGCGCCGCTGCTGCCCGCCCTGGCCAAGGTGTTCAAGGCCATTGGTGCGCAAACGCTGGCGCACGAGCGGCTGCCTCAGTGGGTGAGCATAGGCAACCAGGCCGGTTTGACGACCGGCCGATGGGGCGGTCCCGGCAAGGGCGGTGAAAAGGTCAAGGCCCTGGTGTTCGACGCCACCGGTTTGACCGACAGCACCCAGTCGGACGCACTGTACTGGTTCTTCCACGACGCCGCTCGCTCGCTGCTGCCCTGTGGGCGCGTGGTCGTGCTGGGCCGCCCGCCTGAAGGCTGTGCCTCGTCGCGCCAAGCCACGGTGCAGCGTTCGCTCGAAGGCCTGACCCGCTCGCTGGGCAAAGAGTTGAAGAAGGGCAGCAACGCCCAACTGGTGTACGTGGCCGAAGGCGCCGAAGACCAGATCGAGTCCACGCTGCGCTTCCTGCTCTCGCCGCGCTCGGCCTATGTGTCGGCCCAGGTGATCCGCATCGGTCAGGTCGTGGGCGCCTCGCAGTCGCCCACTGACTGGCAGCAGCCCCTGGCCGGCAAGAAGGTGCTGGTGACCGGGGCGTCCCGCGGCATTGGTGCGTCGATTGCCGAGGTGATGGCCCGCGACGGCGCCCAGGTGATCTGCCTGGATGTGCCGCAGGCGCAGGCCGGTCTCGATGAAGTGGCCAAGAAGATTGGCGGCACCGCGTTGGCCTTGGACATCGGCTCGCCCGAAGCCCCGCAAAAGCTGGTGGACGCCGCCAAGGCGCAGGGCGGCTGGGACGTGGTCGTGCACAACGCCGGCATCACCCGCGACAAGACGATCGCCAACATGAAGCCCGAAATCTGGCAACTGGTGGTCAACGTCAACCTGTCCACACAGGAGCGCATCAACGAGGCCCTGGTCGAATCCGGTGCGCTCAAGGCCGGTGGCCGCATCGTCTGCGTGTCGTCCATCTCGGGCATCGCCGGCAACATGGGCCAGACCAACTACGCCGTCTCCAAGGCGGGCGTCATCGGCATGGTGCAAAGCAGCGCCCCCATTTTTGCCAAGCAAGGCATCACCATCAACGCCGTCGCTCCTGGCTTCATTGAAACCCAGATGACGGCCGCCATCCCCTTCGCCATCCGCGAAGCCGGGCGTCGCATGAACTCCATGAGCCAGGGCGGTCAGCCCGTGGACGTGGCAGAGGCGATTGGCTGGTTCGCCAGCCCCGCCTCCAGCGGCATCACGGGCAATGTGGTCCGTGTCTGCGGCCAGAGCCTGATCGGCGCCTGATCTTCACAGCACCCCGAGGCGCACGGCCATGAAGATCATCGAAGTCAACAAGCTGCCCAGCCCCTTGAGTCTGAACCTGGGGGCCTTGCGCTCCAGCACCAAGCGCCCCGGGGTGGTCGAGTCCCTGCCGCAGGTCACCTATGTGCGCCCGCATGTGGTGGTGGACGGCAAGAAGGCCCAGGCCTATGCCAAGGTGTGCGGCTTCCAGAAAGCGCATGGCGTGCCCATGCTCTTCCTGCACATGGAGGCCTTCCCGCTGGCCATGATGCTGTTTGGCAGCAAGCGCTTCCCGTGGCCGGCCATGGGCATCGTGCATCTGGCCAACAGCGCCACCTTGCACCAGCGTGTGCAGCCCGGTGATGCGCTGCGCATTGAGGTGCAGACGGGGGAGCTGTTCAAGCACGAGAAAGGGCAGGTCTTCACCTTGCACGCCCGCGCCCTGCGCGACGGGCAACTGGTGTGGGACAGCACCTGGACCCTGCTGCGCATGGGCGTGAGGCAGCCCCAGGGCGCGCCCTATGTCAGCGCGCTGGGCGATCTGCCGCCGCTGGCGCGTCAGGCGGACTTCTATGCCGATTCGGGCATCGGTCGTCGCTACGGCCTGGTGTCTGGCGACATCAACCCCATCCACCTGTCGGCCATCACGGCCAAGTTCCTGGGGTTCCGTCGTGCCGTGGCGCATGGCATGTGGACCAAGGCCAAGGCCCTGAGCACCTTGTTGCCACGTGAAGACGTGGCCTACGCCTCGGTGCAGGTCGAGTTCAAGACGCCGCTGTTTCTGCCGGCACGCGCCTCGCTGTGGGCCGTGCGCGACGAGCACGGCGCGGTCTTCGAGGTGCGCAACGCCCGGGGCGACAAACCTCACCTACGCGGCCGGGTCACGTACTGACGCCTGTCGCCCCCCTTCATCAGTTTCAAGGACTTTCACACATGAGCAACACCATCCGCCGCGTCGCCATCCTGGGCGGCAATCGCATCCCCTTCGCCCGCTCCAACACGGTCTACTCCAACGTGTCCAACCAGGAGATGCTGACCGCCACGCTGCAAGGCCTGGTCGACCGCTTCCACCTGCATGGCGAACGCCTGGGGGACGTGGCCGCCGGCGCCGTGATGAAGCACAGCCGCGACTTCAACCTGGTGCGCGAATCGGTGCTGTCCACCACGCTGGCCCCTGAAACCCCGGCCTACGACCTGCAACAGGCCTGTGGCACCGGCCTGGAAGCGGCCATGCTGGTGGCCAACAAGATTGCCTTGGGTCACATCGAGTCCGGCATCGCCGGCGGCGTGGACACCACCTCCGACGCCCCCATCGGCATCAACGAAAAGATGCGCAAGATCCTGATGGAGGCCAATCGCGCCAAGGGCACCGTGGCGCAGCTGAAAGTGCTGTCCAAGATCCGCCCCAGCATGCTGGTCAAGCCGGCCATTCCCCGCAATGGTGAGCCGCGCACCGGCTATTCCATGGGTGAGCACGCCGAACTGATGGCTCGCGAATGGAACATTCCCCGCGAAGAGCAGGACCAGTTGGCATGCGCCAGCCACGCCAACCTGGCCCGTGCCTACAAGGAAGGCTTCATGGCCGACCTCATCACCCCCTTCAAGGGCGTGAGCCAGGACAACAACCTGCGCGAAGGCCTGACGATTGAAAAGCTGCGCTCGCTCAAGCCCTGCTTTGACAAGAAGGTGGCGCCGGGCCAGGGCACCTTGACCCCCGGCAACTCTACCCCTTTGACCGACGGCGCCTCGGCCGTGCTGCTGGCCAGCGAAGAGTGGGCCCAGGCCCGCAACCTGCCTGTGCAGGCCTACATCACGCACAGCGAAGTGGCCGCGGTGGACTTCTTCAACAAGAAGGAAGGCCTGTTGATGGCCCCGGCCTATGCCGTGCCACGCATGCTGCAACGAGCCGGTTTGACGCTGCAGGACTTCGATTTCTATGAAATTCACGAAGCTTTTGCCGCCCAGGTGCTGTGCACCCTGAAGGCTTGGGAAGACCCGACCTACTGCAAGGAGCGTCTGGGTCTGGACAAGCCGCTGGGTGCCATCGATCGCAGCAAGCTCAACGTCAATGGCAGCTCGCTGGCTGCCGGCCATCCCTTCGCGGCCACCGGTGGGCGCATCGTGGCCTCGCTGGCCAAGATGCTGGCGCAAAAGGGCTCGGGCCGCGGCTTGATCTCCATCTGCGCGGCCGGTGGCCAAGGCGTCGTTGCCATCATCGAGCGCTGAGCCCCGCGCGGTCCGAAGTTCGCACAGCCAGAAGTACAAGAGGAGATTCGCATGAACGCCAGCGTTGCCGCCGCCGTCCGCCCAGCAGGCCAGTCCATCGTCAACCCCGATGGATCGACCAACCGCATCTGGTTGTCGTCTTACGTGAAGGGGGTGGCGCACGACATCGATGTCAACAAGTACCGCTCATTGGGGCATTACTTCGACGAGTGCATCGAGAAGTTCCGCCATCGCCCGGGCTTTGTCAGCATCGGCACCGAGATGAGTTACGACCGGTTGGATCGCCTGGTCAACGCTTTCGCAGGCTGGCTGCAATCGCAGGGCATCCGCAAGGGCGATCGGGTGGCCATCATGCTGCCCAACACCTTCCAGTACCCGGTGTGCCTGTTCGCGGTGCTGCGCATCGGGGCGGTGGTGGTGAACGTGAACCCGCTGTACACAGCGCGGGAGCTCAATCACCAGTTGAAGGACAGCGGGGCCGAAACCATCATCGTGATGGAGAACTTTGCCAGCACCTTGCAAGAAGCCCTGGGTGGAACGCAGGTCAAGCGCATCGTGCTGACCCAGATCGGCGATCTCCTTTCGGACGGCTGGCTTAATCCGAAGGGGCGTGCGCTCAACTACGTGATCCGCAAGGTCCAGAAGATGGTGCCGGCCTACAACCTGCCAGGTGCCGTCTGGATGCGCGATGCACTGAAGGTCGGTGGCAAGGTGCAGGTCAAACGTCCCGAGGTGCAGCCTGAGGACCTCGCCTTCCTGCAATACACGGGCGGCACCACAGGCGTGGCCAAGGGTGCGATGCTCACGCACCGCAATGTGCTGGCCAACTGTCAGCAGGCACTGGCATTTGCCGAAGGCCAACTGACGGGCGAGACCGAGACCGTGGTCACGCCGTTGCCGCTGTATCACATCTTCTCGTTGACGGTGAACTGCCTGATCTTCATGGCATTGGGCGGTCGCAACATCCTCATCGCCAATCCGCGTGACACCAAGCGCGTGATGATGATCTTGAAGAAGGAGAACTTCAGCGGCATCACCTGCGTGAACACGCTGTACGCCTCTTTCCTGGACGATCCTGACTTCCGCAAGCGCGACTTCTCCAATCTCAAGCTCGCCGTGGCCGGTGGCATGGCGCTGCAACGCAGCATTGCCGAGCGCTGGAAAGAGGTCACAGGCAATTCCATCGTCGAAGGGTATGGCCTGACAGAATGCTCCCCCATCGTCACCCAGGCGCCGGTGGACATCAGCAACCCCGGCCCGGCCTTCACGGGCAGCATCGGCGTGCCGGTGCCTTCCACCGAGGTGCGTTGCCGCCGTGAGGACGGCAGCTGGGCCGACATCAACGAGCCAGGCGAGTTGTGCGTGCGTGGCCCGCAGGTGATGAAGGGCTACTGGCAGCGTCCCGAGGACACCGCCAAGACCATCGATGCCGAAGGCTGGTTGGCCACGGGTGACATCGCGGTGATGGACGAGAAAGGCTTTCTCAAGATCGTGGATCGCAAGAAGGACATGATCCTGGTGTCGGGCTTCAACGTCTATCCCAACGAGATCGAAGACGTCATTGCCATGCACCCCGATGTCAAGGAAGTGGCGGCCGTGGGGGTGCCCGACGAAGTCGCCGGCGAGCGCGTCAAGGTCATCATCGTGCCGCGCATCCCCACGCTGACCAAGGAAGCGGTGATCGAGCACTGCCGCAAGAACCTGACTGGCTACAAGATCCCGCGTGTAGTCGAGTTCCGCGACACCGAGTTGCCCAAGACGCCTGTGGGTAAGATCTTGCGACGAGAACTTCGCTGAACCACATCATGACCGCGCCTGCTGACTTCCCCTTCATCCACCGTTTGCGCGTTCGTTGGGCTGAGGTCGATGGGCAGCATGTGGTGTTCAATGGCCACTACCTGACCTATCTGGATGTGGCCATCACCGAGTTCTGGCGCCATGCCGGCCTTCCATACCCCGATGCCCTGGCTTTCCATCAAGGCGACATGTTCGTGCGCCGCAACCTGATCGAGTACCACGCGCCTGCGCGCATGGACGACTGGCTCGACATCGGGCTGCGTTGCGAACGCATCGGGCATTCGTCCATCACCGTGGCGTGGGCCATCTGGACGCAGGGCCGCCTGCTGGTCACCGGTGAGGTCGTCAATGTCTTCGTCGACGCGCACACCCGCGTGCCCACGACGGTGCCGCAGGCCATGCGCGATCAGTTGGCCGCATTTGCGCGGCACGACAGCATCTATCGCGATGAGTTGGGCGATTGGAACACTTTGCAGACCGGTGCTGCCCGCGTGCGACGTGCGGTGTTCATCGAAGAACAGGGCATTCCCGAGTCCGAGGAATGGGACGCAGACGATGCCACAGCAGTTCATGCTTTGGTCAGCAACCTGGCTGGCCTGCCGCTGGCCACGGGGCGGCTCCTCCACCTTGGCTTGCCAGCCGGGCAAGCCAAGGTCGGGCGCTTGGCGGTCCTTCGCAGCAGCCGAGGCACGGGCTTGGGTGAACGTGTCCTGAGCGCCTTGATGGCCGAAGCGCGTCGCAGGGAGTTGCACCAGGTGAGCCTGCACGCACAGCTCAGCGCGCGAGCCTTTTACGAGAAGTCAGGCTTCGTTGCTGAAGGTCCGGTGTTCGACGAGGTGGGCATTCCCCATCAGCGCATGGTCATTCGCCTGTGAGCGCACCAGGACTGCTCTTGATCAGGCTTCGAGCGCGAGTCTTGCGAACGGGCAGATCGGTCGACAACTCATGGTTGTCCTGCTCTTGAACCTCGCTGCTTTCAAAGCTGTCATCGGAACGCACCGATGGCGGAGGCAGGGTGGCACTGAGCCGAGCCACCTCAGCGCTGTTCATCGTGTGCCGTGGCGGCCAGTTTTTCAAGGTCACACGTCGCATCAAGGCCATCGGGGAGTGGGCACTGAAGCTGCGCTCCAACACATGCGTCACCACCCGTTTGTTCACCCGCTCGGTGATGATCACCGTCGAGGCCCGTGTGCCGTATCGAAACTCGGGTGCCTTGATGAATGCCGATGAGAGCATTCGTTCCCACTCCAGTCCCACCCCTGTATGAGGCAATTCGGCATCTGCAGCTTGCGCCGGATCGGCGAGCGCAGAGAACAGGCGATTGGCAAGGTCCTCTGCATCGACGGCGGCAGGCATGGCTGCCTTGAGCCTGGCTTTGAGGGCCTGCACCTTGGGCCAAGGCGTGTTCAACTCCGCGTTTGAGAGCCCAAACACCCCTTTCTGCAGACGCTCGGGGTAGAGCCTTTCGTTGTTCAGCCAGAAGCACTCGCCCTCGGCAAAGTCCAGCGCCACCATGTTGAAGCCGTTGTATCCCGTCATTGCCAGGCGAGGCCACAAGCGGCTCATGTCGGTGTCACCCTTGAGCCACTGCGTGACGAGGTGGCCGCGCGAAGGCGCCAGCGCATCCATCTTTGCCGGGTTTCGCACGTTGGTCACCAATCCCAGCCGACCCGACGCCGTCAGCCCCAGCCAGGTGCCGCCTTCCGACAGGTCACGCCCTCCGAGGATGGCAGGTCCACCCCCCTCGGGCTCCCACCACCCCAGGCGTGCAGCGGGGCGGTCGTAGAACTCGTCGCGGTTGCTGGCCAGGACAAAGGGGAACCTGCTGCTCTGATCCAGGGAGAAAGCCACCAGGCACATGCTTTACCCCTTCGATGTGGATGGAGGCTGCCCGAGCACGGCAGGCGACAAGCCCATGGGAACGAAACTTTCCACATGGCGTGGTCCGATGAGGCCTGGGGGGAGCATGTGCACCTGCTCAGCCAGCATCTGCTCAAACAGCACATCCACACCGGCGGGGTGTTCATACACCTCCATCCAGGTCTGTTCCACGGCAGGGCTCGCGACTTCATCCGTACGTCGCCACAGGCGGGCCTGCAAACCAGGCCAACGCTGCATGAGTGCTTCCTGCATGGTGATCACAGCATGGAGCGCTTCGGCGGTTCGTGTCTGGGACACCCGGTAGTAGATGAACAAGGCGCGCAGGCCTTCAGGCGAGGACATGGATCCGTGGGAAAGTCAGCGATGCAAGGCAGACTAACGCAAGGAGTGCCGCTTACGTGCCCCTGACGTGTGAACGCACCAGCATTGTGCGTGGTTACCGTTAACTAGTTGACGCAAACGCGGATCGCTGCGGTCGCGACACAGCAATACCGCGGGGTGTATCAGTCCTTGGCGTCGTCGGTGGGGAGTGCGTAAGGCAAGTTGCCCAAGGTCACAGTGAAGCCATCGGCACTGCCGGCCCTCAAAGGCGCACCGCGCGCGGCCAACTTGAGCTCGACCAGCGCACTGCAGCGCGGCGCCGCACCTGGCATGACCGCTGTATTGATCACCACGCCTGCGGGCTGACCTGGATCGGCATCTGTGAACAACTCCTGCCCCGGCGTCAAGGTCTGCTCTGCGTGCGCGACGAAGGCACGGCGCTTCGTGGTTCCCCGGTACTGGCTGCGCGCGACCACTTCCTGACCGGGGTAGCACCCTTTCTGGAAGTTCACGCCACCGATCAACTCATAGTTGATCATTTGCGGCACGAACAGATCGACCGTGGCTTGTTGAACCCGTGGGATGCCACTCATCACGTCAAGCCATTGCCACTGTTCGGCGGGCAGGGGGGGGAGTTTGGCCAGGCAGGCTGGCGCGGCCGCCGCTTCGCCCACCCATAACCAGCGCGCAACGCCCAGCACATCGGGCAGTCGAACCAACAGGCCTTCAGCGGCCGACTGGGCCGACCAGATCGGGGCATCGACGGTGGCGCCCAGCGCCGCGCCGGCTGCCGTGCTAACCAGGCCGATAACCGACAGGGTCGAGGAGGCGTCCGTCAACTTGGCCTTGGCCCTCAGGACAAACATCGACAGGCGCTTGACCAGGGCGGGCACGGTGTCCCGGTCGGCAATCAGCCACAGCAAATCGGGCTGGGGACGCAGGTTCAACAAACTGCCGAGCATGCGCCCCTTGGGGGAGCAGTAGGCGGCCAGTCGGGCCTGGTTGGCGCTTTGGCCGCTGACATCCTGACTGAGTTGACCGTGCAGGAATGTGGCAGCCTCATCGCCGTGTGCCTGGATGACGCCCAGATCGGACACCAGCAAGGCGCCGGACCAGGAAGTTGGGTCGGGAAGGTGGATCTCGCTCATAGCCTCATTATCATCACGGTCGCCATGAAACATTCCACTGCCTTGCCCTATCCCCCACGCTTTGTGCGCCAACACGGCGGCATTCTCGCCCGTCTGTTGACGATGTTGCTTGTGCTGACAGGACTGGTGGCTGCGGCAGCGTGGTGGTGGCTGAGTCAACCCTTGCCCACCAGCACGCCCACGGTGGAGTATTCGGTGGAGGCTGGCAGCACCCCGCGCGAGGTGGCGCAAGGCTGGGCCGAGGCCGGTGTGCAGACCTCGCCTTGGGTGCTCTATCAGTGGTTTCGATGGTCAGGACAGTCGCGGCAGATTCGCGCAGGCAGCTACGAATTGAAGCAAGGTGCCAGCGCCCGTGACCTGCTGCGCATGATGGTGCAGGGCGATGAGAGCCTGGCCCGTGTCAAATTGATCGAGGGCTGGACATTCCAGCGCTGGCGTGAGGAGTTGGCCAAAGCCGATGGCCTGGAGCCCACCACCCGAGACTGGACGGCGCAGCAGATCATGGACGCGCTGGGCTTGCCCGGCGTGCCAGCTGAGGGGCGCTTTTTCCCGGACACCTATGCTTACGCCAAAGGTAATACGGACCTCGCCGTGATGCGTCGTGCTCAGCACGCGATGCAAAAGCATCTGGATGCCGCGTGGGCCCAACGCGACAGCCAGACTCCTCTGAAAAGTGCCGACGAGGCGCTGATCCTCGCCTCCATTGTCGAAAAGGAGACCGGCCAGGACGCCGACCGCCCCCTGATTGCCGGGGTGTTCACCAACCGCTTGCGCATCGGCATGCCCCTGCAGACCGATCCGACGGTCATTTACGGACTGGGCGACAGCTTTGATGGGGATCTTCGGCGCGTGCATCTGCGCACCGACACGCCTTTCAACACCTACACCCGGCGTGGGCTGCCGCCATCGCCCATCGCCATGCCAGGCAAAGCGGCCCTCATGGCTGCGGTGCGTCCTGCGCAAACCAAGGCTTTGTACTTTGTCGCACGCGGCGACGGCAGCAGCGCATTCAGCGCCACCTTGGACGAACATAATCGTGCTGTGAACCTCTATCAACGCACGCCCAGGAAGAACCCATGAGCACAGGTCGATTCATCACGTTCGAGGGCATCGACGGTGCAGGCAAGACCACCCATCTCGATGCCCTGGAGCGCATCTGGCGGGAGGCGGGCCATGAAGTGGTGCGGACCCGTGAACCAGGCGGCACCCCGCTGGCCGAGCAGTTGCGAGGGCTGTTTCTTCACGAGCCCATGGATTCGCTCACCGAAGCGCTGCTGGTGTTCGCGGCCCGCCGAGATCACCTGACCCAGGTCATTGAGCCGGCGCTGGCCCGCGGCGCCTGGGTGCTGTGCGACCGTTTCACCGATGCCACCTTCGCTTATCAGGGGGGCGGGCGAGGCTTCGACCTGTCGGTGCTCACGACCTTGGAAGGCTGGGTGCAGGGCGGCCGCCAGCCCGATCTGACGTTCCTCTTTGACTTGCCTCCCGCGGTGGCGGCGGCACGCCTTGCCGGAGCCCGCCAGCCTGACCGCTTCGAAGCCCAGGACCAGGTGTTTTTCGAGCGTGTGCGCGAGATGTACCTCACCCGCATGGCCCAGCACCCGGAGCGCTTCGTGCTGATTCAGGCGGACCAACCTCAAGATATCGTGGCGCGCGCCATTGGCCAGGCGCTTGCAGCCCGGGGTGTGGCATGAGCGATGGACCTCGTGCGCCGCTGTGGCCTTGGCTGCAGCAACCGCTGCAGTCGGCATTGCAGCAACTCAGCGGGCACCATGCCGTGCTGTTGCATGGCCCGCAAGGGGTCGGGCAGTTCGAGTTTGCACTGGCCCTGGCGCGCAGTTGGCTGTGTGAATCCCAGCCGGGTGGTTCCGTCCCCCAGATGGCCTGTGGCCGTTGCCCCAGTTGCCACCTGATCGATGCTGGCTCGCATCCGGATCTGCAAGTCATCTTGCCTGAGGCGCTGCAGGCCTCACTCGGATGGCAGGCAAGCAGCGCAGACGAGGGCGGCGACAAGGCGTCCGACAAGGCCGAGGGCAAGAGCAAGAAGCTCAGCCAGGAAATCAAGGTCGATGCCATCCGCGCGGTGGTGCAGTTCTCGCAGCACACGGCGTCGCGTGGACGTGCCAAGGTGGTGTTGATTCACCCGGCCGAGCGCATGAACCTGATTGCGGCCAACACGCTGCTCAAAACGCTGGAAGAGCCCCCGGGGCAGGTGCGCTTTGTGCTCAGCGGCGCCACCTTGGACCAGTTGCTGCCAACCATACGCAGCCGTTGCCAGGCGTGGCGCTTGCCCATGCCAGACCCCATGCCTGCTGCCCAATGGCTGCAGGCTCAGACCGAGGGCATGAGCCTGGAGGACGCGCAGGTGCTGCTCGCCGCTGCCGGCGGACAGCCTCTGACGGCCCGAGACCGACAGCAATTGGGTTTGGATGCACGCTCGTGGCCCCAATTGCCTCAGGCCCTGATGCAAGGGGGCGCCACCACCCTGACCCAGTGGCCTCTGCCTCTGGTGGTGGAGACACTCCAGAAACTTTGCCATGACCTGGCCCGCACGGCCCAGGGCGCGACGCCCCGGTACTTTCCGGCGTCCAGCCTGCCCGCGGCGCCGGACTTGGGGCTGCTCACCACCTGGTCTCAGGAGTTGGGCAAGGTGGCGCGCCATGCCGAGCACCCTTGGAATCAGAACCTGAAGATTGAAACGCTGCTCCTGCAGGCGCGGGCCATCATGCGGCCACGCCCAGCCCGCGCCGCGCTGCGGTGAAATACGTGTATACG
>Ga0114984_1000685_pt1 | contig 12902 bp, 13 predicted proteins | sample Shrwel1BS1Day1_FD_96987 | JGI IMG/M metagenome (GOLD analysis project Ga0114984, IMG submission 96987) | Subsurface microbial communities from deep shales in Ohio, USA - Utica-3 well 1 S-1-Day1 | ecosystem: Environmental > Aquatic > Deep subsurface > Shale gas/oil reservoir > Produced water/Flow... | reverse complement strand
CCCTGCTGCTGATCCGCTGACGGAGGACGCCCGCGCGAAAGCGCGGGCGTCTGCCTCCGAGGCCGCTTCCCTCCTCATGATCCGTCCGGCTGGGGCGTCCGACAGGACGGCGGGCGAGCGGCCGTGCAGCGGTCGCCGAGGGGAGGACGTGCAGCACCGGAGGCCTACGGGGCGAGGGGGGTGACGGTCTAGGGCAGGATAGGCTTTGCGCCGGCAATGTCTGACAGACCCGCTCTCCCATGGACCGCCTCACCCTCCGCGTTTCGCCCGATTTGATCCGCCGGTTCGACGCCGCCGCGGCCGATCAAGGCGGGCGCTCGCGGCTTCTCCGGAGGCTCATGGACGGCGCCGCTCAGGCGGCTCTTCCGGCGCTGGAGGAAGCACCGGTGGCGGTGCGGTCGGGCAAGCTGACTCTGCGTCTTGGCGAAGCAGACCTGCGTCTCCTGGAGCGCGAGGCGGCGGCGACGGGCCTGTCGCGAACCCAGTGGAGCGTGGCGCTCATCCGTCGCCGCCTGCATGATCGGCCGCAGTTCAGCCGGCCCGAAGCTCTGACCCTGATCGAGGTGCGCCGCGAGCTCAGGCGGATCGGCGTGAACATCAATCAGATCGCCCGCGCGCTAAACACCGCCGTGATGGACGGTGCGGTGCTGGATCTGGAACTGGCCCAACTCGGCGCTTTCCAGGCTGAGATCTCGGCCTGGGTCGAGGCGCTCGGCGAGGCCTTCGAGGGCAATCTCGCCTATTGGGCGCCGGCGTCGTGACCGACTTCCGGTCATCGCGCGGTTTCGAGGAGGTGCTGCGTCCGCCCGTCGAAATCCGGCGCGCCCGGATCACGCCTGCGGTGCTGCGTCCGTCTCGCGGGGACGGCGGCGATCCGTCCGTCCGGTTCGCGCGGGTGGCTCGCCGCGTACCCGAGGTGATGGTGAAGATCACCGGACGGACCCGGGACAACGCTCATCTGAAGGCGCACCTAGACTACATCAGCCGTAACGGAGCGCTGGCGCTGGAAGGGCCCGATGGAGAGCGACTGGAAGGCCGTGGGCAGGTGCGAGAACTGGCGCGCGACTGGGCCGAGGAGTTCGCCCTCGAGCCGGGACGTCGGCGGGATGCGTCGATCACCCTGTCGATCGTGCTGAGCATGCCGTCCGGGACCGACGCCGCCCGTTTGCAGGACGCGGCGCGGGCCTTTGCGGCCGGGACGTTCGGCGAGCGCTTTCCCTATGTCTTCGCCCTGCATGATGAAGGCCGACATCCGCACGTCCATCTGACGGTGCGAAGATTGGGGCGGGACGGCGAGCGGTTGAATCCTCGCAAGGCGGACCTGCAGATTTGGCGGGAAGGCTTCGCGCGCGCCCTTAGCGACCGGTCGATCGAGGCCGAGGCGACGCCGCGCCGGTCCCGGGGCGTCACTCGCAAGGCCGAGCGCATCCCGGTGCGCAAGATGCGCGAGCGGTTCGCGGCGGGGCAGGGGCCGTTGCCCGAGGTCCTCGCCGCGGCCTATCGGGCCGCGCTCACAGTAGGCGGTGGCGAAACGCCCTGGCTGGACGCGATCCGGATACGTGAGCTGTCCATCCGGCGCACCCTTGTGGCCGAGGCCCTTCGTCTGTCGCGATCGGAGCAGCCCAGGGACCGCGCGCTCGCCGCTTTGGTGGAGCGGTTCGTCCGGGAACGGCCGGCCCCGATGACGCGAGATCAGGCGCTGCGACAGGGACGGGAGGCCCGGCGCGATGCCGGCCGGACGCGTGAGCGATAGGTCGGACATTGCAGGCGGGCGCATGGTGTTTGCGAAGTGTCAGAAGCTGACCTATATTTCTGACACAGAGGTTGTGATGCAAACACTCGCCGATCAAATCATGAAGCGCGCCTCGACGCTGCCGGAAGGCGCGCCGATCGCCGCCAAGGGGTTGTTGCACCTGGGCAGCCGCGCGGCTGTGGATCAGGCCCTGTCGCGGCTGGTGCGCCGGGGCCGGCTGCTGCGCGCCGGTCGCGGCGTCTATATGCGCCCGCTGGAAAGCCGGTTCGGCGCTCGTACGCCCTCGATCGAAAAGGTGGTGCGAGCCGTCAGCGAGCAGCGTGGCGAGGTCGTCGCCTCCAATGGCGCCGCCGCAGCCAACGCCTTGGGCCTGACCACCCAGGTGCCGATCCGCATGGTCTATCTGACCAACGGTAAGAGCCGTATCTTCAGCGTCGGCAAGCAGACGGTGGAATTCCAGCACGCGCCCGCATGGCAACTGCTCCTGGCCGATCGTCCCGCCGGCGAGGCGGTTCGCGCCCTAGCCTGGCTCGGGCCGGAGAAGGCCGGAACGGCGCTCGAAACCTTGAAGCGCAAGCTAGGGCCTTCGGCGTTCGGAGAACTGGTGTCCGTCGGACCGCGTCTGCCGACGTGGTTGGCGCGTTCGGTGAGCCAGGCGGCGCATGTCTGACGTCTTCCTGCAGTTGTCCGCCGAGGACCGGATCGAGGCGCTTGCGACGGCGGCGGCCGAGTCCGGCCGTCCCGCGCATCTGCTGGAGAAAGACGTCTGGGTCGTGTGGGCGCTTCGGGCTCTGTTCGACGCGCCGTTGGGCGAGGCGCTGGTCTTCAAGGGCGGCACGTCCCTGTCCAAGGCCTATGACGTCATCCAGCGCTTCTCTGAAGACATCGACCTGACCTATGACATCCGCCGGCTCCTTCCGGACCTGGCCGACGCGCCCGAAGACCCCGTGCCGGCGACCCGCGCCGAGGAGCGGCGTTGGTCGCGCGACGTTCACCGGCTGTTGCCGCTCTGGGTCGAGGGCGAGGTCCGGCCGGTGCTCGAGGCGCGCCTGGCCGCCGACGGAGTCGCCGCCGAGGTGCGGATCGAGGGCGCCAAGGCCTTCGTGGACTACGCCCCGACCAGCACCGGCACGGGCTATGTCTCGCCCAGCGTGATGCTCGAGTTCGGGGCTCGTGCGACCGGCGAACCGAGCGCGCCGCGTCCGGTGGTCTGCGATGCGGCCGCCCATCTGCAGGGCGTGACGTTCCCGATCGCCACGCCCCGGGTGATGGCCGCCGAACGAACCTTCTGGGAGAAGGCCACGGCGGCCCATGTCTATTGCGTTCAGGGTCGCCTGCGCGGGGATCGCTTCTCGCGTCACTGGCACGATCTGGCCCGTCTGGACGCCGCCGGTTTTGCGGGGACGGCGATCACCGATCGCGCGGTGGCCGAGGCGGTCGCGCGGCATAAGGCGATGTTTTTCCGCGAGACCGCCGACGGGGCGGAGATCGACTACGGTCGGGCGGTCGCCGGCGGTCTTCAGTTGAAGCCGGAGGGAGCATCCCTGGAGGCTTTGGGCGAGGACTATCGTCGGATGGTCGAGGACGGTCTGCTCGAGGCGGACGCCGAACCGTTCGAGGCCTTGATGGAGACCTGTGCGGATCTCGCCCGGCGAGCCAACGCCGGGGCTGTCGCCTGACCTGAATGCAAGCGGTGGTTTGGCCGGACTGATCGGACCCTTACGCGACGGCGTCCCGGGCCCTATCTGATCGCGATGGCCAAATCCCGCGTGTCCCTCTCTGCCTTGCGTAGCCCGCTCGCGTCGCTATCCCCGGCGGGGTTCATTTTGGCGCTGCCGACAGGCGCGCTGGCGCCGGAAGAGATGGACAAGCTTTGCGGTTTGCTGCTCCGATCGGGCGATCTCTTCTCCAAAACTCCGAACTTGGCGCGCCAGTCCCGACGCGATGCCTTTGCCGCCGACATCGTTGCGCACGTCACGACGACGACGGGCCAAACCGAAGGGCAGCGCCTGGCGGCGGTCTTCGCGGTGCATCGGGAAATCGAGGCCGGTTACCACAGCCTGGGCGGACATCTGGCCGCCTTGCCGGTCCGGTCCCGTTCGCCCGAAGACCAGGCGGCCATCGCCCTGGCCCTGATTGCGGTTCGGTCAGAGGGCCTTCACACAGAGGCGGACGCGGCCCTTGCCCGCATGACGGCGCTGAATCTCGGCAACGAAATTCGGGGCCTGGATTCTGATGGTCAGCCGTATTCCATCGACGGCGTGACCGGGGCGTTGTTGAGCGGTCTCCGCATCACCCTGACCATGCTGGCGTACGAGCGCCACTGGTTTGACAAGGCCGGCGTCGCGGTTTTCCCGGCATCGTTGGATCTCCAGGCCGCACAGCCCCAGGACGGACACGGCTGCGAGATCATGGCCGCCTTCTGGCGGCGCTGGGAACGGGTGGAGGAACGTCGGCGATTCTGGGGCGGGGACTGGACGCTGACGTCAGGTCCGACAGATCCGCGCACGGCGAAAGAGGGCGAGGCGTCCGCGCCGCCGCCCGGGCCGTCGGAGGTGCTGCAGTATCATGCGACCGAAGAGGAGGTTCTCGACTGGATCGCCAATGAACGGGCCAAAGAGGTCGCAATCCAGAGCTTCGCAAAGACCATTTTGGCTAGCTTCGGCGCGGGGCCGTGTCGGAGTCCGGCGCCTGGCTCACCCGTTCCGCTGGCGCCGCTGGCGGCGCTGCGAGCCCCCGAGATCGTGGGCGCCGGCTACCTCGCAACGGTGCTTGGCCAGAACATTTTTCAGGACGTCCGACGCTTTGCGGGGCTCAGGCTGGTCGAATGGTTGCGGGGCTATGCAGCGCTGGGGTTTTTCGCGGAAGAGGCGCTGTCGGCCAGGACGGGGGTGGATCGGTGGGTGGTTCGGTTCGCGCCGGGCGATCTGGAGGCAAGACTGGGGACCGTTGGGTTGGATCTAGCGACCGCTGAGGCCTTCGTCGCCCACGCCAGCTTGCACAAGCGCAGCGGCGACCTGTTCGATACGCCCTTGGTCCGCCTCGATGACGGCGGATTTTTCCTCATCTCTGCCGCATCGTTCAACGCGGACCCGGGCAAGACCACGCTCTCTCGACTGAATGCGATGGGCGCCGCGCCCCAGGACAAGGGCACCGTTTTTGAGCAGGCCGTGCACGACCTGTTTGTCGCGCAGGGGCTGAAGCCGTTCACAATCGACACCACTCGGGACGGCGAAGATTATGAGCTCGATGTCCTGGTGCCGTGGGGCGACAGACTTTTCGTCTTCGAGTGCAAGAACCGGGGGCTGTCCGACGGCAATCCCATGGCCGGGTACTGTTTCGGCGAACAACTCGACGATTTCGTCAGCCAGATCGAACGTCAGATCGGCGGCTTGCGACGCCATCCGGATATGGCGCTTGCCGCCGGCGGCATTGATATCGCGGACTACACGATCGTCCCCTGCATTCTGTTCAGTGAGCCGTTCGCACTCCCCGAGGGCCGCGATGGCGTGAAAATCTGCGACTGGTCGAGCCTGACGCGCTTCTTCCAGGAACGTCACGTCTTTCGTCTTCACCCCTATGAGTTGGCTCCCAACCAGAGGGCCGTTCACCGCGTCGCCCTGTATGATCAGTGGGGCGCGACGGCGCCGACGGCGACCAGCCTGACGGATAGTCTGGATAAGGCCGTGCAGGTCCAGGTCATGCTCTCCCGTCTGGACCCCCGGGACGAGACCTTTCCTCTCAGCAACACGCGCATTGTTCATGCCGTCGAATTCTCAAAGGGCGACGAGAATCTCGATGAGTTGTCCACGGTCCTTGGCTTTGACCCGAACTGGGTTCGCGCCGAGGCGAAGCGCGGCGTCGCTGAGGTGAAGAAAATCCGGAAGGCGTTGAAGACGACCAAACCGCCGTCGAAATCCAAACGCAAACGCTGAAGGGCTGGCTGCTGAACCTGCCCGTCAGAGGGGTCCGTCGGAATGCTCCGTGCCGCCGCGTTGGACGATGGTCAGGACGCCCGCCGGCAGCGGCCGCTGAAGGGCCTTGGCCTCGTCCCAAGGCGCCCGCATCCAGACGTCGCGCTCCTCCGCTGTCCGCAGGATCACCGGCATCGCCTTGGGATGAAACGGCGCCACATCGGCGTTCGCGTCCGTCGTCAGGAAGCCATAGGTGTCCAGCTCTTCCCACCCCTTGCTGATCATCCGAACGCAGGCGTGCTGGGTCCAGACGCCGGCGAAGAAAGCGAGCGGCAGGTCTTCGCCGAGGGCGTACCAGACGCTGTCGCCGCGGTTGACCTGGTCGGGTTCATTGAAGGCGGTGAAGGGGACCAGACATCGGTTCTCCGGAGCGAGCCAGGGCCACCAGTGCCGGCTCTCGGTGCGGCGAATATTCGTGGTGCCCTTGTCGGGTTCCATCCGCAGCAGTTCTTCAAAGTCGAACGGCTTGCCCTTGGCCCTCAGCTTGTCGGCCCGCTTGGTGGCCGCCTCGAACAGCGCCTTCCGACTGCTCGGCATGCCCCACCGAGCCCGGGCGAGCAGGAGCGACCCGTCAGCCTGACCGCGCAGGATCGGCCCCGAATAGTCGGGAAAGACCGCCGGCATCGGGCCGAAATTGCCGATGTCCTTGGTCATGGCCGCGACCATCTGAAGGATGGCCGAGATGTGTTTGGACAGGCTGTAGAGGTTGCACATGCCACCAGCGTGGCACAGTCACGACCGATCGCAAACGCGCGCGGCCAAGGCCTTCAGGGCTGATCGACCCGTTCGACCGCCACCCAATAGCCCTTGCGTTTTTCCACGATGAACCAGGCCGTCGGTTCGTCGAAATGAGGCATGTGGCCGTCCCTGAACCAGATCCAGGGTCGCGATCGGGAACCGGGCCGCACGAAGTAGGACCGGCGCGGCCCCGCTGTTTGCCACTCGACCAGGACTTTCTTTCGAACAGGCATTGCAAGAACAAAGCGCGAACTTATGGCCCGATCAATTGGCACTGTCTGATCATCAACAGATCCGAGGTTCGGTTACCGGGTTCGGGTTCGCTGCTCGCGGACCTGCTCCGGTTGAGGAGTCCGGTCCGCAGCCCGGGTCAGAGCGCGGGCCATCAGCCGCGCTTGGGCGGCCGGATCGGCGATGAGCGCGCGCACCACGACGGCGGCGCGGTCGAGCCGCGCGCCGAGGTCCGGGGAGGCTTGGGGATGTGGCTCGCCGGCGGCCTGCCGATCCCGCTCTCGCGGTCGATGGCCCTGCACCTCCAGCCCCAGGGCTTGGGCCTGGATCCACACCTCGCGCCGGAAGGCCGGATCGCCGGACACCCGAACCTGGTCCCAGCCGCGGTGGCGGGCGATCTTGAGCATATCGACGACCGCGTCCGGATAGGCCTGACTGGAGACGAGCGAGCCGCCGCGGTCGCGGAACGTCGGCTCGGACGCGCGATGATCGCGGAAGAAGCGTTCCGGTCGGCCCCGCAGGTCGCGCTCGACCAGATAGCGATCGAGCACCGCCTCGGGCACATCGCCCTTGGCGGTCGAACGCCGCGACCCGGTCGCACTTGATGCGGGGGCGAGGCGGTTGGACGGGGCGTCGTCGGGCGTCTTCATGGCTCGCGTTCCAGCACGGCCGTATCGACGACCCGATCCAGCCAGGCGCCGACGGCGCTCTCATCCGCTCCGGCGGGAGGCGGCGGCAGGCCTTCGGCGGCGAAGGCCCGGGCGATGACGTCGAAATCCATCGGATCCTCCTCCGGAACAGGGGGCGATGTCGGCGCGGCGACCGGCGCCAGGTCGGGGGCGGGCCGCAGTCGGCGCTGGAAGACGCGCTCCCGGAAGTAGGCAATCTTCCGGCCCCGCACCGGCGGCAGGCCGGCCTTCAACACGATCAGGGCCGATTGCGGGAGCTGCATCAGCTCCTGGGGCAGCATCAGCGCCCGGCGCTGGTCGGACACGGTCGTGCTGCGACGACCCTGGCTCAGTCCCGTCGGTCGGCTGCGGCTGCGGCCGTCCGTCGTATAGGCGCCCAGCCGATCGCTGAGCTCCTGGGCGACCTTCAGCTCCTTGGGCGCGAAGACGATCTCGACCCCGCAGTTGGTCATCACCTCCTCGGCCACGTCCGGACCGTAGATGGCCCTCAGCTGGGACGGGCTCTGAAGCACCGCGAGCAGCCGCAGATCGTAGCCGGCGACCCAGGCGAAGGCGTGGGCCAGCACCGGCGCGGGCCCGAGACGGGCAAACTCGTCGAGCACAATCAGGGCGGGTCGGTCGGCGGGGCCGGGCAGGGCGCGGCTGTTCAGGTCGACCAACTGCTGGAAGAGCAGCGCATAGAGCGGCTGGATCCGCAGCATATTGTCCGGGGTGGCGCCCAGATAGAGGGAGAGCCGGCCGCCGCGCAGGTCGCGCAGGTCGAAATCCGAGGCGGAGGTGGCGGCGTCGACCCGGGGATTGAGCCAGAGCCCCATCCGGGTGGTGATCGACTGGCGCACCGAGGCGAAGGTGTTCTCGCTGGAGCTGGTGAAGTCGGTGAGCGCCGCCACGACCGGACCAGGCAGGGGGCGGCCCTCTTGTTCCCGGGCCGCGACGATCCGGGGCAGGCGGGCGCGGGCGTCCCCGGCGGTCAACTGGCGGAAGATCTCGCCCAGGGTGAAGGGCCGTTCGGGCGTGGCCGCGACATAGCCGCCGACGCCGATGAACCCCGTTCTGGCCGCCTCCGCCCAGAAGGGATCGGCCCGGTCGTGGACCGGGAACAGCATCACCGCCATGCGCTGCAGCTCGTCCAGCACCGCGATGGGGTCCGTGCGATCGACATGGCCGAGCGGATTGAACCGCGCCGTGCGACCATCCCGCGCCAGAGGATCGAACAGATGCACAGTCTGGCCGGCCTCGGCGCGATAGCCCCCCGTGGCGAGGAAATTCTCGCGCTTGATGTCCAGCACGACTACGGAGTCCGACCACGCTAGGAGGTTGGGGATGACCACGCCGACCCCCTTGCCGGTGCGGGTGGGCGCGTAGAGCATGACGTGCTCGGGCCCGTCGGCGATGAGGAAGCCGCCGTCGGCCCGGCCCAGGATGACGCCGCGGTCGGCCCGCAGACCCGCGCGCCGCTGTTCCGATCCCGAGGCCCAGCGGGCGGCGCCGTGCAAGGGCCGGCGTCGGGAGAGCAGGATCGCCGCGACGAGAACCCCGCCGAGCAGAACCGACACCGAGACGCCGACGGTCAGCCAGCGCCGCACCTCCGGGTCCTGGCGATAGTACCAGAACCAGCCGGGGACGCGGGCGGGATCGATGGTGCCGGAGAATTGGCCCAGACCGACAAGAGCGATGAGGGCGGCTAGGATGGCCAGCAGGGTCACGGCGGCCAGGCTGCCGACGGCGAAAGCCGCCGCCCTAGCCCCCGGGCTGGCGCTTGCGATCCGGGTCATGCCAGACCTCCGTCACACGGAAGCGCCCGTCGACCTTCTTCATCTGGATGACGACGTCGACGAGCAGATGCAGCAGGGCGCGGATGTCCTCGCGCGGCAGGTCGCGCCCGCCTTCGGACTCCCGCACCAGCAGGGTGAGCTGCTCGAAGGCCAGGGCGGCGGAATCCGCATGCACCGTGGTGATCGAGCCCGGGTGCCCCGAGTTGACGTTGCGCAGATAGAAGAAGGCCGTGCCGTCGCGGAGTTCCTGCAGCAGGATGCGGTCCGGCCGCATGCGCAGGGCGCTTTCCAGAAGCTGTTTCGGACCGATCCGGGCCAGGCCCTGTCCGTCCTTGGAATAGACCAGGTGGACGACGTTGCGATGCGGCACGACGAACTCGCGGGTGTCCTCGATGGTCAGCAGCCGCTCATGGTCCGGGATCAGTTCGATCAACCCCTTGGCCAGGGTCGTCTTGCCCGAGCCGGTTGCGCCGGAGATCAGGATGTTGCGCCGGGCCGTGACCGCCAGGGTCAGAAAGCCGGACCAGTCGCCGGCCTGCCGCAGACGAACCAGTTCCGCGTCGACGAGATCCGTGGCGTCCGTCTGGGCGTCGGCGACCTCGTCGAACAGACCGGCCGCCGCGAACTCCTTCAGGCCCAGACGTCGCCGCGACGGCTTTCTCAGGGTGAGGGAGAGGCCCCCGTCCGCCGCCACCGGCGGCAGGACGATCTGGCAGCGCACGTCGCCGGGCAGGGTGGTCGAGCAGATCGGTTGCTCGGGTCCAACGTCCTGACGGGTGTAGGCCGCGGCGGCCACCGCCAGGGTGCGCAGCCACGCCTCGGTCAGTTCGGGCGCCTCGGCCCAGCGCCAGGTCCCGTCCGCCTCGACGCCGACCTCGCCCGGCCGGTTGATGACGACCTCGGTCACGGTCGCCGGCTCGAGGAAGGGGCGCAGGGGCGCGAGGTAGTGATCCAGGACCGAGGTGTCATCCATCAGCGAGGCCGCAGCCGATAAACCCCGGAGAAATCCAGGTCCTGGGCGACGAAGATCGACACCTCCGCGCCCTGGCCCTTGCGCAGCGTGGGCGGGATCTCGACCGAGCCCTGTAGGGCGACGCTGGCGGCGTCGGACGGCAGGCGGGCGGTGGAGGATGCGCCGTCGTTCCGGCCCGCGGCGGCATGGACGCCGTCGTCGACGATGGAAAGCAGCAGGGCGCCGCCGAACCGGTCCCAGAAATGAGTGTCGACCACGCCGTCGAATCCTGACCGGCCGAGGGCGTCGGCGGCCGGCGAGGCGAGCGCGACGGCGACCCCGGTCGGCGTCACCGCCCGGGTCCAGAGCACGAACAGCCGGCGGCGGCCCTGCTGAAGACCGCCGCGATACTCGCCCAGAACCCGGGTGCCGCGCTCCATCAACACCACGGCGCCGTTGTCGGACCAGACGTCACGCGGCAGGACGCAGGTCACATAGCCGGGCGTGGTGCTGTCCAGGGCCGTTTGCAGGACGCAGGGCACGCTGGTCCCCGCCGTGACCAGCAGGTTGCGGTCGGGCAGGCGGCCGGCGCGGGTCTGGCCCACGGGCGTGAGCTGACGGAGTTGGTCGAGCGACGTCGGCTCGCCCGGAGGCGCCGCCGTCGTCGAGATCGGCGGCGGGCCAGATTGGCCGCCGGCCCGGCTATAGGCGAGCACGGGCGCGCGTCGGGCGCTCTCGGCCAGGGCGTGCTGCTGTTCCGCCGGACTGGGGCCGGATCGGGGTGGGGGTTCGCCCCGGGGCGCGGCTTCCAGAGGCGGGATGGCGTCGTCGTCGGTCAGGGCGGGCGCGTTCGGATCGAAGGCGGCCTCGCTGAGCAGAGGCGGCGCTTCACGGCGAGCAGGCTCGAAGGGCGTCGTTTGCCGGCCCGGTTCGTCGCGACGGGACGGCTCGCCGCGCTCGGCGTCGCCGCGATCCCAGCTGGCGATCAGAAAGACGCCGCAGCCGACGGCCAGGGCGGCCAGGGTGATGAGCTTGCCCTGCCGTCCGCCGAACCGGCCGGCGATCGGCGAGACGCCGCGATCGCCGGGAGCGGCGGGGGGAGGCGGCGCGTCAGCGGGCGGCATGGGATCGGGCGCGGTCATGACCGGCCTCCGAGGGGGCCGCGGTCGACGGCCGGAGAGGCCGTGCCCGTGCCCACCGCGACGCCGCGGGCGTCATAGGCGTCGTTGAACAGGCACAGCACCAACTGCCCCCGCCGCAGCCGCAGACCGCGCGTCACGCCGTGGATGACGACGAACTCGCCGCGCACGTCATAGGGGATGAGGCGTTCCGCCCCGTCCTCCCCGACCTCGAACACGGCCGGCAGGGGTTGGACGCCGGGGAAGCGCAGCACGGTGAAACGACCGTTGTCGCTGACCTCGCTCGGCTGCAGGGCGGCGTCGCCCTGGGCCGACCAAGCCAGATTGCGGGTCCCTTCGACCACGCCGCGCTCCAGTTCCAGTCCGATGAGACGCTGCTCCACCGCCTCGGCCTGGACGGCCAGCGCCCGGGCCGCCTCGGCCTGATCGTCGGCCGGGTAGCGGAACCGGACCTGATAGGCGATCGCGGACCGGTCGCCGGGCTCGCGGGCGACGAGCTCGAAGGCGTAGTGGCGGATCACGCCGGCGCGCTCGGTGACGACCAGCAGGTTGGTCGCCTGATGGCGCTCGCGCGGCTTGAGGAACAGCACTGACCCTTCCGCAGCCACCTCCCAGGCGACGCTGTCGCCGATCGCGGCGTGTCGGATGGTCTCGTCCGGCGAGAACACGATCTGGGTCGCCGTCCGGAACGCTCCGGCGATCCGGTAGACGGCCGCCGGATCATAGGCGAGTTCGCGAATGCGCGGGTCCAGAGGGGCCTGCGCCGCGACCGGGGATGCGAGGGCGAGGCCGGCGGCCAGGGCCAGCAGGGACAGGGAGCGTCTCATCGGATGACCTCAGGATCGGCGCGGTAGGAGGTCACCTGGAAGCCGAGGGGATTCCTCAGCCGGTCCGGTTCCGACATCGGCGCGCGGGTGTAGGTAAAGGCGATGGTGGCGATCCAGTCGCTCTCCACCGTCTGCTGGGCCTGGCGGACCGTGCGGTGGAAGCGGACGTTGGCGACGCCGTCGTTGATGAAGCCGATGGCGCGGATCGAGATGACGGCCTCGCCGTCGCGGCCATAGAGGTTCTGCGGGCTGTCGGGATTGGAGCCGCGGAACAGATCGGCCCAGCGCCGCTGTTCAGCCGGCGCCGACAGGATGGAGACCAGACGGAAGGCGTCCTCGGCGGCCGGGTCGAGGTAGCCCTCGCGCTGGCGTACATACTGGCCGAGGAAGTATTTGCTGACCGCCTCGTCGTAGTGGACCGGCCCGTCCTCGGCCGAGAGGCCGCGCACGACATCGACCGCGCCGGTCGTCCGGTCCACCCGGATGACGAAGGGTTCGGTGGATTTCAGCGGCGTCAGCATCGCCACCGCGCCGGTCGCGATCACCGCCAGACCCGTGGCCAGCGCCGCCGCCGACCAGGCGAGGCGGCGGGACCGGAGCGCCGCGGCCAGACGATCCTGGTCCCAGCGCCGCGCCTCGGTGAAATAGCGCTTCAGTTCGGAGGAAGGGACGCCGCTCATGCGCAGCCTCCTGTTCCGGCGTCGGGACCGGCGGCGGCCTCGGCCGGTCGTGGTTCGGCGTGCGGCGCAAGCACCGAGCCGTGGGGATTAGCCGGCCGCCGGGCGGAGCCGTCGCAGGTCGGCAGGGCGGGATCGCCCCGGTGG
>Ga0114984_1000683_pt1 | contig 12927 bp, 10 predicted proteins | sample Shrwel1BS1Day1_FD_96987 | JGI IMG/M metagenome (GOLD analysis project Ga0114984, IMG submission 96987) | Subsurface microbial communities from deep shales in Ohio, USA - Utica-3 well 1 S-1-Day1 | ecosystem: Environmental > Aquatic > Deep subsurface > Shale gas/oil reservoir > Produced water/Flow... | reverse complement strand
TCTTGGGGGCTGAGTTTACGGGCATCTATTTTCATGGAGACAGATTATCTAATATGCCCTATTTATTTGCCAGGTTAATATCTGAATATTCCCGTGCCGCTGGCACCTCAAGAGGCCCAGCCCGTCATCGCCCAAATCCTCGACACCCTCGACACTGCCATCCGCGAAACCGAGGCGCTGATCGACAAGCTCAAGGCCGTCAAGCAGGGCCTGCTGCACGATCTGTTGACCCGTGGTATCGACGCCAACGGCCAACTGCGCCCGCCACAGAGCGAAGCGCCGCAGCTCTATAAGGAGTCGCCGTTGGGGTGGATTCCGAGGGAGTGGGAGGAAGTCACTCTAGGCGAAATTTCCTCACGGGCTGGCGGACTGTTGCAAACCGGGCCGTTTGGCTCACAACTCCATGCTCATGAATATGTTGCCGATGGCATACCGGTGATCATGCCGCAGGATATGGTTAACAGTGAGCTTTCCATCGAAAGTATTGCGCGCATCACTCTGCGCAAGGCTGTAGTGCTTTCGCGTCATCGAGTGCGCCCAAATGATCTGGTTTTTTCTCGGCGAGGCGATCTTTCTCGCTGTGTGGCAATCGAGGATACGCACGAAGGCTGGCTGTGCGGCACAGGCTGCTTGCTGGCTCGATTGCCGGCTGGCGAGATTAATGGCTACTGGTTATCGCTCGTTTATCAGCAGCGGGGGGTCCAGTCCCAGGTCATGGGGCGAGCTGTAGGATCGACGATGGCAAACCTGAATACGTCAATTCTTGCTGCCATTACCATTGCACGGCCTGATATCGCTGAGCAGGACGAAATAGCCAGGAGGTTGAAGTCTGTGGGTCAGCGAATTGCTAGTGAGGAGCGCTTGTTGGCGAAGATGAAGCTTGAGAAAACCGGCCTCATGGACGACCTCCTCACCGGCCGCATCCGCGTCACCCCGCTGCTGGAATCTGCGCAACAACCTGCTGCACAAACGGGAGCCTGATATGCCTCATCGCCTGCCGCCCTGCGAAACTCTCACCGTCGAGTTCAAAAGCGACCGCAGAAAGCTGCCGGATACTGACCTGATCGAGGCGCTGGTTTGCCTGGCCAACGCAGAGGGCGGCGAGCTGTGGCTGGGCGTCGAGGACGATGGCACGGCCAGCGGCCTGCATGCGGAGCATCGCCTGCTGGAAGGGTTGGCCGGCATGGTGGCGGCGCGCACGTCGCCATCGTTGTCCGTACAAGCCGAGGCGGTTGAAGTGAACGGCGTGACCGTGGCGCGCATCCGCGTACCCAAGGCCCACGGCGAAGTGGCCACCACCAGCGGGGTCTATCTGCGCCGCCGCTTGAAGCACGACGGCACACCCGAATGCGTGGCCATGCTGCCCCACGAGCGAGCCAGCCGCGCGAGCAGCTTCGGTCTGATCGACGTGTCGGCCCAGCCGGTGGCCGGCGCCACCCTCGCCGACCTCGACCCGCTGGAGCGCGAGCGCCTGCGCCAGGCCGTGCAGCAGTATGGCGGTGACCGCGTTTTGCTGGAGCTGGACGATGAAGCTCTGGATGGCGCGCTGCTGCTTACTGCGCGCCAGGCAGATGGCTCGCGTGTGCCAACTCTCACCGGCCTGCTGCTGGTTGGTCGTGAAACTTCCCTGCGCCAACTGGTGCCCACTCACGAATTCGCCTTTCAGGTGCTGGCCCAGCAGGCGGTGCGCTTCAACGAATTCCGCCGTTTCCCCCTGCTCAAAGCGCTGGACTGGCTGGAAACCAACTTCCGCCCGTATAACCCCGAAGAAGAGCTGCAGGTCGGCCTGTTCCGCGTGCCGGTGCCCAAGGTCGATATGGGCGCCTTCCGCGAAGCGGTGGCCAATGCGCTGATCCACCGCGACTATCATCGCCTTGGCGCCGTGCATGTGCGCCTTGAGGACGAGGCACTGGTGGTTAGCAACCCCGGCGGGCTGGTGGATGGCGTCACCCTGGACAACCTGCTGGTCACCGAGCCGCGCCCACGCAATCCCACCCTGGCGGACGCCATGAAACGCATTGGCGTGGTCGAGCGCTCCGGGCGCGGTGTGGACAAGATCTTTCGCGGCATGCTCAAGTTTGGCCGGCCCGGCCCGGATTACGGCTACACCACTGCGCAAAGCGTGGTGCTGCGCCTGCCCACGACCGAGGCCGACCTGGACTTTCGCCGCCTGGTGGTCGAGCACGAGCGCGCCACCAACGCCGAACTGCCCATCGACAGCCTGATCGCCCTGGCCGCCCTGCGCGCAACCAAACGGGTGTCGGCGGATGAATTGGCTGTGCAGATTCAGCGCGATACCGCAAGCGCCAAACGCACCCTGGAAGCCCTGACCGAGGCTGGCCTGGTGGAAGCGCATGGCTCCACTCGGGCACGCAGCTACACCCTATCGGCCAGTTTGTATCAGGCCGTGGGCGACAAGGCTGCCTATACCCGACAAGCCGGTTTCAGCTCCATTCAGAATGAGCAGATGGTGCTGAACTACGTGCAGCAGCATGGGCAAGTCAGGCGGGCCGAGGTGATGGAGCTGTGCCGGCTTTCCGAAGATCAGGCCTGGCAATTGCTGAAGCGTTTGATGTTGGCTGAAAAGTTGGTCAAGCATGGCGAGCGGCGGTGGAGCTTCTATACCCTGCCAGGAACGGATTGATATGCGGCGCTATGCGTTTCTATACGGCTCTATACGTTGCGTATACGCATAGAAAGACGTGAGGTGGCATGCACTGCATGGGCATTGGTAGCAATTTTTGTTTGACGGCTATTTGATTGGAACATGGCAACGATTAACCGGGGCTGCGGTAAGGCCCGGAATGACTGAGATCGCGTGATTTTTTCCTGTTTGACGGCTGTTTGATCAGTCGTCCAAACAGACGCTTCCCCTGGATGGGAGTGAGCCCTCAGGGCCGCATAGGGGTTATGGATGTTATGGGGGCGTTGCTCCCATAAAGGCCGAATTAAAAGGAGTGGCCTGTGGGCTGGGAACTGGAAGATGTCGAGAAACCCTTTGTCGTTCAATTGCAGGGGCTGGGCTGGACGCCTGTAGAGGGCAGCCTCGACAACCCGGCGCTGACCGAGCGCGGCAGCTTCACTGAGGTGGTGCAGGAGGCGGTGCTGCGCAAGCAACTGCGCGCCCTCAATCTTCGTGACGGCCAGCCCTGGCTGGACGATGAGCGCCTGTCCGAGGCGGTCGCCGCCATCACCCGCCTGGGCACGGCAAAGCTCATGGAAGCCAACCAGAAGGCTACGGAACTGCTGCTCAAGGGCATCACCGTCGATGGCCTTCCTGGTTGGGATGGCGGACGCGGGCAGACCATTCAGTACATCGACTGGGATACGCCAGCCAACAACCGCTTCACCGTGATCAACCAATACCGGGTGGACTGCCCCGCCGGTTACGACAGCGGCAAGAAATTCATCGTCCCCGATCTGGTGTTGCTGGTGAACGGCATCCCGTTGGTGGTGGTGGAGTGCAAAAGCCCTTCCATCCCCGAGCCGCTGGCCGAGGCGGTGGATCAGTTGCGCCGCTACAGCAACCAGCGCAAGGCGGCCTTGGAAGTCGAAGAGAACGAGGGCAACGAAGCTCTCTTTGCCAGCGTGCAACTACTGGTCGCCAGCAGCTTCGACGAGGCGCGGGTCGGCTGTATCGGCGCCGGTTTCGCGCATTTCACCCAGTGGAAAACGGTGGTCGGCCCGGAGGGCGGTGGCAGCGAGCAGGCGGTCGCCGAGTCGTTGGGCAAAACGAAGCTGTCGGAGCAAGAACGCCTGGTGTCAGGGATGTTGTCGCCGGCGCATCTGCTCGATTTGATCCGCCACTTCATGCTGTTCATGCAGGTGGGCGGGCAGACCATTAAGACGGTGTGCCGTTACCAGCAGTACCGCGCGGTCAACCATGCCATCAGCCGTCTAAAGCGCGGACAGACCCGCGCGCAGCACGGCGAGAGCGACCAGCGCGGCGGCATCGTCTGGCACACCCAGGGCTCGGGCAAGAGCCTTACCATGGTGTTTCTGGTGCGCAAAATGCGTACCGATGAGCAGTTGCGGCGATTCAAGGTGATCGTGGTCACCGACCGCAAGGACTTGCAGAACCAGTTGGCCGCCACGGCTACCTTGAGCGGCGAGCCACCGGAAATCGCCGCCAACATTGCAGGCGTGAAGGCCCTGGCCCGGCGCAAGGGGCCGGGGCTGGTGTTTGCCACCATCCAGAAATACCGCAACCCGGAGCTGGAAGAAGAAACCACCGACGCCGTTGAGATCGGTGAAGCAAATCCGGCTGCCAAGGCGGCTGACAAACGTGCGCTTTACCAGGCGAACAAGCCCTTTGAAGTGCTCAATACCGATGAGAACATTTTGGTGCTGGTGGACGAGGCACACCGTACCCAGGCAGGCGATCTGCACGCCAACCTGCAGGCTGGCCTGCCCAACTGTGCGCGCATCGGCTTTACCGGCACGCCGATCATCATGGGTGCCAAGAAGCGCACCCATGAGATTTTTGGTGCGTTTATCGACAAGTACACTATCCGCGAGGCCGAGGCTGACGGCGCTACCGTTCCGGTGCTTTACGAGGGACGCACCGCTCAGGGTGCCGTGAAAGATGGGGCGAGCCTGGACGGATTGTTCGAGGACCTGTTTCGCGAGCACACCCCGGAAGAGCTGGAGCTGATCAAGAAGAAGTACGCCACCAAGGGCCATATCTTCGACGCGCCGGCGCTGATCGCCGACAAGGCCCGCGACCTTCTCCGCCATTACGTGACCAATATCCTGCCCAATGGCTACAAGGCGCAGGTGGTGGCGTACAGCCGGGTTGCGGCGATTCGTTATTTCCATGCGTTGCAGGCGGCCCGCGACGAGTTATTGGCCGAGGCCGACGCTTTGCCCGCAAGCGATAAGGGACTTGACGATGAGGCGCTGTGCCAACGCTCACCCCAGATCCAAGCGCGGGTCCAGGCCTGGCGCTATCGCGACACGCTGAGCAAGCTGGAATTCGCACCGATCATTTCTGGCACCAATAACGATCCGTCTGAATGGAAAGTCTGGACCGACGGATCGAAGCACGAACTGCTGATCAAGCGTTTCAAAAAACCGCTGCACCATGAGCAGCCAGGCAAAGCCGACCCGCTGGCCTTCCTGATCGTCAAATCCATGCTGCTAACCGGCTTCGATGCACCCATCGAAGGCGTGATGTACCTCGACCGCCCGATCAAGGAAGCCGAGTTATTGCAGGCCATCGCACGGGTCAACCGTACCGGCTTCGGCAAGCGCTGCGGCATCGTGGTGGATTACTACGGGGTCGCCAACCACCTGCAAGAAGCCCTAGCGGCCTATGCCGACGAGGATATCGAGGGCGCGCTGAGCAGCATCAAGGACGAGGTGCCGGTGCTGCGTGATCGTCACCTGCGCGTGGTGGATGTGCTGCGCCGCGAGGGTGTCGAGTCGCTGGAGGATGCCGAAGCCTGCATCACGGCACTTGCGAGCGAGAAAGTACGTGCCGAGTTCGCGGTGAAGCTCAAGGCATTCCTGGACTCGCTGGACACCGTGCTGCCGCGCCCCGAGGGGTTACCGTTCGTCAAGGATGCCAAGCGCCTGGCCTATATTCATGCGCGGGCGCGGGGGCGTTACAAGGATCTGCCGCAACTGGGCAAGGATGTCGGCGCTAAGGTGCGCAAGCTGATCGACGATCACGTCATCTCGCTAGGCATTGACCCGAAGATCCCGCCCATCCAGCTCACCGATGCCAACTTCGAGAAGGAGCTGTCGCGTAGCGCCAACGACCGCGCCAAGGCTTCGGAGATGGAGCACGCCATCCGCTCGCATGTGCGCAAACATGCCGACGAGGACCCGGTGCTGTTCCGCAAGCTGTCCGAGCGCCTGAACGAGCTGCTCAAATCGCTGGGTGATCAGTGGGATCAGTTGGTCGTGCAGATGCAGAAGATCATCGACGAGCTGCGCAGCGGACAGCTGAGCGACGACAACACTTCTCTGGATTTACCCGAGCATTACGCGCCGTTTCTCCGCACCTTGCTGGATGTAGTGTGTGCCGAGCGCGACGCGCAACCTGCCGAGCTACTGCGGCTCAAGGATGTCACGGTGGAATTGGTGGATCTGCTGGTCGATGAGCTGCAAAGCCACCGAGATATCTGGAGCCCACACAAACGTGCCGCACAGGAGGAATTGGCCGGTCAGGTGTTCGACCACCTGATGCGCCTGCGTCCGCCATTGGTGGATACCGATACGGCGGGTTTGCTGGCGGATCGCTTGATTGACCAGGCCAGGGCCAGCCACGAGAGGTTGATGCTGGTGTGAGCAATCTGACGCTGACCGTGGACGATCTGCAGCTGACACTACGGCGCAGTGCGCGGCGAAAGACCATGCAAATCACCGTCGAACGCGATGGTGCTCTGGTTCTCTCGGCCCCTCCGGAAGTAGATGAGCAAGCACTGCGGCAGTTCGTACAGGAAAAAAGCTTCTGGATTTACTCGCGGCTGGCCGAGAAGGAACGTCTCCAACGCGCTATCCCTACCAAGGAATACGTGGACGGCGAAGGCTTCCTCTATCTGGGGCGCAGTTATCGCCTGAAACTGGTGGACGAGCAGGCGGTGCCGCTCAAGCTTTCTGCTGGCCGGTTCCGCCTACTGCGCAGTGAACTGCCACGTGCGCGGGAGCATTTCATCCGCTGGTATAGCGAACACGCCCGCGATTGGCTGGCACTGCGCGTCAAGCACTATCAGGACCGCATGGATCTCTCCCCGTGTGGCGTGCGGGTGCAGGACCTCGGCTATCGCTGGGGCTCATGTGGCAAGGGGGCGCTGCTGTACTTCCACTGGAAAACCATTCTGCTACCCAAGCACATCGCCGAATATGTGGTGGTGCATGAGATGGTGCACCTGCACGAACCCCATCACACCCTAGAGTTCTGGCTACGCCTGGAGCGCGCCATGCCCGACTACGCCCAGCGCAAGAGCTGGCTGGCCGAGCATGGGATAGAGGTGGAGGGAGTCTGACGCTTTCCCCTGGATGGGGCTGCTTTTCAAGATAGTCGGCAAGGCTTTGCTAATAGGCAATAAGCCCGCTTTCGCCTGTCCGATTTGGGTTATTTCAAACACAGACGACTCTGGAGGTACTCATTACCAAGGAGCCAGCCATGAGCCTAATCAGCGAACTTGTCAGCCTGTTCACTTCCATCGTCAACCCGACCCAACCGGCCTACACGACCATCATCTATCCCATCCAGGGAAAAGCGGTCGTGGTGCATGACGGCCTTGGGATTCGCCATGAGAAACGGTGGCAGCGGTTTTACTCACTGCTGGAAGAGGATGAGCCGAGCACCTCATTCAACACGCTGCACAATGACCAATCGACTCCAACCGAACCGGCAGAGCTGTTTCACGCCTCCAGTTTTACCTCAGACTTTTTTGCCAGCAGCTTCGAGCCGATGGGTGCCGATTGGGTCAACCCGGCCAACGGAATGCCCATGATGGACGGCTGCTTTGATGTCATGGGCAATGCGTATGGCATGGACACGATGAGCGACAGCCTCTCGTTTGATCATGGCATGAGCGACTACGGCGGCAGCTTTTCGGCCTTCGGTTTTGATTGAACGCAAGGAGGATCATTCAGGGGGAATAGAACATGTCGCCATTGGGACTAGGGTTGAGCTTCATTGTGGCTTTTCCAATAGGAATTTCCTGGCTGGTCTGGACATTCGATGCACGGACTAAGCGCAGCAGATTGGTTCAGAAAATTCCATTGCCACTGGACTATGCAAGCGCTGCACAACGGCACAGGCCACATGCCGGGGCGCGGCCAGCAATGGCGCTTGTAGGATTCATACTGGTGATGCTTTCAGCAACCGGTGCAGCATTCATAGGACGGCTCGCCACAATGCAGCCGGGTGAAGCTGCGGCTGTGTTCCTGATTTACCCGCTGCTCAGAAGCCTGTGGGGACAGATCATGGGAACAGGGCCAATCATCTGCGTGGTTATGGCAGTACCCGGCACGCATTGCATCAAGCTTGGTTTTGGAACAGAGCAACGCTGAAACTCAGTTGCAGCTCCACTGCCGCGAGCGCGGCTGACCACTGATCGCTTCGTATAGCCATCACCTCAGCTCTAAATGATAGCCTTACGCCACCACCAAAACAGGACAGGCGCCGGCATGTTGAAAATAAGCAAAATCATTCAGGCGAGCCTATTGGGGACAATGATGACCCTAGCGGGGTGTGCCTCGGAACCACTGATTACCTACGATCAGTTGCAAGACCCAAAAGACACGCCGAAGGAACAGTGGTCCGATGCGCTCACTTACTTGGAGGCTATGGGTGTCCATGGGATGAGAGATATCCCAAAGGACCTGCTGGCTGAAGTAAGCCACCCCTCCGCAGGGGCATACGGTACAGGCGCCTTAGACGTGGGCTTGGTAGGTCTGGGGGCAGTTTCAAGCCCATCGAGCATGGGTGGCGGTGCTGCACTAGGAGTGGGTTTAGGACTCATGCTGCTAGGAGGCGGCATTCCGCCGACAGTGAACAGTATTCAGGTAGCGGCCTGGGTTCCCGCCAGCTTAGCGGACTCCCCAGAAGAGGCCGTTAGAGTCGTCGATAACGAATACAACTCGGCAAGAAAGCGAGCATTCAAAAAAGGCCTGTCCAAAGAAAAGATGCTTATCACTAAATATCCGCAAAATCACACAGAATCTTATGGCGACGAAATCCCAATAGAAAAAAATCTTTTGCAGTTCGACCAGCCAGCAAAAATCAGCCCAAGTTTTCTTGGAGCTCCTATGAGCTTTGGCCCAATTTTTATCAGAAGGCCTATTTTCTACGTTGACGCCATAAGAAACTCAATGGAAGTCAGGGAAGCCATGCAGGCTCTTTCAGCAGAGCTGCCCGAATGGTTCATCATTTACTCTCCCCCGCAACATCTACGGAAAGGCAAAACACCACCAGTAGTGTATCGCGCCGGCGAAGAAAAGCATTTTATTGGGAAATAGCCTAATTAGTTTTGCTTTTAATAGCAGCACCTGCCCCTTTTACCAAAATCAAAAAACTTAGCACTAGCGCCCTATAGCAATCGCGCTAATGAATATAAATATTCGTCGATGCCAATCAAAAATAACGAGGAGCCATACCAAATGAAAATGACCATGACCATTGCTCTCGCGAGTGCAATTCTAGCGCCCAGTGCTTTCGCCGACCCGACTGTGTTCAACATGGAGCTTGGAAGAACTACTGAATCCGAGGTGAAAAGCATGTACAGCGCACAACACTCGGGGATTAACAAATACACCAACGGAAACATGTACGAACTCCGTTCTACCGAAATAAACTTCGAAGACCTCCAAAAAGTATCAACAATATTCAACAGCGAAGGAACCTTAGTAGCTGTGCTTACAAAATTCCCTAAAGGAAAATTTGAATACCTGAATCAGATCATGAGCCAAAAATACAAGAGAGTTCACCATGAAGTCCCGCGCATTGGAAACAAGTCGGCAACATATCTAGATGGCGAAACCGAAATAACACTAAGCGCTCCACATTTAAGCTTTGAAATGTCCATGAATTACATACGCCTCGAATTAAAAAGGGAATACGAACGACAAGTCGCAGACGAAAGAAATCAACAGAGAAAAAATGAATCCCAACAACTTTAATCAATGCCGGAAATAATGAGGCACACCATGAAAAAAATCCTTGCCGCCACCATCAGCGTTCTACTTTTCACCGGTTGCACAACATTTGAAACCGTTTCACCTCAAACTCCGGAGGCACAGGAAATCCTCGCCTTCAACTCTCCGCAAGAAGGCGCAGCGCTATATGTATACCGTGACCGAAAGAGCCACTATGGGGGCTTTGAGATGATTTTAGATGTTAATGATAAAGAGATTTCTTTGGCGGGGGCGTGCCTTAAGCGGATAGAGCTTGCTGCCGGCACTTACCACTTAAATGCAAATCATCCAGACTTACTAGGTGGCGAGCAGGAGCTTGATATTACTCTCGCACAGGGGGACGTTCAGGTCCTTGAATTTAAGCCGATTTCACGACCTATCATACCGGGCGAGTCAAAACTGATTCCTAGAACTATTGCTGAACTTCAAAATCTAGCTAACAGCCAATCTCTTTGCATTTTGTCCACCAGCAGGATCTGAGCCCGCCATGAGGAGCGCCTAGGCTGCTATAGCCAGGCGCGACGCGGGGCTAGCCGCAGGACTGATAGTCGCAATAACGCACCGCAGTAGCTCATATCGAGCCATGACAGCCCAGCCCTGGCCCCCCTCTGTCATCAGATGGATCTACTCACCAGCGACGCCACAGGCCGCCTGAGGCGACTAGACCGCTGAGATCTCCGGCACGACCTCTATCAACAGCCAATATCGCCAGGCACCGAGTGCTGGGCCAGCATCCCACGCAGGCCGTGAGAAACCCTCGAAGGCCTGCGATGTCACTGGCAAACACTAATTTCCTGCTCGAGCCCAGTACGGGCATCGTGCGTAGATCAGTGAATTGCCCTGCTCCATCACACGCGGAAAACCTCGCCAGCCAACCTCTCCTCCAGCCCCCATCACCGGACTCCGCTACGCGACACAGAGGGGGGTAAACGCGAAAAAACACGTTTTCCTAAATAGCTGTACGGCATGAGGTCCCGTTTTTTGGACGCGTGCAATTTCCACCGTGAAAACTACACCCTAAGTATTTCACGGTGGAAAATGTCTGCGGGCCCCGCGCGGCGCGGGTTTCGGACTTTCCACCGTGATGGAAAATCAGACCATTTTCCATACTGACCACGGAGTCAGTTTCCACCGTGGAAAATCTGAATTTCCACCATGGAAATTCACGATGGAAAGTGCCTGTAAGTCCCGTATGGAGCGGGTTTCAGACTTTACACCGTGATGGAAAGTCGCAATATTTTCTACCCTGACTCAAAAGTCAGTTTCCACCATGGAAAATCTGATTTCCACCGTGGAAATTTCACGGTGGAAAGTGCCTGCAAGCCCCGTATGGCGCGGGTTACAGACTTTCCACCGTGATTAAAAATCGCGATATTTTCCATCCCGACTCCAAAGTCAGTTTCCACCGTGGAAAATCTGAGTTTCAACCATGGAAATTCCACGGTGGAAAGTGCCTGTAATCCCCGTATAGCACGGGTTACAGACTTTCCACCGTGATGGAAATCGCGCCATTTTCCATCCTGGCTCCAAAGTCAGTTTCTACCGTGGAAACTTCACGGTGGAAAGTGCCTACAGCCACCCGCCCCTTCACCTTCCGCTCGTTGAATTTGCAGCCAGCCCGTCCAAGAACTGCGCCCAGAGTTCCAGATCCTGGCGTTTTTCGCTCAAATACGAATAGCGGTCGTAATGTTTCGCCTGTACGCCACTCCGGCCATGCGACAACAGCCAAGCTCGACGCTCTTGTGTAATGCCCATCGCGGCGAGTTGAGTTTCAACAGTCGTGCGCAAGTTTCGCCAAGTGAACCGACGTGACTTGCCCTCGGCAGCGAGGCGTGTCCCAAGCTCAATGAAAATCTTACGCGCTGTACTTGGACTCATGTTGACGGTGCCCTTTAACGAGAAAGGCCCGGGCGCTTTACCCTGCGCCTCAAGCTCCAACAAAGGGGCCATGATTTCGCAGAGCCTAGGGGTCATCGGCAACAGATGCTCGCGTGCGGGAGTATAATGCCCGCCTTTTCGATCAATAAGCCGCATCACTGAACCGTGCTCGTTATCGTCGTAAAGATCATCCCAAGTTAAGCGGCAAAGCATTTTGACACGCTGGCCAGCTAGGTACAGCATTGTCTTGGCAATTGCGTGATGACGTCCCGGTAATTCCTCTATAGCCAGTACGACTGCACGTAGCTCATCCCTCGTTAGAGCCCAAGTGTTCGCTCGATTCGCTCCTTGAATAACCGGCACATCTCGGGCCGGATTAAGAGTCAACCCGTATAGAGTATTGCCTACACGCAGCGGGTTTAAATCATTTTCCAGTCCGAACGAAAAAGCCGCCTGTAAATAAGCTCGCAACTTATCAGCTTGCCGCTTTTTGCCGATCGTGGCGTTCGCTTTAGTAAGGCGAGTTCCACGGCCTTTGGAAGCAACAGGCCGCTGCAGGCAATGGCGCACAATCTCGGCAATATCTGGCGGTGTTATATCCTTTGCTCGTCTTGCACACAGCGCAGGAAACGGTGTAAGCACATTGAGTTTCAGTGCCCCCCGCACTTCTTTAAAGCTGGAGCGACCCATGCGCTCCATGTTGTCGACATAGTCGCTCAGCAGTTGCCCAAAGGTTCCTTGCCGCGCTTCCTCAGCCGCCGCCAGCTCTTTTTCCAGCGAAATTCGCCGCTGGTGTTCGTCATACGCTTCAAGCGTGCTGAACTGGCGCAACTCTGCCGATACGCTTACCGCCTCTCTTCTCCAGTAAGCCAGTCCACACCGTTGACCATACTCGTTGAGTTCATCGTATACACCCAGCTTGCGGCGCTGCTGCTTGCCACCGCGCCGCAGCAGCAGATAGACCTCTATGACACCTGTCGGGCGACGCTCCAACAGCATCGAGCCCGCCCCGCGCCCAAGATTTTCCGAGAATGTTCGTCTTGGAACAGCGGGCGCGTCCCTGTCGCCCTCTTTCAGCAACCCGGTTCTAGCCCAGCTTTTCGCCTGAGTGTCCGTGAGTGTCTGCGCCATTTTCGAGTCCAAGGAACATTAGGATTTGCTCAACACAATGCTCAACACTAGCGCGAAAATCAATGGCTTTTCACAAGGTTTCATGAAACTTCAAAGCTTATTTAACTACTTGATATACAAGGCTTTATCCTTTCATAGCTGTTCATGAGATTTCACATGATCGTGACTCATAATCCTTTGGTCCACGGTTCGAGTCCGTGTGGGCCCACCACCTTCAAAGCCGCGCATTACGCGGCTTTTTCTTGCGCATTTGCCGGCAATTTCCGC
>Ga0114984_1000682_pt1 | contig 12928 bp, 12 predicted proteins | sample Shrwel1BS1Day1_FD_96987 | JGI IMG/M metagenome (GOLD analysis project Ga0114984, IMG submission 96987) | Subsurface microbial communities from deep shales in Ohio, USA - Utica-3 well 1 S-1-Day1 | ecosystem: Environmental > Aquatic > Deep subsurface > Shale gas/oil reservoir > Produced water/Flow... | reverse complement strand
GGCCGGCGCGGGGGTTATCGGGAGGGAAAAGGGCCGGCGCGAACCCGGCCCGCGGGGGTCTCTCAGGCGCTCAGTTTGGCGCTGATCTCTGCCACATGTTTGCCTTGATAGCGCGCCATGCTTAGCTCCTGCTCCGAAGGCTGGCGGGAACCATCCCCCCCGGCGATGGTCCCGGCGCCGAGCGGGGAGCCGCCTTTTACCTGGCTGATATCGGTCATTTCAGGCAGCGCATAGGGCATACCCACCACCACCATGCCGTGGTGGAACAGCGTGGTGTGAAAGGACTGGATGGTGGTTTCGTTGCCGCCGCCGGTGCCGGTGCTGACAAACACGCTGCCGACCTTGCCGACCAGCTTGCCCTGGGCCCAGAGGCCGCCGGTCTGATCGAGGAAGTTGCGCATCTGGCTGGCCATGTTGCCAAAGCGGGTCGGGGTGCCGAAAATAATGGCATCGTACTCGACCAGCTCATTGGGCTCGGCGATGGGCGCCGACTGATCCAGCTTGATCCCCGCGTTTTTGGCGACCTCGTCCGGCATCAGCTCGGGCACCCGCTTGATCACCACATCGGTACCGGCGACAGAGCGGGCCCCCTCGGCGATCGCCTGGGCCAGGGTTTCAACATGGCCGTAGGAGGAGTAGTACAGTACAAGAATTTTGCTCACGGTTGTGTCTCCTTGATGGTTGCGATTGGCTGGTGTTGCCTGTCTGATCACCGCCGCGTGGGCTGTGGGTAACGGCACAGGGACAGTGTCGCCCACACCGGGCCGCGGGTAAAGCGCATCGGCCCGATCGCCCCACCGCCCAAGGGTATGGATCAGCGCCTCGGGGGCGCGCCGGCGGCAGCGGGCAGCCGGCCCTCGGGCGAGAACGGGGGGCACACCCGCTGGCAGGCGGTTCATTTCGGCCCCGCAGGGGCTCCACCGGAGGTATGGCAACACAACCCATGAAGCTCTACATCGCTGAAAAACCCAGCCTGGCCCGCGCCATCGCCGCCGTGCTGCCGGGTCCGCACAAGAAAGAGGAGGGGCTGATCCGCTGTGGCGGCGATCAGGTGGTGAGCTGGTGTATCGGTCATCTGTTGGAGCAGGCCGAGCCGGATGCCTATGACCCGGCCTTCAAGCAGTGGCGGCTGGAGCATCTGCCGATCCTGCCCCAGCGCTGGCGGCTCGAGCCGCGCCGCGGCATGGCCGGGCAGGTGGCGGTGCTGCGCCGGCTGGTGCAGCAGGCGGACCAGATCATCCATGCCGGCGACCCGGACCGGGAGGGGCAGTTGCTGGTGGATGAGGTGATCGACTTTCTCGAGCTGCCGACCGCCCAGCGGGCACGGGTGCAGCGCTGTCTGATCTCCGACCTGAACCCCGAGGCGGTGCGGCGCGCCATCGCCCGGCTGCGCCCCAACCAGGAGTTTGTGCCCCTGTCCGTGTCGGCGCTGGCGCGGGCGCGGGCCGACTGGCTGTTTGGCATCAACATGACCCGGGCACTGACCCTCAAGGGGCGCGCGGCCGGTTATGCTGGTGTGCTCTCGGTGGGGCGGGTACAAACGCCGGTGCTGGGGCTGGTGGTGGCGCGGGATGGCGAGATCGCCGCCTTCGAGCCCAAACCCTATTACGAGGTGGAGGCCCATCTGCTCACCGAGCGCGGCGAGCGCTTCAGCGCCCTCTGGCAGCCCAGCGAGGCCTGCGCCCGCTTTCAGGACGAACAGGGGCGGGTGCTATCGAAAGCGCTGGCGGAAAACGTGGTGCGGCGGGTCAGCGGCCAGCCCGCCGTGGTCCGCATGGATGAGCGCAAGCCCGGCCAGCAGCCCCCGCCGCTGCCCTATAACCTCTCGGCGCTGCAGATCGACTGCGCCAAGCGGTTCGGCCTCGCGGCGCAGCAGGTGCTGGATACGGCCCAGGCGCTGTATGAAAAACATCAGCTGATCACCTACCCCCGTTCCGATTGCCGTTATCTGCCCGCCGAGCACCGGGCCGAGGCGGCGCGGGTGACCCAGGCGATCGCCCACACCCAGCCGGAGCTGGCCGGCGCGGTGGAACGGGCCGATCTGCAGCTGAAATCCAAAGCCTGGAACGACCAAAAAGTGGCCGCCCACCATGCCATCATTCCCACCGCCAGGGTGGCTGCGCTGGGGCGGTTGAGCCGCACCGAGTTGCAGCTGTACAGCCAGATCGCACGCCAGTATCTGCTGCAGTTTTACCCCCCCTGTCGTTACGCCGACCGCCGGGTGGAGCTGGAGATCGCCGCCGGCCGCTTTTTGGCCAAGCGGCGGCAGATCACCGAGCCGGGCTGGAAGGCGCTGCTGGGCAAGGCGGCAGAGGAGGAGGATGAGGGCCGGCTGCCAGCGTTGCGGGTGGGGGAGTCACTGCACTGTGAGCGCGCTGAGCTGCTGGAAAAGCTGACCCAGCCCCCCAAGGCGTTCACCGATGCCAGCCTGCTGGCCGCCATGACCGGCATCGCCCGCTTCGTGCAGGACGAGGCGCTGCGCAAGGTGTTGCGCGACACCGACGGGCTGGGCACCGAGGCCACCCGGGCCGGGATCATCGAGCTGCTGTTCAAGCGCGGTTTTCTGCAGCGCCAGGGCAAACAGATTCACGCCACCGCCGCCGGTCGGGCGCTGATCGCCGCGCTGCCGGAAGGGCTGAGCCGCCCGGACATGACCGCCCACTGGGAGTCGCAGTTGGATGCGATCAGCCGCAAGGCGCTCAGCTATCGGGGGTTTATGCAGCCACTGGAGCAGGCGCTGGGGCCGCTGATCGAACAGATCCGGCCCCAGGCGATGCGCGGGATCGAGGCACCGGCGCGGCGCCGGGCGGGGGGCGGGCGAAAACGGCGTCGGCCGCGCGGCCGATCAGCCGCGACCGGGTAGGGGATCACCCCTGCAGCTGGATCAGATGGTTTTGCACCCAGGGGTGATCGCGCAACCGTTCCGCCATGTGGTCGAGGAACGCGCGCAGGCGTGGGTTCAGGTTGCGCCGGCTGGCGTAGAGGGCGTTGACCTCCAGCGGTTCCAGGGTGAACGCCTCCAGCACCCGCACGATTCGTCCCGTTCTGATCAGTTCGCCACAGAACACCTCCGGCAGGCGCCCGATTCCCATCCCCTGCAGGATCATTTCACGCACGAAACTCATGCTGTTGGTGCGCAGGCGACCGCCCATGGTGACCGGTTCGTTGTCGTTCCAGTCGCGAAAGCGCAGGTGGTCGAACGGCTTCATCAGGCTGATGCAGTGGTGGTGCGCGAGCTCATCCGGGGTTTGCGGCGCGCCATGCCGCTGCAGGTACTCCGGCGTGGCGAACAGCCCCCGGTGCAGGCCGGCGATCGGGCGTGCAATCAGGTTCGAGTCGGGCAGCGGGCCCAGTCGCAACGCCAGATCCACACCCTCCTCGATCAGATCCACGGCGCGGGTGCCCAGCTCCACATCCAGTTCGAGCCTGGGGTAGCGCTGCATGAAGCTGGCGATCACCTCGTTCATCATGAATACGCCGATCTCGGTGGGCATGGTCAGGCGCAGGCGGCCCCGCAGCTCGGCGCGTGACGCACTGATCTGATCCTGCACCGCCTCCAGATCATCCACCAGCGGCTGGGCGCGGCTGAACAGCTCTTCACCCTCCGGGGTGAGCCTGAGCTTGCGGGTGGTGCGCTGGATCAATCTGATGCCCAGGGCGTCTTCCAGCTGCGCGATTCGGCGGCTGATGGTGGATTTCTGCACGTTGAGGCTCTCCGCCGCCGCGGTGAAGCTGCCGGTCTCGACGACGCGGATGAACAGGCTGAGGTCATTTAGATTCATCGTGACTCCATGAAACAGATCCGGGCGAAACGGGGCGGTGGCTCTGGCCGTTCCGGTCGCGGGCGAAGGCCTCGATGGCCCGAATGATCGCCATCACCCCGTTCCCCCGGGAGGGGCTGAGGTGGCGGCGGATCTCCAGTCGATCCAGCAGGTCGGTCAGGTCGGTTTGCAGCAGCTCGCTGGGGGCAAGGCCGTTGACATGCTCCAGCAGCAGCGCCAGCAGGGCGCGCAGGATGCGGGCATCGGCGTCGGCCCGACAGGCCAGGCGGCCCTGTTGATCCAGGGCCGGCACCAGCCAGACACGGGATTCACAGCCATGCAGACGGTAGCGCTCCTGCTTGAGCGGAGCGGGCAGGCCGGGCAGGTTCTGGCCCAGCCGCATCAGGGCCTGGTAGCGGCCGTTCCAGTCGCTGGCGGCGTAGACTGCCGCCAGCAGGGCCGGCAGGTCGTTCGTTTCACCGCGGGTGAGGCTCACGCGGCTGTTCTGGCTCTGGATGAGCCGGTCCAGGCAGTGGGCCAGCTGTTCGGCCTCCTCCAGCCGGTTGTAGAAGGCGAAGGAGGCGCGCAGCGTGCCGGGCACCCCCAGCGCCTGCATCAGGGGCATGGCGCAGTGGTGGCCGGCCCGAACGGCGATGCCGTGGCGGTCGAGCCAGTGGGCCACATCCTGCTGATGGAACCCCTCCAGCTCAAACGAGAGCAGGCTGATCCGCTCAGCCCCCGCCGGCAGCTCACGAAACCCGCGCAGTGGCGCACAGCACTCGCGGGCGCGCTGCAACAGGGCCTGCTCATGGGCCGCCATGGCGCGGCGATCCTGCTGGCGCAGATAGTGGATGGCGGCGGCCAGCCCGATGGCGCCGCCGATGTTGGGGGTGCCGGCCTCGAAACGGAACGGCGGGTCGGCATAGCGGGTGGTGCTGAAACTAACCTCACGGATCATCTCGCCGCCCCCCTGCCAGGGCGGCATGGCGTCGAGCAGCTCGCGGCGCCCCCAGAGTGCCCCGATGCCGCAGGGGGCGAACAGCTTGTGGCCCGAAAACGCATAGAAGTCACAGCCGAGCCGGCTCAGGTCGACCTCGAAATGGGGCAGCGCCTGGGCGCCATCCACCAGCAGCGTGGCTCCGGCCTCCCGCCCCAGACGGCACAGCGACTCGATCGGGTAGCGGGTGCCGAGGGCGTTGGATACATGGCTCAGGGCGATCAGCCTGGGGCCTTGCTGCAGCAGGTTGCGGTAGGCGGCCAGATCCAGATCACCATCGGGCTGCAGGGGGATCACTTCGATCCGGGCCCCCACCGCGGCGGCCACCATCTGCCAGGGGACGATGTTGGCGTGGTGGTTGCTCTGTTGCAGCAGGATCAGATCACCGGCGCGCAGCTGGCTGCGCCCCCAGCTCTGCGCCACCAGGTTGATCGCCTCGGTGGTGCCGCGGGTCCAGATCAGGCAGGCGGGGTCGGCGACCCCCAGCCACTGGGCCACACTCAGGCGCGCCTCCTCAAAGGCGTGGGTGGCCCGGGCCGACAGGGTGTGGCTGGCGCGATGCACATTGGCGTTGGTGTGGGTGTAGAAGCGGCTGACGGCGTCGATCACCTGCCGCGGTTTCTGGGTGGTGGCCGCGTTATCGAGGTAGATCAGCGGCTGGCCATCCAGCCGCTGCGACAGCAACGGGAACTCCCGCCGCCAGCGTGCCGGGTCGGCGTGGCGGGAGCGGCTCAACGGGTCGCCCCGCGCGCCCGGGAGCGATCCAGCTGGCTGCGCCAGCGGGCATAGAGCATCGCCGCACTGAACAGCGTCACCAGCAGAGCACAGTCGATGCCGCCGAGCCAGCGGGTGGGAGGCACCAGTGCGGCGATCACGGCCTCGAGGAAGTAGACCAGCAGCACGAAACAGAGCCAGACGTGGCCGCGCGGCTTGCCGGCGATCAGCGTCGGTGTGAAGGCCGCCAGCGGCAGAACGTGTACCAGCCAGATCACCCAGGGGTTGTCCCCCTGGGCCGGCGATAGCCATAAATACCAGAGCGTGAACAGCAGCAGCAGGGCAAAAAAGCTCAGCAGCACCACTATTCGACTGCGGCGGGTCTTGGCTTGCAATCCGTTCATCGGCTCTCCCGGTGCAGTTTGAGTGCCAGTCGGGCCAGCCGCCGGCCCTGTTGCAGCGCCAGCGCCTTTTCGGCGCCATCCAGCTCGCGGCACTGATCTTGGCCGCTGACATGGGTTGCGCCATAGGGGGTGCCGCCGCTGCGGGTCTCCAGCAGCTCGGTGGCGCTGTAGGGCAGCCCCGCCAGCACCATGCCGTGGTGCAGCAGGGGTAGCATCATGCTCAGGAGGGTGGTTTCCTGCCCGCCGTGCAGGCTGGCACTGGCGCTGAACACGCAGGCGGGCTTGTCGATCAGGGCGCCAGAGAGCCAGAGGCTGCTGGTGGAGTCGATAAAGTATTTCAGCGGTGCGGCCATGTTGCCGAAGCGGGTGGGGCTGCCAAGGGCCAGCGCACTGCACTGGGCCAGATCGGACTCGGTACAGTAGATGTCACCGCTGGCGGGTATCTCCGGCTCGCTCGCCGCGCACACGGTGGACACCGGCGGCACCGTGCGCAGCCGCGCCTCCATCCCTTCCGCCTCGCTGCCGTGGGCGATCTCTTGGGCCAGGGCGCGGGTGGCACCACTGCGGCTGTAGTAGAGCACCAGCAGATAGGGGCGGCTCATGGGAGGATCTCCAGTACCGCTTCCGGCGGGCGACCGATCCGGGCGCGCTCACCGTTGATGACGATCGGGCGCTCGATCAGTTTGGGGTATCGGCGCATCGCTTCGATGACCGCCTCGTCATCCAGCTCGGGGTTGTTCAGCCCCGCCTGTTCGTACTCGGCCTCCTTCACCCGCAGCAGCTGCCGCGGGCGCATCCCCAGCGCCGCCAGCACCCGCTTCAGTTCAGCGGCCGTTGGGATCTCCCGCAGATACTCGCGTATCTCGGGCTCGATGCCCCGCGCGCGCAGCAGTTGCAGGGTCTGGCGGGATTTGGAACAGCGTGGATTGTGATAGATGCAGATCGCCATGGGGGCTCCGTTTTGGGCTTTCAATACGCTCACGAGCGCCCTATTGTATAGGGCAGACCCGCAGTTAGTTAAGTGAGAGTATATGCAGAAGGGAGCCTTGTCGGCGGCGGTGGTGTTCATTCGTGCCCTGGCGCGCCAGTTTCAGGCCAATCAGGGGATACTGAACGCGGCGGCCCTGACCTACACCACGCTGTTTGCCGTTGTCCCTCTGATGACGGTCTCCTACTCGATGCTGGCCGCGGTGCCCAATTTCAGCGGCGTGGGGGAGCAGCTTCAGGCTTGGATTTTCGCCAATTTCGTGCCGGCCACCGGCGAGGTGGTGTTGGATTATCTGCGTACCTTCGCCTCCCAGGCGCAAAGTTTGACGGTGATCGGTATCCTTTTTCTGGTCGTCACCTCGATTTTGATGATGAAAAACATCGAGGCCGCCCTCAATCGGATCTGGCGGGTCGCCGAGCCGCGCAAGGGGCTGTCCAGCTTTCTGCTCTACTGGGCCGTGCTCAGCCTGGGGCCGATCCTGATCGGCCTGGGGTTGCTGCTGACCTCCTATATCGCCAGCCTCTCTTTCGTCTCCAGCGCCACCGAGATGGTCGGGCGGGCGCGGCTGCTGTCGATCTTGCCGCCGCTCTTCTCCGCCCTGGCGTTCATGCTGCTCTATGTGGTCGTGCCCAACTGCCACGTTCCACTGCGAAATGCCGCCATCGGTGGGCTGTTTGCGGCGATCCTGTTTGAGATCGCCAAGCGCGGTTTTGTCCAGTTCGTGACCCTGTCGCCCTCCTATCAGCTGATCTATGGTGCCTTTGCGGCGGTGCCGCTGTTTCTGGTCTGGGTCTATATCAGCTGGGGGATCATCCTGCTCGGGGCGGAGCTGACGCGGTTGCTGACGGTGAGTCAAGTGGGCAGCCGGCGCAGCCACGAGCCACACCTGTATACCATTCTGGCGGTGTTGCAACGGCTGTGGCGGGCGCAGCAGGCGGGGGAGTCGGTGCCGGATCGGGTGTTGCTGAAAGAGGTTCCCGGCCTCGATCAGGAGCGCTGGGATGAGTATGTACAGCGGTTGAGCGCCGCCGGATTGATCCGACGTACAGAGGAGGGGCAGTATCTGCTCAGTCGTGACCTGGGCGGCTACACCCTGTTGCAGTTGCAGCAGGCGCTGCCCTGGCCGCTACCGGACCCGCTGCCCGAGGCGGATGAGGCATGGCAGCGGGAGCTGCAGGCACGCTTGCGCCGGCTGCAGGCGCAGCGCAACGAAGCGCTCGATCTCAGCCTGCAGGCGCTGTTTCGCTGCGACGGCGAACGGCAGCGAGTGAAAACCGAGGAGTCGTGATGGCAAAAACATGTGTGCGGGCCCGGGTCACCGGCCGGGTGCAAGGGGTCTGGTTTCGACATTTCACCCGCGAACAGGCGCTGGCCAACGGCCTGACCGGCTGGGTGCGCAATCGGCCGGATGGGTCTGTCGAGGCGCTGCTCTGCGGCGAGGAGAAAGCGGTACGCCACGTGGAGGCCTGGCTCAGCACCGGGCCGGAGCTGGCCAACGTGGCGGAGGTGAGCTCCGTCGAGCAGCCGTTCGATGCGAGCTTGCAGGGGTTCGAGATCATCGATTGAGTGCCGTTTTGAGCCAGCGGGCCAGCTGCAGCGCCCGTGGCGATACACTCCCGCGGGCCAGCCACAGGCTCAGCCGGGCGTCGGTCTCGATGAACCCCCACGGGGCGACCAGCCGGCCGGTGCGCAGATCTTCCTCCACCAGGTACTCCGGCGCGATCGCAACCCCCAGCCCCACCAGCGCCGCCTCGAGCATATAGTTGAGATGCTCGAAGGATTGTTCGATGCGCAATTCAGATACCGCCAGATGGTGGGCCTGGCACCAGAGTGGCCACGCCTGTGGCCGCGACAGGGTTTGCAACAGCGGCAGCTGGAGCAGGCTGGCCGGCGCTGGCGCCGGGGCGGGGGCTACCCACTTGGGGTGCAGCACCGGCCCGATCCGCTCCGGGGCCAGCTCGATCACCCGCTGATCGGCCGGCCAGGGTGGGGTGGCGAACCGCAACGCCGCATCCACCCCGGGCCCCGGCGGCTGCTCCTCCTCGCTGGCGGTCAGGTGCAGCTCCAGCCCCGGACACTCCTGCTTCAGCCGGTCGAGACGGGGGATGAACCAGCGGGCGAGAAAACTGCCGCTGCAACTGAGCACCAGCGGAGCGCCGGCCGCCGCTCGCCGGAGCTGATCGCAGGCCTGTTCGAGCCGTGAAAATGACTCGCGCGTCGTATGGTAGAGACGGCGCCCGCTGTCGGTCAGCTCGATGCCGCGACCGGCGCGCTGAAACAGCGCCACGCCAAGCTGGGCCTCGAGCTGGTGAATCTGCCGGCTGACCGCACCGTGAGTGACATGCAGCCGCTCGGCGGCGCGCGTGATGCTCATCTCCCGCGCTGCCGCATCGAAGGCGCGCAGGGCGTTGAGCGAGGGGAGAGCGGGTGGCTTCGGGGTCATTTGACGGGTTACTTTTTCTCACAGGTATGTGCAATCTTATCGTTTTTTTATCCCCGCTGCATGTAATAGACTGGCCCTCACTTTCAGGCTTTGCGGAGTAACGCAGATGAGCACAGAGAACACGCTGAGACAGGGCCCCGACGCCAACGGCTTTTTTGGCCGTTTCGGCGGTCGGTTCGTGGCCGAAACCCTGATGCCGCTGATACTTGAACTACAGGATGAGTATGCCCGCGCCAAGCAGGAGCCGGCGTTTCATGCCGAGCTGGAAAAGTTGCAGCGCGATTATGTCGGTCGTCCCACCCCGCTCTATCTGGCCGAGCGGCTGACCGAAGCGCTGGGTGGCGCCCGGATCTACCTCAAGCGTGAGGATCTGAACCACACCGGCGCGCACAAGATCAACAACTGCCTGGGGCAGATTTTGCTTGCCCGCCGCATGGGCAAGAAGCGGATCATCGCCGAGACCGGCGCCGGCATGCACGGGGTGGCAACGGCCACCGTCGCCGCCCGCTTCGGTATGGAGTGCGTGATCTACATGGGCAGCACCGACATCGATCGTCAGCAGCCCAACGTGCAGCGGATGAAACTGCTCGGCGCCCAGGTGATCCCGGTGACCTGCGGCACCGGCACACTGAAGGATGCCATGAATGAGGCGCTGCGCGATTGGGTCACCAACGTGGAGAGCACCTTTTATATCATCGGCACCGTGGCGGGCCCCCACCCCTATCCCGCCATGGTGCGCGATTTTCAGGCGGTGATCGGCACCGAGACCCGCCGCCAGATCCTGGAGAAGGAGGGGCGCCTGCCGGATACCCTGATCGCCTGCATCGGGGGCGGCTCCAACGCCATGGGGCTGTTTCACCCCTTCCTGGATGAAAGCTCGGTGAGAATGATCGGCGTCGAGGCCGCGGGGGAAGGGCTGGACAAGCGCCACGCGGCCAGCCTCAAGGGGGGCGAGCCGGGGGTGCTGCACGGCAACCGCACCTTCCTGCTGCAGTCGGAGGATGGCCAGATCCAGGATGCCCACTCGATCTCCGCTGGCCTGGATTACCCCGGCATCGGGCCCGAACACGCCTGGCTGCATGAGCTGGGCCGGGTCGAATATGTGGCGATCACCGACCAGGAGGCGCTGGAGGGGTTCAAGGCGCTGTGCAGGTATGAAGGGATCATTCCGGCGCTGGAGTCCTCCCACGCCATCGCCTACGCCAGTCAACTGGCACCGACGCTGCCGCGGGATCACCTCATCGTGATCAATCTCAGTGGCCGTGGTGACAAGGACATGGCCACCGTAACCGAACATCTGGCCGCCGAGCTGGCGCCGTAAGGGGTATAAGCATGAGTACAAGCACCACCAGCAGCCGTATGGAGCGCTGCTTTGCCGCGCTGAAACAGCAGAACCGTGCCGCCCTGGTCACCTTCATCACCGCGGGAGACCCGGACTACGCCACCAGCCTCGACATCCTGCTGGGGCTGGCGCCGGCGGGGGCCGATCTGATCGAGCTGGGGATGCCGTTCACAGATCCGATGGCCGATGGGGTCGCCATTCAGTTGGGCAGTCAGCGGGCGCTGGCCAACGGCCAGAATATGGTCAAGACACTGCGGATGGTAACCGAACTGCGCCAGCAGGATCAGACCACGCCGCTGGTGCTGATGGGGTACTACAACCCGATCTACCGTTACGGGGTGGAAAAATTCCTGCGCGATGCCGCCAGGGCGGGGGTGGATGGCCTGATCGTGGTGGATCTGCCGCCGGAGCACGACGACGAGCTTTGCCTGCCGGCCCGGGAGCTGGGCATCCATTTCATCCGCTTGGCCACACCGACCACCGACGCCAAGCGATTGCCCGGTGTGCTCAACAATACCTCGGGCTTTCTCTACTACGTTTCCAGTACCGGCGTGACCGGCGCGGCGGCGCCGACCCCGGAGAAAGTGGAGCGGGAGGTGGCGGCGATCAGGGCGCAGAGCGAGATTCCGATCGCGGTGGGATTCGGTATCCGCACCCCCGAGCAGGCCGCGCGGATCGCCACCTTCGCCGATGGGGTGGTGGTGGGTTCCGCACTGGTGGACTGCATCGCCCAGGCCGCCACCCCCGAGGCGGGCAGGGCGGCGGTGCTGAAACTCACCTCCGAGCTGGCCCAGGCGGTGCGGACGGCACGCCGCCCGGGCGCCTGACTGGCGGCCGAAAGGGCGGGGCGCCGAACGGGTGCGCTGCCCTGCGCCCCGTGGCTGAAAATGTCAGCCCAGCCGCGCCAGCAGGAACTCCAGCGCGGTTTCGGCGGCGATATCCTCGGCTTTGGCATCGCACCGTCCCTTGTATTCGAGCGTGCCGTTGTTCAGCCCCCGCTCTGAAATGACCAGACGATGGGGCAGCCCCATCAGCTCCATGTCGGCAAATTTCACCCCCGGACGCTCCTTGCGGTCATCCAGCAGCACATCCACCCCCGCCTGGCGCAGCGCCGTGTAGAGCTGTTCCGACGCGGCCCGCACCGGTTCGGATTTGTCATGGTTCAGTGGAATCAGCGCGACGCTGAAGGGGGCCAGCGCCGGCGGCCAGATGATACCGTTGTCATCATGGTTCTGCTCGATGGCGGCGGCTACCACGCGGCTGATGCCGATACCGTAGCAGCCCATCTCCATCGCCATCGCCTTGCCGCTTTCATCCAGCACGGTGGCGTTCATCGCCTGCGAGTATTTGCGCCCCAACTGGAAGATGTGCCCCACCTCGATCCCGCGCCGGATCTGGATGCGGCCCTGGCCACAGGGGCTCGGGTCACCCTCCACCACGTTACGAATGTCCGCCACATGGGGCAGCGGCAGGTCGCGCTCCCAGTTGATACCCACATAGTGTTTGCCATCGATGTTGGCACCGGCCACGAAATCGGACAGGGTCTCCACGCTGCGGTCGATGATGCAGGGGATTGGCAGATCGACCGGGCCGAGGGAACCGGGCCCGGCACCGATGACGGAGCGAATCTCCTCCTCGCTGGCGAGACGCAGGGGCAGTTCGACGCCGTGCAGTTTTTCGGCTTTTACGCGGTTCAGCTCATGATCGCCGCGCACCAGCAGGGCGACGAAGTCGGCCTCGATCGCCTCACTGGCGGCGACAATCAGGGTTTTGACCGTCTTTTCGATCGGCAGCTCGAACTGTTCCACCAGCTGGGCGATGGTTTTGGCGTCGGGGGTGTCGATCAGTCGCATCGCCTGCGTCGGAGGCTGCCGCTCGCCCAGTGCCGGCGCCTCGGCCAGCTCGATGTTGGCGGCGTAGTCACTGCTGTCGGAGAAGGCGATCTCATCTTCGCCCGACTGGGCCAGGACATGGAACTCATGGGAGCTGTTGCCGCCGATGGAGCCGTTGTCGGCCAGCACCGGGCGGAACTCCAGCCCCAGGCGGGTAAAGATGTTGCTGTAGGCCTGGTGCATCCGTTCGTAGGTTGCCTGCAGCGACTCGGCGCTGGTGTGGAAGGAGTAGGCGTCCTTCATGATGAACTCACGCGAGCGCATCACCCCGAAGCGGGGGCGGATCTCATCCCGAAATTTGGTCTGGATCTGGTAGAAGTTGGCCGGGAGCTGTTTGTAGCTTTTGATCTCGCGCCGGATCAGATCGGTAATCACCTCCTCATGGGT
>Ga0114984_1000681_pt1 | contig 12945 bp, 10 predicted proteins | sample Shrwel1BS1Day1_FD_96987 | JGI IMG/M metagenome (GOLD analysis project Ga0114984, IMG submission 96987) | Subsurface microbial communities from deep shales in Ohio, USA - Utica-3 well 1 S-1-Day1 | ecosystem: Environmental > Aquatic > Deep subsurface > Shale gas/oil reservoir > Produced water/Flow... | reverse complement strand
CCGTAGATCAAGCCCTGGGACAGCGGGCCGCCCTTGTGCGGGCAGCGGTCGTCGAGGTCTTCGCCCTCGACGACCGCTGCCCGCACACGGGCGGCCCGCTGTCCCGGGGCTTGATCTACGGCAAGCGCGTGGCCTGCCCGCTGCACAACTGGCAGATCGAGCTGGAGTCCGGCGAGGCCGTGGCGCCGGATGTGGGCTGCGCTCACCGGCACGCGGCCAAGGTCGAAAACGGCCGTGTGCTGCTGGCATTCGCTCACAGCAGCTAGCCCTGTGGGAGGCGCGTCAGCGGCGACGGTCGCGGCTGAAGCCCCTCCCACCAGAACTTCCCCGCGCCTTGCAGGAACCACGAATATGGCCAGCCCCACTCAAGTCACCGCTTCCACCTGCTGCTACTGCGGCGTGGGCTGCGGCGTGCTGATCGAGCACGACGGCGAGAAGACTCTCGGCGTCGCCGGCGACCCCAGCCACCCGGCCAACTTCGGCAAACTGTGCAGCAAGGGCTCGACCCTGCACCTGACCGGCGATCTCGACGCCCGCGCCCTCCATCCCGAGCTGCGTCTGGGCAAGGACCTGGCCCGTTCGCGCACCGACTGGGACAGCGCCCTGGATCACGCCGCGGCGGTGTTCGCCGAGACCATCCGCGAGCACGGCCCCGACAGCGTCGCCTTCTATATCTCCGGCCAGTTGCTGACCGAGGACTACTACGCCTTCAACAAGCTGGCCAGAGCATTGGTGGGAACCAACAATATCGACAGCAATTCGCGCCTGTGCATGAGCTCGGCGGTAGTCGGCTACAAGCGCAGCCTCGGCGCCGACGCCCCACCCTGCAATTACGAGGACATCGAGCAGAGCGACTGCCTGCTGATCGCAGGCTCCAACATGGCTTACGCCCACCCGGTACTGTTCCGCCGCCTGGAAGAAGCCAAGGCGCGCCGTCCGGAGATGCAGATCATCGTCGTCGATCCGCGGCGCACCGACACCTGCGAGTTGGCCGACCTGCACCTGGCGATCCTGCCCGGCACCGATGTGGCGCTATTCCACGGCATCCTGCATATCCTGCTATGGGAGGGCTGGATCGACCGCGCCTATATCGACGCCCACACAGAAGGCTTCGATGCACTGAAGAAGCTGGTGCGCGACTACAGCCCGGCGGTCACCGCCGACCTTTGCGGCATCAGCCTGGACGATCTGCAGCGCTGCGCCGAACTGATCGGCCGCGCGCCCTCCTTCCTCTCGCTGTGGTGCATGGGGCTCAATCAGTCCTCCTCCGGCAGCGCCAAGAACAGCGCGCTGATCAACCTGCACCTGGCCACCGGGCAGATCGGCAAGCCCGGAGCCGGCCCCTTCTCCCTGACCGGTCAGCCCAACGCCATGGGCGGTCGCGAGACCGGCAGCCTGAGCAACCTGCTGCCGGGTCACCGCGAGGCCGGCAACGCCGAACACCGCGCCGAAGTCGCTGCCTACTGGGGCGTCGATGCCCTGCCGGAGACGCCCGGCCTGTCCGCCATCGAACTGTTCGATGCGGTGCACGACGGCCGCATCAAGGCGCTGTGGATCGCCTGCACCAACCCGGCGCAGTCCCTGCCGAACCAGAACAAGGTGCACGAGGCCCTGGCCGCCTGCCCCTTCGTCGTGGTGCAGGAAGCCTTCTTCACCACCGAGACCTGCCGCTACGCCGACCTGCTGCTGCCCGCCGCCAGCTGGGGCGAGAAGGAAGGTACGGTGACCAACTCCGAGCGCCGCATCAGCCATGTGCGCCGCGCCGTGCCAGCGCCCTTCGATGCGCGGCCCGATTGGTCGATCACCTGCGACTTCGCCCGTCGCCTGGAAGCTTTGCTCCGCCCCGGCCTGCCCAGCCTGTTCGACTTCACCAGCAGCGAAGCGCTGTTCGAGGAATACAAGCACCTGACCGCCCAGCGCGATCTCGACCTCTCGGGGCTGAGCTACGCGCTGCTCGATGACCAAGGTCCCCAGCAGTGGCCGTTCCCTCCAGGTGCGCGCCAGGGCACCGCGCGGCTCTATGCCGACGGCCGCTTCCCCACCGCCAGCGGGCGCGCGCAGTTCCATGCCGACCCGTACCGCGCGCCGAAGGAAAAGCGCGAGGCGCGCTATTCGCTCACCCTCAACACCGGCCGCCTGCGCGACCAGTGGCACGGCATGAGCCGCACCGGCACCGCCGCGCGCCTGTTCGGCCATGTCGAGGCCGCGGTACTCGGCCTGCACCCGGACGAGTTGCGTCGCCGCCGTCTGCAGGACGGCGATCTGGTCAGGTTGCGCAGCCGCCGCGGCAGCCTGATCCTGCCGGTACAGCCGGACGAGTCGGTACGCCCAGGTCAGGCCTGGCTGCCGATGCACTGGGGCGACCGCTTCCTCAAGGGCCTGGGCACCAACGTGCTGACCCAGCCGGCCTTCGATCCGCTGTCCAAGCAACCGGAGCTCAAGCATGCCGGCGTCGAGGTGGACAAGGTCGAGCTGCCCTGGCAGCTGTTCGCCCTGGTCGAGGGCGAGGTGCAAAGCCGCTTCGAGGCCCTGCGTCCGCTGTTTGAGGACTTCGCCTACGCCAGCCTCACCCCCACCGGCCGCGAGCGCCCCGCCCTGCTGATCCGCGCCGCCAGCGCCGTGGCACCGCAGCCCGAGCTGCTGGCACAGATCGACCGCCTGCTGCGCCTGAACCAGGGCCCGGTACTGGCCTACGACGACCCGCGCCGCGCGGTGGGTAAGCGCGTGCGCATCGAAGAAGGCCGAATCGTCAGCATTCGCCTGGCCGGCGAAACGGTCGCCAGCGAATGGCTCAGAAGCCTCTGGCTGGACGGCCAGGCCGATGCCGACCTGCGCCGTTGGCTGCTCGCCCCGGTCTCCGCGCCGCCAGGCAATGCAACCGCCACCACCAGCGGCAAGACCCTGTGCAACTGCCTGAACGTCAGCGAAGGCGCGGTGTGCGCCGGCATCGAGCGCGGCCTGGACCTGAACGGGCTCAAGCAGGAACTCAAGTGCGGCACCAGTTGCGGCTCCTGCGTCCCCGAAATCAAACGACTGCTGGCGCAACAGCCCACTGCAGTGAACGCATGAATTGATCGCACCCACGCTCTGCGTGGGTACGAAGCATGAGACACAGAGTGTTCCCGAATCCGCTCCATGCCGGAGCGCGGGAACCAGCGGCAAACGCCGGCACGTGACACGAGAGAGGTGGTGAACATGAGTGCAAAAGTGTGGCTGGTGGGCGCTGGCCCTGGTGACCCCGAGCTGCTGACGCTCAAGGCGGTCAAGGCGCTGAACCAGGCCGAAGTGGTGATGATCGACGATCTGGTCAACCCGGCCGTACTCGAGCACTGCCCGGGCGCGCGTATCGTCTCGGTGGGCAAACGCGGCGGCTGCCGCTCCACTCCGCAGGCTTTTATCCATCGCCTGATGCTGCGCTATGCGCGCCAGGGCAAGTGCGTGGTGCGCCTCAAAGGCGGCGATCCGTGCATCTTCGGCCGCGGCAGCGAGGAAGCCGACTGGCTCGCCTCGTACGGCGTCGAAGTGGAAATGGTCAACGGCATCACTGCCGGTCTGGCAGGCGCCACCAACTGCGGCATTCCCCTGACCCTGCGTGGCGTGGCGCGCGGCGTGACCCTGGTCACCGCCCATACCCAGGATGACAGCTCGCTGAACTGGCAGGCGCTGGCGCAGAGCGGTACGACGCTGGTGGTCTATATGGGCGTGGCCAAGCTGGCCGACATTCAGGCCGGCCTGCTCGCCGGCGGCATGAGCGGCGAAATGCCGGTGGCGATGATCGAGAACGCCTCGCTCCCCGAGCAGCGCGAATGCCGCAGCCAGTTGACCAATATGACCGCAGACGCCCGCGCCTTCGCTCTGCGCAGTCCAGCCATTCTGGTGATCGGCGAAGTCGCCCGCGCCAGTAGCCAGCTCGGCATGCCCCAGCTCCTGCATGCCTGACCGCTTCGCGCTCCTGCGAAGGCGTCTTTTGCCCGCCGCCCCGGCGGGCTTTTTGTCGTCAAACGCCCAGAAAGAGCGGCTATGTCTGCCTTAAGTGTTGGGGCGGATGCAAAGGCCGTAGGCTGGGCTTCAGCCCACCAGCAGTGGTTGGTCAGCTAAAGCGGATCGCCCCGTACAAGGCTTCCGAGCTTTCCTTGCCCCCAGCAACAGCCAATAGAAAAAGAAAAACCCGGCCGAGGCCGGGTTTCTCCTTACAGCACCAGAAGCATTACTGCTTGATCTGGGCTTCCACTTCGGCCTCAACGCGACGGTTGATGGCGCGGCCAGCGTCGGTGGCGTTGTCGGCTACCGGACGGGACTCGCCGTAACCAACAGCGTTCACGCGGCTGCCGTCTACACCGTACTGGTTGACCAGCACGTTACGTACGGCGTTGGCGCGACGCTCGGACAGCTTCTGGTTGTAGGCGTCGGTACCAACGGAGTCGGTGTGGCCTTCAACGGTGGTGGTGGTCTGCGGATACTGGTTCATGAAGTCAGCCAGGTTCTTGATGTCACCGTAGCTTTCTTCCTTCACGCGGTCCTTGTCGAAGTCGAACTTGACGTCCAGCTCGACGCGAACGGTTTCCAGAGCCGGCTCCGGAGCAGGCTCGGGTGCCGGAGCCGGAGCTGCGGCTACAGGAGCCGGAGCCGGGGCCGGCTTGCTGCCGCCGCCGAAGTTCAGACCCACACCCACACCCGCTTGCCACTCGGTGTCGCCCTGGTCGATGTTGTACAGAGCCTCGACGCCGGTACGGGCGTAGAAGTTCTCGGTGAAGTAGTACTTGGCACCGGCGCCAGCGATGGCCAGAGTCGAGTGGTTACGGCCGCCGCTGTTGGCGTCGCCGATGCTCTGATGGCCGAAACCGGCGGAGACGTAGGGACGCAGACCCACACCCGGCTGACCGAAGTGGTAGATGGCCTTCAGGTCGGTCAGGTTGCCCTTGATGTTCTTGCTGCCGAGAGCGCCAGTGCCACGAATGTCGTGGTACTCGCCGTAGGACAGCGCCAGCTCTACATCGTCGGTCAGGTAATAGCCAATGCTGCCGCCGAACAGGTTGCCTTCATCGTGAGCGAAGTCACGCTGAGAGTCGGCGAAGTAGCGATTGACGAAGCCCTCCACCTCGACAGCGCCTTGGCCTTGTGCCAGCGCGCCGAAGGAAGTAGCGGCAACGAGAGAGCCAATGACTACGCCCAAGGTGTTTTTTACTTTCATCCGTTAAATCCCCATCTTGGTGGTTAATAAGTCGCCGCGAACATCAGTCGGCAACTTGGCGGCGATTTTATCAGGGTTCGCCACTCCCTTAGTGGTCAGGAAGCTGAACTAAGTTTCGGAATTTTCCGAAAATTTATCCCGCAACCGATCCAATGCTCGCTTGTAGCGCATTTTCGTTGCGCTCAAGCCCATGTGCATGATGTCGGCAATCTCTTGAAACTCGAGCTCTGCGACAAAACGTAGCACCAGAATCTCGCGGTCGATCGGGTTGACGTGCACCAACCAGCGATCCAGACCGCCTCGCTCCTCGACTTTGGGTGTCTTTTCGTCGGAAGCTTCTTCGAGCGGATCCAAACTTAAGGCGTCAATCAATCGACGCTTGCGCCGCTCTTTTCGATACTGCGTGATGCATTCATTGTAGGTGATGCTGTAGAGCCAGGTCTTGAACTTGGACTTACCCTCGAAGTTCTTGAGGCCATAAAGAACTTTGAGCATCACCTCCTGACAGACATCGTCGGCATCTCTTTCGTTCCCCAAGTAGCGCGCACAAACGTTGAACAATGTGCGCTGGTAACGCCTCATCAGCTCTTCATAGGCACGAGTGATGTGAAACAGCTCGTCGTGGGCGCGCGCCACCAGCTCTTCATCGGTGAGCTCGCGGGGGTCGTAGCGCGTGGGCAGGGCTTGAGCTTTGTTCAAAACGAGTCGGGCCGACGGTCAGGACGAAAAGTGCCCGGCAGGTCACACCTGTCGGGCAGCTGCATAAAATAACAGATTGGCGTCAGCGACTGTTCACGCGTTGCTCGAGCATCACTCGATTGGCCACCGATACCAGCTCGCCGGTATCGGTCAGCAGGGTGGTTTTCACTGTACCGATCTCTTCGATCTGGCCTTCGACATCACCAACCTGCACTTGTTGCCCGACCTGATACAGCTCGCGCACGTAGATGCCGGCCAGGATCTGGCTGGCGATATCGCGGCTGCCCAGACCCAGCGCCAGCGCCACCGCCAGGCCGACGGAAATCAGCACGATGGCGATGACGTTGTTGAGCAGATCGGTCTTGACCTCCAGCTGGCCGATGGCAACCGAGATGCTGATGATGATCACCAGCCCCTGCGCCACCCGGCCCAGGCCATTGGCGTATTCGAGCCCCACCCCTTCGGCGGCGCCACGCACCAGGCTGCTGACCAGTTGCGCCAGCAGCACCCCAGCCAGCAGCACCAGAGCCGCGCCGAATACCTTCGGCAGGTACAGCGCCAAGACGTCGAGGGTGGCGGAGACACGCTGCAGGCCGAGCGATTCAGCGGCGGAAACCAGAAAGATCAGCAGCACGAACCAGTAAACGATCTTGCCGATCAGCGTCGAGACCGAGGCGTGGATACCGACGCGCGCCAGCAGCTTGGTCAGGCCGGTGCCCATCATCAGGCGATCCAATCCGACCTTGCCGAGCAGCTTGGACAGCAGCGTGTCGAGCAACTTGGCGACGACGAAGCCGAGCAGCACCAGCACCAGTGCGACGAACAGGTTGGGAATGAATCCGGCCACCTTGGTCCACAGGGCGGTCATCGCGGAGATCAGGCTTTGGGTCCAGGGATCGAGTTCCATTTCAGTCGGCCTTGTCAGCAGAAGCAGAGGATTGGGTACGGCGCGATACCGGCGCCACATGCGCCGAACCGTTGTTCAGGGCGATCATCAGGGCCTGCGCCCAGTGCCCCATCAGGCTGAACAGATCACCAGCACCGACCTGGCGGTTGGCGGTCTTGAGAACCCGGTGCAGGCAAGCATCGTCGTCATGGCTGGACGGCGAGGACTTGAGCAAATCGCGTAGAGACTCTTCGAATGGATCGTGCATGCGCACCTCACGGGATGTCACGGCTAGACGCAGCAGCCAGCGGATGAGTCACACATCACAGCCAACGCCAACGGCGAAAAAGTACCAGCAGCCCCAGCGCCAGCGCAGATATCAGGCCACAGGCGACAAGAAACCCCACCGAGCTTTCGGCACCGGGAATACCGCCGACATTGATGCCCAGCAGACCGGTGATGAAGGTCAAGGGCAGAAACAGTACGGCAGTGATGCTGAAGCGATACATCAGCCGGTTCATGCGCTCGTTCAGGCGCCGGCTTTCCGCCTCGAGAACCAGATTGGCGCGCTCGCGAATCAGCTCCAGCTCCTCGAGATAGCGGGTCAGGCGGTTGTTCAGCTCATTCCAGTAATCGCCGTCGTCCTCGACGAACCAGGGTTGCCGGTTGCGCGCCAACTGCGCATAGAGATCGCGCTGCGGCGCGAGAAAGCGGCGCAGACTGGCCGCACGCCGGCGCACCTGCAGCATCAGAGCGTGGTTGGGACGGTAGCGCTCATCCTCATCCAGTCCGACCTCCTCGACATCGAGCTGCTCGCTCAGCTCGTTGACCAGATCATCGACACGAATGGTGAGCTGGCGCGCCAGCTCAAGCAGCAGCTCGGAAGAGGTTCTCGGCCCCCTGCCCGCCAGCAGATCGGCGATCAGCACATCGGTCGCCAGCAGCGGACGCAGGCGCAGGGAGATCACCCGGCGGGCATCGGCAAAGATGCGTACCGAGACCATGTCTTCCGGGTCGGCGCCAGGATTGCGATTGACGCCACGCAGGAAGATCAGCATCTCGTTGCCCGGCAACGGCAACAGACGCGGTCGGGTGTTCTCCTCCAGCAACAGGTCGCAGCTGAACTCATCCAGCCCACTGCTTTCGCGCAGCCAGCGCCGCGATTGCTCGTGGCTGCGATCCCAGTGCAGCCAGAGGCTTTCCTGCCCGCTCAGTTGCAGGCAGTCCAGCTCACTGCGACTGATGCTGCGCGCCCCGCCCCGCCCATCGAGCACGAAGGCGTGCAGCAGCGACGAATCCTGATCCTGCATCGACTTATTCCGGCATGCTCAGCGCTTGCGGGGAAACGATGATGCCGTTGTTGTCGGCATACAGGTATTCGCCCGGTTTGAAGGTCACGCCGCCGAAGGTCACCGGCACGTTCAGGTCGCCGATACCGCGCTTGTCGGTCTTCATCGGGTGGCTGGCCAGCGCCTGGACCCCCAGGTCGGTCTGGGCGATCACGTCGACATCACGAATGCAACCGTACACCACGATGCCTTCCCAGCCTTTCCTGGCGGCCTTCTCGGCCAGCATGTCACCCAGCAGCGCGCGACGCAGCGAACCGCCGCCGTCGACCACCAGCACCTTGCCCTGTCCGGGCAGATCGACCTGTTCCTTGACCAGCGAATTGTCCTCGTGGCACTTGATGGTCACGATCTGGCCGCCAAAGGAGTCACGACCACCGTAATTGGCGAACATCGGTTCGACGACCTGGACCAGCTCCGGGTAGGCATCGCACAGATCGGGGGTGATGTAGTGCATGACAAAACTCCTTTCGAGAATGGATGAACGCAGCCACCTGCATGGACCTGCTTGCAACGGAACAATTCAGCAACGCGCTTCGCTCGCAATGAACGGCGAACGGGCGATAGCCCCGGAAATGACCACCAACGCATGATGCGTCATAGTACCGGTTAGCAATCGCCGAAGGAACGGTCACTCTAGCTCAAGCACCCGCTGCAGAGGCCTGCCCGGCAAACTCCGCGGGCAGTTGCAGATTCAGTAGCCAGTATTCGGCCAGTGGCCAGACCTCGCGCTGGGCGTCCTTGCTGACCAGCATTTCGACATGCCCGAAGTCGCTGGTGAATCCCGTGTCCTTGCCCAGCAGAAGAAATTGCGTCGGCGCGGCGCTGCATTGCTCCAGCAGCTTGCGACAGGCCCAGGCGGGATCCTGGTGATCGGCTGCAGCCGCCACGCCCAGCACCGGTATACGCACCTGGGCGAGGCCTGCCCACCAATCACGCTCGGCATCGCCGAAACGCCTGAACAGCCTGAGCCAGCGCAGGGTTTCCAGCGCCAGGCCGATCGGTTCGTCCTCCGGCCCGCGCTTCAGGCGGCGCCCGGAAAGGTAGGGAAAGGCGCGCAGCAGCAGGCGCCCGCCCCACTCCACCGGCGGCACCTTCAGCGGCCAGTAGATGCGGCTGATCTGGCTGCCGAACAGGGCAGCCGAGCGCGCGTGCGCTTGCCCGAGATAACCGCCACCCAGCGCCGCCGCCAGGATCACCCCGCCCAGGGAGTGACCGATCCAGTGCGCGGCCTGCCCTGTCTGTTCGAAGATGAAGTCCGCGATGGCCGGCAGGTCGTAGCGCACGTATTGCGCCACGTTGTTGTCGCGGTAGCTGTCATTGCGTGGCGACAGACCGTGACCGCGCATTTCCGAGATCCAGACATCGAAACCGGAACGCGCCAGGTGGGCGCCCAGGCCGATGCCCTTGGGTGAATACCAGAAACGCCGGTTGGAAAAGCTGCCATGCAGCAACACCACGGGCACGCCGCGCGCCCCTTCGCTGCCGGCCAGCCCCAGCCGGGTCAGGGCCAGCTCGACGCTGGAGTCCGGGCTGTTGTTGGGTTTGAGAAGATAGACGTCTTCGCTCAGATCGCCACGCAGTTCGGCGCTGATCAGGGCAACGGGAAAAAGCTCACTACTGCTTTGCATGAATCGGAAACCGCACTGGCGCTGTGCCACAAAGAGGAACGACACTCATAAAAAACCGCCGGAGCGATGTTCGAATCGCTGGCGACGGCTCGGGGACTGATCAGCAAAAAGGGCGGGTTCGACCCGCCCTTTTTTCCGGTTCAGCGACGGGTATCAGGCGGGCTGCGCTTCGGCCAGGAAGAACCAGGTATCGAGTACCGAATCCGGGTTCAGCGACACGCTTTCGATGCCCTGCTCCATCAGCCACTTGGCCAGATCCGGATGGTCCGACGGGCCTTGGCCGCAGATGCCGATGTACTTGCCGGCCTTGTTGCAGGCGGCGATGGCATTGGCCAGCAGCTTCTTCACGGCCGGGTTACGCTCGTCGAACAGGTGGGCGACGATGCCGGAGTCGCGGTCCAGGCCCAGGGTCAGCTGGGTCAGGTCGTTGGAGCCGATGGAGAAGCCGTCGAAGAACTCCAGGAATTCTTCCGCCAGCAGCGCGTTGGACGGCAGTTCGCACATCATGATGACCTTCAGGCCGTCCTGACCGCGGGCCAGGCCGTTGCTGGCCAGCAGCTCGACCACTTGCGAGGCCTCGCCCAGGGTACGCACGAAGGGCACCATGATCTCGACGTTGGTCAGGCCCATTTCACCACGCACCTTCTTCAGCGCACGGCATTCCAGCTCGAAGCAGTCGCGGAAGGATTCGCTGATGTAGCGCGAGGCGCCGCGGAAGCCCAGCATCGGGTTCTCTTCTTCCGGCTCGTACAGCTTGCCGCCGATCAGGTTGGCGTACTCGTTGGACTTGAAGTCCGACAGACGCACGATGACCTTCTTCGGCCAGAAGGCAGCGGCCAGGGTGCTGATGCCCTCGACCAGCTTCTCGACGTAGAAGTCGACCGGATCGCCATAACCGGCGATGCGCTTCTCGACGCTGTCCTTGATTTCCGGCGGCAGGCTGGCGAAGTTCAGCAGCGCCTTCGGGTGCACGCCAATCATGCGGTTGATGATGAATTCCAGGCGGGCCAGGCCCACGCCTTCGTTCGGCAGCTGGGCGAAGTCGAAGGCGCGATCCGGGTTGCCGACGTTCATCATGATCTTGAACGGCAGTTCGGGCATGGCGTCGACCGAGTTCTTGCGAATGTCGAAGCCCAGCTCGCCCTCGAAGATGAAGCCGGTATCGCCTTCTGCGCAGGAAACGGTCACGCCCTGGCCATCCTTCAGTACGCTGGTGGCGTTGCCGCAGCCGACCACCGCCGGGATGCCCAGCTCACGGGCGATGATCGCCGCGTGGCAGGTACGACCGCCGCGGTTGGTGACGATGGCGCTGGCGCGCTTCATCACCGGCTCCCAGTCCGGGTCGGTCATGTCGGAGACCAGCACGTCGCCCGGCTGCACCTTGTCCATCTCGGACACGTCGTGGATCACCCGCACCTTGCCGGCGCCGATGCGCTGACCGATGGCGCGGCCTTCCACCAGCACGGTGCCCTTCTCTTTCAGCAGGTAGCGCTCCATCACGGTGGCGCTGGAGCGGCTCTTCACGGTTTCCGGACGCGCCTGCACGATGTACAGCTTGCCGTCGTCACCGTCCTTGGCCCACTCGATGTCCATCGGACGGCCGTAGTGTTTCTCGATGATCAGCGCCTGCTTGGCCAGCTCGCTGACCTCGGCGTCGGTGATGCAGAAGCGCGCACGCTCGGCGCGGTCCACTTCCACGGTCTTGACCGAACGACCGGCCTTGGCCTCGTCGCCGTAGACCATCTTGATCGCCTTGCTGCCCAGGTTGCGACGCAGGATCGCCGGACGGCCGGCTTCCAGGGTCGGCTTGTGCACGTAGAATTCGTCAGGGTTGACCGCGCCCTGCACCACGGTCTCGCCGAGGCCGTAGGCACCGGTGATGAACACCACGTCACGGAAGCCGGATTCGGTGTCCAGGGTGAACATTACCCCGGCGGTGCCGGTTTCCGAACGCACCATGCGCTGCACGCCGGCGGACAGGGCGACCAGCTTGTGGTCGAAGCCCTGGTGTACGCGGTAGGCGATGGCGCGGTCGTTGAACAGGGAGGCGAAGACTTCCTTGGTGGCGCGGATCACGTTGTCCACACCGCGGATGTTGAGGAAGGTTTCCTGCTGACCGGCGAAGGAAGCGTCCGGCAGGTCTTCGGCGGTGGCGGAGGAACGCACGGCCACGGCCATGTTGTCGTTGCCCGCGCTCATGGTGGCGAAGGCTTCGCGAATCTGCTTGTCCAGCTCGGCCGGGAAGTCGGCTTCCATGACCCACTGGCGAATCTGCGCACCGGTCTTGGCCAGGGCGTTGACGTCGTCGACGTCGAGCGCGTCGAGGGCCGCGTGGATCTGGGCATTCAGGCCGCTCTGCTCGAGGAAGTCGCGGTAGGCCTGAGCCGTAGTGGCGAAACCGCCGGGAACCGAGACGCCGGCGCCGGCCAGGTTGCTGATCATCTCGCCGAGGGATGCGTTTTTGCCCCCCACATGCTCTACATCGTGGACGCCGAGCTTATCGAGGGAAACTACGTACTCTACCAAGGTGATCTCTCCACTAACGGTGTTGGAAAAGCTCAGTGGGCTGCGCAATGTCGAACGACCGAAGTCGCGCGATTGTGGCCGTGCCCTTGAATAAGTAACAATGCCTGAACCCCATGGGCCCGGCGAAAAACGCGGCCTATCATAGCCAAGAATCGATCTCAGCTTAAGGCCTTTGGCGCAAATGAAACGAACCGCTTTCTTCATCTCCGACGGCACCGGCATCACGGCCGAAACCCTGGGCCAGAGCTTGCTCGCGCAGTTCGAGAATATTCAATTCACCAAACTTACGCGTCCTTATATCGACAGCATCGATAAAGCGCGCGCCATGGTACAACAAATCGATGCTGCCGCCGAAAGAGACGGTGCACGCCCGATCATCTTCGACACCATCGTCAATCGCGATATTCGTGCGATCCTCGATACCGCAAATGGTTTCATGATCGATATCTTCTCCACCTTTCTCTCGCCCCTGGAACAGGAGTTGAGTTCGCACTCCTCCTATTCCGTCGGCAAGTCGCACTCCATTGGCCAGCACTCCAACTACATGGAGCGCATCGAGGCGGTGAACTTCGCCCTGGACAATGACGACGGCGCGCGCACCCATTATTACGACAAGGCCGATCTGATCCTGGTAGGCGTCTCGCGCTGCGGCAAAACGCCCACCTG
>Ga0114984_1000680_pt1 | contig 12954 bp, 11 predicted proteins | sample Shrwel1BS1Day1_FD_96987 | JGI IMG/M metagenome (GOLD analysis project Ga0114984, IMG submission 96987) | Subsurface microbial communities from deep shales in Ohio, USA - Utica-3 well 1 S-1-Day1 | ecosystem: Environmental > Aquatic > Deep subsurface > Shale gas/oil reservoir > Produced water/Flow... | reverse complement strand
CATCACCATCAAGCCCGGCTTTGTGAGCACGCCCATGACGGCGCATTTGAAGCAGGGCGCGCTGTGGGCCAAGCCCGAGCAGGTGGCCAAGGACATTGCCTCAGCCATCGACCAAGGCCGGCGCGTGGTCTACACGCCAGGCTTCTGGCGCTGGATCATGCTGATCATCCAACACATTCCGGAGTTTGTGTTTGTGAAGCTAAAGTTGTGAATGCCCCCTGTCTTTGAGGGGGGGGGAGGGTTTCTGCCAGTGAGCTGGGAGGCTGCGCTCGGGGTGAACAAGTGACAATGCCGGATGCTCAGAATTGGCGTTGACTTTCATGCATTTGATGGCAAGTTCCAGGGCTCCAGAAGCCATCTGATTGGCTTGTACCGGGCCTTGGTTGCGAGATGCCCGGACGTTAGCTTTGTGTTTTTTCTGGACAAAGCGGGTGACCTTGAACAGCTGAATGGGTTTGATCGCCCGAATGTCACCTGTGTTCGAATGCGAACGCGTAATCCTCTCATCCGCTTGGGGTGGCAACTTCCGTTGCTGAGACGACGTCACCGAATTGACGTCATGCATACGCAGTACATCGTGCCGTTTTGGGGCATGAAGCACACCATCGTGACCATCCACGATGTGTTATTTGAACCTTACCCTCAGTTTTTCACGAAATTCTTCGTGTGGCGCTCCAAGCTTCTCTTCCGATGGTCTGCCAAGGTTGCAGATTTTGTGATGACGGTCAGTCGGTACTCGCAAGACCAGCTGATCGCACGCTACGGGATTGCAAGGGAGCGAGTTGGGCTATTGCTTAATGCGGTGGACAGCCAAGTATTTCACCCTCTTGGTAGTGAGGCCGATGAGTCTGTGATGCAGAAACGGCAACTTCCCAAGGGACGATACATTCTTTCCGTCGGTCGTATTGAACCTAGAAAAGATCACGCAACGCTGCTTCGTGCGTATGCGTTACAGGGCTCCCGGCCTCCGCCATTGGTAATCGTCGGACAGCGTGATTTTGGCTACGAGGCCTTTGACAAGGCATTGCGAGCCTTGCCAGAAGGATGCGACGTGCGTGTGCTTAGCGATGTTGACGACGCTGAACTGCCAATTCTGATGCGTCACGCACAACTCTTCGTCTATTCCTCCCTTGCAGAAGGCTTTGGGATGCCTCCTTTGGAGGCGATGGCATGTGGCGTTCCCGTGATCACGACGAACACTACAGCATTGCCAGAGGTTGTGGGTGAAGCTGGACTTACCTTCAAGGCTGGCGATCACATCGATCTCGCCGAAAAGATCGGCCTTGTGTTGACGGATCAAGCCTTGGCTGCTCGCATGCGGCAGAAGAGCATTGTGCGATCCGGGGATTTCACATGGCAGAACGCGGCAGATAGTTTCATTGGTTCCTTGAAGACCTTTGCTCGCCCCCCCAGAAGGGAGGGGGAGTAGGGTAACCTCCCGGGCAATGGTTGTATCGTGCGGGAACCAATCCACGTCGCAGCACTCAGTAAAGAGCACTCATCTGCCTATCTATGTCCATGGCTCACTCCAATTCTGACTCTCGCGTCGCATCGTTATGGCCCACAGGTCTGTTGCTGCTTGGTTTTGCGGCTCTTTATGTTCCAACCTATGTCAGCTTGGCTAATGGCACATGGCTTAAAGATGAAAATGGTCATGGCCCATTGATTCTGATCATGAGTGCGTGGTTGCTGTGGCGTGATCGAGTGGCCTTTCTCAAACTGCCCGATGTGTCCGCAACTGCATCTGGTTTGATCATCATGTTGATCGGAACTATCTGCTACGTGATCGGTCGCTCGCAAAGCATCGATACGGTGGAAGTTGGCTCTCAAGTTTTGGTGTTGTCTGCAGCCATTTTGCTTTTAAAAGGGTGGCAAGGCCTCCGATTGGTTATCTTCCCGGTTTTCTTCTTGTTGTTCATGGTGCCGTTGCCGGGGGTGTTCGCTCAGATCATCACCTTGCCGCTCAAGGCGGCAGTTTCCTATTGCGCGGAAGCCATCCTCCATGCGCTCCACTACCCCATAGGCCGCTCGGGTGTGACCTTGGTCATTGGGCAATACCATTTGTTGGTCGCAGATGCCTGTGCGGGTCTGAGTTCGATTTTTACTCTGGAAGCGCTCGGCTTGTTTTACATGAAAATGATGAACTACAAGTCGCCCATGCGCAATACAGTTATGGCCATCATGATTTTGCCGATTTCATTTGTCTCAAATACCGTCCGAGTCATTATTCTGGTATTGGTGACTTACTATCTTGGGGACGAAATGGGGCAGGGCTTTGTGCATGGTATGGCTGGTATGGTGCTGTTTGCGGTGGCCTTGCTGTTGACCTATTTGTTTGATCTTGCCATCTCCCCCTTCTTTAGGAATCATGGTGCAGTTGATGAGCGAAAGTAAAAGATTTCCGTTATTCGCTGTCATTGTTGGCGCATTCATGATGGCCATGGCAGTTGTACTGGCATACGTTTTAATTCCTCGGAATGTTATTGGGGATGCGTTGCCGCCCATTACATTGAACGATCAAGTGCCCAAAGCTTTTGGGGGCTGGCGGGAGGATCCATATGGATCGTATGTCTTGCCGGATCCAGGTGTCCAAAGAGAGTTGGATGCACTGTATTCGCAAGTGCTTACGCGAACGTATGTGAACGACATTGGTCAGCGTGTCATGCTGACGATTGCATACGGCAAAGACCAGAATTCGGAGGCAACCGCTGCACATCGCCCTGAGTTTTGTTACAGGGCTCAAGGATTTGCCATCAAGACTGTCGGCGTGAACGATGTGCAGTTGTTGACGGGGCGACTGAAAGTCATGCAACTCATTGGAACCTCTGGATCCCGGGTTGAGCCAATCAGTTATTGGGTGACCTTGGCAGACAAAGCCACCTTGCCAGGTTGGGGTCGAAAGCTGTCACAAATTGCATTCGGTTTGCAAGGCAAGATTGCTGATGGGATGTTGGTGAGAGTCTCTACAATAGATCCCAATCAGGAGCACGCGTTTAAAGTGCAGCAATCGTTCCTTCAAGATATGGCGCAGGCTATTCCGGAGTCGCTGCGGCCTAGGTATTTTGGATCATGATCTTTAGATCCGTACGTTTGAATTCACTCGCAGCACTCGTCGCCGTAGTATCGATGCTGCTCGCTATCGGGGCACACGCTGCCCCGATTTATCGTATCGGGGTATATTATTTTCCTGGTTGGACTGATGGTGCCAAGGGATTGAACCTCCCATATCCTTGGGCACCAATTAAGAAGTACCCTGAGCGCAAGCCGGTGCTTGGATGGTATCGTGATGCGGATTCTTCCGTTGTCCTTCAACAGTTGAAGTGGATGGCGTCACATGGAATTAGCTATGTGGTGTTCGATTCATATTGGAATAAGGACGAACCCTTTCTTGATCAGGCGCTAGTGGCGTACAAGAAAGTCAAGTCTGGTGTCGGGGTGTCGTACAGTATTTTGTGGGCAAACCATTTCCATTTTGAGGGTGGATGGGGTGGTTTCAACAAGATGATCAATTACTGGGTTGAGCAGCATTTTGTTGATCCGGACTATTTGAAGGTCGATGGGAAGCCCGTTTTATTTGTGTTTTCACTTGACGAGTTTTCGCGCATGGCGTCGGACCTCAATGTTTCCGTAGAGAATCTCGTTAATAGAATAAATCAGGCTGCTCGCAAAAATGGCTTGCCCGGCGTTTATCTCGTTGCGTCAACGCCAGGTTTGGCGCACTGGGTGAAGGCCTTCGCACCTAAGGCAGGATTCTCTGCGTATTCCGCGTATAACTATCACATTGGTTATCGGGGTGAGTCATCCTTTGCAACGCCAAAGGCTCATTCTTTTGATTCCCTACGGGAAGCCTACCGTGTCAACTGGAAGTGGATTCTTGAGAATGGGGATCTGAAATACATCGTCCCAATGACCTCTGGATGGGATGATCGGCCATGGCGAGGTGAACATACCAAGAGTGAGCAATCGCCTTCGACACTGAAGCAGTTTGACGCGCACTTGAGAGAGGCGCGTGCGTTGATGGACGCTTACCCGATGAAAACCATGAGAATGGGCGTCATTTGCTGTTGGAACGAGTTTGGAGAGGGGTCCTACGTCGAGCCAACGGTTCAGGAAGGATTTCAGCGCCTTCAGGTCATTAACTCAGTGTTTGGTGGAAAATGACGCATAACAAGCCCGTCCTTAGGATGCTGGGTATCCGTGGAGTCCCTGCGGCACACGGTGGATTTGAAACTTTTGCGGAGAATTTATCCACTTATCTGGTGGGCAAAGGTTGGCGTGTCATTGTCTATTGCCAAGAAGACGGGGACGGCCCACCTGTGGAAGACAAATGGTGTGGTATCGAACGAATTCGAATCCCCGTTTCACGTGGGGGCGCGCTTGGAACCATCATTTTTGACTGGAAGGCCATCGCGCATGCATCAAAGCATCGTGATTTGTGTTTGACGTTAGGATATAACACTGCGTTATTCTGCGCGAGGTTGCGCGTCCTAGGGATTCCCAACCTGATCAACATGGATGGAATCGAGTGGTCACGCGCCAAGTGGGGCCCCATTGCTAAGGCGTGGTTTTGGCTCAACGATTGGATGGGGTGTTGGTTGGGTGATCATTTGATTGCTGATCATCCCGAGATCAAGCGACATTTGTCATCAAGGGTAAGCGGTCAGAAGATTACGACAATAGCGTACGGCGCACAAGAGATTCGAGAAACTCAGGTTGATGTATTGGGTCGCTTCAATCTCAAAACAGATGGATATTTGACCCTGATCGCACGACCTGAACCTGAGAATTCAATTCTGGAGGTTGTAAGAGGGTTTTCTGCTCGCCAGAGAGGTGTCAAATTGGTGGTGTTGGGATGTTACGATGATGTCAGTAACTACCATCGAGCTGTAAAACAGGCTGCAAGTGATGAGGTTATGTTTCTTGGTGCCATATATGATAAAGATGTCGTATATGCATTGCGAAAACAATGTCTAGCTTATGTCCACGGCCACCAGGTCGGTGGGACCAATCCGTCACTTGTGGAAGCCATGGGTGCAGGGAATGCCGTGCTGGCGCACGACAACCCCTTCAATAAGTGGGTTGTAGGGGCGGGGGCGCGGTATTTTGTTGGCGCTGAGGCTTTCGATCGTGTTCTCACTGAAATATTGAAGGATCGACTTCAAATCGAAGAAATGCGGAACTCCAGTCAGAGACGCTTCGTAGAGAACTTCACGTGGCCTGATATATTGCATCAATATGAGAAATTGTTAGTATCCCATCTTCCTGAGAAGTGAAGCGATGCAAACTGACCATGCAGGTACAGCGGAGTCAGCTCTTGGATACTTCACGATGTTGATCGGGTATGACGTAGAAGTGCTTGGTGCCGCAGGCCCGCAAGTATGATGGTCATCCCGACACAGGCTAGCAGTACCGTGAGTTGGTAAACAAGACCTTGCTGATCTGGGTGGTCGTGAAGTGCCCAACGGTGACATGCCCAGACCGTAGAGAATACGACGGTTAGAAACACCGTTTCGTTGCGAAGTAACCCCACGACTTGTTTGCTGATTGGCGCGATGCATTTCATGGTTGGATAGGTGATCAGCAAGCCAGCCAAGCAAAAGCCTGCGACTGCCGTGAAGTTGCCGCCATGAGTCACCATAAGGATGCTACTCAATCCGATGGCAAGGATGGCCCTGGCTAAGGCAATGCCAGATATGACTGGGCTGGGGTGGATGACCTGTACCAGAATGCTTGCGAGATACAGGGGGCCTCTTGTTAGTAAACCCAGACACAGGACCGGCAGCAAGTCGCGAAGCAGTACCCATCTCTCACCCAGGAAATGAGGCATCAGTTGATACGATGCGGCCGACAACAAGAAAAATGCTGGCAGACCAAGCAAGGTGAGCATCATGCTCATGTGCTGATAACTCGTCACCAGCGTTTCAGGGTGTTGACGTAAACGACCAAACTGCCCCCACGCGGTATCAATCGTGGGTGCGATCAAGAAGGTGAAAACGGTTTGAGCAATTTTGCTGGCATAGGCCAAAGCTCCTGCGATATGGAGACCGAGGAGTTGGGCTGTAACCAGCTCCATGCCTTTTGACTCGATAAAATCTGCAACCTTAGGGTAACTGTTTATGAGGAGCAGATGCTTGATATGGCGTATGTCCGCAATTCTCAAGTGCATATTGAGTTGAGGGCGATGTCTTCTCAGCAATATCCAACTCGTCAGTTGATATGCAGTGGCCATCACAACCAGCGCCCATCCGTTGCTCCCAATGCTGGCAGTAATGATTCCCAAACCACCCCCAATGCCCGTAGCCCAAGCAGTTCGCTGTGTCAGTATCTTGTAGTCAAGGCTCTTTCGCAGTAGGCCAATTGCCACAGCATTGAGGCCGATAAGCAATGGACAAAGACTGAGGGCCGCAGCGTAGATCGATATTGGGGCGTTGGGGCTTTGCCAGTGGGACACGAACGCGAGTAATAAACATCCAACAGAGCACAATATGCCCAAGATGAAGGCGACGGTCTGCAGATTTCGGAGACCTTGCGGTTCCTCGCTCGTCAGCTGAATGACGGTCTGTGCAATTGCCTGTTCGACGAACATTTCTGCCAAGACAAGAAATGTGGCGGCGACAGCATAGGCGCCAAACTCCTCCGGAGGGAGCAGATAGCCCAATGCAATGTAAACGACTGTCGATGCGCCTTTGCCGACCCAAGCTTGTGCGAATGCCCATGTCAAAGCGAGTCGATGGGGAATAGGCGCAGTCATGCACTCAGGCTGTCAGAAGAGAGGTTGTGAAGCGCTCTTTCAAGCCATTGCTCGCGACTAAGGCGCGTTGCGGCATGCCGCCTGGCTCGGATCTCGATCGCATTCTTCAGACTATCTGACCTGAGCACGGCTTCAATGTGATCAGCGAACTCAGACGCGTCGTTTGCGATGAGCAACTCCCTGCCGTTCACAACATCAAGTCCCTCAGCCCCGATGGATGTGGTGATGATGACTTTGCCATGGAGCATTGCCTCAGCCACTTTAACTTTGATTCCTCCGCCGCTCAACAAGGGGGCGATGACAATGTCGACATTGTCGTAGAAGTCGCTCAGTCGCTCGACAAACCCGAGAAACTGAACGTTAAGCGGAGCTTGACCGCTCAGATGGTCAGGAGGATGGCGTCCAGCAATCAAAAAATCGATTTCAAGGTTGGATGAAGTGACGCGTGGTATCAGCTGCGTGCAAATAAATTGCAGAGCCTCCAGATTCGGCGGATGACTGAACGAGCCAATGAAGCCTACGCGTAAACGCGAGCCCTGTAGCCTTCCTGGTGTATCTGAGGCAATGGGCAATTCGAGTGGCAGTCCTACGACGCGCGGTTGTAGTGTCGGGGTGAATGCGGTTAAACCGTATCCATCCTGTGCGCTGAGCGTCCAAATTTGCTTGAAGTTTGGGTAGTAACGTTTTTCGTAAAAAATCCAACCGAGCCACTGAAAAAAATAATATATCTTTTTAAGTAAACTGCGAGCGGACGAAAACTTTCTAAATGCAGAAATCGAGAAAGCATCTTGTACATCCATTACTGTCATAGAAGCTGTGGTGGCCTCAGTGATGAACTGAGCCATCTGTGGGAACTGACAGATAACGACGTCCGGATGGATCGTGTCAATCGCTTCTTGTATGGCTAAGCGCATGTCTGCCTTGTCAAAATACGCAGCATGCTCAGGCATGAGGGTGAACGATCCCAACTTCGCCTTCACCACATCTGTTTTCGTGATCTGGAGAGGAACGGATCGGAACCACTTTAAAGACGACTGAAGTTGTGCAACTGCGTGGATCTCACCTTCCGTTCCACGGGAGAAGCAAACCATGCCAATGTCAAAGTGATCTTTCAAAAGATTCAGTGCTGTTGCGCATACCGTCGCCCCGCCGTCGCCTGAGGAGACGGAGTAGGGAAATGGTGAGATATATAAGATGCGCTTACGTATACTCATGTTTTTCGAGATTCAATTAGACCAGCTAAGCCATACACAAATACAAAAATGATCAGGGCATCAGGTTCGAAGAAATAGGGTAGAAATTGAGCGCAAACGGCAAAGCCAATCAAAATGCTGCTTTGAATGTGGTTGGTGTGGAAGTGACTGAGAGTTAAAAACCATCCAAGCATGAATATGGATCCAAGGAAGATGCCCATGTCGTAGAAAATGCCGAGCGCTGAATTTTCTACGTGATTGATGTTGTTGGTGAAAAAAGCAGCTTTTTGACCGACAGATCCTTTAGGGAATCCGTGTAGGTAGAAGGATTCAATGCTATCCCAGGCTTCCTGGAACGTTGTGATATGGCCTTGCATGGAAGGATCGTTTCCTGAAATATTCAACTCCAACCAATGCAGGATTTGATCTCCACTATCGGGGTCGATCAAAGAGATCGCCACGAGCCCCGTGGACAGTGTGATCAAACCAAGGGTCGACGTTCCCCATACCAACTTGGTTGAGATATTAAGCTCTTTGAATGCAAGCATGGATAACGCAGTTACAGCAAAAAGCAAAAGACTACTTCGTGAGAACGTGAGAATGAGGGCGAGTAGGGAGAGTGAAACGATGACTGGCAGATACCGTCTCAGCGGGGCTTCAGGGCGACCAAATTGTGTGAACAACAGGCTCAGCATCAACGCGAGGATCAGTCCCAGGGAGTTCGGGTTGCTTGCAGGCAGGCCCATGCGCATCCATGTCCCTCCCGCAATGTACCAAGTGACGGGAAGGGCATTGTCGTCAATGCCGACGATCAATTTTGAGGCAAAACCACGATCTGCAAGCATGACGCCGTATAAGCCCAAACTGCACGCGACGGTGAGCGCAGTAAGCACAAATGTGGCAAACAACAGCCTTCTGCGTTCAACCTGATCGGTTTCATGCAAGGCGCCTGCGAGGGCCATCATGAAAAAAATTGGGAGCATGTACATTCTTGCGAAGTACAAGCCTGCCCCATATTGCTGCTCGTTAAAGGCGATGCCGATGTAAGTGATAACGCAAACCACCAGCGTTGTCACTCCCCATATCAATCGAGGCGATGCCAACGGATTTGCACGCAACAGTCCGACGAACGCGAGGATGATCAGCAAAAGATCTCTCAAAGTGGACAAATAATTGGGGATGCCAAAGATCGACATCATGGACTTGCTGAACTGTCCGAAGATAGTGATGCAGAGCGTGAGGAATACGAGCCCTGTCAAGTATTTCATGATCGTGTAGGGGCGTTGCCGGATATTGCAGCAAGGAAGAGTTGCTGGGCTGCCAATTTGTATGCAGTTGCCTTGTCAATCCCTAAGCTTCGCGAAGATGGATTCTTTTGCAGATGTGAAGAAGCTAGGAATGCCATAAAACGTAGGAGAAATATGGCGGACAAACACAGGCAGGTGATACGTCCGCGCAATGAGCCGTAGTGTTTTGTTATATATATAAAGTACGACCGAGATGTATTCAAAAGTGCGCGACAGCCTATCCAGGCACGTCCTGCACCTTCGTAATGGGTCACAATGCAATCCCGTTGGTAGACCACCTTCCATCCTTGCTCTCTGGCGCGTCGACAATAGTCAACATCTTCGCAATACATGAAATAGCTGTCGTCAAGCCCCCCCAATTTATCCCAAACTAGCTTCGGTGTAAGTAATGCAGCACCAGACACCCAGTCAACCGATTTATCATGCTCTGAAGAGTAGTGGTGAGGTGATGTGTCAATGCGGCGGAATATGCTTGGAAGAAACGATTTGCGCTCTAACCCGAGCCACGAGAGTACTACTCTCAAGGGGGAATGCTCATAGCCTACAGAAAACTGGAGTCGCCCGTCTCCATAACGCAGTTGGCAGCCGATCGCGCCGATGTTGGATTTGCTCATTGCATCAACGAGCGGATCTAGGCATGTTTCAACGCGTGTATCGTTGTTCAAAAGGAGAAGAAAATCGCCTTTCGCAGCATGCGCGCCAATGTTGTTGCCTCCAGTGAAGCCGGTGTTGACGCTTGATTCAATATATTTTATGCCAGGGAAGTTTCGCAATAACTCCTGGCTCCCGTCTTGTGAGCAGTTGTCAACTACAATGATTTCGAATGAATATCGTTTGAATCCATTTGTCAGCAAGGAATCAAGACAGTCATTGAGAAATTTTTTGCCGTTGTAGTTGACAATGACGACCGACACGACGGGGCGATCGAGCGTACGCTCGGAATGCGCTTCAAAATTCATTGACCACGGTTCCAACGATCTTCGACGTACCGATCTTGGAGGTCTCAACCATGCGGCGCAAGTCGTCAATGCGGCTATGGTTTTGCCTGGCGATTAGCAGCGATGCGCCGCATCTTGCCGCGATAACCGCGCCATCCGAGCCGAGTGCTGCTGCCGGCGTGTCCACAATGATGCGATCAAACTTCGTCAGCAACTCTCGCATGAGTAGCCCAAAGGCGGGGCGCTCTACCAGTTCGAGGGGATTTGGAGGGATGGTGCCAACAGGGAGTACAAAAAGGCTGGGGAGCTGTTTAACTGCCTGAATCACATTGCTGGCAGCTCTTCCGGACAAAATGGCTGATAACCCTGCCGAACTGTTGTTCAGTCTGAACAACTCATGTTGGCGAGGGTTGCGCATGTCCGCATCGATCAGCAGTGTTCTACCGGATAGCTGAGAAAAAGCGGCCGCGATATTGGCTGCGAAGTAGCTCTTTCCGTCACCTGCGTTGGGACTTATGACTGCCAAGGCTTGTCGTGGTGCGAGCGGATCACTGAACATGCGCATGATCAAATTGCTGCGCATGCTTCGAAAAGACTCAGCGCGAGGGGAGAATGGCTGTGTGGCGACAACCAGTTCACTGGGGAGTGCCTTGCTAAGGTCACTCTCGGTTTCATAGGGATAATGAAATTGCTGAGCGAGTGCCCACAGGACGTCGTCGCTATTCGCGTGTCCCAATGCGACCGCAGCTTCACCAAATCGGACCCCGTTCTTTCGCTGATACGAAAGGATTTCTTCAATCTGCTCGGGTGAGAGATTGTTGGCCTGTCGGATGATTTCTCCGATGGAGCGTTCATTGTCGAGATGCTGAGTTTCTGGGAAACCAGACATCTGTGCGTCCATCGTCGATGGCCTGAATTGGCGAGAGGAGATATTCATACTTCTATACCGTCAGGGCGCAGCAATGCCGGGCAATGAGTTGCGGGGGAGACGATTATGGGTGATGCGGCTAACCCACCCAACTCGTTGTCCTTGGTTTGGGCTAGGCATAATGCCGATAACCGGAATATCGGCCAGAGGTTGAAGGTCATATGGCCCGCGCAAACGACGATCCTGGCCTTCCACACCCATGCAACCCAGGACCGCAAGCAATGCAGCGGGGAAGAAGGCGATCACCATGTTGAGTAACGGCTTGGGAGAGGAAGGGGCGGCAGGTTCGGTGGCGGAGCTAAGCATGTAAATGTTGCTCTGACTGCTGTTGCTCTCAAGATTGACTTGGCTTAGCTTGACTTGAATGGCATCATACAAGCGCTGGGCACTTACAACCTCTTGCTCCAAGACCGCAAGTTCTGAGCGAGCTTCCTTCAATCGCAATACCTTTGCGCGCTGTTCGTCATATGCAGACTGAACAGATGCGCTGCGAGTGACGGCGATGGTGTTGTTGACGCCAGCGCTTGCTTGTACGCGATTGATTTCTGCCCGGAGTCGCCTTTCCATGTCCGCGATACTTGCTTTCAACTCGATGAGTTGAGGGTGATTTGAACCTAAACGCTCGTCCAACTCCATCAGTTTGTTCTGCTGACGAGCAAGGTCAGATTTCAGTCCGGCAATCAAGGGATTATTCAATACTTCCTGAAGGATCTCTCCCTTTGCCTGGGCCTGCCCACTTCGGCTTGAAGTGTCTGCAATCTGAACACGTGACATGACGAGTTGTCCTCCTAGTTCGTTCAATCGTGCGGTTTCTCCGTCGAGGCGCTCGTCTGTCACCACAATGTCCTTTTCACGTTGGGCCTTAGCCAGACGTGCCTGAGCCTTTTCGAGTTTCTCGCGTGCCAAAGTTGCGCGCTCCTCGAAGAAGTTGGCGTAATTTCTGGCGGGGTCGACTTTCATCTGAATGACAGATTCGATGTAGGCTTTCGCGTAAGCGTTTGCGAGCGCTGCGGCGAACGTCGGGCTAACCGATTTGTAGTTGATTTCGAGCACACTCGAGTCACGGGCTGGTTTGACCACCAAGCCGAGTCCAATCATCTCACTCAACCACGTTTGGTAGTCACCTTTGCCGTTGGTTTCATTCATCCATTTCTCTCGCATGATGGGCATTTCATCAATGCGAAGGTATTTGATGACTCTGGCGGCGACAGCGTTGCTTTGAATGATGTCGGCTTGCGTGCTCAAATAACTCGTTTGTGTGCCGAGTGCGGCGAACCCTGATATCGGGTCCGGTTTGATGTCGGCTACGATAGTGGCGGTTGCTTTGTAGCTCTTGGGGAGCAAAAGGCTAAATGCCAAGGTTAAAACCATGACGGACGAAAATATCATGCCAGCAAGAAACTTGCGTGCAACGAGAATGCGGAGCAATTGTCGAAACGTCATAATTTACCTAGCCAGTATTGCTACGGAATAATCCGTTTTGCTGCCTGACGGCCTCCGAGGGCCGCCCTTTGCATTACTTCAGTCCAGAGAGCCCTTTCTGTAGTGCTTCTGCATTGAGGTCGGATGTTGTGGCTGGTGATGAAGGCGTTGATGCTGGGGTTGGAGATGATGCAACGGGATCGGGTGAGCTGGCTTTTGTGCTTGGCTTGTTCAAAAACTTGCCCAAATAATCAATCTTGGCAGCCTCTCGCAGATTCTTCATTTCCTTGAGCGCAAACTCACGACGACGTTCAGCCGTCAGGTACTGCTCGATCGCGGGTTTGGCCTGTTCAAACGCGACCGGCTGGCTGCGCGAGGCCACCACCAGCAGGGCCTTGAAGCCGTCGTTGCCGGT
>Ga0114984_1000679_pt1 | contig 12964 bp, 10 predicted proteins | sample Shrwel1BS1Day1_FD_96987 | JGI IMG/M metagenome (GOLD analysis project Ga0114984, IMG submission 96987) | Subsurface microbial communities from deep shales in Ohio, USA - Utica-3 well 1 S-1-Day1 | ecosystem: Environmental > Aquatic > Deep subsurface > Shale gas/oil reservoir > Produced water/Flow... | reverse complement strand
GTGCGGCTGCCCCCGCAGTTGCTCCCGCTCGTAGCCCATCAGCTGGCAGTAGGGGGGGCTGACCTCGAGAATCTCCCCTTGGGGTGAAAACTCGCTCAGCGCCAGCTGCCGGTTGAGCGCATGAAGTATCTCCTGCTCGTGGGCATGGCGCTCATCCCCCTCTTTCGGGGCTGATTTATGGCGTTTGAACAGCATCGTGTTACCTCGCAATGGGGTGGCGCAGGGCGGCCTGGAGGCGTGCAACCAGAGCCTGCAAACGTTGCCCACACCGCTCGATGGGTTGGAAATGTTCAGCTCGCGCGCTCTTTGGTGCGCGAGCGCCGGGGCGGCAGGCTGATCTGCTTTGCCGCCACCGGCTTGCTTTTCAGAAACCCCTGCATACTGTCGCAGTGGTGGTGTTTGAGAAACTCGAGCTGCTGTTCGGTCTCCACCCCCTCCGCCAACACCTCGACGCCGAGACTGCGACCGAGCGCGATCACCGTCAGGATGACCGCTTCATCCTTGGGGTTGCGACCGATGTCGCGGGTAAAGCTCTTGTCGATCTTGAGCCGATTCAGCGGTAGATACTTGAGCCGGTCGAGGGAGGAGAAGCCGGTGCCAAAATCATCCAGCGCCAGATGATAACCCGCCCCGCGCAGCCGCCGTAACTGCTCGATCACAAAATCGGGGTCCTGCTGGATCATCGACTCGGTGATCTCCAGCTCGAGCTGTTCTCGCTCCAGGCCAACGCCATCGACCATCTCATTCAGCCGGGTGATGAAATCGGCCTGCAACAACTGGTGCGGTGAGATGTTGACCGCGACCAGCGGAACCTCCAGCCCCTGCTCCAGCCAGCGCGCCACCTGCTGACAGGCCTGTTCGATCACCTGCCAGCCCAGCGGCACGATCAACTGCGTCTCCTCCGCCAGCGGGATGAACTTGTCTGGCCCCAACAGCCCACGCTGCGGATGCTGCCAGCGCACCAGCGCCTCCAGACCACAAAGACACTGGTCATCCAGCCGGTATTGCGGTTGGTAGTGCAACACCAGCTGATGCTCCTGCAGCGCCCGGCGCAGATCCTGCTCCAGAGAGAAGCTGCGCATCGCATCGGAGGTCAGCTGCGCGCAATAGAACTCATACCGATCCTTGCCGCGCGACTTGGCACGGTACATGGCGGTGTCGGCATGTTTGATCAGGCTGTCGGCGTCGCGCCCATGGGCCGGATGGAGGCTGATCCCGATGCTGGCGGTCAGCTGCAATGTGTACTCGGCGACCCGGTAGGTGCGGCTCACCACCCGAAGGATACGCTCGGCCTCCCGACTGGCCCGCTCGGCGGTGCCGGGCACCAGCAGGATGAACTCATCGCCCCCCATGCGGAACAGCTCGCACTCTGCCGGTGTTTCCAGCCGCATCTGATGGGCCAGCGCCTGGAGCAGATGGTCACCCACCTGATGCCCCAGGCTGTCATTGATCAACTTGAACCGATCCAGATCGATGAACAGCAACGCAAAGGTGCTCCCCGGGGTGTTCAGCCACTGCACCAGCAGCTCCTGCATACGGGTGCGATTGGGCAGCTCGGTCAGGTCGTCGTGGCGAGCCTGCCACGCCAGATCGAGGGTCTGTTGACGTACCCGCGCCACCAATGAACGCTCACGGTTGTACATCGACAGGATCAGCAGTGCGGCCAGTGTCCCGCCCCCGAGCAGCAACACCTGGAAATAGAGTACCTGGCTGAACGGATGGGAGGCGAGGTAATCGGGCCCGGCCACGGCCTCCACCCGCCATACCTGCTGGCCCAACCGCACCGGAAAGCTTTGGCGCAGGCGCACCTGGTCGGTAGCCACGGTGATGGTGCTGTAAAACGGATCGGCGGAGGGTTCAGAAACGCTCAGTTGCAGGTGCCCGATGCCGGACTGCGCCAGCGCGGCGTCAAAAAACCGGGCCACCGTAAAAACGCCGACCACAAAACCGAGCAACTCACGCCGGCTCTGCAGCAGACCACCCCCCAGCTGGCGGTAAACCGGTTGCAAAATAAGCAGACCGGGCTCATCGGGGGCCTGGGTCAGCTGCAAGATCCCGGTCGCCACCGCCTGCCCGCGGGCCTGCGCTTCATGCACCCAGCGGCGACGATCCTCCAGCGAGTAGAGGTTGACCCCCAGCGCGGCGCGGTTCTGCTCCAGTGGCTCGACAAACTGCACCGGAATCAACGCCTCTTCGATGGGTGGGGAATCGCCGCGGATCGTGTACGCGGGATCACCCAGTAGCCGGCGGGTACGTTGTTCGAACGCCTCCTTTTGCGCGCGCGGTACCAGCGGGTCCCAGGAGTAGGCGCGCACCGCCGGGTTACCCTGTACGTGGGCCGCCACCAGCTGGCGAAAGTGGGCCGCGCTCAGCTCCGGGTGCGCGGCGATCTGCCGCTCGAGCTCGGTCAGATCGCGCAGGTTCTGCTGGATGATCGCCTGAATGTGGGCATCCACCAGCTGCACATCCTGCCGGAAGCCGCGCTCCAGCAGGCGCGACAGGTGGGAAAGGTAGTGCTGGTTGATCACGAGCAGCACCACCAGTGTGACGAGCAGCTGCAGGGGCAGCAGCCAGCGCCGCTCAACGGAGCCGGGCCGGTCGGCCGGCAGCAGAGAGAGAAAGAGCGGGGTGCCGAAAACGGCCCCAAAACTGTCCCCCAGCCACCACCTGAACCAGTCGAGCGGCAAGCCGAGACTGCCCTGCGACTGGCTGATATAGGTGAGCGCCAGCGTTCCCAGCGAGGCGTTCAGGGTGCAGGTCAGCACCCCGGCACTGAGCAGAAAACCCAGCATCCAGCGCTCGCTCGCCGGCGCCAGCGGATCGACACCCAGCCGCCGGATCAGATAGGCTCCCAGGCCGGTCTGCACGGTCGCGCCGCTGGCGATCACCAGCGCGGCCAGCAGCGCCTCGGGCTGGGGCGATCCGCCGTTGCCCGGCAGGATCAGGTCGACCAGGAAACTGCCCAACCACACCCCCGGCAACATCCCCCGGCCGAAACGGAGCACGGCCGCCAGCGCCAACCCCGCCGGCAGCCACAAGGGAATGATCTGCTCGTGCAGCCCGGTGGTGGCGCAACCAAAGCCGAGCAGCGCGTAGCCGCCGGCCAGCAGCAGGTTGGTAACCACCCCGGCGGAGCGGCGCCAGATGGCCGAACCACTCACCCTATCCACTGCACCTCCGGCCGCTCAGATAAACAAGAGGGCAAATGTACCCGCCGTGCCGGGCCGTGGCAACAATCCGGCCATCGCCAGCGGCACTCACCAGGGCAGCGCGGTGCCGTCATAATTGAGAAAAGATCCGCTTTGCTCCCGGGTCACGCCGGCCAGGAGCGAGCGCAGCGCGGTCACGCTCTCCTCCGGTGTGATCGGAGCGTTGCTGCCCCCCATATCGGTTTGCACCCAGCCGGGATGCAGCGCCACCACCTTCACCCCGTCGGGCGCGAGATCGATCGCCAGGCTGCGCACCGCCTGATTCAACGCCGTTTTGGAGCTGCGGTAGTAATAGCCACCGCCGGAGCCATTTTCGGCGATGCTACCGACCCGGCTGCTGAGAAACGCGACCGTTTTCAGCCCACCGGCCACGATGCGTGGGTAGATCACCTGGGTCAGCATCAGCGGACTGATGGTGTTGGTTTCCAGCACCTGGCGCCAAAATTCCCGCTCCAACGCGCCAAAGGTGACGCCACTGGGGCCGTAATAGCCGGCGTTGTTGATCAGCAGATCGACGGTGGTATCGCCCAAGGCGCGATCCAGCGCCCTGATCTGTCCATCTCTGTTCACGTCCAACGCATGCAGCGTCACCTGCTCGGGGAAGCGCGCCTGCAGGGACTGCAGCGCCTCGGCGTGGCTCGGGTCTCGGGCGCAGGCATGCACCTGCCAGTCGTCGCGGGCGTATTGGTAGGCGAACTCGAGCCCGAGGCCGCGATTGCAACCGGTAATCAGAACTGTTCTGGCCATCTGTGCTCTCCTTGAAACATCCCCTTCAGTCAAGCAGGCCAACCCGGCTGTGACAAGTTTGCCGCCATTGAACGGAGGCCAGAATGGACGGAATCGCGCCAGGCGGCCCCATCCTGACGTGTGACACGGCGCAAGATCGATGCAATTGGGCTGAATTGGCTATGGCAAAGAGTCTCCCAGGCGCTACACTCTGCCCCTGTAACTCCAACTACCATTAGCGAATCGATGAGAATAGTCTCTCCCCGCGCCTTCAAGCTATTGCTGCTGTTGGCCGGTCTCGACCTGCTGCTGCTGCTCTACATCGTTGCGAGCGGGGAGCGCACCCCCTTCAGCGGCGCCGCCGCCAACGGGGGTACCCGCGCCCTCGAGGCGGCGCTGTTGGGGGTGCTGCTGCTGATCGCTCTGCTGCTCGGCAGCCTGCTGCGCCACGCCCTGCTGTTACGCCGCCGGGCCGCGCTCCACCGTGATCGGATGCGCGACGCGGTCGAAAGCCTGCCGCAGGCATTTGCCCTGTTCGATCCGGATGGCCACCTGACGATCTGCAACCGTCACTGGCGCCGGGTCTACCCCTGGATGGATGCGCTGCATCTGGAGCGGTGGGATGAGTTTCAACAGCAGTTACAGCCCCATCTGTTGCGCCGCGAGCCGATCGACAGTGACCCGCCCGGCAGCGAAAGCTACATCGAGCATCTGGACAGCGGCCACACCATCATGGCCATCGATAGCACCACCCGTGAAGGTGGTCTGGCCTGTGTGCGTACCGACATCACCCACACCCAGCAGGTCGAGCAGACTCTGCGCAACTTAGGGCGCGCCATGGAGCAGAGCCCGGTGGCGGTGATGATCACCGACACCCAGGGGCGAATCGAGTATGTCAACCCGAAATTCTGCCAGATTTCCGGCTACACGCCTGAAGAGGCCCTGGGGCAGCGTGCCGATTTGCTCAACTCGGGCAAAATGCCGCCGCAGGTGTACCAGGAGCTGTGGGCGACCATCAAACGGGGCGAAGAGTGGCATGGTGAGCTGCTCAACCGGCGCAAGGATGGCAGTCTGTTCTGGGAATCGATCTCCATCTCTGCCGTGCAGGACGACACCGGCCGGATCCTCAGCTACATTGCGATAAAAGAGGATATCACCCGGCAGAAAGAGGTCGCGGAACAGCTGCAGATGATGGAAACGGTGTTCCGCACCAGCAACGAGGCGATCCTGATCGCCGACCAGGATGGCCGCATCAAGAGCGTCAATCCCGCCTTCAGCCAGATCACCGGCTACACCCTCGAAGAGGTTCGGGGCAAGAATCCGAGCCTGCTCAGCTCCGGTCGCCACGACAAACCGTTTTACCAAAACCTGTGGCGGGAGCTGCGCGAACAGGGGGCATGGAGCGGTGAGATCTGGAACCGGCGCAAGAACGGCACCGTCTACCCCGAGTGGTTGTCGATCTCCGTGGTGCGCGACAACCAGGGCAACGTGAGCGAATATGTGGCCGTATTCTCCGACATCACCCGGCACAAGAACAATGAGGCGCGGATCATTCGCCAGGCCTACTACGACGAGCTGACCGGATTGCCCAACCGCTCGCTCCTGTCGGACCGCCTCGATCTGGCCATCGTCACCGCCGACCGCGACGGGCAGATGATCGCCCTGCTGTTCGTCGATCTGGACCGGTTCAAGTTCGTCAACGACTCCTTGGGACATGAGTGTGGCGACGATCTGCTCAAACAGGTGGCCAGGCGCCTGAATGATTGTGTGCGCGAAACCGATACCGTCGCCCGTTTCGGCGGGGATGAGTTCGTCATCCTGCTGCACAACGTTAAATCCGACGCCGACGCCAACCATGTGGCAGCCAAGCTGATCGAGCGGCTGAGCGAGCCCTTCCTGCTGGCCGGACGGGAGGTGATCATCGGCGCCAGCATCGGCATCGCCATGCACCCGGGCGACGCCGATACCGCCGAGACCCTGATTCGCAACGCCGACCTGGCGATGTACAAGGCCAAGCAGTCGGGACGCAACCAGGCCCACTTCTTTACCGCCGCGATGCAGGAGCACGCCAACCAGCTCATGACACTGGAGCAGGATCTGCGCCACGCGCTGGAGCGGGAGCAGCTGGAGGTGTACTACCAGCCGATCGTCCAGTCCCGTAGCGGGCGGGTCATGGGGGTGGAGGCGCTGCTGCGCTGGCACCACCCGGAGCGGGGGATGGTGGCGCCGGATCACTTCATCGCGCTGGCGGAGGAGACCGGCCTGATAGGGCCGATCGGCGAGTGGGTGTTGGATACCGCCTGCGCTCAGTTGCAGCGCTGGTCGGATGCTGGCCAGAGCCTCTACCTGTCGGTCAACATCTCGGAGCGCCAGCGCGATCTTGGGCTTGAAGCGCGGGGGGTGGAAAAGATCCTGCGGCGCTACCGGCTCGACCCGGGGCGTCTGGTGCTGGAGATAACCGAGGGGCTGCTGTTGCAACACTCAGACGAGACCATCGGCTGGCTCAACGGGTTCAAGCAGCTGGGTATCCATCTGGCCATCGACGACTTCGGCACCGGTTACTCCTCCCTGAGTTACCTGAAACGGTTCCCGGTCGATACCCTGAAGATCGACCGGGAGTTTGTGCGCGACCTCAATACCGATCGCTACGCCGATTCGCTGGTGAGTGCGATCATCTCCATGGCGGCCAGTCTGGAGCTGCTCCTGATCGCGGAAGGGGTGGAAACGAACGCCCAGCGCACCACCCTGGTGCGACAGGGCTGTCAGTTCATGCAGGGGTATCTCTTCTCCCGCCCGCTGCCGGCACAGGAGCTGACCGACTGGCTCACCGACTATCAGCCGCGGCGTCTGCCATCAGCAGAGGCTGCAACGCCTCCGCCAGGGTCGGACTGAAACCGACCTGCCCCGCCACCGGCGCCATGCCGGCCCGGGCCAGCGCCCGCAGCGGCTGGAACTGCAGGTCTGCGATCACCAGCTCGATCCCCTCCTCGCGGCAGGCGCGGATAAACTGCTCCAACGCATTCAGCCCCCCGGCATCCAGCAGCGGCACCGCATCCATGTAGAGCACCACCCCCCTCGCCCCCTGGCACTGCTGATACAGCTCATCGAACACCCGTTCGGCGGCGGCGAAAAACAGCGGCCCACTCAGTTTGTAGACCTGCCAGCCCGGTCGCAGCCGCCCCGGCACATGCTTGTGTTGCTGGCTGATGTTGCTGAAGCGGGTCATGCCCGCCAGATCCCGCATGAACAGCAGCGACGCCAGCATAATGCCGGTGAAGATGGCGATCACCATATCGAACAGCACCGTCAGGGAGAGACAGGTGAGCAGCACCAGCACATCCCCCCGCGGCGCCCGCTTCAGCAGCCGCACCACCTTGGGCGCCTCGCTCATGTTCCAGGCCACCATCAGCAGCAGGGCGGCCATGCTCGCCATCGGCAGATAGGCCAGCAGCGGGGCCAGCACCAGCAGCCCGGCCAGCACCACCAGCGCATGGATCATGCTGGCGATCGGCGAGCGTGCACCGGCGCGGTAGTTGGCGGCGGAGCGCGCGATCGCGGCGGTGGCGGTAATACCGCCAAAGAAGGGCGTCACCAGGTTGCCGATCCCCTGCCCCAACAGCTCACCGTTGGCGTGGTGGCGCTTGCCGGTCATGCCATCGAGCACGACGGCGCACAGCAGCGACTCGATGGCACCGAGCATGGCGATGGAAAACGCGGCCGGCAGCAGCTCCCGGACCAGCCCCCAGGACCACTCCAACGGCTCGCCCGAGGGACCGGGCTGCGCCCAGGGCCAGGCAAAGCCGGGAAACAGGGGCGGAATCCCCTGCCCGGTGGAGCCATCCGGCAACTGATAGCTGAAACGGCTACCGATGGTCTCCACCCCGTGGCCGGTGCCGGAGGCGAGCCACGCCACCGCCACGCCGACCAGCAGAGCGGGCAGATGACCCGGAATCGGCAGCCCGGTCCGGGGCCAGAGCAGCAGGCTCGCCAGGGTCGAAACCGCCACCAGCAGCGTGGCCCCATCGAAGCCGGGCAGGGCCTGAGCCAGGGCCGCCAGCTTGAACACCCAAGCCTCAGGCAGTTCCGCCAGGGTCAGGCCAAAAAAGTCGGGAATCTGCAGGGTCGCTATGACGACGGCGATGCCCGAGGTGAACCCCAGCGTCACCGGCTCGGGGATATATTCGATCAGCCTGCCAAGCCGTGCGAAGGCCAGCAGCAGCAGCATCACCCCTGACATCAGGGAGGCAATCAGCAGCCCGGCCAAGCCGAACTGCTGCGCCACCGGGTAGAGAATCACCACGAAGGCCGCCGTTGGGCCCGATACGCTGTAGCGCGACCCCCCCGTGAGCGCGATCAGAAAGCCGGCGATGATCGCCGTGTAAAGTCCATGTTCGGGCCGCACCCCGCTGGCGATCGCCAGCGCCATGGACAGCGGGATGGCGATCACCCCCACCGTCAGCCCCGCCAGAAGATCCTGCCCGAAAGCCCGCCGGTCATACCCCTCGCGCAGGGACTCCCGTAAGGCGCTGGCGAAAGAGAGCGAGTGCAACCGGGCATGTCTGGACATAAATTCTCCCTGCAAAGCGGCGACAGATGGGGTCAATTCAACTGGATCGACTACATTAACGGTTGATCAGATATGATTCAATGTTAATATGATTAACATACACACCCAACAAGGTAACGACTGCCCTATGGAAAACCGCACGGCCCGTCTCACTCTGTTGATCGACCCAAAGAAAAAGGCCACCTTCGAACGCCTGTGCAATGAACGGGATGTCACCCCCTCCCAGATGGTGCGCAAGTTCATCCGTGACTTCATTCAGCAGGAGCTCGGCCCACAGTGGCAGGAACAGGTGTACGACAAGGATGACCCGCTCTAGCCGCCGGTCGGGCTCAAGCCCAATCGACCACCCCGACCCGATGTCTACCCGGCTCGAGATCAGGTAACATCGGGGCAACTCAACACGCGGGAGATCTATCGATGCGCCTGGCAGAAATCGAAGGGCTGGTGCTCAATGTGGGGCTGGTGCTGTTCGCCGCCGCCATCTTTTTCATCATTTATGACCTCGCCAAGAAGTCGAACGCCGGCAAATTTGGCACCTTCATCCTGTTTTTCGCCCTCGGCCTTGGGCTGGTGGCCTTTTTGATCAAAACATTGGTGGTGGAGCTGATCGGCGGCGGCGGCATCTGAGCGATGCCGTTTCGGGCCGCGCCACTATCCGGTTATAGTGTGAACCAACGTACCGTCTGCGAGGCCGATAGATGACTATTTCGCTGATCATCACACTGGTCGTTCTGGCCGTTGCCGTTTTCTACTTCATCTCGCTCTACAACCATCTGGTACAGCTGAAGCATGGCGTATCACGCGCCTGGGCCAACATCGATGTACTGCTCAAGCAGCGTCATGATGAATTGCCCAAGCTGGTCGAGGCTTGCAAGCAGCACATGGGGTATGAGCAGAACACGCTGCAAGCGGTGATGCAGGCACGCTCCGCCGTCGCCAGCGCCCGTGAGCAGGGCAATGTGGGCGCGTTGGGCAAGGCGGAAACTCAGCTGCGCCTTGGGCTCGGCAATCTGTTCGCCGTGGCTGAAGACTACCCTGAGCTAACCGCCAGTGAGAGCTTCAACCACCTGCGCAACCGTATCAGCGGCCTCGAAGCCGGCATCGCCGACCGCCGCGAATATTACAACGATTCGGTCAATCGGCTGAATGTTCGCATCGAGCAGTTCCCCGATCTGATCATTGCGCGCCGCTTTGGTTTCAAGCCCGCCGAGCTGCTCGAGTTTGACGAGGCGGAGCTGGCGGATGTCGATATGAAGCAGTTGTTCCGCTAAGCCGTGTTTCTGGAGATCGGGCCGCTGGGCCCCACGGAACGACTGGTCGCTCTGTTTGCACTTGCGCTGGCTGCACTGGTTGCGCTTTGGTTCATGTTCCGCAGACTCGGTCACTACCGCCTGATTGCAGACACCCCCACCGCACGGATCAGGTCGGCGCCGCAGGGATATGTGGAGCTGATCGGCCATGTCATCGCCGGTGAAAATGGCATGCTGAACGCGCCCCTGTCGGGCCGCCCCTGCGTCTGGTACGAATACACGGTCGAGCAACACAGCAGCGGTGAGCGCAGGCAGTGGAAAACCGTGCGTAGCGGTCGCTCCGAGAGCTGGTTCCAAATCAACGATGGGACCGGCACTTGCCTGATCGATCCAGAGGGCGCCGAGGTCACGGCACTGCACAAGCAAAGCTGGCACGGCCACAGTGAACTACCAACAGCGAGCGTCAATGGCCTTTCCGCCAAGGGGATAGCGGCCATCTTGACCAGCAACGCCACCAGTAAGCGTTACCGCTACAGCGAACGTTTGATTTTTCAACATGAGCAGGTCTATGCACTGGGGCGCTTCCACACCGTGGGGGGTGGCCGTGATCAGTTGGATATGAAGGCCAGCGCACGCGACCTGTTGCGAGACTGGAAGCAGAAGCCGGAGTGGCTGCGCGAGCGCTTCGATCTAAACGGCGATGGCCAGATCGATCTGCGGGAGTGGCAGCGGGCGCGCGAGGAAGCCCTGCGTGATGCAGAGGCCCGGCAGCGGGCGCTGCACCAGCTACCCAGCATGAATGTATTGACCGATCCACAAAACAAACACCAGCCATACCTGCTATCGACCTACGATGAAGCACGCCTGATGCGGCGCTATCGCTGGAACGCCAGCGGTTGCCTGTTGCTGACAGGCGTCGCTTTTTGGCTTTTTCTTGAGGTTTTACTGGCAGGATGAGTGAGTAACACTCAAGATACCTCCCATCGAGGCCGACAACCTTTGTTTACCCGTTAAAGAGTTTGGGATCATGCACACTCCACAACGCTACCTGCACCATCCTGACCAGATCGAGCTGAGGTTGCTGCCGTTGGATAACGCCCCCACCGAACGCACCTCCCCCCTGCCCCTAGGGCTGAGCCTGAACACGCCAAGCCCCCACCCCCGGGGTGAATGGCTGCGCATCAGCGCCCCCTCCATCTCGACCGATTTCTGCATCAACGCCCTGGTGAGCGAGTGCCACCGCGAGGGTGATCACTACCGGCTCCACCTCGCTTTTTTGACCCCGGAGCAGTTGTTCCGCGGGCGGATGCTGGAGCAGTTGTGTCAGATCGCCCTCTACCAGCAAAGGGCGCCAAGGGAGGACTCCGAACGGCGCGCGCTGGAGTGGATCGAGCGGGAAGCGGCACATTTCCCCACCGATGGCTTATAATCCACCGCCTGATTGGCCAGTAACGGGGAGAGTGTTATGCAGCAGAAGGTGGTGCGTGTCGGTGCGATCGAGATCGGCAATGAGAAGCCGATGGTTCTGTTTGGGGGGATGAACGTACTGGAGTCCCGCGATCTGGCCCTGCGCGTGGCCGAGCACTACGTCGAGGTGACGCAAAAACTGGCCATCCCCTACGTGTTCAAGGCCTCCTTCGACAAGGCCAACCGCTCCTCCCTGCACGCGTTTCGGGGCCCGGGCCTCGAGGAGGGGTTGAAAATCCTGCAGGAGGTGAAAGACACCTTCAATGTGCCGCTGATCACCGATCTGCATGAACCGCATCAGGCCGCGCCGGTCGCCGAGGTGTGCGACATCATCCAACTGCCGGCTTTTCTCTCGCGCCAGACCGATCTGGTGGTCGCCATGGCGGCGACGGGGGCGGCCATCAACATCAAAAAAGCGCAGTTTCTCGCCCCTCAGGAGATGAAACATATCCTGCACAAATGCGAAGAGGCCGGCAACCAGCGGCTGATTTTGTGCGAGCGCGGCAGCTGCTTTGGCTACAACAACCTCGTGGTCGACATGCTCGGCTTCAGCGTCATGAAAGCGTTTGGCTATCCGGTGATGTTCGATGCCACCCACGCCCTGCAGATGCCCGGCGGTCGCGCCGACTCTGCCGATGGGCGCCGGGCGCTGGTGGCGCAGCTGTCGCGGGCGGGGCTCTCCCAGGGGATTGCCGGTCTGTTCCTCGAAGCCCACCCCAACCCGAACGAAGCCAAATGCGATGGCCCCTGCGCCCTGCCACTGGACAAGCTGGAGCCCTATCTGGCGCAGATGAAAGCGCTCGACCAACTGGTCAAATCCTTCGCGCCGCTCGATACCAGCGCCTGAGCGGTGCCAAAGCTGATCCGGTGCTCCCCGCTTTCGGCTATGCCGGTGGGGGGTAGCGGTAGGAAGCGGAGTTCAAGATGGCCAACCTGATCGAAACGGCCTACGCGGGCTTGCACGAAGAGCAGGTGATCGGCCCCAGCCATCACCGCTTTCAGCTGCTCGGCAAACAGCGCGACCACTTCATGGGCAGCCTCTGGCGGGCGGAAGATATCACCACCGCCGCCCGCACCGAAGTGAGCCTGCTGATCCTGCGCCCCGAGCTGATTCGCCATCCCGGGGTGGCCGATCAGATGCGCGCTCTGATCACCCGGCTGCGCTCGGCCCTGCACCACCCCCACATCGCCACCTGCTACGGTTACTTCAGCTGGCGCGGGCTGGAGTTCATCTCGCTGGAGCATCTCGACGGGCAGACCCTCTCCGACCTGATCCAGCGCCAACAGGCCCACCGACTCACCGATCGGCAGAAACAGGGGCTATTGATTCAACTGGCCAAGGCGGTGGACAGCGGCCAGCTCAGGTTGGGAAAACCCCACGCCATGCTGGCGCCCGATCTGATCTTTCTCAACACCGGCGGCGGCGTCAAATTGACCGGCTTCGGCTGGCGCCGCATCATTGATCCGCTGCGGGAGCTGCTGCCGCAGCCACCGGACTACCCCTGCTACCAGCCCCCGGAGGCGTTCCACCCGCAAAACCAGACCGCCCGCTTCGATGTTTACTCCCTGGCCCTGATCGCCTGGGAGCTGTATAGCGGCAAGCGCGCCTTTCAGCCCGGCGACAATGAAGCGGCCCGCTATCGCAAGGAGTTCAAGGCTCCGAGCGGACTGGACAAGACCCAATGGGCCAGCCTGCTGCCCGCCCTCAGCCCTGAACCGGAGACCCGCCCCGGTAGCTGCATGAC
>Ga0114984_1000678_pt1 | contig 12967 bp, 11 predicted proteins | sample Shrwel1BS1Day1_FD_96987 | JGI IMG/M metagenome (GOLD analysis project Ga0114984, IMG submission 96987) | Subsurface microbial communities from deep shales in Ohio, USA - Utica-3 well 1 S-1-Day1 | ecosystem: Environmental > Aquatic > Deep subsurface > Shale gas/oil reservoir > Produced water/Flow... | reverse complement strand
TTGCTGGCTTGTCGCCAGTAGCGCTGCGCTCCTATGTTCCAGAATTCGGGGCTAGCTGCAGTAGGCAGGGGGATGTCATGGGTGGCTCATTGAGCAAGCGGCTGGCCAGTCTGAGCACGGCCATCAAGTTGATGCTGGGTTTTGCTCTGGTATTGATTCTGACCGCTTTGGTGGCTGTTACCGGTTTGCTGGCGTTGCGTGAGGTCAGTGCTGGCGCCGAGCTGCAGTAGCGCATGAGCGCGCTGGGCGAGCAGGTGCTGCGCATGCGTCAGAGCGAGCAGGCGTTCGCGCTGAGTGGCGATAGTCAGCACGCCGAGCGTCTGGCCGAACAGGCCGAGGCGATTCTGCAGGCCGGGCAGGCACTGCAAGGTGAGCACGACAGCGACACGGCCGCGATTCTGGCGCAGGTCGAGCCTGCACTGGCCGACTACCGCAGCGCCTTTGCCCGCTACGTTGAGCTCACCGACAACATGCAGCTGTCCCTGCAAGCTGCCGACTGGCTGGTGGTCAGCGCTGCCAACAGTCTGGATTTGCTCCAGGAAGGCTTGTCCGAGGACGGTGTCGACCTGCTCAAAAGCACCCAAGGTGAGCGGGGCGGCGATTCGGTGTTGCAGGCCGGCACAGTCGGCAAGATTCACCAGTTGCTGCTGCAGGCGCTGGATCAGGCACGCCAGCGTCTGGAGGCCAGTCGGCGCGGTACAGATAACCAACAGAGCGAAATCGCCCAGGCTCGTGAGGCACAGGCCTTGGCTGCGCAACTGCGCGATGCGCTGGAGGATCCCGGCTATGCGGCCGTGCTCGGTGATGTCGTCGTCAATGTTGACTCTTTCAACGAGCGTCTGAGGGAGTACGCGGCCCTGCTGCAGCAACAAAAGCAGGTGTACGGGGAATTGGTCGCTCAGGTCGAGCAGTTGCTGCAGCGCGTTGATCTGGCCCTGGACACTCAGCGCCAGGCCATGCAGGCCGAACGTCAGGCCAGCAGTAGCCTGATCATCGCGGCAGCGGCCCTGGCCCTGCTGTTCGGGTTTGGCGCGGCAGTCATGATTAGCCTGGCCATCGTACGTCCGCTCAAGCGGGTGATTGGCCTGGCCGAATCCATCGCCGCTGGCGACCTCAGTGTGCGCATCGAGCAGAACCGTGGTGACGAAGTCGGTCAGCTGCTTGCTGCCATGCAGCGCATGGCGAATAACCTGCGGGAGATGGTGGGGCGTCTGCAGGGCGGCGTGGCGCAGATTTCAAGCTCGGCTCAGACCCTTTCGGCGACCGCTGAGCAGACGCGTCAGGGTGTCAACGGCCAGCGCCTGGAAACCGACCAGGTTGCCACAGCGATGAGCGAGATGACGGCCACGGTGCATGAGGTGGCACGCAATGCCGAGGCCGCAGCGGCTTCCACCGAACAGGCTGACCAGCGCGTCGGTGCCGGTAGCCAGGTGGTGCGCCAGACCCTGCAGCGCATCGAGCAATTGGCTCGCGCCATGGACGCCACTACCGAGAGCATTCAGCGCCTGAGCCAGGACACTCAGCGTATCGATGCCGTGCTTGAGGTGATCAAGAGTGTGGCCGAGCAGACCAACCTGCTGGCGCTCAACGCGGCTATCGAAGCGGCGCGCGCCGGAGAACAGGGGCGTGGTTTTGCGGTGGTCGCCGATGAAGTGCGGGCGTTGGCAAAACGCACTCAGCAATCCACGGCGGAAATCGAGTCGCTGATCGCGGCTTTGCGCGAGGGTAGCCGCCGCGCCGTGACGGACATGGAGCAGAGCGCCAGCCTGGTCGGTCTGACCGTTGGCGACGCGAACCAGACCGAGGGCGCCCTGGCGGCCATTGCCGAGGCGGTGAGCCTGATCTCGGAGATGAACCAGCAGATCGCCGCAGCGGCCGAGCAGCAGACTGCCGTGGCTGAGGAGATCAACCGCAGCGTCACCTCGATCCGCGATATTGCCGATCAGTCAGCCACGGCCATGGACGAAACCGCTGCCTCGAGCATCCAGTTGGCTGAGCTGGGTCGCGAGCTGCAGGGAATGGCTGGGCAATTTCACCTGGCATAGCGGCGGACCTCACAGTTTCGTGAGCAAAAATGTCATGGCGCTATGCCGCATGCCTGCGCCCCAGTAGCATCGACCCTCTGTATAAGGAGTGAACGATGCGAAGCAAACTCGATGCCTGTCTCGACGCGGTCAATCAGGTGGTGTTGGGCAAGGAGGCGCAGGTGCGTCTGGCGCTGACCTGCCTGCTGGCACGCGGACACCTGCTGATCGAAGACCTGCCGGGCATGGGCAAGACCACCCTCAGCCATGCCCTGGCGCGCGTGCTGGGGCTGAGTTTTCAGCGTATCCAGTTCACTTCCGACTTGCTTCCCGGGGATATTCTCGGCACCTCGGTATTCGACAAGGACAGCGGCCAGTTCGTCTTCCATCCCGGGCCGATCTTCGCCGAGCTGGTATTGGCCGATGAGATCAACCGCGCCACGCCGAAGAGTCAGAGCGCGCTGCTCGAAGCCATGGAAGAAGGGCAGGTGACCATCGAGGGCGCGACCCGGCCGCTGCCCGAGCCGTTTTTCGTCATCGCCACGCAGAACCCGGTCAGCAGTGGCGGCACCTTCGCCTTGCCCGAATCCCAGCTCGATCGTTTTCTTATGCGTCTTTCGCTGGGCTATCCGGCGCAAGCTGCAGAACGGGCGTTGCTGCTGGGCGATGCCCGGCGCGATCTGCTGCCGCGTTTGCAGCCGATCCTCGATCACGCCGAGCTGGCGCACCTGCAGGCGCAAGTGCCGAAGGTACGCGCCAGCGATGCCCTGGTTGACTATGTGCTGCGTCTGGTCGAGGCCACGCGTAGCCAGCCGCAGTTCGCCTGGGGCCTGTCGCCGCGTGCCAGTCTGGCGCTGTTGGCGGCGGCACGGGCCTGGGCCTTGCTGGCCGAGCGTGATTATGTGATCCCCGAAGACGTGCAGGCCGTACTGCCCTCGGTGGTTGGCCATCGCCTGCGCGAGCGCGCTGACCCGGCTGGCCATGGCGGCGGCAGCCTGGTGCAATGGCTGCTGCGTGAAGTGCCGGCGCTCTGATGCGTGCCACGTTGAAACCGCTCTGGCAGCGCTGGCTGGCCAGGCGCATTCCGCCAGCGGCCAGCGTGCGTTTGAACCGGCGGCGTATCTTCATCCTGCCCAGCCGCGTGGGAGGCGCATTTGCTGTGGCGCTGCTGCTGATGCTGCTGGTGGGCATCAATTACCAGAACAGCCTGGCCTATGGCCTGACTTTTCTACTGATGGCGGTGTTCGTCGTCACCATTTTGCACACCTACCGCAACCTGGCCGGGCTGGTGCTCAAGGCGGGTGGCGGCGCAGCGGTGTTCGTCGGCGAGCAGGCGCGTTTTCGCGTGCGCCTGGAAAGCCGCGAGCGCGAGCACCAGGCCATCGCGCTCGGTTGGCCGCCAGCCGAGCTGATGCTGCGTGATGTGCCGCGAAAAGGGCAGAGCGAGGTGGAGCTGAGTCTGCCGGCGACGCGACGTGGCTGGCTCAGGCCTGAGCGCCTGCGTGTGGAAAGTCGTTTCCCGCTGGGTTTGCTGGTGGCCTGGAGTTGGGTCGATCTGGATCAGGCCGTGCTGGTCTACCCGCAACCGCTGGAAGGCGATCTGCCTTTGTCAGCAGGCCTCGGTGACGAGCAGGAAGAAGGCCTGCGTGTTTTTGGCCAGGGCGCCGATGATTTTCAGGGCCTGCGCGAGTATCAGCCGGGGGACTCGAAAAGGCGCCTGGACTGGAAGGCCTATTCGCGCGGCCAGGGCCTGTTGGTCAAGGATTTCGCCATGCTCAGCGGGCGTGACCTGTGGCTGGATTTCGACAGTCTGGGAGGCGACAGTGAAACGCGCCTTTCGCTGCTCTGTCATTGGGTGCTGCAGTTATCACAGCGTCAGCAGGCCTTCGGTCTGCAACTGCCGGGGCAGGTGATTGCCCCGGATTATGGCGAGGGCCACCGCGATGCCTGCCTGCGTGCCCTGGCGTTGTTCGGAGCGCGTCCATGAGCAGGCCGGGTATCCCGCGTATTGCTCTGATCTGGTTGCTGGTCGCCCAGGTGCTGGTGATCGTGCCGCATCTGCTGCATTTGCCGTTGTGGATGATCGCGCTGTGGCTGGGCGCAGCGGCCTGGCGCGTACAGATCTTTCGCATGCGTGCCCCTTATCCCGGTGGTTGGGTCAAGGGCGGGCTGATGCTGCTGGTGCTGGCCGGTATCCTGCTGTCGCGTGGCACGTTGGTCGGGCTGGATGCCGCCGTGGTGCTGCTGATCGCCACGTTCGTTCTGAAGTTGCTGGAGATGCGCACGCGACGTGATGCGCTGGTACTGATCTTCCTCGGTTTCTTCTGCGTGGTGACCGCCTACCTGTTCGAGGACGGCATCCTCGCTGCGCTCTACAGTTTGTTGCCGGTCACTGCCTTGCTGGCTGCCCTGGTTGGATTGCAGCACAGTGGTTTCGCCGAACGCCCCTGGCCGACCCTGCGCCTGGCCGGTGGGCTGCTGCTGCAGGCGATACCGCTGATGGTGTTGCTGTTCGTCTTCTTCCCGCGAATGGGGCCGTTGTGGTCGCTGCCCCTGCCCAGTGACAAGGGCGTTACCGGGCTGTCGGACAGCATGGAACCGGCCGATATCGCCGAACTCAGTCGCTCCCCGGCCTTGGCCTTTCGCGCCAGCTTCGAAGGTGACGTGCCGCCGCGCGAACAACTGTACTGGCGCGCCCTGACACTGGAGCGTTTCGATGGCCGGCGCTGGTCGCAGTCAGCTTACGCGGATGTACCGATGTCCGCGCAGTGGAGCAAGGCCGGAGACCCGCTCGACTACAGCATCATCATGCAGCCCAGTGGCAAGCGCTGGCTGTTCGCCCTCGACGTTGGCGAGATGACCCAGGACGGCGCACGGATGATGAGTGACTTTCGCTGGCAGCGGCTGCGCCCGGTGGATCGGCCACTGCTGTACCAGGTGCGCTCCTGGCCAGAGGCTGTGCGCGAGGCGCAGGGCGAGCCGCCTGGATTGCGCCAGGCGCTGCAGTTGCCGCCGCAGGGCGATCCGCGTAGCCGCGCCTGGGCAGCCGAGCTGAAGGCGCAGTATCCACAGAGCGATGCGCTGGTGGCGGCCATGCTGCAGCATTTCAATCGCGAGCCCTATGTCTATACCCTGCGTCCGCAGCCGCTGGGTGCTGACAGCATCGATGAGTTCCTGTTCGACACGCGGCGCGGGTTCTGTGCGCACTATGCCGGCGCCATGACCTTCGTGCTGCGTGCAGCGGGTATTCCGGCGCGGGTCGTGGCCGGCTACCAGGGCGGTGAGCTCAATCCTGCTGGCAACTACGTCCAAGTGCGCCAGTTCGATGCGCATGCCTGGGTCGAGTACTGGCAGCCGGGGCAGGGCTGGCGCAGCGTGGATCCGACCTTCCAGGTTGCCCCCGAGCGTATCGAGCAGGGCTTGGAGGAGGCGTTGGCCGAAGAGGATGGTTTTCTCGACGATCAGCCGTTCTCGCCGCTGCGCTACCGCGAGCTGGCCTGGCTCAATCAGCTGCGTTTGAGCTGGGAAAACCTCAACTACGGCTGGCAGCGCTGGGTGCTGGGGTATCAGGGTGACCAGCAGCTGAAACTGCTGCAGAACTGGTTCGGCAGCCTCGACTGGCAGCGTCTGGCGCTCGCCCTGGTGGGCACCGGTGCGCTGTTGATTGGCCTGCTGGCGCTGTGCTTGCTCAAGCCCTGGCAGCAACGGGCTGATCCACAGCGTCAGATTTTCCGCCAGTTCGAGCGTGTGCTGGCGCGCCATGGCGTACGCCGCGAAACGGGCGAGGGCGCACGCTCATTCGCCTTGCGAGCTGCCCGCGAACTGCCGGCACAGGCTGAGCAGATCGAGGCTTTCGCGCATTGTTTCGAACAGCAGCGCTATGCATTGCAGCCCGCTTCGCGTACCGCCCTGGTGCACGCGCTGAGGCAGGTACGCAAGGCTTTGCCCTGGCGCCTGTCGCGCCAGTGATACAGTGCAGAGGTATCTTGCTCTGGGAGTCCGCATGAGTGATTTGAGCGAACATTGCCTGTCCCGCGTCCTGGCCCTGCAGGTACGCCTGTATGCCTGCCAGGCCCGCTTGGCCGACTGCACCGACAGCGAAGCGCTGCATGATTTGCGCATTGCCTTGCGTCAACTGCGCAGCCTGTTGCGTCCGCTGCGTGGTTTGCCGGGTGTGGATGCCCTGGAACAGGGCGCGGCCGTACTGGGGCGCCTCAGCGGCCCGTTGCGTGACCGCGAGGTATTACTGGCCGAGTTGACCGGCAGAGAGCTGCCACACCCGCTACCGCTTGATGCGCCATCACGTGCGGCAGGCTACGCCATGCTTGCGACCTCCCGTGAGCTGATGGATGTCCTGCATCTGCTCGACCGTTGGCCGGCAAGTTGGCGTGAGGCCGCCCGTCAGGGGCTGTTGAGTGATCTGGGCAGGCCTATTCGCCGGCGCCTGCGCCGCCAGCAACGGCAACTGGCCGAGGCGCTGCGTGATCCCGCCCATGACCGTCATCGCCTGCGCCTGCTGATCAAACGTGTGCGCTACGCTGCTGAAACCTATCCGCAGCACAGTGGCCTGAGTAAGGCGGCGCAGCTCAGGCTCAAGCGTGCGCAGAGTGCACTCGGTGACTGGCATGATCATCTGCAGTGGCTGGCACAGACCGAGGCAAGCGAAGCGTTACAGCCTTGTCGGGCTGCCTGGTTACAGGCCCAGTGGGCGGCCGAACGGCGTGCGGATGACGCCCTGCTGGCGCTCTACGGCGATTTTCCCAAGGCGAAATAGGGTGTCATTTTCGCCGCCAATATGACCGACTAGCCATCCTCCCGGGCTATCGTTGCGCGGCCGGCATCCCCTAAGATCGTCGCCATCGATGAATGCCGAGGTGCTTATGATCTTCTCCGAAATGCTCGAAGCGGTGCGCCGCGATCCTCATGCCGTGGTGATTCCGCCGGAGTGGGGCCAGGGGCGCGCCAGTTTCGGTGGGCTGGTCGCTGCACTGGCATTCGAGGCGATGCGCGCCAAGGTGCCCGAGAACCGGCCGCTGCGTTCACTGGCCATTACCTTCGTTGGCCCAGTAGCGCCGGATGTGCCGGTGAGTTTTCAGGCCGAAGTGTTGCGCGAGGGCAAGGCGGTCAGCCAGATGTTGCTGCGTGCGGTTCAGGATGGCCAGGTGATGACCGTGGTTCAGGGCAGCTTTGGCGCCTCTCGTCCCTCATCGGTTGCCGTGGAGGCGCTGGCCGCACCACAGATCACGCCGGCCGAGCAGTGCCAGGAGCTGCCCTACGTGCGTAACGTCACCCCGGAATTCACCCGCTTTCTGGCCATGCGCTGGGGCATTGGCGGTATGCCGTTCAGCAATACGCCCTCACGGCAGATGGGCGGCTGGGTGCGTCTGCGCGGCGAGAGCGTGCCACAGGCGATGAGCGAAGCGCATCTGCTGGCACTGGTCGATGCCTGGCCGCCTGCGGTGTTGCCTTATCTGAAAAGCCCGGCGCCGGGCAGCTCACTGACCTGGACCATCGAATTCGTCCAGCCGCTACGCACCCTCAACAGTGACGACTGGTGCCTGTACCGTGCCGATATCGAACATGCCCGCGATGGCTATGGCCATGTGGCGGCGGCGATATGGAGCCCGGCGGGCGAGCTGATTGCCCTGAGCCGGCAGACCGTCACGGTATTTGCCTGAGCGTGCGCGTCGGCTGGAGGCAGGCTACTTGCGCTTGCGCCAGGCGCGCCACCAGCCGCCGCTGAGCACGAAGCGCGGAAAGGTGACGCATTGCTCCAGCAACAGGTGCTTGCAGGCGTCGCGCCGGCCGCGGAAGGGCTCCGGTTGATTCTGCTCCAGGCGATGCCCCCGCGCCTGCAGGGCCAGGGCGGCATACAGGCCGATGGCGCCAAGCACCAGTGGTATGAAACCCGGTTGCCAGACGCCGATCAGCAGCAGCGCCAGCGACAGCAGAAACAGCGGCACGGCGAGCAGGTGCAGCAGCAGGTTGGTCGGATGCTGGTGCTGGTCGGCGTAGTGACGCCACTGCCTGCTCAGCAGGTTGGGAAGGCGCTTGTTCATGATGCGGTCCTCGACTCGATAGAGCGAGTCTAGAACCGCCAGGGGCGGGCGACGAATTGCTCCTGGCTATGGCCGGGATAGATTCATCCCGGGGCTGCCGATTACAGCCGCAACTGGCCGATGGCCTTGTTCAGTTCGCCGGCCAACTGCGCCAGTTGCTGGCTGGTGGCGGCCGATTCGAGGGTCTGACCGACCGTCTGCTCGGTGACGTCGCGGATGCCCACCACCGAGCGGCTCATCTCTTCGGCGACCTGGCTTTGCTGCGTTGCGGCCACAGCGATCTGCGTATTGCTCTCACGCATCAGCGCCACGGCGGCGGTGATCGCGGCCAGAGACTCGCCCGCTTCTTGCGCCAGTTGGACGCATTGGTTGGCACTCTCCGAGCTTTTGCGCATGAATTCCACGGCGTCGCGGGTGCCGCCCTGCAGACTGCCGATCATCTGGGTGATTTCATCGGTGGAATCCTGCACGCGCTTGGCCAGGTTACGCACCTCATCGGCCACCACGGCGAAGCCACGGCCCATTTCCCCGGCGCGGGCAGCCTCGATGGCGGCATTGAGTGCAAGCAGGTTGGTCTGTTCGGCGATGCCGTGAATCACGCCGACCACACGGTTGATGTGCTGGCTGTCTTCGGCCAGCCGCTCGATGCTGGCGGCGCTCTGGCGTACCCCCTGCGACAGGGCGGCGATGGATTGTTCGACGCGCTCGACCACGTGCTGACCGGCGCGGGCCAGTTGATCGGCACTCTGGGATTGATCGCGGGTGGTGCCGGCATGCTCGGCAATGTGTTGCACGGTCGCCGACATTTCGTTAATCGCGGTGGCGGCCTGGTCGGTTTCGCTTTGCTGGCTGAGCATGCCCTGGCGCACTGCACTCATGCGCTCGGCCATGTCGCGGGTGCCGCTGTTCAGTTCACTGGCGACCTGGCCGACGGTGCCGACCACACGCTGATAACCGGCCTGCATGGCGTTGAAGGCGGCGGCCATCTGGCCGACCTCGTCGCGGCCGTCCAGCGGCACGCGCAGAGACAGGTCGCCGCTGCGCTCGGCCTGCAACATGACATCCTTGAGGGTATTGAGGTGGCTGAGCAGAAAGCGGATCAACAACTGCGAGGCAGCCAGCAGCAACAGCATCAGCACGGCGACAGCGACGGCGTAGGTGAGGGCATGCTGAGTAAACAGATCGAGCAGGCTGGGCGCACGCGCCAGGATCGCCAGGGTGCGCCCATCGCCGAGGGTGACATGCTGGGCGCCGATCAGGGGCGAGTCGGCGAACCAGGCATCGTGTGCCAGTGTCTGCCAGCCGCTGGCGTCCGGGGCGCCTTGCGCGCCCGGCAGGCTGTCGCCCTGCAGTAGCTGAACGTTGCTCGAAGTGGGCGATGTCGCCTGCGCTGGCCATTGCTGGAGCAGACGCGCCTGCTCGATTGCCGCTTGCCGGGCATCGCCACTGCGCGCCTGCTGCTCGGTCTGCAGGGCGAACAGCACCAGCATCAGGCTGATGACGAAGGCAACGGCGTTGACTGCCCAGAATTTGTACTTGAGAGAAAGGTTGCTGATCCAGGCGCCCATGCTTTGGTTATCCATCTCGCTGCATTCGCTGTTGGCTAAGTGCTAGCAGTATGCCTTGGGAAAAAGCCAGAGTCTTGACGTCAATCAAGACTCTGGTGGTGGCTCATCCAGTATGGCCGGTATGCCGAAGAACGCCCGCGCGTTGCGCGTGGTCTGTGCCGCCAGGCTGTCTTCGGGCTGACCTCGGTGCAGCGCCACCTCGCGCAGTACTTCGCCGAGGAAGGCCGGTTCGTTACGCCCGCTCTTGGGCTTGGGTCGCAGGGTACGCGGCAACAGAAAGGGCGCGTCGGTCTCGAGCATCAGGCGTTCGTCGGGTATGTCCCTGAGCAGCGGGTGCAGGTGCGTGCCACGCCGTTCGTCGCAGACCCAGCCGGTGATGCCGATGTGCAGGTCGAGATCGAGGTAGGCATAGAGCGCGCGGCGCTCTCCGGTGAAGCAGTGAACCACGGCTGCCGGTAGCCGGTCGCGATAGTCGCGCAGGATCTCCAGCAGGCGCTGGCTGGCTTCACGCTCGTGAAGAAACACGGGCATCTGTAACTCGACGGCCAGTGCCAGCTGCTCCTCCAGGGCTTTCTCCTGCAGGGGCCGTGGTGAGAAGTCACGGTCGAAATCCAGCCCGCATTCACCCACGGCGCGCACTTCTGGTTGCCCCAGCAAGGCCTTGAGGGCATTGCCGCTGGCGTTGCTCCATGTGCTGGCCTCGTGCGGATGGACGCCGGCCGTGCTGAACAGGCGTTGGCCGCTGTCGTCCAGTTGTCGGCAAAGTGTCAGGCTTGCCTCGCTTTCGTTCAGACTGGTGCCAGTCAGTACCAGCTGACAGATCCCGGCTGCATAGGCTCGTTCCAGAAGCGCTTCGGCCTGTGGCGCGAGGCTGGGATGGGTGAGATTGACGGCAATGTCGATGAGTTGCATGGCGCCACCTGTTGAATGCCAGCAAGCAGAATAACAGAAGCCCGCCATTCGTCAGGAAGTCGATTTAAAACAATAACTTGGTAGCTCTTTTTAAGATTCACGCAAGGTTGTGGGCTGGCGCCATGGCGTTCGCCTGTGCCAATCTCCGCCCCCCTGCAGGCCTGGGAACTCGTTCTGTGCGCCAGGGGTCTGAGCCTGACTGTCGCGTATCGGCGAGCAGCAGGCCACGACGAAGTCTCGGCGGCCAACCGTCTTTGCTGGAGAATCTATGTCGCGATTGCTGCTGATCCTGTGTCTGCTGGCCATGCTGCCGCTGCCGGTCAGTGCACGTCTGGCTGGCCCGCTAGAGGTCGGTGGGCAGGCCCGCAGCGCGCGTGATCTGCCAGCCATTCGCAGCAGCGGCGAGCTGCGCGTGCTGGTCAACCAGAGCCGCAACAGCTCGGGATCGGTCAAGGGCCAGAGCATTGGCGTCGAGTATCACCGTCTGCGCGCCTTCGAGCAGTTCCTCAATCGCAATGCCCGTGATGGGCGCAGCCTCAGGCTGAAGATCATCCCCAAGGCCAAGGATCAACTGCTCGGTGCGCTGCAGCGCGGCGAAGGCGATCTGGTCGCGCCGGGCGAGTTGCTCAATGTACGTACAGGGCATGAGGTCAGCGCCAGTGCGGCGATTCGCCGTGAAGTGCCGCTGGTGGTGGTCTCGAAGCAGGGCAACAGGCACTACCGCAACCTTGAGCAACTGGCCGGGCGCAGCCTCTCATTGCCGGCGGGCAGTGCCGTGGGCGAGGCGTTGCGCCTGATCAACCAGCAACTGGCGGATCGCAAGTTGCCGCCGATGGTGGTCGAGTGGGTCGATCCCAGTCTGGCCGTCGAGGATGTGCTGGAGATGGTCCAGGCCGGCATCTTCGAGCGCACGGCGGTGGAGCTGCCGATTGCCGAGCGCTGGGCCAAGGTGATGCCCAGGTTGCGTGTCGACAGGCATCTGGTACTGGCCCGTGACGGCGACATGAAGTGGTTCGTACGCCCCGATGCGCCGATGCTGCGTGCCAGCATTGATCGCTTCTTCAGCAGCTACAGGAGCCCGGCGGATCAGGATGCCGCGTTTCAGCGCGTCTATCGCCGGTTGTACAAGGTGCATTCTCCCTTTGGTCGTACCGAGCGCCAGCGTCTGGAACGGGTACGTCCGGTGCTGCAGCAGCATGCCGAGCAGCAGGGCTTCGATTGGCTGATGCTGGCAGCGCTGGCCTTCAAGGAGTCGACGCTCAACCCCTCGGCGCGCGGCGCCAGCGGGGCGACCGGGCTGATGCAGATTACCCCGGCCGCCGCGCGCAATGTCGGGGTCAGCAATATCCAGAGTCTCGATGGCAATGTGCAGGCCAGCAGCAAGTACCTGGCGATGATCCGGCGCAATTTCTTCAATAGCCCGCAGCTCAACGAGCGCGAGCGCATGGCCTTTATCCTGGCCGGTTACAACCTGGGCCCGCAACGGGTGCAGAGCCTGCGTGCCGAGGCCCGCAGGCGTGGCCTCAACCCCAATCAGTGGTTCTTTCAGGTCGAACGTGTGGCCATGGAACAGATGGGCATGGGGGTGGTGAGCTATGTGAATGCGGTCAATAAGTACTACCTGGCATATGACCGTGAGCGCTATCTGCTGGAGCCGCAGTAGTCAGCGGCTGATGCTCAGATAAATATCAAATTAACTGATCATTATTAGGCATATTTTGCGATTTAAGATCGAATAATTTGGATATTCTGTGCGCCATCTACCCCGCACTGCAAAAGGAAATCACCTCATGAACACCCTGATCAAAAGCATCACAGCCAGCCAGGCCGGTTTCGGCATCACCATTTTGCGCATCATCGCCGGTATCACCTTCGCCGCTCATGGTGCGCAGAAACTGTTCGGCTGGTTTGGCGGCTATGGCCTGGCGGGTGTCGCACAGTGGATGGAGAGCATTGGCCTGGCACCGGGTTACCTGATGGCATTGGCTGCCGGTAGCGCTGAGTTCTTCGGTGGCGTGGCGCTGATCGTCGGCCTGCTGGTGCGCCCGGCGGCGGCGGTACTGGCGGTGACCATGCTGGTGGCGATCATCACCGTGCACCTGGCCAATGGTTTCTTCATGAGCAACAACGGTTACGAGTTCGCCCTGGCCCTGCTGGCCATCAGCGTAGCGCTGGTATTCGAAGGTGCCGGCAAGCTGTCGGTCGATGGCAGGCTCGCTCGCTGATCGATCAGGTACCAGCAAGAAGGCCCGCACATGCGGGCCTTCTTGCATCAAGCGCCGAACGATCAGGCGGTAGCGGCCTGATCAGCTTTCTTTTCCTGCGCAATGACCTGCTGCGCCAGTTCGATCATCTGCTCGCGCATCCAGCGGTTGGCCGGGTCCTGATCGGTACTCTCATGCCA
>Ga0114984_1000676_pt1 | contig 12999 bp, 11 predicted proteins | sample Shrwel1BS1Day1_FD_96987 | JGI IMG/M metagenome (GOLD analysis project Ga0114984, IMG submission 96987) | Subsurface microbial communities from deep shales in Ohio, USA - Utica-3 well 1 S-1-Day1 | ecosystem: Environmental > Aquatic > Deep subsurface > Shale gas/oil reservoir > Produced water/Flow... | reverse complement strand
TGATGATACTCGACTTATTCCGCAAACCCGCCGACGGCGGCGATGCCTGAAGGAGTGATACACACTCATGAAAGATTTAGCCGTAGATAAAGGTACCCGCGTAAAACTGAACTTCGCCCTGAAAATCAAGGATGGCGAAGTAGTGGATACCACGTTTGACAAAGAACCGGCCACCCTGGAAATTGGCGATGAGAACCTGCCGGAAAACTTCGAAGCCCTGATCATGGGTATGAAGGCCGGCGATCACGCCGCCTACGAAGTGAGCCCGGAGAAAGGCTTTGGCCAGCACAATCCGAGCAACGTACAGAGCTTCAAACGCCACGAATTCAGCGCCGACATGGTGCTGGAGCCGGGCGTTGTGGTGTCCTTCGCCGACGCCCGCCAGCAGGAACTGCCCGGCGTCATCAGCCGAGTGGAAGGTGACGAAGTGGACGTGGACTTCAACCATCCGCTGGCGGGGCGTACACTGGAATTCGAAGTGGAAATTCTGGACGTAGAACCGGCAGGGCCGACGCACTGACCGGTACACTCTGACTTAGCGGGGTGTGGGGTTGGCCTTTCCCGGAAAGGCCAACCCCGCACACTGCGGGCGACGTACTCCAAAGGCAAGACAATGCAAATCAGACTGGCAAACCCCAGAGGCTTCTGCGCCGGCGTAGACCGCGCCATTGAAATCGTGAACCGCGCGCTGGACGTGTTCGGGGCGCCCATCTACGTCCGCCACGAAGTGGTTCACAACAAATTCGTGGTCGACAACCTGCGCAACCGCGGCGCCGTGTTCGTGGACGAACTGCACGAAGTACCGGACGACACTCTGGTGATCTTCAGCGCCCACGGCGTTTCCCAGGCGGTGCAGAAAGAAGCCGAACGCCGAGGCCTGAAAGTCTTCGACGCCACCTGCCCGCTGGTCACCAAAGTCCACATGGAGGTCATGCGCTACAGCCGGGATGGCCGTGAGTGCATCTTGATTGGCCACGAAGGTCACCCGGAAGTGGAAGGCACCATGGGCCAGTACGACGCCAGCAACGGCGGCGCCATCTATCTGGTGGAAAACGAGGAAGACGTGGCCAACCTGGAAGTGAAGGACCCGGCCCGTTTGTCATTCGTGACCCAAACCACCCTCTCCATGGACGACACCGCCCGCGTGATCGACGCCCTGCGGGAAAAGTTCCCCGAGATCGAAGGTCCGCGCAAGGACGACATCTGCTACGCCACCCAGAACCGCCAGGATGCGGTCAAACAGCTGGCCAACGATTGTGACCTGATGCTGGTGGTGGGCTCCCCCAACAGCTCCAACTCCAATCGCCTGCGGGAACTGGCTGAGCGCATGGGCACGCCTGCTTACCTGATTGATGAGGCTGGCCAGATCGACCCGCAATGGCTTGAAGGAAAGAAAGCGGTGGGTGTAACTGCTGGTGCGTCTGCACCGGAGGTGCTGGTGGCGGATGTGATCAACCGGCTCAAGGAGCTGGGCGGTGAAGAGCCGGAGGAAGTGTCCGGGCGAGAGGAGAATATTGTGTTTTCCATGCCGAAAGAGTTGCGGATTGATGCTGTGAATGTGTGAACTGCGCCTTATTTTGGCGAGCTGATTCCCGCTCGTCAGTCAGAAGCCGCCACTTGTCGATGACATCTGGCGGTTTTTTTTTGTGTCTTTATTCTGTAGAGATGAAAAATTGTTCAGGGAGCTGGCTTATGCGCAGTACTAGAGCGCAGCGAGGATTTACACTGATTGAGTTGTTGGTTGTGATCGTGCTGGTTGGCATAACGGCGGCGATAGCTGTGCCGAATTTTGGCCGTCTGATTGATTCCAGTCAGCACTCGGCAGCCGCAAACGACATGTCTGGTTTGCTCAACTTCGCCCGCTCAGAGGCAATTCGTCGAGGAAGTGGGGTAGCGGTTTATGCGAGGGATACCAGCAACGCCAATGCGGGGTACGCCGTGTGTATTCAAACTGCCTTAGCGGCCTGTAAGGCGGGCACGGCAGGTCCAGATCAGCTCCTCAGAACCACCAACTCGCTCTCTGGAACTGTGACCGTAAGTCAAATGACGCCATCGTCGGCGGCGGATCTGATCTTTAATGGTCGAGGCATGGCGAGTCAGCAGTTTGATTACCGAGTATGTGGACAGTCTGGTTCAGAGGCGGTCGATATTGAAGTGAACGTTGGTGGTCAGGTTCGAGTTGATAGCAGCACAGGTACAAATTGTCCTTGAGGAATGCTTGTTGTGAAACAGCGAAACGCACATTTGCCTTACAAAGATAAAGGGTTTTCCCTGATTGAGGTGCTGGTGGCCGTTCTGGTTCTGGGGATCGGCTTGCTGGGAGCAGCAGCGTTGCAGTTGCTGTCTTTGCAAAATATCAGTAATGCCGAACTTCGAACCCAGGCGACCTTGTATGCTCAGGAGCTGACTGAGCTGGCCAGAACCACCAATACTCCATCTGACTTCGAGCAATCGGGTGGCAGCACTGCTTCCTGCTCATCACTGTCAGGACAGTTTCGAGTCTGGTGTGAGGCTATGTCCCAAACCCTCCCGGGAGCGACGTTCGAGTCCAGTTGGGATGGGGCAGCCAACGAGTTTACAGTTCAGGTCCTCTGGCCGGAACGCATTATGTTTCTGGATGCTACGGCAACAACCGCCGCCGGCGAAGGCACGTCAGACTACACATTGGTCACGAGGTTCCAGTGATGAAGGATTTGGGTAAGCAGGCGGGATTGACGCTCGTTGAACTTCTTATTGCATCAGTGCTTGGGCTGCTCCTGACACTGGGCGTGGCTCAACTCTTTGTCAGTGGGAGTGACACATTCCGTTTGGCGGAGTCTATCGGGCGTATGCAGGAGTCTGGCAGGCTGGCGCAGGATATCTTAGGCAGGACCATTCGTAATGCTGATTACTGGGGATGCCTCAATTTTGCCGAGGTTGATAGTGTTCTGGATGAGACCCACGCGAACTATGATCCTGATTTGCATGATTTCTCCAGTCCGGAGGCTATTCAGTTCGATATCGGTGATGGCACGCAAGCAGCCGCGGGCACGGTGGTGATACAGCTTAAGGGAGCCCGCAGCCCGGGCATAAGTATGACCGGTATAAATGCATCGTCGGCCGTGGTGGATGTCTCGTCACTTCCATCTGGATTGCTTGGGGCTGGTGGTGTTGTGTTACTGACCGACTGTACCAACGGAGTGATTTTTCAGCTCTCAGGCGTCAACGAGACGTCTCTGAAACTCCAGCATAACACTGGAGCTTCTGTCGTACCCGGCAACATCAAGAGTGGCGGTGGCTGCCCAAATGGCAGTAGCTCGGCCAACTGTTTCCCCGATACCTACACGACCGGCGACATCTTTGTACCATTTTCTGAGCGCTATTACATCCGTGACGATGGCGGCCGACGCTCTCTGGTATTTGAGGGATTAAGCGGCACCGGGGTAGTTAACCGTCAGGAAATTGTCTCGAATGTAATTGATATGCAGGTGCAGGTTGGCTCCGGGCCGCAGGGCGATAACGTTATTAATAATTGGCAAACGGTCAATGCGGCAAACCTCGCAGCGATCAACGACACTTCCGTGACTTATGTGAAAGCAATACGGGTCAGCCTTCTCGTGCGTAGCCATGAAGATGGCGTAGCACGGTCGCTGCAGGATGCTTGTTACCCCTCCTGGTCAAATTGTGCTGGTGGTAATAATTGGACCCCCGCCAATACGGCTGATCGCCACTATTATCGGGTTTACACGTCAACGTACAGCATTCGAAATCGTCTTCTGGATACATCGCCATGAGTCAAATAAATACTTTTATGCCAACCAATCGGTTCCCGGGGCAGGAGTGCGGCGCGGCGTTGCTGGTCAGCCTGGTCATCTTGCTGGTATTGACGGTACTTGCTTTGTCGAGCATGCAGGGCACGTCCACACAGGAGCGGATGGTCTCGGCCCAGCGTGATGCGCAGATTGCTCTTGAGGGTGCGGAAGCGGCGCTTCTGGCCGCGGAGGCAGAGTTAAGCGGTGGCACCCTCCCCACCTTTAGTGCCAGTGCCGGTCTTTATGACGAGACGACCGCTGCACCGACGGATCTACTGAATCCCCAAACCTGGGCAGCGCCGTCTGGTGGTGGTAATGGAAACGGTACGCGAGAAGCTCCAATGCCACAGGTAGATGGCGTAGACCTTCTGGCAGAGCCGCCCAGGTATTTTATCAAGGAAACCCCGGCGACCGGCTCAACAACCAATAGTGGCTTTGGCCTGGGAACCGGAGGTGTGGCCGATGGGGTTCAGCAGTCGACATCGAACGGACGGGTTTTCCGGATAGTCGCATACAGCACCGGAGCATCGGGAGAGGCTGGGCGAGCGGTAGAAGCCTACGTTATTCGAGCCCAATAGACATTGCGTGCTAAATCACGTGGAGAGTGAAAATGAACATTAAAGATTTTTTTCGCCAAGGCCTGAAAAGCAGTCTGGTCGCAATGTTCGTGGCCTGGCCCTCGATTGGCTGGTCAGCTACGGTCGCAGACCGTCCGTTGTTTATCGATGCTGCGGTTGATCATAACCTGATGTTCGTGATCGATGATTCGGGAAGTATGGATTTAGAAGTGTTAGCCCCAGCAATTGGTTCAGCGGGTCCAGTTTTTGATGCGCATATTTTCCAGCCGCTTGACAAATCTGGTGACTATACCGTCATTTCGCAAAGTCCATACACTAAAGGTCTGCGTTTAAATGGCAGTGGTGGAAGCTATTACCCTTTCAGTGAACAGTATTATTATTTGAGGTCTGCCGATTATAATTTTCAGTATTATGATCCTTCACAGATTTATACTCCTTGGCCTACTTCTAATTCGGACGGCACTGAAGAATTTACTGACCAGAGCATTACGGCAGCTAAACTCGACCCAGGGCTGGGGAAGTCTCTGACGGTAGATTTGACCAGCAATGGCGAGTTTCAAATGTCGTCACCGAACATTCCGGCAACTTTTTTTGTGAAAACGGCGGCACCATCAGTTGACTACGCGCTGTATAGCTGTAAAAAAAATTATGAGCTTTATTATTCTAGTTGGTATGGAAGGCCAATGTGTGCTCAGGGATTCTTCAGCGTAGATTATCCGAAAAAAACAACAGGTACATCTCAGTGTGGAGCTTTGGGGAGTCAACACTATGACTCTTGGGTGGTTAGCCCCTCGGAGTTCAAATTTAAGACTTCTTCCGGAACGCCAATCCCTGAAGGCCAAGTGGGACTTGCCCCTGATGGTGAATGTTTGCAGAGACTTGAGCTGTCAAGTGATGTCAATGGTAACAACAAGGCTGAAGTTTTTGCTGCTTTGAGCGGGACAGGGAGCGTTGACGACTTCTTCGCAAAACAACAACAGAACTTTGCAAACTGGTTTTCTTACTACCGTCGTCGCCATCAAGCCATACGAGGAGCAGTTGGTCAGGCAGTGAGTGGGCTTGAAAACCTCAACGTGGGGATGTTTTGGCTTCATAACCGGAGAGATATGAGCGGAAAGCTCTACGACATAGGTACAAATGCCGGAAAATCCAGTTTTCTGAAAGATCATTACGGTCGTTTTGGTAGTGGTATTTGGCAAGGAGGTAGGACGCCCAACAGGACAGCGCTTGCGCACGCCGGTAGTGAGTACTCTGATTCTGATGTAAGAGGAAGTCTCGAATGCCGCAAGAATTTCACCCTTCTTTTCACCGATGGCTTCGCAAATAATCACCCAAGCACGACGGTTGCGGGTAATGCTGATTCGAGTGCCGATGCCCCTTTTGGCGATGCTACGAATTCTGACACACTTGCTGATATTGCCTACTACTACTACACGGGTTTAAGAGACAGCAGTAACGCAGTAATTCCTGGTGGTGCCATGAGACTGCCTGCACAGTGTGGCACTGCTGATGAGACTGCGCTAATGGACTGCAACGTTGACTACCACATGAATACGTACACCGTTGCTTTGGGCATGACCGGCGAAAAGTATGCGGGGATCAGTCACTTTAAAGTGGCGGATGCACATAAAACCAATCCGGACTGGTCTTCACTCTCGTTGTCAGGAACTGGACCTGAGCAGATAGATGATCTCTATCATGCCGCTGTAAATGGCAAAGGCGAATATTACGATGCACAGTCTACGTCACAACTGATCTTATCGTTGCAGACTGCGATGAAAGATGTGCAGAAGCAGTTAGGAAGTGGTTCAAACGTAAGCTTTAATACAACGTCTTTGAAAAGTGGCGGGTATATTTTCAGTGCTCAGTTCACATCCCAAATTTGGACGGGAACGCTGAAAGCTGAATCTATTGATAAGGACGGGGTTGTATCCGGCGAAAAGTGGGATGCAGCGACAATCCTTGATGCTAGGGACCTCCAGGTCAACCCGCGTTTGATTCTCACCAACAATGGCAATGGTGTGACTTTTGACTGGGGTAATCTGACGCTCAATCAACAAAACGATCTTAAAGCGGGTGGCTCCGATACTCTTGGTCAGGCTCGTTTATCATTTATCAAAGGTAACACCGTTACCAGTTCGGAGGGAGTAACGTTCCGTGATAGGGCTAGCCGTTTGGGCGCTATTGTTAATTCGGCGCCGGTGTATGTTGGCGAACCTAACCGTATCTGGCCGGATAAAACCATGTTTGGTGCAACGCCATATAGTGCATTCAAAACCAGCATGAAGACGAGGACTAAAGCGGTCTACGTTGGCGCGAACGATGGTATGTTGCACGGTTTTGATGCCGATACCGGGGAAGAGCTGTTGGCTTATATTCCCGGCTTTCTGTATTCAACTGACGCAAATAAAGGTTTGAGTGCTCTAACAGTCCCAAACCTGGATTTCCAGAGTTATGTGGATCTGCCGCTAAATACCTCCGATGTATATGTTGATGGAGCCTGGCGTTCCATCGTCATTGGCGGTTCACGGGGAGCTACACCGGGTATATTTGCGCTGGATGTTACCGATCCATCGAATTTCTCGGCAGCCAATGCCGGTTCCACAGTGATGTGGGAATTCTCAGGCAACAGTAATCTGGGCAATATGACCGAAGCCGTTCAGATAGCATTGCTGAAGTGGGCAGATGGTGATTATCGCTGGAGTGCTGTATTTGGTAATGGTTATGGTGCGCCTAGTGGAAAGAATGGACTGTTCGTGTTGGATATTGCCAATCCGGGTAACTACGAATTCATCGAGGTTGCAAGCGGTGGCGGACTGTCAGCGCCGCGTCTGGTTGACTTCATGGATGCAAGCGGTGACCCGAACAGTGATGGGATTGCCGATCGTGTCTATGCTGGCGACCTTGAGGGCCGGTTGTGGGCCATTGATCTCAGCGGCGGTAGAAGCAACTGGGATGTGCTCTACAATGGCGATCCTTTGTTCGTGGCAAAAGATAATCTCGGCAACGCCCAGCCGATTACCACGCAGCCTGATATAGCTCGAAATACCTACAAGAAAGATCTGAGTGACCCTAACTTGTTGGTATTTTTCGGCACAGGTAAGTACCTGGACGCGTCGGACATCCCGGCCGCAGGTGCAACGTCGCAGACTCAGACGTTCTACGGCATCAGTGATCGCGGAACCGCGGTTGATAGTAACGGCAATGCTCTGGCACGGGATGACCTTGCCCAACGCACGATCACAGGTGGTAGCGTAACCGTTGACGGCGAACAGCGGCCCGTTCGTAAAACGGATGGTGCTGCCCTGGATTGGGCCACGAAGTTTGGCTGGTATGTTGATCTGCCCAGCTCCGGTGAGCGGCTTTCTGAAGCACCGGTGGTACGTGGAGATTATGTTGTTTTTGCCTCTACTATTCCTGTGGGCGGTGATCCCTGTGGTGGTGGCGGTAGCTCCTTCCTGACAGCACTCCAGCTGGATGGCTCAACAGATTCCACTAAGTCCATTATCGATGTTAACAATGATGGCAAGCTTGATGGCGATGATCAGGGTTGGGCCGGGGTGTATTATGGAGATGGTATTATTACAGGCCTCTCCTTCATCGATAATCTGTTGATTGCTCCTGATACGGCGGCTAATAAAACTCCATTCCTGACCGACTTTGGCGCGGGCCTCAGTGGCACCCGGAGAGTAGGTTGGCATGAGCTCATTGACTAAAACAGGAGCAACTATGAACAATGCAGTAAATGCAGGAACGGGCTATGCCCGCCCTGCGGGGCAGCGCGGTTTTACACTGATTGAGCTGATGATCGTTGTGGCAATAGTTGGTATTTTGGCGGCAATTGCTTACCCCTCGTATCAAAGTTCGGTTGAGAAAAGCCGTCGTTCCGACGCCCAGGCTGCCCTGACGGCGTTCAGTGCGGCCATGGAGCGCTACTACACGGATAATGGAAATAGCTATCTGGGAGCGGCGGCTTCAGGTGCTGATACTGGCGCGCCTACGATTTTCCCAACACAGGCGCCTCTTGAAGGATCGACCAAGTTCTACGACCTGACAATTGGCGCTGCCACTCGGACTACCTACACTTTGGTTGCAACACCAAAGGGTGCCCAGGCCGGTGACGGTGCTCTGCGCTTGCTGTCAAACGGTGTTCGTGAATGGAATAAAGATGGTGCCGGTTCCTGGGTAGACTGGAATCAATAACTGTCTACTGCTCCCCCGACACACGCCTATGGGCAAGCTATGTTTCGTCCATAGGCGTCTTCAGCTATGCCATCATGGTTGGTATCCCTTGCCAGGATTGGCCTTCCTCCCATATTAATTCTTATCTGGAACGCCCGCTCAGGGTTGCCGTCTTTGGGACACCATAGCAGGTGTCCGATGCTTTCCCTTGCCATCCCCGTCGGTCGGAATCCGAAGTGTTTTCTGATTCCTGTTCTGCCATAGAGGTTGCCTTGACTGGGAGGCTGTAACTCTCGAAGGATATCATTCGCAGACCTAAGTTGGCGGGTTCGAGCCGGATCAATAAAGACGGTGAGAGTCTTGTTCCAATCTCGTGAACATCGACTGCTACTATCCAGGGGGCACAAGGTGATGTTCGTGTTTCGGCTAATCGCTTCCGTTCTTGCGTAGCTTATGCCAGTCAGCAACTGGTTGAGGGTGGTTTTTCGATGACCGTCTTCAATGAGTTTACTGAAAGAGGGGAGACCAATACCCAGCGCGATGGTCAGTATGGCAGTTACCAGCAATAGCTCTACCAGGGTGAACCCCCGATGATTTATTTTCTTCATTTCTACGTCCTTGTCGTTTGTGCCTCGGCGATCGTCCTGAACGCCAGACGAAATTATCTACTCCATCCCCAACTTCTTCAACCGATACCGCAACGCCCGAAAACTGATCCCGAGCCTCTTGGCCGCCGCCGTTTTATTCCACCTCGTTGCCTCCAGCGCCTTTTCAATGGCCTGGCGTTCAATACTCTCGAGATAGCCCTCAAGATCAATCTCGCCCTCTGGTACCGGCGCAGAGACCGCACCCGCTTCTGAATCAGGCTCCCTGACAGCCGGGATAGAGCCCGCTGGCGCAACACCGGCGCCAAGATGCAGATCCCCGGCATCAATCAGGTCTTCGTCGCACAGGGTAAAGGCGCGTTCCAGAATGTTCTCCAGTTCGCGAACGTTACCGGGAAAGTCGTAGGCTTTGAGTCGCTCGATGGCGGCAGGGGTGAGTTTGGCCGGGTCGCATTCGTATTCCCGGGCTATGCGTTGGAGAATGTGCTCGGCCAGCAAGGATATATCGTCAACCCGTTCCCTGAGTGGAGGCACGGCCAGTTCTATGACATTGATTCGATAGAATAGGTCCTGCCGGAAGCTGCCGTCCTGCACCAGTTCCGCGAGGTTTTTGTGAGTGGCACTCAATACTCTGATGTCGACCGGGATTTCCTTGGTATCGCCGACCGGCCTGACGGCCTTTTCCTGAATGGCGCGCAGCAATTTCACCTGCATGGCCAGGGGCAGATCCGCGACTTCGTCCAGAAACAGGGTGCCGCCATCCGCGCTTCGAAACAGGCCATCTTTATTCTCAACCGCGCCAGTAAAGCTGCCTTTTTTGTGACCGAAGAATTCGCTTTCCATCAGTTCGGACGGGATGGCGCCGCAGTTAACGGCAATAAACGGGCCCGAGCAGCGGGGACCCTGAAGGTGAATCATGCGCGCCACCAGCTCTTTACCGCTGCCGGATTCGCCGCTGATAAAGACGGGGGCTTGGCTGCGGGCCAGTTTGCGGGTCTGGTTGCGCAGCTTGCGAATCTGGGGAGAGTCACCCAGAAGCAATCCGGGCTCGTCGGTATTGGTAGAAGCCTGCACCTCAGGTTCCGAGAGCTTCAGGGCACTGTTGACCAGCTCCCGAAGGCGCGGGAGTTCCACCGGTTTGGAGACAAAATCAAACGCGCCGGCTTTGAGCGATTCAATGGCGGTTTCCATACAGCCATAGGCGGTAATCACGGCTACCGGCGTATTGGGGACGTGCTGCTGGATCCAGTGCACCAGGTCAATGCCATTGCCATCCGGCAGGTTCATGTCGGTCAGGCAAAGCGCGGGCTGGTGCTTCTCCAGCAGTGTCTTTGCGGTGGTCACGTCCGCAGCCGTATGCGTGGTGATTCCCATGCGGGTGAGGGTGATCTCCAACAGATCACGGATGTCCGGCTCGTCGTCAACAATCAGCGCGGTGTGTGTGGTCATTGTCTGTCTTCGGTTCCCTGTTGAATGTCTAACGCCCGATAGCAGGGTTGCCTACTTCAGATCACGCGTCCTGGGTGGGCGAAGGTAATCCGGAATCGGCAGCCCGGTTGCTCATCGTCAACCAGTGAAAGATGCGCCTGATTGGCTTCGCAAAGCTCGCGGGCCAGGTAAAGGCCCAGACCATTTCCGGTTTTCTCCGTCGTGAAGAACGGCTCAAAGACGGAGGAGTGATGCTCTTTGGCAATGCCTGGTCCAAAATCCCGCACATCAACGTAGGCTCGCTCCCCATCGCTGGTGGCACCCGTTTCCAATTGTATCCTGTTTTCTCCGGTCTGCTCTTTGCTGTAGCGCAAACCGTTGTCGCACAGATTAACCAGAACCTGCTCTATCTGGCTTTTGTCAAAGCGTGCCGCCGGCACTGGATCGAGGATGTTCAGTGCAATGTGAACCGGGGAACCGTCATGGTCAGTTTGTCGGAACTCCGAGCGAAACTCCTCAAGCCATTCCGGAATATTCACGCGCTGGGCGTCGGCCGCCTTGCGGCGGGAAAGATCCAGTACGTTCTCAATAATGCCGTTCACCCGCTTTGAGTGCCGGTGAATGATGCCCAGCATTTTCTGATCACCCGCATCAAGATTGGGCGATTCATCCAGCAGTTGGGCGGCGTGGCTGATGGCGCCCAGTGGATTGCGGATTTCATGGGCAATGCTGGCGGTGAGTCGGCCCAGGGAGGCCAGTTTCATCTGTTGCGCCTGCTGGGTGATCTTGCTGAGGTCTTCGATGAACAGCAGGGTCTGGTCACCTTGTTCCTGGTCCAACTGGGCAAACGTTGCTTGCAGCAAGGGGGAGGTAGGGGTGGCCTGAAAAGGTTCGATGCGTTTGTCCGGGTTTTCCCGCCATTCCTGAAGGCCTTGTTTGAGTGGCGAGGGCAATGGCGTGGTTTGAGATAAGTGGGACGTCTTGAGTGTTGAGGCCCCAAACAGCAGTTCTTCAGCGGCGGCATTCATGAGTCGAACTTGCCCGAACTGGTCCAGTACCAGAATGCCTGTGCGCATGCGTTGAATAATCTGGCGATTGATCTGTTCCAGTTCGGCGATGCTTTTCGCTCGGCTATGGGCCAGGGCTTCACTGCGTATCATGCGTTTGGAAATGCTTTGCAGCACGACAGCAGTGGCAAAATAGAGAATGCCCAGCGTACCCGCACGAACAATGTCGTCGGCGGTTTCATTAATGGCCAGGACGGCCCAACCCGAGATGCCAAGAGAACAGATCGCGGCCAGAGCCGCATAAAAAGTCCCGAAGCGTGTAGGGTTAAGGATGTTCCCGGCGGCCACGGTGACAATCACCAGGTTGGCAATGCCGTTGGTGATGCCGGAACTGGTCAGTAACAGGAAGTGCAGTATCGCTATGTCCGCCAGAATGGACAGGCTGATATGCCGCTCCCGGGGCTTCAGGCCCGCCATCATCAACAGCCCGATAAACACATTTATGGCCAGATAACAGAAAATGCCGGCCTGATAGTAATCTTCCCAGCGCAGGCGGCTATCGGTCGCGAACGGATCGACGAACAGCAGGCCGGTCAGCATCAGGCTGATCACCAGCCGGTAGTGGTTGTAGATGCGGAAAAGGCGGATCTGCTGAATTCCGGCAATGGGGCCGAAAGGTGAACGAATCGTCTGTCCGGTAGGCGAGGGTGCGGCCATAGTGCTTTGTCTGCTCTTGAACGGAAGAAATTGCCGGCGTTGAGCAGGTATAATAGCGTTTTACCGGCAACAAGTTACAGGAGCCCGCCCCATGTTGGCAGCCGAGCAAGAGAACACCGAATTCACTACGACTCGCAAGCTCCGGGTGGTGATGGCCCAACTGGACTTTCTGGTGGGGGATATCCCGGGTAATGCCCAGCGAATTATCGAGGCAACGCGCCAGGCCTGGGAAGAGCATGAAGCGGATATCGTGGTGTTCCCTGAATTGGCTCTGACCGGGTACCCGCCGGAGGACCTTTTGTTGCGGCCGAGCCTGGGGGTGCGTGTTTCCGAGGCTCTGGAACAGCTGAAGCTGGCGGCTCTTGAGCCGGCGATTGTTGTGGGGGCGCCCTTGCGGAAGGATGGACTGCTTTATAATGCCGCAGTGGTTATTGACGGTGGCGAAATCCAGGGGCGGTATCTGAAGCATTGCCCCCCGAATTACCAGGTATTTGATGAAAAACGCTATTTTGCAGAAGGCAAGGAGCCCCTGGTGCTGGAGATTCGCGGTGTCCCCGTGGGCATCACGGTATGTGAGGATCTTTGGAAAGAAGGGCCGGTGGAGAAGACCGCTGCCGCAGGCGCAAATCTGATTCTGAACCTGAATGCCTCGCCCTACGACATCGACAAGCAGGCCCGCCGCAAGGCGCTG
>Ga0114984_1000674_pt1 | contig 13021 bp, 9 predicted proteins | sample Shrwel1BS1Day1_FD_96987 | JGI IMG/M metagenome (GOLD analysis project Ga0114984, IMG submission 96987) | Subsurface microbial communities from deep shales in Ohio, USA - Utica-3 well 1 S-1-Day1 | ecosystem: Environmental > Aquatic > Deep subsurface > Shale gas/oil reservoir > Produced water/Flow... | reverse complement strand
TAAGCAACGCCGAACTTGGCGCCCTTGAGACCGGTCGAAATGTAAGGGTGCGTCTTCGGATCGACGTTCGGATTGACACGCAGGCTGATCGGCGCCTTCTTGCCGCACTGGCCGGCGACTTGGTTAAGGCGCTCTAGTTCGGGAGCGGATTCGACGTTGAAGCAGAAAATGCCAACGTCCAGCGCCAACTTCATTTCATCGGCCGTCTTGCCGACGCCTGAGAAAACGACTTTCTTCGGGTCGGCGCCAGCCGCCAGCACGCGCTGCAGTTCGCCGCCGGAAACGATGTCGAAGCCGGCGCCGAGGCGAGCAAAGACGTTGAGGATGGCGAGGTTGGAGTTGGCCTTGACGGCGTAGCAGACCAGCGCGCCCTGGCCGGTCGGGTGGCCGCCAAGAACGTCATGGAATTCGCGCAACGAGGCTTCCAGCGCAGCGCGGGAGTAGACGTAGGCCGGCGTACCGAATTGATCGGCAATAGCAGGCAGGGCAACGGATTCGGCGTGCAGTACGCCGTTTTTCAGGGCAAATTGGGTCATGGGGCTTTGGGGCTGGTGGTCGTGCTAACATCCTTGGCGGCTGGCTTGGCGTTGCCAAGCAGCGGATCAGACGCCGGGCCGGGCGGCATTTCAAGCCGGCCTTTCATGCCGCAGGCGGCAAGGCTCAGGATAATCAGCAAGGCGGCGATTCTGGACATGTTCGGGGCGCTGTCGGCGAAGAGCGGGATGGTAGCACACGATGGATGACAAGGAATTCAACACCCTGGCCGAGGCAACGCTGGCCAGGATCGATGCGGCGCTGGAAGCCAGCGGAGCCGATGTCGACTGCCAGCTGGCGGCTGGTGGCGTGCTCGAAATCGAGTTTGACGATGGCAGCAAGATCATCGTCAACCGCCATGGAGTCGCCCGGGAAATCTGGGTTGCAGCCCGCTCGGGCGGCTTCCATTTTCGCTGGGATGGCGCTGTCTGGCGTGATACCCGTGATGCTGCCGAACTAATGGAAAAATTGTCGATGCTCGCCAGCCAGCAGGCCGGCGAGACCGTCAAGCTAGGCTGATCAGTCGCTGGGCGGTGCGCTGAGATCCGGGGTAGGCAGGGGAGCGGTTTCCTGTGCCGCCTCCTCTGGCGCTTTCTCATTGGCCGCATTCTCGGCGTAGATGTAGCTACGCTCCCGGCCCTCGCCAGTGGCTATCAGTCCTTCCGGCGCTTGCGGGAGCAGCGTCGGCACATCCTTGAGCGCCCGGCTCATGTAGCCAATCCAGATCGGCAGTGCCGCGGCGCCACCCGTTTCCTTGTCGCCTAGTTTTCGCGGCTGGTCAAAGCCTATCCACGCACAGCCGCTGACAGTCATCTGGTAGCCACAGAACCAGGCGTCCAGATACTCATTGGTCGTGCCGGTCTTGCCGGCCAGGTCATGGCGTTTAAGTATGGCAGATGCCTTGGCGGCCGTGCCGTAGATGGTGACATCGCGCAACATGGCATCCATCATGAAGGCGTTGCGTGGGTCAATGACACGGGTTTCTTCATTGCCGGCCTCGGTCGCCGCCGACAGGGCTAGGACCTGATTCCCGCCATCACGAATTTCGCGGACGACAAAGGGGTTGATCCGGAACCCGCCGTTGGCAAAGACTGAATATGCAGTCACCATCTGCCATGGCGTGACCGATCCGGCGCCGAGGGCCATGGTCAGGTAAGGCGGGTGCTTGGCGGCATCGAAACCAAAACGCGCTGAGTAATCTTGCGCGTAGTGTGTGCCGATCGACTGCAGGATACGGATCGAAACCATGTTCTTTGACTTGGCCAGCGCCGTGCGCATACGCATCGGGCCTTCGTATTTGCCATCATAGTTATGCGGCTCCCAGGCCGCTGCGCCAGTCTGGCTGGCCGGGATGACGATGGGTTCGTCGGCAATTACGCTATTGGGGCCATAACCTTTTTCCAGTGAAGCGGAATAGATGAAGGGCTTGAAACTGGATCCCGGTTGCCGCCAGGCCTGGGTGACGTGGTTGAACTTGTTGCGGTTGAAATCAAAGCCGCCAACCAGTGCACGAATGGCCCCATCTTTCGGGTCGACCGCAACAAATGCCGATTCAACCTCCGGTAGCTGGCTGATCTGCCACCCACCCCTGTCGTCCTTTTGCAGGCGAACGATGGCACTGCGCTTGAGGCGCTTGTTGGGTGGAGCCTTGTCATCGAGCATTCGGGCCGCAAATTTCATCGCGTCGCCGGTCAGTGTCACGATTTCTCCGCCCTTGCGATAGACCTTGATGTATTTGGCGTCGGCAGCCAGAACCAAGCCCGGAATCAGGTCGCCGGCATCGGCAATGTCCTGAAGCGCCTCATCAATCGCCTCGTCCTGGTCGGACTTGATGTCTTTCAGGTCGAGATAGGACTCGGCGCCACGGTAGCCATGTCGCCGGTCATAGTCCATAACCCCCTTGCGCAGGCTGTTATAGGCAGCCTCCTGCTCGGCCTTGATGAGCGTGGTGTAAACCTTCATGCCGCGCGAGTAGACCTCCTCCGGGAAACGTTCGGCGGTGATCTGTCGGGCCATTTCCGCGACGTATTCGGCATGGACAGCATATTCGGCCAATTCGCGTTTGACGATCAGTGGTTCCTTAATGGCCGCTTCGTACTGCGTCTCGGTGATATGTCCCAATTCGCGCATGCGGCGCAGGACGTAATGCTGACGCAGTCTGGCACGATTGGGATTGACGATCGGGTTGTAAGCCGACGGCGCTTTTGGCAAGCCGGCCAGCATCGCCGCTTCGGCAATCGAAATGTCCTTGAGCGGCTTGCCGAAGTAAATCTGGGACGCTGCCGCAAAACCATAGGCGCGCTGACCAAGGAAGATCTGATTGATGTACAGCTCGAAAATCTGGTCCTTCGACAGATTGCTTTCTATCTTGAAGGAGAGAAGGGCTTCGTAAAGCTTGCGTGTATAGGTTTTTTCGCCGGTCAGAAAGAAATTGCGAGCTACCTGCTGGGTAATGGTCGAAGCACCCTGCCGCTTGCCTCCGCCAATCAAATTGGCGCCGATTGCGCGGACCACGCCGGTGTAGTCAATGCCGCCGTGCTGATAGAAGCGATCATCCTCGGCGGCCAGAATCGCGTGCTTCATGACCGCCGGGACATCGGCAATGGCCACCACGGCGCGACGCTCTTCGCCGTATTCCCCGATCAGGAATCCATCCGCTGTGTATACGCGCAATGGAATCTTCGGCCGATAATCGGTGAGCACCTCTAGCGACGGCAGGTTCGGGTAGGTAAGTACAAGAACGATCAGCGCCATTGCCACGCCGATGGCAATAAGCCCAAGCAAAAATATGACAGAGTATATAACTAGGCGCAGCGCCGAAGACAATGAAGGCACGGTGGTCTGATCGGTGAAATAGGAGTTGCGCGGATTATACGCCGGGGTAAATCCGCGCCGTAAAATTGCTTTACATGCCTAGATGTTATTGTTAGCATCTGAAGTGAATTATTGGTTATTTTGCTAACTTCGCATTCCGTAAGGACTTTTTGGGGGTCTGGTGGGCTTAGATATCTCAGCGTTGTTAAATCCCAAGGCGCGTTCCTTGTTCGGTTTGGACATCAGTTCGTCCGCCGTCAAGATGGTGGAACTGACTGCTAACGGGAAGGACGGCTATCGCGTTGAGCGCTACACCATTGAGGTGTTGCCCAAGGACGCGGTGTCTGATGGCAATATTGCCAATCTGGATGGCGTTGTCGACTGCGTCAGGCGTGCCTGGAAGCGAATGGGTACATCTACCCGCAATGTCGCGATGGCTCTGCCGGGGTCGGCGGTCATCACCAAGAAAATCATTGTGCCTGCGGGATTGCGCGATGAAGAGCTTGAGGCCCAGGTTGAGACCGAAGCCAATCAGTACATTCCATTTGCCATTGATGAAGTGAATCTCGATTATCAGGTCATCGGTCCGGCGCCGGCGGTTCCTGATGAGCTTGAGGTTCTGATTGCAGCCTCCAAGAAAGAACGGGTTGAAGATCGCGTCGCGGTGGCAGATGCCGCCGGTCTGAAGGCGAGTGTCGTTGATGTCGAGTCATTTGCAGCACTGGCGGCATTCGAGTTGATTGAGCGCCAGTTGCCCGAGTCAGGAAAGAATCAGGTCGTTGCGCTGATCGATGCGGGCGCCAATGTGATGAATCTGACGGTTTTGCGGAATGGCCAGCAGGTATATGCCCGTGAGCAGGCTTTTGGCGGCGGTATGCTGACCCAAGATATCTCCCGTCACTATGGAATGAGCTATGAGGATGCCGAGGCAGCCAAGCGAGCGGGAAATTTGCCGGAAGGCTATGAAATCGAGTTGCTCAACCCGTTCATGGAAAATCTCGCGCTAGAGGTTTCTCGGGCGCTCCAATTCTTCTTCACCTCGACCCAATACAACCAAGTTGATCATATCGTTCTGGCCGGAGGTTGTGCGGTCATTCCCGGCATCGATGAAGTCGTTGCTACAAGAACCCAAGTCAATACGCTGATTGCCAACCCCTTTGCCAACATGGTGCTTTCCGACCGTGTTCGGGCAAAAAGTTTGCTCGCTGATGCCTCCTCGTTGATGGTGGCCTGCGGCTTGGCTCTGCGGAGGTTTGATCCATCATGATTCGCATCAACCTCCTTCCTCATCGCGAAGAGGCGAAAAAGGCTCGGCGCGAGCAGTTTTATGTACTGTCCGGGCTTGTATCTGTGCTCGGTGTGTTGATCGTGTTTGCGGTTTACACCCTTATTGGTGGTGCGATCAGTAATCAGGACAGTTCGAACGATTTCCTCAAGGGGGAAATAGCAGTCCTTGATAAGCAACTTGATCAAATCAAACGCCTGAAAGAACAAACCCAAGCCTTGCTTTCGCGGAAACAGGTTATTGAAAACCTGCAACGTGATCGTGGTGAAACTGTTTATTTGTTGAGTGAGTTGGTCAAACAGGTACCTGAAGGTATTTACCTAAAGTCACTGAAACAGGATGGACTGAAAGTCAGTATCTCTGGCCATGCCCAATCAAATGCCCGCATTTCGGCGTTGATGCGTAATCTGGAGGCTTCGCCGTGGCTAGAAACCCCGCAACTGATAGAGAGTAAAGCAGTTGTGATCAACGGGCGTCGAATCAACGAATTTGGCATGACCTTCATCCTCACCCGTGTTAAGCCTGAAGAAGATGGGAAGGTGAAAAAGTGAACGCCAAGACTATTTCCTTGCCCAATGTTGATTTCCAGTCGATAGCCGATGACTTTAGGCTCATGAACCCGAATGATCCGGGTGCATGGCCGCTGATCCCGAAAATTACCGTCTTGGTCGGCCTGTTCGCCGCTATTCTCGTTGCTGGTTGGTGGTTTGTCTGGAGCGACCAGTTGACCGAACTGGAGACGAAGCAGCGGGAAGAGGAAACGCTCAAGCAGCAATATCTTGACAAAAAGCGGCAAGCGGTAAATCTGGACTTGTACATCCAGCAACTCGCCGAAATTGATCGGTCCTTCGGCGCATTGCTCAAACAATTGCCCGATAAATCAGAAATTGAGGCGCTACTTATTGAAGTAAACCAAGCTGGTCTTGGTCGCGGCTTGCAGTTCGAGCTGTTCAAGCCGGGGCAGGAGCAGGTTAAGGACTTCTACGCGGAGTTGCCGATTACCGTCAAAATTAATGGGGGGTATCATGACTTCGGGGCTTTTGCAGCCGACATTGCCAAGCTCCCGCGCATCGTTACCCTGAATAATATTTCCATTGCTCCCGTCAAGGATGGTGGACAGCTCTCGCTGGATGCCACCACAAAAACATTCCGCTATCTGGATGAGGAAGAGATAGCCAAGCAAAAGAAGGCCGAGCAAGAGAAGAAGGCAGCGCAAGGAGCGAAGAAGTGAAACGAATATTGCTTGTTGCCCTGTGCGGTTTCCTCGGTGCTTGCGCAGGTGGAGACCACGAAGAGTTGAAACAGTGGATGGCCGAAAACACCAAAGACATGCGTGGGAATGTCCCCAAATTGCCGGAGGTTAAGCCCTATGAGCCGGTTCCCTACGATATGGAAGCCACGATTGACCCGTTCAAGCCGAACAAGATAGAACCGGAGTCCAAATACAAGCAGGTCGCTGGCAAGGGTGGTGCATTTCAACCAGATTTTGAGGCACGGGAAGTTCGTAACAGCCTTCTGGAAAAGTACCCGATTGAGTCACTCAAGATGATCGGTTACATGAATGTAAACAAACGCCCGATGGCGGTTGTTCAGGTTGAAGATAAAGTCAAGCAAGTCAAGGTCGGCGACTATGTGGGCCTCGATTTCGGTATGGTGACGCAGATTTCGGATACGGAAGTTCAACTGCGGGAATTGATTCAAGATTCTGCTGGTGACTGGACTGAGCGCAAGAGCTCGCTCTACCTGCAGAGCAAGGAGGGAAGCAAGAAATGAAATTGATCACCTATGCGATGGCTGTAGCCTCGGCCTGCCTTGCTCTGTTGTCTTCTGCGCAAGCAGAGGCTCCGCCGGCGAACTCTATTGAGGCGGTGAACGTTGCCCAACAAGGGAACGAGGTCGCGCTTCGGATCGACCTTAAGGAGCCGTTGGCTTCTCCGCCACCAGGTTTTAGCGTCGCCAACCCCGCAAAAATAGCGCTGGATTTCCAGTCCACCGCAAACGGCTTGGGTAAAACCAGCCAAGTATTCAATCAGGGCGATTTGCGCGGCATGAATGTTGTGCAGGTTGGTGATCGCACGCGAGTGGTACTAAATCTTGTCCGGAACATGAACTACAAGACCCGGCTTGATGGCAAGTCGCTGTATGTGACGCTTTCGCCGATTGAGCGACTGGCAGATTCAGCAGCGCAACGAACGACCCGCTTTGCAGAGGAAAGCCTAGTTGGTTCTAAGCATGCGGTAAGCGATGTGCTGTTTCGTCGCGGCAAAGATGGCGAAGGGCGGATCATCGTCGATCTGAGTGATGCCGGTACCGGCATTGATATTCGGCAGCAGGGTGCCAATCTCGTGGTTGATTTCATGAAAACGACGGTGCCGGACCGTTTGCGTCGCAAGCTGGACGTCACCGATTTCGCAACACCCGTTACGATAGTCGAAACCAAGGCAATCGGCGATAACGTCAGGATGATAATTACGCCAAAAGGCTTGTGGGAGCACAATGCTTACCAAAGTGACAACCAGTTTATTGTTGAAGTAAAACAGATCGTCGAAGATCCCAACAAGCTGGTTCAAGGGGCGAAGGTGGGCTATCAAGGGCCGCGGGTTAGTATCAATTATCAAAATGGTGACGTGCGCGCGCTGTTGCGCTTGATGGCTGAAGAGCTGAGTCTCAATGCCGTTATTAGCGAAACCGTTACAGGAACGACAACGCTTGTATTGAAGGATGTTCCAGCCGACCAAGTCATCGATATCATCTTCCAGCAAAAGGGACTTGATATGCGGAAGAAGGGAAATATCATCCTGATAGCCCCGCGCGATGAAATTGCTACCCGCGAAAAACTGGATTTTGAATCTAAGCAGCAAATTAGCGAACTTGAGCCCCTCAAGTTGGAGCAGTTTCAATTGAACTACCAAAAGGCGGCTGATGTGGCGAGGTTGTTGGCAGGTTTGCCACTAACTGGCGCCGGAGTAGCGCCGGCGCCCGCGGCGGGCTCGAATGTTGCTGCGCAGCGTATTCTGAGCAAGCGAGGGAGTGCGGTCGCTGACCCGCAGTCAAATATCGTATTTGTTAACGATATTCCGACAAAGCTGGAGGAAATTCATTCCTTTATTCGCGCAATTGATACTGCTGCTAGGCAGGTTCTTATCGAAGCACGAGTTGTTGAAGCTCAGGACAGCTTCAAACGGGAGCTAGGTGCGAAGTTAGGGTTGATTAATTCGAAGTCAAGCGAAATTCTAGGTACCGGACTAAATGTCGTTGGTGGAAAAATAACTCCCGCTGTTACTACAACCTCCGGGGGCGTAACCACCACCACTCCCGCGACACTTGTTCAGAATCCGATGGCTGGAGTTAATTTGCCGGTCCCGTCAACTGGCGGCGCTCTGGCCTTTTCTCTATTTAACTCTTCGCTAACGCGTATTCTCAACGTTGAACTCGCGGCACTAGAGTCGGATGGAATTGGAAAAATTATTTCTAGCCCAAGGGTAATTACCGCGAATAATGTAAAAGCGAAAATTGAGGATGGCACGGAGGTTCCTTACATTACCGCGCAAGCCTCTACTGGCGCGACTACATACACGGTTAACTTTAAACCGGCAAAATTGTCTCTTGAGGTTACGCCGCAGATTACCCCCGAGGGGACGGTTCGGATGAATCTGACTGTCAAGAAAGAAGAGCCAGACTGGACTAAGGCGGTAAGCGTCAACGGCTTCCTGAATCCTCCAATCAAGAGTTCAATCGTAGAAACTAATGTTGTCGTAGAGAATGGAGGCACCGTGGTAATTGGTGGCGTATTTATTACGGATACTCAGAACACGGTTGATAAGGTACCTCTGCTGGGCGATATCCCCTTCCTCGGATGGTTGTTCAAGTACAAAAATGACACAGGTAAGCGTCGTGAGTTGCTGGTTTTCATTACGCCGCGCGTGATTTCAGACAAAATGCGATTTGACTAATTGCGAATAACCCAGAACTCACGGGGTCGGCGATGCCGGCCCTGTTTTTTTGTGCTTTGAGGGTAGTCGGCTAAAATCCGAACGTGGAAAATCGTCGCAACATCTATCTTGTCGGGCTAATGGGGGCTGGCAAAACAACTGTCGGTCGTCAATTGGCGAAGCGCTTGGCTCGGCCATTTTTTGATTCCGATCACGAGATTGTCGAGCGCACCGGTGTGCCAATTCCTACGATCTTCGAAATTGAAGGTGAGGATGGTTTCCGGCGACGGGAGGCTCAGACAATTCAGGAGCTTACCGAATCGTCCAACATCGTAATGGCTACCGGCGGTGGCGTCGTAATGAATCCGGAAAATCGTCGCAGGCTGCACGAGACCGGGTGGGTGGTATATCTGAATGTTCCACCGGTTTTGCTTTTCGAACGCACTCGGCATGATCGCAATCGCCCGTTGCTGCACGTTGCGGATCCGCTTGCCAAGTTGGAGGAATTACATGCCGTACGAGACCCGCTGTACCGAGATGCTGCTCACATAGTGGTGGATGGCGGCCGTTTGGTTGCATCCGGAATCGTGTTGCATCTCCTGAGAGAATTTAACCGTCAATGCTCAACATGATAGAAACACTCAACGTCGCCTTGGGTGATCGTTCGTACCCGATCCATATCGGAACCGGGGTTATTACGCAGGTCGAATTGATTCTGCCTTACATCAAGCAAAAAAAAGTTGTAGTGGTAACGAACACTACAGTTGCTCCCCTGTATCTCGAGGTGCTTCGGTCTACCTTGGAAAGCGGAGGGATTTCAGTTCTGCCAGTGGTGTTGCCGGATGGTGAGCAGTTCAAGACATGGGAAACCCTGAACTTGATCTTTGATGCCCTGTTGAGTGCGCGCTGTGAGCGCGGAACAACTTTAATTGCTCTGGGCGGCGGGGTTATTGGCGACATGGGGGGCTTTGCAGCTGCGTGTTACCAACGAGGAATGCCTTTTATTCAGGTGCCGACTACTCTTTTGTCCCAGGTTGACTCTTCGGTTGGTGGCAAGACGGCGATCAATCACCCGCTAGGCAAGAACATGATTGGCGCGTTCTATCAGCCAAAGCTAGTTCTTGCCGATATTACGACGCTCAACACACTGCCTGAGCGGGAGTTAAAGGCAGGTTTGGCCGAGGTAATCAAATACGGACTGATCCGAGATGTTGAGTTTTACGTCTGGCTAGAAGCGAATCTCGAGAACCTGTTGGCGCGGGATCCATCGGCGCTAACCTATGCAATTCACCGGTCTTGTGCCAACAAGGCCGAGGTTGTCGTGGCGGACGAAAAAGAAACCGGAGAGCGGGCACTGCTCAATCTGGGGCATACCTTTGGGCATGCGATTGAAACGGGCATGGGGTACGGTGATTGGTTGCATGGCGAGGCTATTGCCGCCGGCACATTAATTGCTGCGGAGTTGTCGCGTCAGTTGGGATGGCTGGATGAAAAGACGGTCAAGCGCATTGAGCACATTTTTGTTCGTGCCGGCTTGCCAGTATTTGGACCCAGGCTGGGCGCAGCCAGATATCTCGAGTTGATGAGCCATGACAAGAAGGTGCAGGATGGGAAACTCCGTTTGGTTCTTCTGCAGGAAATCGGCAGGGCTATCGTTTCTGATCAAGCTAGCGATGCGCAGATCAGCGCTGCCATTGAGGCCAGATGCACCTGAACAGGGAGTCGTCTTTCCTAGGTGTGCTTAGTTGGTGCGTTGCAGCATCTTGAATTGACAGGGGTTTGCCAGTATATTTGATGGTTGCCTCTAATTTTCCTACAGGCCGATGCAGAAAATATGATGTTCGGCTTTTTTCAACGTTGGCTAATATTCAGCGGCCAAGTTATTTGAAGGAATGCGTGTGATGGAACCGGGAGTACCTGAGCGGCAGGGTTTGTACGACCCAGCCAATGAGCACGATGCTTGTGGCGTGGGTTTTGTCGCCCATGTCAAAGGTCAGAAAAACCATAGCATCGTCGAGCAGGGTTTGTTGATCCTGAAGAATATCGATCACCGCGGTGCCGTTGGCGCCGATCCTTTGCAGGGGGACGGCGCGGGCATTTTGATCCAGATTCCGGACCAGTTCTATCGCGAAGAAATGGCGCGTCAGGGCGTGGAATTGCCGCCCGCCGGCGAGTACGGTGTGGGCATGGTTTTCTTGCCGCAGGAGGCTGCTTCGCGCCACGCCTGCATCGAAGAGATTGAGCGGTCGATCGTTGCCGAGGGTCAGGTTCTACTTGGCTGGCGTGATGTGCCAGTCAATTGCGATATGCCCATGTCGCCGACCGTGCGCGCCAAGGAACCGGTGATTCGCCAGGTATTCGTTGGTCGCGGTCCGGATGTTTTTGTAACGGATGCCCTCGAGCGCAAGCTTTACATCATTCGTCGCCGTGCAGCCAACGCGATCAAGTCACTGAAGCTCAAGTTCGGTCAGGAATTCTACGTCCCGTCCTTTTCTGCCCGCACGGTAAACTACAAGGGGCTGTTGCTGGCCGACCAGGTTGGCGTGTACTACCTTGACCTGCAGGACAAGCGCACAGTTTCCGCGCTCGCCATGGTGCACCAGCGTTTTTCGACCAACACCTTCCCGACCTGGGATCTGGCCCATCCGTTCCGCTACATCGCCCATAACGGCGAAATCAACACGGTGCGTGGCAACGTTAACTGGTTCAAGGCCCGTGAACAGGCGATCTCCTCGCCGATTCTCGGTGATGACCTGAAAAAGGTCTGGCCGCTGCATTATCCCGGACAGTCCGACTCAGCTTCCTTCGACAATGCGCTCGAACTGCTGGTTATGGGCGGAGGCTACTCGCTGGCCCAGGCGGTCATGCTGATGATTCCGGAAGCTTGGGAAAAGCACTCTCAGATGGACGAGAATCGTCGTGCCTTCTACGAATACCACGCCGCGATGATGGAGCCGTGGGACGGCCCTGCTGCGGTGGCTTTCACCGACGGTCGCCAGATCGGCGCGACACTTGACCGTAACGGCCTGCGTCCGGCCCGTTATCTGGTTACCGATGACGACCTCGTCGTGATGGCTTCAGAATCTGGCGTACTGCCGATTCCGGAAAAGAAAATCGTCAAGAAGTGGCGCCTCCAGCCGGGCAAGATGTTCCTGATCGATATGGAGCAGGGCCGCATCATCGACGACAAGGAACTCAAGGATTCTTTGGCAAACGCCAAGCCCTATCGCGAGTGGATCGAAAAGATTCGTATCAAGCTCGACGAAGTGCCGGCACCGCATGAAAAATGCTCGGCCCCTGCTGCTTCTCTGCTCGATCGCCAGCAGGCATTCGGTTATACGCAGGAAGACGTCAAGATCATTCTTGAGCCGATGGTCCAGAATGGGGAAGAAGCCACTGGTTCGATGGGTACCGACTCTGCCTTGCCGGTGCTGTCGGCCAAGAACAAGACGCTATACACCTACTTCAAGCAGTTGTTTGCTCAGGTGACCAACCCGCCGATCGACCCGATTCGCGAAGAACTGGTCATGTCGCTGGTGTCCTTCATCGGGCCGAAGCCGAACCTGCTCAACACCAACGATATCAACCCGCCGATACGTCTTGAAGTATCGCAACCCGTGTTGTCCTTCGACGACATGGAAAAGCTACGCAACATCGAGAAATATACCTCCAACAAGTTCCACTCCTTTGAGCTGGATATTTGTTACCCGGTCGCCTGGGGCAAGGACGGTATCGAGGCGCGCCTCGCTTCGCTGGCTGCTGATGCTGAAGATGCGGTTCGTTCCGGTGCCAACATCCTGATCGTCTCTGATCGCAAGGTCGATGCCGAGCATGTCGCCATCCCGGCGCTACTCGCCACGTCGGCTATTCACCAGCACCTGGTCAAGAAGGGCCTGCGCACCAGCGCCGGCCTCGTGGTCGAGACTGGTTCGGCCCGAGAAACCCATCACTTCGCCTTGCTGGGTGGTTACGGTGCCGAGGCTGTCCACCCTTATGTGGCGCTCGAAACCATCGCCGGCTTCGCCAAGGGCGATGCAGAGAAGGCCGAGAAGTACGCGAAGAACTATGTCAAGGCAATCGGCAAGGGCCTCATGAAGGTCATGTCGAAGATGGGTATCTCCACCTACATGTCCTACACGGGCGCCCAGATCTTCGAAGCCATCGGCCTGCAGAAGGATTTTATCGAGAAATACTTTACCGGGACACCGTCCAATGTCGAAGGTATTGGCGTCTTTGAAGTGGCAGAAGAAGCCATTCGTTTGCATAGCGAAGCCTTCTCGGCCGATCCAGTGCTGGCCAACATGCTCGATGCCGGTGGTGAATACGCTTATCGCATCCGCGGTGAAGAACACATGTGGACGCCGGATTCGATTGCCAAGCTGCAGCACTCGACCCGTTCCGGCAAGTACGAGACCTACAAGGAATACGCCAAGCTGATCAATGATCAGACCAAGCG
>Ga0114984_1000673_pt1 | contig 13025 bp, 8 predicted proteins | sample Shrwel1BS1Day1_FD_96987 | JGI IMG/M metagenome (GOLD analysis project Ga0114984, IMG submission 96987) | Subsurface microbial communities from deep shales in Ohio, USA - Utica-3 well 1 S-1-Day1 | ecosystem: Environmental > Aquatic > Deep subsurface > Shale gas/oil reservoir > Produced water/Flow... | reverse complement strand
CGTGCTCATGGGCGTCGGGGTGGGCGTCAGGTCAGCGTGGTCCAGCAAGGGGTCAGCGAGCCTTGATGGCGCGCCAGCCGATGTCGGTGCGGAATTGCATGCCGTCGAACTGGATGCCGCGCATGTAGTCGTAGGCACGCTGCTGGGCCAGCTTGGCCGAGTCACCCAAGGCGGTCACGCACAGGACACGGCCGCCGCTGGTGCGGATCTGGCCATCGTCGCCCATGGTGGTGCCGGCATGGAACACCATGGCGTCGTCGGCATCGGCCGGCAAGCCGGTGATGACATCGCCCTTGCGCGGGTTGAGCGGGTAGTCGGCGGCGGCCAGCACCACGCCCAGGGCGACGCGGCGGTCCCACTCCATCTCGACCTGGTCGAGCGTGCCATCGGTGGCGTGCAGGAACACGTCGATCAAATCGCTCTTGAGGCGCATCATGATGGGCTGCGTTTCCGGGTCGCCCATGCGGCAGTTGAACTCCAAGGTCTTGGGGTTGCCGTGCGCGTCGATCATCAGGCCGGCGTACAGGAAGCCGGTGAAGGGAATGCCGTCCTTGGCCATGCCTGCCAGCGTCGGCTGGATGATTTCCTGCATGGCCTTGGCGTACACATTGGGTGTGACCACCGGTGCGGGCGAGTACGCGCCCATGCCGCCGGTGTTGGGGCCTTCATCGCCATCGAGCAGGCGCTTGTGGTCCTGGCTGGTGGCCAGCACCGACACATTCTTGCCGTCGGACATGACGATGAAGCTGGCTTCTTCACCGGCCAGGAACTCTTCGATCACCACACGCGCACCGCCCGCGTTGTGCTGCACGCCCAGCTTGTTGTCGAGCAGCATCCAGTCCACCGCCTGGTGCGCCTCTTCCAGCGTCATGGCCACGACCACGCCCTTGCCCGCCGCCAGGCCGTCGGCCTTGATAACGATGGGTGCGCCATGCTTATCCACGAAAGCGTGGGCCGCCTCGGTGTCGGTGAAGGTCTCGTAAAAGGCCGTGGGGATGCCATGGCGCTTCATGAAGTCCTTCGCAAAAGCCTTGGAGCTTTCCAGCTGTGCAGCCTTTTGCGTGGGGCCGAAGATGCGCAGGCCGCGGGCACGGAACTCGTCCACGACACCGGCAGCCAGGGGCGCTTCGGGACCCACCACGGTCAACGTGACCTTGTTGGCCTGGGCGAAGTCGGCCAGGGCCTTCACATCGGTGATGGGCACATTGACCAGGCGCGAATCGCGCGCCGTGCCGCCGTTGCCGGGGGCCACGTACACCTTGGAAGCCTTGGGAGACTGAGCCAGCTTCCAGGCCAGGGCGTGTTCGCGGCCACCAGAGCCAATGACGAGGATGTTCATACCGGGACCTGTTCTCTCAATTCACTCAATTCAATTCGGCGTTGTGATAGACCTCCTGGACATCGTCCAGGTCTTCCAGCACATCCAGCAGCTTCTGCATGCGCACGGCATCGTCACCCGACAGTTCGACGGGGGTGTCCGCACGCATGGTCACCTCGGCCATCTCCGCGTTCAGACCGGCGCCCTCCAGGGCATTTTTGACCGTTTCAAAATCGCCCGGGCCACTCAGCACCTCGATGGAGCCGTCTTCATGGGTGAGCACGTCCTCGGCACCCGCTTCCAGGGCCACTTCCATGACCTTGTCTTCGCTCACGCCCGGTGCAAACAGGAACTGACCCACGTGCTTGAACTGGAAGGCCACCGAGCCTTCGGTGCCCAGGTTGCCACCGTGCTTGCTGAACGCATGGCGCACCTCGGCCACCGTGCGCACACGGTTGTCGGTCATGCAGTCGACGATGATGGCCGCGCCGCCAATGCCGTAGCCCTCATAGCGGATTTCCTCGTAGGTGACCCCGTCGAGGTTGCCCGTGGCCTTGTCCACGTTGCGCTTGATGTTATCGGCCGGCATGTTGGCCGCTTTGGCCTTTTCGATGGCCAGGCGCAGGCGCGGGTTCATGGCGATGTCGCCGCCACCGGCACGGGCCGCCACAATGATTTCACGGGTGATGCGGGTCCACACCCGGCCGCGCTTCTCGTCTTGGCGACCTTTGCGGTGTTGGATGTTGGCCCACTTGGAATGACCGGCCATGGCGTCTTGCTCCGGATGAGAATGTGCGATGTGAACAACAGAACGCGCCCCGGCGAAACACCGGCGCGCGCATGAAAAGGGCCGCAGCACAAGCTGGGCGATACTGTGATTTTACCCGTCGGCGCGCTTGACGCGGATCAAGTCGCCCACGCAGCCCGCCGGATTGACCGAAGTCCGACCCTTTTGACCGTTGTGGAGCCCCTGCACCATGGCCGACCCGATCCTGATTGCCCGTCACGGCGACACCGAATGCCACCTGCTGCCCGCCCTGGCCAACCGACACGGCCTGATCACGGGCGCCACCGGCACCGGCAAGACCATCACCTTGCAGGCGCTGGCCGAGGGCCTGTCCAACCTGGGCGTCCCCGTCTTCCTGGCTGACATCAAGGGCGACCTGACCGGCATCTCGCAAACCGGCAGCGTCTCGCCCAAGCTGGCCGCCATCCTGACCGAGCGGGGCATCGAACCACCTGCACCCCAATCCTGCCCCACCACGCTGTGGGACGTCTTTGGTGAGCAAGGCCACCCGGTGCGCGCCACCATCTCGGACATGGGACCGCTGCTGCTGGGCCGCATGCTCAACCTGAACGACACCCAGGCCGGCGTGCTGCAACTGGTCTTCAAGGTGGCCGATGACAACGGCCTGCTGCTGCTCGACCTCAAAGACCTGCGCGCCATGCTGCAGCACGTGGGCGACAACGCCAGCCAGTTCACCACCAGCTACGGCAACATCAGCCCGGCGAGCATCGGCGCCATCCAACGCGGCCTGCTGCAAATTGAAGAGCAAGGTGGCGACCGCTTCTTTGGCGAGCCCATGCTCAACATCAGCGACTTCATGCAGACGGTCGACGGCAAGGGCGTGGTCAACATCCTCGCGGCCGACAAGCTGATGCACTCGCCCCGCCTGTACGCCACCTTCCTGCTGTGGATGCTGTCCGAGCTGTTCGAGACCCTGCCCGAGGTGGGTGACCTCGACAAGCCCAAGCTGGTGTTCTTCTTCGACGAGGCCCACCTGCTGTTCAAGGATGCCCCGGCCGCCCTGATTGAGCGCATCGAGCTGGTCGTGCGTCTGGTGCGCTCCAAAGGCGTGGGCGTGTACTTCGTGACCCAGAACCCGCTGGACATCCCCGACACCGTGCTGGGGCAGTTGGGCAACCGCGTGCAGCACGCGCTGCGCGCCTTCACCCCGCGCGACCAGAAAGCCGTCAAATCGGCAGCCGACACGATGCGTGCCAACCCGGGCCTGGACATCGCCACGGCCATCACCGAGCTGGCCGTCGGCGAAGCGCTGGTGAGCCTGCTGGACGAAAAGGGGCGCCCCGGCGTGACCCAGCGTGTGTTTGTGGTGCCACCGGGCAGCCAGATCGGCCCCATCACCCCGGCGCAGCGCCAGGCCCTGATCAGCCAGTCGCTGGTGGCGGGCGTGTACGAGCAGGTGGTGGACCGGGAATCGGCCCACGAAAAACTCAAGGGCCGCGCCGCCGGCCAGGCCGCCCCCGCCGCCCCGCAGGACAGTGATGAGCGCAGCCTGCGTGACGAGGCTCAAGAGGCTGTGCGTTCGCCCCGCTCGGCGCCGTCGGGCACCGACCGCAGCGCGCCTGCCGAATCAGGCGGCGGATGGCTGGGTGACCTGCTGCAAGGCAGCGGCCGCAAGGACTCGGTGCTGGAAACGGTGGCCAAGTCGGCCGCGCGCACCATTGGCTCGACCGTGGGCCGGGAAATCATCCGCGGCGTGTTGGGCTCGCTGCTGGGTGGCAGCCGCAGGCGCTGACGCCTGCAGCGCACAGCCTCGCTGAGCCCCACCGCTCAATCGCGACGCCAACCGTGGCGATCGTCGTCTCGGCCACCGCGGTCATCTCGGCCACCGTGCCGATGTTCATGATGGTGGTGATGGTGATGCCCGCGATGATCACGACCCCAACGCGCCCGATCTTCCCGGTACATGCGCGTGGGCGGGGCGTACACCACCGGCACAGGTCCGTAGCCGTGCCCCGGCACCCAGACCACAGGGGGGCGAGGATGGTGCACCACCACCGGCGGCGGCGCGTAGACCACCACGCCAGGATGGGAGTGAACGCCGCCGCGGGTGTTGGAGACCTCCGTGCTCACGCGGCCAACGCCCTGCACGGGGGCATCGACATTGACGGCCCAGTACACCCCGCCGCCAGCCTGGGCTGACATCGCCCCCAACCCGAGCCCAGTGATCACGACCAGACGGGACAACCATGTTTGCATTGAGGTACGCATGAAGTTTCTCTCCTTTGAGACTTCAACGCACCGCATCCACAGCACGCAGACACACCGCATGTAAAGCGATGTAAGGGCTTGTGTCCGAGGGCGACTCAGTGATGGTGGTGGTGACCGTCGCTGCGCGCGATCTCCAGCAGGCGCGCCACCTCGTCGGGGTGCCTGCGGACATTGCTGCGGTGCCACAGGCCAATCAACAGCATCACGCTGGCCACGAACAGACCAAAGGCCGTGATCGCCCCATAGGCCGACAGACCCGAATGGGTCAAGCCGGCATACATCAAGCCCAACAAGAGGATGCAGGCTTGCTCATTGAAGTTTTGCACCGCAATCGAGCGACCCGAACCCATGAGGTTGTGGCCGCGATGCTGCAGCAGCGCGTTCATGGGCACCACCAGGAAGCCACCCAGAGCCCCCAGCACAATCATGAAAGGCACGGTGGGGGTGATGTCACGCAGGAAATTCATGCCGATGACCAGCACGCCCATGGCCACGCCCAAGGGGATCACCAAGGTGGCCTGATCCAGCCGCATCTTGACCGACGCAACGACGGCTCCCACGGCCGTGCCAATGGCGACGACCCCCACCAGCGCCGAAGCTTTCGTGGTGTCGTAACCCAGGGCAACGGCGGCCCACGCCAGCACGATGTAGCGCAGGTTGCCCGACACGCCCCAGAACAGCGTGGTGGTGGCCAGCGAGATCTGACCCAGCTTGTCACGCCACAGCCGCGAGTTGCACGACGCGAAATCACGCACCAGGAACACCGGATTGGCCGCATAGGGCTGCAAGGGGGTGTCGGTGCGCGGGATGCGCAGGTTGAACAGCGAGGCGATGACGTAGAAGATGATCAGCGTGGCAATGGCCGCCTCGGCGGGTGTGGTGATGCCCGTGTCCACCATCGGCAGGTCGACGGACAGCAACCAGGGCGCGATCGCATGCCCCATCAACTGACCGCCGAGGACCACGCCCAGAATGATGGAGGTGATGGTCAGCCCTTCGATCCAGCCATTGGCCTTCACCAGCTGAGACGGTGGCAGGAGTTCGGTGAGGATGCCGTACTTGGCCGGCGAGTAAGCCGCCGCGCCCAGGCCCACCACCGCATAGGCAAGCAAGGGATGGGAGCCGAAGAGCATCATCAGACACCCCACCACCTTGATGGCGTTGGAGATGAACATGACCTTGCCTTTGGGCCACGCATCAGCGAACGCCCCGACAAATGGCGCCAACACCACGTAAAAGAGCGCAAACATCGGCACCAACGCCGCACGCTGCCACTCTGGCGAGCCGTCGGTTCTGAGCAGTTCAACCGCAGCGACGAAGAGCGCATTGTCGGCCAGCGAGCTGAAGAACTGCGCCGCCATGATGGTGTAAAAGCCTTTTTTCATGCGCGAGCGTCGTGAGAGATCATTTCCGTGGGTTGCATGCCAGACCGGCGAACATGTCCCGGCATTGCAAAGCCTTGGTCACATCAACGGCCGCCGGTTATAGCACGGCCTCCTATTCTGCACGCCCTGAGCCCGACAAGCTGACGCATGAACAGAGGGGAGCGGGGATGCGCAGGCGTCAGGGTGGCAAAATCATGCCCATGCCGCGCCCGCTCCAAGCTCTGATCCACCTCGATGCCCTTCAACACAACCTGCAGCGAGCGCGTGACTGTGCCCCGGATGCCCGTGTGTGGGCCGTGGTCAAAGCTCATGCTTATGGGCATGGCCTGCAGCGCGTGTTCGAAGGACTGCGCAGTGCCGATGGCTTTGCCTTGCTCGACATCGCCGAGGCCCAGCGCCTGCGCGACCTCGACTGGCGCGGTCCCATCTTGTTGATCGAAGGCGTGTTCGACGCGCGGGATCTGGAATGGTGTTCGCGCCTGAACCTGTGGCACGTGGTGCACTGTGAAGAGCAGATCAACTGGCTGGCTCAGCACAAGAGCGAATGGCCTCACCGCGTGTTCCTGAAGATGAACACCGGCATGAACAGACTGGGCTTCACGCCGCAGGCCTTTCGCAACGCCTGGCTGCGCCTGAGCGCCCTGCCCCAGGTCGACGAGGTGTCCTTCATCACCCACTTTTCGGACGCCGACAGCCCCAAGGGCATCTCGCAGCAGGCCGAGGTGTTCCTCACCCACACCGCCGACCTCAGTGGCGAACGCAGTTTGTGCAACAGCGCCGCAACATTGCGCCACGCACACGACCCGGCCATCCGAGGGGACTGGATCCGCCCCGGCGTGATGCTCTATGGCGCGTCCCCCGACTACCCTGAGCACGATGCCACCCACTGGAATCTGCAGCCGGCGATGACCTTGCACAGCAAGCTCATCGGGATTCAGCACCTGCAAGCCGGTGACACGGTGGGCTACGGCAGCACTTTCACCGCCGACCGCGAGATGCGCATCGGCGTGGTGGCCTGCGGTTACGCGGACGGCTACCCTCGACACGCCCCGACGGGGACACCTGTGCTGGTGGACGGCGTGCGTGTGCCGCTGATTGGCCGCGTCTCGATGGACATGCTGGCCGTGGACCTGAGCCTGGTGCCACAGGCCCACCTGGGCACCGAAGTCACCTTGTGGGGCCGTGGCCCCCACCACAGCCTTTTGTCGATCGATGAGGTGGCGCAGCATTGCGGCACGATCGGCTACGAGTTGATGTGCGCCCTGTCACCCCGAGTGCCAGTGGAAGTCCTCCAACCCCATCAGGGGTGATCGGCGGCGATGGCGCAGCTTTTGTGCCGATTTGGCACACTGCGAACAGCCTCGCACCCTTCTTGCTTCACCTCTTTCGGCACCGCAGCCCTGTTGACGCGCAGACCGAATCGGAACCCCACATGGACATCGAACACCAACGCCACCAATTGCGCATGACCGTGCTCATGACGCCCGACATGGCCAACTTCTCTGGCAACGTGCATGGCGGCACCATCCTCAAGCTGCTCGACCAGGTGGCTTATGCCTGCGCCAGCCGCTATGCCGGCTCGTACGTGGTCACGCTGTCGGTGGACCAGGTGACCTTCCGTCAGCCCATCCACGTGGGTGAGCTGGTGACCTTCCTGGCCTCGGTGAACTACACCGGCACCTCGTCGATGGAGATTGGCATCAAGGTGATCGCCGAGAACATCCGCACCCAGGTCGTGCGCCACGCCAACAGCTGCTTCTTCACCATGGTGGCGGTCGACGAGCACGCCAAACCCACGCCCGTTACCCCGCTGACCCCGTCCACACCGGAAGAAGAGCGTCGCTTCAAGGCCGCCAAGTTGCGTCGCCAACTGCGCCAGGAGCTGGAGCAGCGTTTCAAGGCCATTCAATCGGGCGAGACACCCGCGGCCTGAGATCTACGTCCCTGACAATAGGGGCATGGCCAAAGAGAAAACCGTCTACACCTGCAGCGAGTGCGGGGGCGTCAGCCCCAAGTGGCTGGGCAAATGCCCCCAGTGCAACGCCTGGAACACCCTCGAAGAGACACGCGCAGAGCCCGCCGCCAGCAAGAACCGGATGCAGGCGCTCTCGCGCGGCCTGAACGCGGCGCAGCCGGTCACCACGCTGGCGCAGATCGAGGCCGCCGATGTCGCCCGCACGCCGACCGGACTGGAGGAGCTGGACCGGGTGTTGGGCGGTGGCATCGTCTCGGGCGGCGTGGTGCTGATCGGGGGCGATCCCGGCATCGGCAAATCCACCTTGCTGCTGCAGGCGCTCGATGCCCTGTCACGCCAGATGCCCGTGCTGTATGTGACCGGCGAAGAAAGCGGTGCCCAGGTGGCGCTGCGGGCGCACCGGCTGGGCCTGGACGGCTCACAGGTGCGGGTGCAGGCCGAGATCCAGCTGGAAAACATCATCGCGACGATGGACGCCGAAAAGCCGTCCTTCTGCGTGATCGACTCGATCCAAACCATTTACTCGGATCAGCTCACCTCGGCGCCAGGCTCGGTGGCGCAGGTGCGCGAATGCGCTGCCCACCTGACCCGCGTGGCCAAGGCCAGCGGTTGCGCCACCGTGCTGGTGGGCCACGTGACCAAGGAAGGCGCGATTGCCGGCCCGCGCGTGCTGGAGCACATCGTGGACACGGTGCTGTACTTCGAAGGCGACACGCACAGCAGCTTCCGCCTGATCCGCGCCATCAAGAACCGCTTTGGCGCGGTCAACGAGATTGGCGTGTTCGCGATGACGGACAAGGGGCTCAAGGGTGTGACCAACCCCAGCGCCATCTTCCTGTCCACGCACAGTGAGCCGGTGCCTGGCTCGTGCGTGTTGGTGACGCTGGAAGGCACACGGCCGCTGCTGGTCGAAATTCAAGCCCTGGTCGACGCGGGCGGCCCCAGCCCGCGCCGCCTGAGCGTCGGCCTTGAGCGCGATCGCCTGGCGATGCTGCTGGCCGTGCTGCACCGCCACGCTGGCATGGCCTGCTCAGACCAGGATGTGTTCGTCAACGCGGTGGGCGGCGTGCGCATCAGCGAACCGGCCGCCGACCTGGCCGTGTTGCTGGCCATCCAGAGCAGCCTGCGCGGCAAGCCACTGCCCAAAGGCTTCCTCGCGTTTGGCGAAGTGGGCCTGGCGGGTGAGGTGCGCCCTGCCCCGCGCGGTCAGGAACGCCTGAAGGAGGCAGCCAAGCTGGGTTTCAGCATCGCAGTAGTGCCCAAGGCCAATGCACCCAAGAAGCCCATTGAAGGCCTGACCATTCACCCGGTGGAACGTGTGGAAGAGGCCATCAGCCTGGTGCGCTCGCTGATGTGAGCGTCAGCCCTATCGGGCTGGCCGGGCCGGGCAATCCTGCCCCCTCGCCCTGGGGTGGCAGCCTGTCGGTTCAGCGACGTATAGCCTTGCGCAGGTTCAAACCAGACAGCGCCAGCGCACCAAAGTACACCACCGCGGCGCCCACCAGACAGGCGGCCAGCGCGCCGATGCGCACCATGGGCTGCGCGCGCAAGCCCACCCAATCAATGTGCTGCACGCCCAGCCACAGCCCCACGCCCAAAATGGCCGAGGCCACGCCCACCCGCAGCGCAAACAGCCACCAGCCCGGCGAGGGCTGGTAGCGCCCCGAACGACGCAGCCCGATCAGCAACCACGTGGCGTTGACCAGCGAACCCAGGCCGATCGACAAGGCCAGCCCGGCATGACTCAGGAAAGGCACGAACACCGCGTTGAAACACTGCGTGATCACCAGCACGATGATGCCGATGCGCACCGGTGTCTTGATGTCTTGCGTGGCGTAGAAACCGGGCGCCAGCACCTTCACACCGATCAGGCCCAGCAGACCCACGCCGTAGCAAGACAGCGCCAGCACGGTCTGCTGCACGTCATGCGGGGTGAATCGTCCATAGTGGTAGAGCACCGCCACCAGCGGCTCGGCAAACAGCAGCAAGCCCACGGCCGCCGGCAGGGCCAGCAAAACCACCAGACGCAGCCCCCAGTCCAACATGTCCGAGAAACGAGCGGCGTCGCCCGCCGCCTGTGCGCGCGACAGCTGGGGCAGCAGCACCACACCCAGGGCTACCCCCAGCATGGCCGTGGGGAACTCCATCAAGCGGTCAGCATAGGTGAGCCAGGACACCGAGCCCGCCCCCAAATGCGAGGCGATCTGGGTGTTGATCAGCAACGAGATCTGTGCCACCGACACACCCAGGATGGCCGGCGCCATCTGGCGCAGCACGCGCTTGACGCCCGGATGCGACCAGGCGCGTCGCCACGCCCCCGGGGTCAGGCCGATCCGGGGCACCATGCCAATCTTCAACAAGGCGGGCACCTGCACCCCCAGTTGCAGCAGGCCACCCAGCATCACCCCCACCGCCAGCGCGTACACCGGCTCGATGCCGTGGCGCTCGAACAGCGGCGCAACGAAGACGGCAGCCCCGATGGTGGACAGGTTGAGCAGCACCGGCGTGGCCGCCGGCACCGCAAAGCGGCTCCAGGTGTTGAGGATGCCGGCGCTCAAGGCCACCAGCGACATGAAGCCGATGTAGGGAAACATCCAGCGCGTCATGACCACAGCGGCATCGAAGCCGCCGCTTTCCTGCAGACCCGAAGCCATGACCCAGACCAGCACCGGCGCGCCCACCACACCCAGCACACAGGTGATCAACAAGGCGCCGAACAGCACCGTGCCCACGGCATTGACCAAGTCATGCGTGGCCTCGTCACCCTTCTGAGTCCGCGTTTCGGCCAGGATGGGCACGAAGGCCTGCGAAAACGCGCCTTCGGCAAACAGGCGGCGCAGCAGATTGGGGATGCGGAACGCCACGTTGAAGGCGTCGGTGGTGGCGCTGGCTCCGAAGGCCGCCGCGATGAGCAACTCCCGAACCAGACCTGTGATGCGTGACGCCAGGGTCAGCAGGGAAACGATGGATGCGGATTTGAGCAGACTCATCGCCGCATTATAGAAAGGTGCCTGCCTTGCCCGCCCCCGAGATTGGACGGATCACACGGACTCTGTTATGATGTTTGGCTTTCCAACCAACTTTGCCCTCGTGGGGTGCGAATTGGCGTGAAGCGGGCTTGCAAACTTGACGGTTTGTGCGCAGCGCAACGGCCAGGCATCTACAGGGCCTGCATATCATGGCATCTGCATCCAAAGCCAAGAAGACCGTTCGCATCGCCTCGGGCCGCAAGCGCGCTCGCCAAGACGTCAAGCTGAACGCCGCCAACACCTCGCTGCGTTCCAAGTTCCGCACCGCCGTCAAGAGCGTGCTGAAGGCTGTGGCCACCGGCGACAAGGCCAAGGCTTCCGAAGCCTTCAAGAACGCCCAAAGCGTGATCGACTCGATCGCCGACAAGCGCATCTTCCACAAGAACAAGGCCGCTCGTTACAAGAGCCGTCTGTCTGCCAAGGTCAAGGCCATGGCCGCCTGATTCGGTGAGCACAACGTCAGCCTCTCGGCTGGCGTACACCACTGAACTTGCTGACTCACGTCAGCACGCAACGCCCGATGCATGCATCGGGCGTTTTGCTTTGTGCCGAATAGTTGCCGCTTGCCGGGCAAATTGCACATGACGGATTGACGCCTCGATTCAGGATCACGGAAACTGATGCGTCCTGTGGATCTGTCACCGTCATCGCTACGCAGTTGTTCGCTCTACCGATGCTGTCGATCAGCCCCTTACGTTGTTCGCATCAACCTGCTCGGATCTCCATGAACCAACTCAAAATCTCCACCCGCATCCTGCTGATGCTGAGTGTGCTGGCCACCTTGCTCGTCTTCGTCGGCCTGTTGGGGCTGTACGGCATGAGCCAGACGAACGATCGGATGCGCTCGATCTACGAAGACCGTGCCGTCCCCCTCAAGCAGTTGGGTGACATCAACTACCTGGCCAACCGTAACCGCATCCTGGTGATGGACATGATGCTCACCCTCGGCCGGGAGGGCGATCAAGCGCACCTGGACAAGCGTCAAAACGAGATCCAGGCCAACCAGGAGCAGATCATGTCAATCTGGAAGGCCTACAAGGCCACCAAGATGACACCCGAGGAAGCCAAGTTGGCGGCCGAGATGGAAAAGCTGGGGCTCGCCTACACCGCAGAGGCCATTTTGCCCACGGCCAAGATCCTGGCCGCGCGCGACCTGTCCACCGGCAGCGGCATGTACGAAGGACGCATCAGCCCTCAAGCCCCAGCCTTTCAGAAGGCCATCAATGCTCTGATGGAACTGCAGAATCGGATTGCCAACGAAGAGTATCAAGCCGCCACGGCCTTCTACGCACTGCAACGTGCGCTGTCCATTGGCTCGATCGTGCTGGGCCTGTCTGCCGCAGCCTTGCTCGGGTGGCTGTTGCAGCAAGGCATCCGCAACTCCCTCAAGGAGGCGAAGGCGGCGGCCCACGCCGTGGCCACGGGTGACCTGACCCACCGCATTCAGGTGCTCGGGAAGGACGAGATTGCCGAACTGCTGCAAGAGTTGATTGCCATGCAGGCATCCCTCAGCGATGTGGTGATGCGTGTGCGCCAGGGCGCCGAGTCCGTGTCCACCGCCTCGTCCGAGATCGCACAGGGCAACCAGGACCTGAGCTCCCGCACCGAAAGTCAGGCCAGCGCCCTGGAGGAAACAGCCGCCTCAATGGAGCAACTGAGCTCCACCGTGCAACAAAATGCCGACAACGCCCGCCAGGCCAACCAGTTGGCCAACAATGCGTCCAGCGTGGCCATCCAGGGCGGGGAGGTGGTGGGGCAGGTCGTCGAGACCATGAAGGGCATCAGCGAAAGCTCCCGTCAGATCGCCGAGATCATCAACGTGATCGACGGTATTGCCTTCCAGACCAACATCCTGGCCTTGAACGCAGCCGTCGAAGCCGCTCGCGCTGGCGAGCAAGGACGTGGTTTTGCCGTGGTCGCGGGTGAAGTGCGCAACCTGGCACAACGCAGCTCCGAGGCTGCCAAGGAAATCAAGACCCTGATCACGGACAGTGTTTCCCGGGTGGAACAAGGGACCGGACAGGTCGACCGCGCCGGCGCCACCATGAACGAGATCGTCACCAGCATCCGCCGCGTCTCCGACATCGTGGCCGAGATCAGTGCGGCATCGAGCGAACAAAGTGCCGGCGTGTCTCAGGTGGGCGAAGCGGTCATGCAACTGGATCAGACCACGCAACAGAATGCGGCGATGGTGGAGCAGATGGCAGCCGCTGCGAGCAGTCTGCGCAGCCAGGCGCAAGACCTTGTGCAAACGGTTGCATCGTTCAAGGTGGCCGGAGGACAACCGTCGGTTTCATCTTCG
>Ga0114984_1000671_pt1 | contig 13093 bp, 17 predicted proteins | sample Shrwel1BS1Day1_FD_96987 | JGI IMG/M metagenome (GOLD analysis project Ga0114984, IMG submission 96987) | Subsurface microbial communities from deep shales in Ohio, USA - Utica-3 well 1 S-1-Day1 | ecosystem: Environmental > Aquatic > Deep subsurface > Shale gas/oil reservoir > Produced water/Flow... | reverse complement strand
GTGTCACCGAGCCGGCCGTGGTCGACCGGGCGATATGGATGAAGATTACGGATATCGGCAAGCCGTTTGGCCTCTCTGGCATTGCCCTGGGGAAGAAGATGGACCTGGCCAAATTACGCGAAAACGGCAAACCGACGCAGCTGGCCTTGGACAAGGGGTGTGCGCTGAGGGTCGAGAACGGGTTTGGCCACGACACGTATTGGCACCGCCAGCTGCTGCCGGCGGCGCTGCGTGAAGCCCTGTTGCTGGACTGATTCTCTGGTAGGGCTACTGAAACGGGATAGTGGGGACGGATGCGGCCCAGGTGGTGCGTTTCCAGCCGTCCGGTAAGACCACGTTGCCGACGATGCCCGCCATGGACGAACAATCCACGAACTCATCCTTCTCCACCAGGCGGGCCATTTCCTCGCACAACGAGTGATTCTCCTGGATGAATACCTCCGCCAAGCCGGCGTAATGGTCGCGTAGGCGGCCGATGGCAGCCCGGTTGGCGGCTACGCCGAGCTCGTCCGCCGGCGAGGGATCGAAGACTTCCCCGTGGCCGGCCGACAGGTAGGCGGTGGCGAGGTGGGACATCGAGGCGATGTCGCCGGATCCGCTCAGGGACTTTTCACCGAAGAAATGATGCTCGGCGGCCACGCCGGCCATCGTCATCAGCATCGACCACTCCAAGCGCTCCTTGGTGACCTCGGTTGGGTCCTTGGGGGTCGGGATGGTGACAGAACCGACGATCAGCGAGTTGAGGTCCGTGTCGATGCACACATAGGCGTCCTCCGGGACGGCCGTGGTGAGCCCGTAGCAGATGGCATGGCCGGCCTCGTGAATCGCTACCCGGTGGCGGCCCTCCGGGGTCAGTGACGAAACGTCAGCCAGCTCCAGGACGCCAGTGTCCCGGATGAGCACGCTGCGAAGGAACCAGACGAAGACGTCGCGGAAGCCGAAAACCACAATGGAACAGAGCAGGGCGACATAGACCGCGGGCGCCGGCGCCGCAAGATAAAACGCGCGCCACTCGTCGAAGGCCAGATACCCCAGGCCCGCTACACAGGCCGCCACAAAAAGTCCGTTGAGGCAGCGCATCCAGACCTGGCGCGTGAGGACGGGCTGCAGGACGAAATGCCCCAAGCCGACCGCGATCGCCGTAAGCCCGAGAGCAATGATGACGGGGATGGAAACAAGGCCAAGGGCGTCCGCCGGCGGGGCTGCGCGGAGCAGGGCCCGGAGCATCCATATCCCGCCGCAAAACAGGCCCAGCATGGCCACGCTACTGACCTGCCGGTGGTGCTCGCCAAACCAGCGCCGCAGCCAGCTTCGCAGCAGGATGGTCGAGAGGGTAAGGCCATACCAGAGGCCGCGAGAGCGTGCCGCCGAGAAGATGGTGGAGATCAGCAGGGTGGAGTTCTTCAGGTTCGACATGCAGTAGGGCTTAGTGGTGAATCAAACCGCATAGCTTGCCACAGCATCATCAAGGGGCAACGGGAAGCCCTTCAACAAAATGCCAGTCCGTGATGGATGCCTGATCTTTGATGGCAACCTTGCTGCCCACGCTGCCGTGCCACTTGAACCACAGATTTCCGATCCGGTAGGCCTCGCCACGGTTCGTCATCACGACTTGCCTGTCGGGCGGGAACACCAGGCCTCGAAGCGAATTTCGCACGAACAGCCTGAAGTCTGCGTCGGTCAGCTTCTCGTTGTCGACGTTGGCTGCCAGTGTCGGCAGGAAAATATCCGCTGCGGACCGGCGGGGCGCGAGGTCAATGGCGGCCAGCGTAGCCTGGGCCTCGGTGAGGAGGTGGGCGGCCTGTTCAATCCGCTCCTGGTTGGTGGGCATGTCGTTCTCCGGTTAGGCGGGCCACTGGCCCGTAATCATGAAGGTCCATTCCCGGGCAAGAAAGCCTGTGACGCCCTGGGTGCGAACCTCGCGGATCCGCTTTTGGGTGAGATTGAACTTGGCGGCGAGGCCGGCGATGGTGACCTTGTGCTTACGCATCATGGAACGGACCATCGGCCCTGAGAGCCAGAGGGGGCCGGTTTTCATCACTTCACCGAGAGGGACATGGGGCGCTGCTCCTTGTCAGTTTGTGGATTGGACGGGATAGCAGAGGGCGCCACACTCGCATTCCCCGGAGGGCACAGGATCGCCAGCAACGACTCGCATGGTGAGGTCCTTGACGGCCTGCAGGGACTCGTCCGTATGCAACCGGCCGCAGTCGCCGCACCGGTGCAGGTTGTAGATCTCGAAGGCGTCTTCGATGGCATCGTCCTGGGCGTTCGCCTGGGTAGTGTGGTAGCCGTTCGATTGTCGGGCGTCATTCACCCAGTAATGCCGAAAGCCGTCGGGCCCGTTTTCGCGGAGCTGGTAACCCAGCCCCTCGAGGTCCTTGATGGACAGGGCCGCCTCGGGTGGAAGCTTGGCCGGATCGGGCAAGTGTTGAGCCGCGTCGGACTTGACGGCGACTTCCCACAGATCCTCTGGCAACGGGGTGACCTCGATCCAGCAGGACTGCTTGAGGAGTCCTGTGACAACGATGCTGATCTGTCGGGGACCGTAAAGGCGACGGCAAACGGGGGCGTTATGGTTCATGGTTGGCTCCATCTGGGGGAGAAGAGGTATTGAGGTATCTGAATTCATCGAGGGGCTAGCTTTCGTAGGCAATCGCCTTCTTTTGCGCATCGGTCAGACGGGAAAACTCGTCATCACTGACCAGATCACAATGCTCGCCCTCGCCACTCTTGCAGTAATCGCAGGCATTGCACGAAAAACAATAACCACACCCGCAATCATTCCCACCGCAATCGCAGCAGTTGAAGTGGTCGTGGCACACATCGGGAGTCTTCATTGTCAAACCTCTATTCATTGGGAGTTACTACCATGTCATTTTGCCAATCAGGCACCTGTGGTTCTGATTTAAGTAGAGGGGCCTGCTTATGACGTGATGCCCATGAAGAAGGATTCGCCTTGAGGACCGTCATAGACGGTCGGAAGGGTCGTGGTGAGCCACTTCGGGAACATCGAGCCTTCGTCCAAGGCGTCGTCCATACGGACAGAAGCCTTGCAGCGACCGACAGAGCGGGAACTGGATTGAGTCATCTGCCGCCACTCTTTCCCTGAGATCGTGAGGGTGGTGTTGCCGCCGAAAAGCAGGCGATCCAGCGGCTTGAGGATCAAGCGACGGAACGTGGCGGAAAGAGTGTTGTGAGCGGTTTTCATAGATAAGAAGATAGCAATTCGCTACCTCCTAATCTGAAAAAACCTCCTTATCAAGAATTCTCTTTGCCCAGGGGCCTCCGGGTCAGGAGCATTTGAACCAACTGAATGCTCTCTTGATGCGTTCCAGTAGGGACTCGGTGGGCCTCCATGTGCACCATCCCTCTTCGCGCGGGCCTGTGATCCGCATGTCGTCGTGCATCCGGTACAGGAAGGGGGTGGCGATGCGGCAATGCGGGCAGGCACCAACTGCTTCGACAACTGCAACGGACGGCAGGGGGCGGGTCACGACCCCCCGGAGCAAGTCATCGGGAATTTCGCGATCACAGAAGCGGCACTCGCCGGTAAAGTCGGTCCAGCGAGCACCGTTGGGAAACTTGATTGGCATCTGGCTGGCGATGGTTTCCATCCCGAGCAATTCCCGCTCGCGAGGGGTGATGGGCTTGGTGCCGTCCATGTCAGGTTCTGCCTATTACGCGGGGGTCGGGGCGGACTCTTCCGCGCGGGAGGCATCACTGAACTCTGCTGCGGCCGTGGAAAGGCATTCATTGCCATCTTCCTGGTTGGTTGGCCAGATATCCACGATTGCGCCCTCATGCGTTCGCTTGACAAGCACCGACAAGTCGCCGCCTTCATCCGCTGGGAGGAGGGCCGGGATGGTGATCCAGAGCGAATCCATCGCCTTGGGGTCAGTGGCGATCAGGTTGTACTCAAAGCCCGGCAGCAGGGAGACTGCCTGACCAGGGAAGGCATCCCCTTCGATGTAGGTGTCGTTGCAGATCGCGTCGCCAATCTCGTCCGGTACTGCCTGCAGGAGCATCTGATCGCCGGCCCAGGCGAGGCGCCAGTCGATGATCCAACTGCGAGCATCAGCGTCATCCGGATCGACCGGTTGGGCGGCGGTGCGCAGCATGTCGTTGAGGCCGTCGGCGATGCGCGAATCATCGTCTTCATCGACCAGAATTTGCAGGGTGACTATCTTTGCCATGAGAGCGTCCTTTACGGATGGGCGTAGGTGAGAACGGCGCAGGTAACGGGGGTGGTTCGCTCGACTTGGAGCGCCGATCCGTCAGGGAAGGTGAAGAGATCCGTGCTGTCCACCGGATCGCTATCACTGTGCCCGCCGTGGTCATGGGCGATCTTGTGGGACAGGATCGGAGGATTGCCGTCCAGCGCCATAGCTGCTCGCTCGGCGGCGCAGGCCGGTCGATGAAGGTCCGCTGGGCACCCGACCCCCGGGAAGTTCATGTCGCCGGCGCGGACAGCCGCGACTTCGGCGGCGTCCGCTGCCTTGTAATCGGGGTGGGCACGCTCGCGCGCCTTGCAAGGGCTGCAGATGGTTTCGGTGTTGAACTTCGACACGATGCTGGACACCTTGCTCAGATCAGCGCCACAACGCTCGCAGTGGGTCGGCCAGAGGCTCATGCAGCCTTCCTCCCATACTGATGGTTGAGAGTGCTGGCGATGGCGTCAGCAATCTGCTTGGATGGGCAATCCGCCAGGTTGTCGATGGAGTTGTCGGACAGCACCCCGTAGATGCCCCAGGCGGATACGTTCGGATCGTCGTCGGTGGTGGTTTCGTGCGTCACGGCGGCAATCTCCGTCAGCGAATCAGGCGGGATCGGCAGGCCGTTCTCGCAAAGGGCGACGACACCGAGAACGATGAAGTTCTGGTAGATGGTCAAAGGCATGGCGGCTCCCATCACAGCGCCGCCAACTGGATGATGAGGTCTGCCGCATCCGACACGCCCATATCCACGTGCTCGGCAACGGCCTTCTCATTGGTGGCCAGCGCAATGGCCTTGTCAGGGACATTCATGCCGAGGCGCTTCATCTCGCTCAGTTCGCGCACCAGATGCGCGGAGAACTGTGCCGTGTCGTCGTCGCTGACGTCTTGCCAGCACCACGAAAAGGCACCCACCGGGTAGAACTTCTGGCCGTCGATGAGCACGGCCTTGTAAACGTCTGGACGCTCGCCGCTCTCGATGCCGAATTCGTGGAACAGGAAAGCATCCTGATCGGCGTCATAGACGATCTGGCCGCAGAAGTCGGTATGGTTGTTGAGGGCCATCAGGCGCTGCGCCTCCTCGAAGGAGAACAGCGGGCAGGCAAAACCATTCCAGTGCTGGTCCTGGGTGACACCATGGAAATAGCTTTCGATGGCGTCGATCTGGAAAACTGCGGGGCGTTGCGGCATGGGTTACTCCTGTAGTGCGATGGAGTCCATGCTACGCAGGAGGTATCGGCGTTTCTGGAATTTCTAGGGAAACGCGAACCGACAGATTCCCGGTCCGGGAAGGACTAGATGGTCGGCTGAATGAGGCTGACCACAGCGGTCACGATCAGCGTGGCGAAGAGTTGATTGAGGGCGCGAGCCTTCAGGTTGGCGTGCCATTCCAGTCCAGCAGTGACAGCCGAAACGGCGATGCACAGGCCAAGCACTGGCAGCACCGATTCGTGGCCAAAGAGTTGCAGGCCGAGGGCGGCTACGCCCAGAACCCCGCTGATGACGACGCCGGCCGCCAGGGCCGGGGATGAGGCGTAGATCTTGCCGGCGATGCGGGCATCCGCTGATTCGTCGAAGGGCTTGAGTTGAAGCAAGCCAGGCAGGTGGATTTTCATGGTTGCCAGATCTTCTGGATGGGCTAATGCCCCGGTGAAAACAGCATCTCGATGTCGTCGAAGTTGAGGCCGCCGGAGTGGGCTGCAGCATCACCGTCCATCACGGCGGCGATCATTTCTCCCTTTCGCTCGCCGATCTTGATGACGCCTTCTTCAAGCGATCCCTTGATGACAAGGAAGTAGGCGGTAACCGTCTTGTCTCGATCGTCACGGGTGAGGCGGGCAATCGCCTGGTCGATCTTCTTCGGATTCCACCAGGGGGCAAAGATAATGATCGCGTCCCCTTCGGGAATATCCAGGCCGACACCGCCAACGCCAAGGGTCATGAGGAGCACGTCGCTCTTCCCCTCGCGGAAATCGGCCACATTCACGCCCCGCTGCTTGAGGGACATGTTGCCCAGGAGCATGCGGTGGTTGATGCCGGAGTTGTTCAATCTGTCGGCGATCAGGCCAAGCATTTCGGCCCATTCGCTGGTGATGACGACTTTCTTGTTTTCGGCCAGCAGCTCCTCGAGGACCTGCATCAGGTATTCGAGCTTGGCCGACTCGGCGTTCTTGGGAACCTGGTCCGACTTGACCAGGGCCGGGTGGCAGCAGATCTGCCGGAGGCGGGTGATAGCAGCCAGGATTGAGATTTGGTTCTTGGCCAGGCCGGTCTCCGCAATCATGTCGCGGATTTCCTTGTCCAGCGTGGCTCGGGTGGCCTCGTAGAACTTGCTTTGCTCGTCGCCCATGTTGATGTACCGATACACGGTATTGACGGGCGGAAGGGCGTTTCCAACGTCCTTGTTGCTCCGGTGCAGGTGATAGGGGGCGGTCAACATGCCCACCATGCGCAATCGCTCGGTGGCGAAGAGCTCGCCTTGTCGAACCTGCTTGACGAAGTTACGCCGGAACCAGGCGTTGTCGCGGAGAAGGCCGGGAGCAACGATGTCCGCAACGGACCACATTTCCTCGATGTGGTTCTGAAGGATGGTCCCGGAGATGACAACCTTCTGTGCGGCCTTCAACTGCTTGCAGGCCCTGGTCTTCTGAGCCTTGTGATTTCGTAGGTCGTGTCCCTCGTCCATCGCGACGATGTGCCAGTCGTGCTGGAGAAACAGTTCGATGTCTCCGGAAAGGGTGCCATAGGTCGTAACAATGGCGTCGTTCTGCTCGCGCATGGTGCCAAGCTCGGCTCGCCCGGTTCCGTGATAGACGCCGATCTTCATCGTTGGGTAGAACTTCTGTCCCTCGTCGACCCACTTGCTGATGAGGGTGGGGGGAACCACGATCAGCGAGTTAGGAGCGTCCGGAGTATCGGAACACTCTACCCAGATGTGCGAAAGCGTCTGGACGGTCTTCCCGATGGCCATCTCATCCCCGAGGATCGCGCCCACACCGACCTTTAGCCGGGAGCGAAGCCAGGACACGCCGTACCCCTGGTAGGGGCGGAGTGGCAGAACCGCGTCCTTGAGCAGACCATCAGCGATGGGCGCTGGCGGCGAAAGGAGCGCCTTGTGGAATGCCTTGATGTCCTCGGCGCCGTTGATGATGATCCCAGCGCCATCCCCGATATGGTCGAGCAACGCGACATCAAAGCGGCTCATGCGGAGAGGCTTGGATGCGCCTCCCTGGTCGTTGATGTCGAGCAGCAGCCGGGCCAGGCGTTGAACTTGGTTCATCGGAATGCGAATGAAGTTCCCGTTTGGAAGTCGTGAATACCAGGACCGATCTGTCTCCGTCCCTAGCTTGACCTGTTCGACAAACTTCGGGTTTTGCAGCAGCTGGCGAAGAACTTCGACAAGATTGACCTTGTGCTCGCCGATGGTCACTTCCAGACGGACGTTGTACCACCCGCTCTCCTCCGTCTCTTCTACCGTCATAGCCCAGTCTTGATTGGGCAACACGCGAAGGTTGAAGTCGTTGGCGTAGGTGACGTTCCAGCCTGCTTCAATCAGGGCGGGAACGTATTCGTCCTGGAATTCGATGGCCGCCAGAAGGTAGTCTTCATCGTCGTCGTAGTCTGCGGCAATGATGTAGGTCGAGCTGTCCTCTCGCGAGAGAACTGGCGTTTCGGCAAGGGAGCCAATCATCTGGTGCTCGTAGGCAACATCCCTTTCGATCCGATAGCGTTTGGCGCCTTCCGTCTTAACGATCTCGGTACCGGAGAACGGTGCCATCCGATGGCCTGGGTACTGGAACCACACCTTGATGAAAACTTTCCGCTCCCAGTGGGTCTCCGAGTTGTTCAATTCCAGGCATGCAACAGGCGTGACGCGCCCTTGGTCAATTACCTCGATGGTGGGCAGAGCGGGGAGGGCAGAAGACGCACCGAGGGAATCGACAACCTTCTGAAGCTCCTCGATGTCCTTGTAGACGATTTCTGTATTTGCTTCAGCCGCAGCCAATGCGAGCGCAGGCAGTTCGTTGGTGACACGCCCGATGGTTGCGGTGTTGGGGTCGATGTACCAGGGTGGATTGCTCGGAACCAGAAAAGCGCGGTCGCCATCGGGGAAGGTGCATGCGAGGCGCCAATGGTCTTCGCCGTTCGGAAGCCACGCAAAATTCAGTGTCGAATCCTTGCCCCGCGTCAGAAAGGTATCCGGCCGAAGGGAGGAATACGCCCGTCCCGTATCGACAAGCGAGGCAATGAATTGCTCGCTACCAATCAGCCCTTTGACGTTGAGTTCACTGCCACTGGGAAGGTCGTTGCCATTGACGAACAGTTCGCGAATGATTCGCTTGTCCTCGTCGTTGAAGAACGTTTCCATTGGAGCGCGGTGATACCCCATCCCATAGGACCGACTCGGGGTGCTAACGGCCGCTGCCCAGGAACCGTCAATCCGTTTTGTCTTCGAGAGCCCGCCCTTTTTCAGGTAGGCCGAGCTCCCCAGTGAGACGTGGTGCCCGGAGAAGCAATAGATTGTCGCTCGGGTAGGGGCATTCGCCTGATTTGCGGGGGTTCGTAGCTTGGCCAGCTGGGCCGCCGGCGCTGACATTTGTCGCGCCAGATTGATTAGTTGCTGGGCGCCCGTCGAGAAGGCATGCATGGGCGTTACTGCTCCACGCCCTGAAAGATTTGGTGTCTTTATCAGCTCAATGAGTGCTGCTGCCGCATGCGGGCACTTGGATGCTCCGCAGGAGCAGGCACCGAATATTTGGTAAGGAGGCCGAGTGTATTTGTCGTACTTAATCCGGAATTGGGCACGAACCGGACGAAAACCTCTTGGGTCGCGAATATCCGCCGTAAACAGCCCAGACTGATCCTGGTTGATGTTGAGGAACATGACATCTTCCCAAACACCATATGCGCGATTGAGTTCAGTCTGGTTAAGGCATTCTAAAACCTTGAGGAAATCAGGATTATTAGAGGCAAGGGAAATATTCGGTGTCATATAACAGCGGAAACCTGGATAACAAAATTGTAATCCGGCAGTCCTTTTTGACGAAAGGGTTATCGGCGGTCTAATTACTGTCCCTGAAGGTTTGCGAAATCGATCAGCGGCCCGAGGTCGCGGCGATCCGCGAGATCGAATTCCGAGAAGAAGACGCGCCGGTCTGTAGCATGGCCATGTGCCTCCAAATATGACGTCAGTTGCGGATCGGCAGAAACTCCGATGAAGCGCCAACCGCATTCGTAGTCGTGCCAGCCCTTGATCGGGGTAACGGTTGCCGTCTGGTGCGGATAGGCTTCGTTGTTGAAGCTGCCGTCGGAGATGGCGGTGCCGCCGTCGGCGTTGTTGAAGCAGAATTCGGTGACCGTAATTTCCATGGTCAATCTCCTGTAGCGGCAACGAACTTCCCCACAATGACGACCGTTTTGGCCGCATGTACAGGGTGTTTCGTCTCCCGATTGATAAAGGTTGGGGTGTAGTAGGGCTGGTAAGTCGTGTCCCTTCCTCCTGCTGCCAGAATGGCGCGGTGCTTAGCGGTCAGGCACGGGGCCGGAGTCGCCTCCATACTTGCCTCGACGACACGACCCCGGACCGTGGCGTGGACATTCTTGCAGCGGTCGCGGATAACCCGCTGGCGCCCGGCTTCGGAAACACGGAAGGAACAATCTTCCAACTGGATGGCGCTTACATGGCCGACGACACGCCCCTTATCTGGCCCCTCGGCCGCGCGGACAGACAAGAACCCGGTCTTATGAAGGTTGAGATACACGTCACAGAGCAGGCCATTGGTAATCGACATGATCTAATCCTTGCCCTGGGCCAGAGTACGCAGTGATTCCTCAAGGATGTGCCGAGCCCGAGCAAGAAGGATCGGATCGGCTCGCACCAGTACGTCGAGCAGGGCTTCCTTCTCGCTGAGATAGACCCTCGCAAACTTGTGGTCGTGAGCCATGTTGCTCAGGCTGTTGTCGATCAAATCGGCAACCTTGATCGTTTGAGCTTGCGCTGGCGCTTGGGCGCTATGATCCCTGTCGATTGCCTTCCGGGCAGCACGGTTGCCATCTTCCGGCTGCGATACGTCGGTCAGCCAGCCGACCAGCTCGGCGACCTCGGCACCAAACTCCTTTTCAATCTCCTCGATTGTGGTTTGAGTGTCCTCCACCGTGTCGTGAAGGTAGGATGCCGCGACCATCGCCGGGGTATGGGCGACCGAACGCACGATTTCCGCTACTGCCTCGGGATGGACGATATAGGGGTCGCCGGTGTACTTGCGTTTGTGATCGATCGCCGCATGGGCTTTATCGGCAAAGTCATGGGCACGCTGTTCGAGGTCGTTCATGGTCGGCTTGAGCATTGAAAGGCAATGACGACAGCGTACGCCATTACCTATGCCGTTTCTGGGATGGTTTCCGCGTCAGAAACGGACAGGCAGCACTGCTGCGTAGGGGACCGGGAATAGCCCCCGCGACAGTCACAGTTCTACCAGTTCATCCTGCAACGGAAAGTAGATAGCCGTCCGTAAGGAATGCGCATCCGATTGAAACAGGTTCGCATACCGTTGCAGCTGGGGACGGAAGGATTCCGCGCGCGTGCCAAGGACTTCACGGCCATCTCCATTGGCGAGCCGGACGGTCTTGTAGTCAATGATCCACCGCTGATTCTCGAAAACGAATGTACGGTCGATCACATGATTAGACGTGCCCTTCTGGCCCAGGCTAGACCACGCCTCCTCGGCGGCGCTTTGCGGGTGATCTGCGAGTAGCCACTGACCGACTTCGCTGTTCAGCGTCCGTATGATTGCTTCTGCTGCCTCCTCCGCGCCGACAATAGCGTCCCGCGCATGCCCTTGCCGAGCAAGCCAGCGCTGCCAGGCAGGTTGCAGAGCTTGTACGCGGCTGATTGGCCAGTTCGCCATCCCATCGACAACAATCTGTTGCAATACCCGGTGCACCAAGGTGCCTACTGATGCTTCCAGACGTTGCGCGCCTTCCAGAGCTTCCAGAGGGAGCGGAGGATTGTCGTTGTTGGTTGCCAAGTCCTGACCTTGCAGCAGCAACAAGGGAGTTGTGGGCTGGCGAAGCCGGATCAGCGGCGGCACGAATGCGGCGGCGGGATTTACCGGCAACTGGGAGGCGTCGACCGACAAATCTAGCGCAGCAGCTGCGAACACGGGTTGCGCAACTTCGTTCCAGATCAGGGCGAGCAAACTCCCAGAGGCCGGGGTGCTCAAGCCGTCAAACTTGGTCAGGTCGGATTTGGCGACCCCAACCAGATGAAGTTGGCGGATTGCCCGCGTCGCGGCAACGTACAGAAGGCGCTCGTCTTCATGCGCAGCGCGTTCATTTTCAAGACGCCGCAAGGTGTCATAGGGGATCGGGTCTTTGCCGGTGCCTTTGCGGCGCATCGGGGCAACAAGCAGATTGGAGCGACCATGAGGGCCTGCAACTTCATCCCACAGCAAAAGAGAGCTGTCATTCCCTCCCGTTTCGTGGTCCAGTCCGAGGACAATTACCGTGTCGAATTCCAGACCCTTGGATTTGTGGATGGTCATCATCTGTACCGCGTCCCCCATGGGATCAGCAGGCGCAAACAGCTTTGCTGCGCGATCAGCCAGTTCGTCGGCGTCCAGTTGATGCTCGAAGGTCAGACTATCCATCAGATCAAGGAACGCGGTGACATCGGCCATGGCGGACGGCAAATCGAGACAACGAGGACCATCGAGCATCAGCCAAACCCCCTCAAGCCAACGGCGGGGAGATTGACGGTCACGATTGGCGAAAGCCTGCTGAAACACTGTCCGAACGTGCAACAGTCGCACCTGTCCGTCTTGGGAGAGTCGCTGTACGCGATCCTCCTGGTTCATGAGTTGCCAGATCGTCCGGGCATGGTCGTCGCCGGCGAGGGCATGCAGATCGGCCAGCGTCAGACCACACCAAGGGGCGCGCAGCGCGGCAAGCCAGTGCACCCGGTCAGCACGATGACAGAGGGCGCGATACAGGGTGAGAAGGTCCTGGACGTGTTGCCGCCCATCCAAGCCCTCGATATCGACCGCCTGGAAGCGCAGGGAGGGGCTTCTGTGCCGGATTTCTGCAACAAGCGCATCGAGATGCTTCCGGGCACGAACCAGAACCGCGATTTTCTCCGTCGGCGCTTGCTGACGTGCGTTGATAATCAGATCGAGAACACAGGCGGCTTCAGCGCCAGCGGAATCTGACCCTGGGCGTTCGATCACTGCATGCACCGTTACCCCGGCGTCGGCTCGCGCCGGCTTGGTTGCAACCGATTCAGAGTAGCGCACAGCGCCGGCCTCTGGGCTGTCTTCGGCCGGGAAAACCGTCGGGAACGTGTTGTTGACCCAGTCAACAATCGCAGGGAAAGAGCGGTTGTTGCGGCAAAGGCGCAGGTGCTGGAGGCTAATGTCGCCGATTCCAAAATCGCGAACACGTAGGAACAGCCCGACATCCGCCTTGCGGAAGCGGTAGATCGACTGCATAGGGTCGCCGACAACGAAGAGGGTTCGACCGTCCCCCGGCACCCAGCCTCGCGTCAGCTTTTCCAGAAGCGCCACCTGGCTTGGGCTCGTGTCCTGAAACTCATCCACCAGCAGATGTTGAATCCGGTAGTCCAGCGCTTGCGCCAGATCGGTAGGAGCCTCTTCATCCCCGAGAGCCATTCCGGCGCGGCCGGCGATTTCGATGAAGTCGACTTCACCAACGTCCTGGAAAACCAGCCATAGCTGCCCCGCAGCCAAACGTAGCAAACGGGAGAAGCATTCGACCGTCGCCCAGTCCGTGCGATCAAATTGCGGCTCAGGCAAGGAAGGGACAACAGAAAGGGCGTCAGCCAGGCCGGGAAGCCCGGAAAGGCTGCGCAGCAATTCAAGCAT
>Ga0114984_1000669_pt1 | contig 13111 bp, 12 predicted proteins | sample Shrwel1BS1Day1_FD_96987 | JGI IMG/M metagenome (GOLD analysis project Ga0114984, IMG submission 96987) | Subsurface microbial communities from deep shales in Ohio, USA - Utica-3 well 1 S-1-Day1 | ecosystem: Environmental > Aquatic > Deep subsurface > Shale gas/oil reservoir > Produced water/Flow... | reverse complement strand
CGAGGTGGTGTCGACCATTGCCCTGGTCATCGGTCTGGTGGTGGTGAACGTGCTGCAACCGGGTTCGGGCATGCACGTGGATCCGAACACGCTGGACACCAAGGGCATCGCCGCTTACACGGAACCCGGCAAGATGCAGGGCACGGTGGATTTCCTGCTGCACGTGATCCCAACGTCGGTGGTGGACGCCTTTGCCAAGGGTGAGATCCTGCAGGTGCTGCTGTTCTCGGTGCTGTTCGGCTTTGCGCTGCACAAGTTCGGTGGCCGCGGCACCATGGTGTTCGACTTCATCGAGAAGTTCTCTCATGTGTTGTTCGACATCGTCGGCATCATCATGAAGGTGGCTCCGATCGGTGCCTTTGGCGCGATGGCTTTCACCATCGGCAAGTACGGCGTCGATTCGCTGTTCTCGCTGGGCAAGTTGATGGGCGCGTTCTACATGACCTGCCTGCTGTTCATCTTCGTTGTGCTGGGTCTGATCACCCGCCTGCATGGCTTCAGCATCGTCAAGTTCATCCGCTACATCAAGGAAGAGCTGCTCGTGGTGTTGGGCACCTCGTCGTCGGAATCGGTGCTGCCGCGCATGATGGAGAAGATGGAGAACCTGGGCGCCCGCAAGTCGGTGGTGGGCCTGGTGATTCCCACGGGTTACTCCTTCAACCTTGACGGCACCTCGATCTACCTCACGATGGCGGCTGTCTTCATCTCGCAAGCAACCGACACGCCGATGACGCTGACACAGCAGCTGACTTTGCTGGCCGTGCTGTTGCTGACTTCGAAGGGCGCAGCCGGCATCACGGGCAGTGGCTTCATCGTGCTGGCGGCCACCTTGTCGGCAGTGGGTCATGTGCCGGTGGCAGGCTTGGCCTTGATCCTGGGCATTGACCGTTTCATGTCGGAAGCCCGCGCCCTGACCAACCTGGTGGGCAACGGTGTGGCGACCCTGGTGGTGGCCAAGTGGACCGGAGATCTGGACGTGGACAAGCTCAACCATGGCTTGAACAACCCTTCCGCAGAAGAGGCCGACGAGCCCGAGCTCATCCTGGACCAACAGGTTGCCCACATGGCCGTGACGCCCCAGAAGGGCTGATCCTCGCGATGTGACACGGAGCCGCCCCTACCGGGCGGCTTTCTCGTTTCTGGGTAGGCCGCACCAGTCACACGCGGCGGATGAGGTTGCGCCGACACGGCACGGTGCCGAGCGGCCAGAAGCGGCGGTTGCCCCAGAGCCTGCGCCAGCTGCGATACTGCCGTCCACTGCTTTGTGATATTCGGACGGAACGATGTGCACCATTTGCGGATGTGAATCGGCGCAGGCCCATGCGCCTCATGCCCACGGTCATGCTCACACCCACGAGCATGGGCACGAACATGGGCATGCAGACACCCACGCACACGCCCACGATGCAGCCGCGGGCCACACGCATGGCGATATGCACACCCGTGTGCTGCAACTGGAGCAAGACATCCTGGCTGGCAACCAGCACATGGCCGACCATGTGCGCGCCCATCTGGCCAGCCAGCACACCTTGGCCTTGAACCTGGTGTCCAGCCCCGGCTCGGGCAAGACCACGCTGCTGGTCGAAACCGTGGCGCGCCTGCAGGCGCAGCAGCGCCCGGTGGCTGTGATCGAAGGCGATCAACAAACCAGTTTCGATGCCGAGCGCATCCGCGCCACCGGCGTGCAGGCCGTGCAGATCAACACTGGCAAGGGCTGCCATCTGGACGCGCGCATGGTGCACGACGCGCTGCACGATCTGCCTACCCTGCCGCATGGCGTGCTGATGATCGAGAACGTCGGCAACCTGGTCTGCCCGGCCGGTTTTGATCTGGGCGAGCGCGCCAAGGTGCTGGTGTTCTCGGTGACCGAGGGTGAGGACAAGCCGCTGAAGTACCCGGACATGTTCCAGGCCGCCGGCCTGATCCTGCTGCACAAGTGCGACCTGTTGCCGCACGTGCGGTTCGACGTGGCGCGGGCGCTGGACTTTGTCCGCCAGGTGAACCCGGACGCCCCGGTGATCCAGCTGTCGAGCACCACCGGCGAAGGGTTTGACGCATGGATGGCCTGGATCGACGCACAGTGCGCCGCCGCCTGATCCTGCGCGGGCAGGTTCAGGGCGTGGGCTGTCGGCCTTGGGTCTGCCAGCAGGCCCGCGCGCTGGGCGTGCGAGGCTGGGTGCGCAACACTGGGGATGGCGTAGAGCTGCTGGCCGAGGGGGCGGAGGACGATGTGGGCCGTTTGGTGGCCCTGCTGCCTCAGTTGCCCACACCGGGTCGGGTGGATGAGTGGCTCGACGTGGAGGTGGATGCGCCGGGCGTGCCAAGTGTCCCAGGTGACACATTCGCCATCCTGCCGAGCCCTAAGTCGCACCTAGACGCACCGTTGCATGCGCGACACGGCGCCGATCTGGCCGTGTGCGACACCTGCGTGGCCGAGTTGTTCGCCCCCACGAACCGCCGCTGGCGCCATCCCTTCATCCACTGCCCGCAGTGTGGGCCGCGCTACACCGTCACGCGCAGTTTGCCGTTTGACCGGGCCAACACATCCCTGGCCGCGTTCCCGCTGTGCTCACGTTGCGACGCCGAGGTGAACGACCCGCACGACCGGCGTTTTCATGACCAGACCCAAGCCTGCCCGGACTGCGGGCCGCGCCTGTCGCTGTTTCTTTCAAGCGGCGAGGCGGTGCCCGGCGATGCCATCGCGCAGACCTGGGCGCTGCTGGCCCGTGGCGGCATCGTGGCGCTGCAGGGCGTGGGCGGCTTTCACCTATGCTGCGATGCGCGCCAGCCTGAGGCGGTGGCACGCCTGCGCCAGCTCAAACGACGCCCCACCAAGCCTTTGGCAGTGATGGCGGCGAACGTGGCGTCCTTGCAGGACGCGGTGAAGGTGTCCCATGACGAGGCGCGCTGGCTGACCTCGCCCGAGCGGCCCATCGTGTTGCTGACCCAACGCCCGCACCTGGCAGCGTCTTGCCCCGGCCTGGCCCCGCATCTGCACACCCTGGGCGTGATGCTGCCCTACACACCGGTGCACCATCTGCTTTTCCACGAAGCTGCGGGACGGCCGGCTGGCACCGACTGGTTGCATGCGGCGCAGCCCACGTTGCTGGTGATGACCAGTGGCAACGCGCCGGGCGAGCCCCTGGTGATCGACCACGAACACGCGTGGCGAGAAATGGCGCCGCTGGCCGACGCCCTGCTGCTGAACGACCGCACCATCACCGCCCGCAACGACGATTCAGTGCTGCGCGTGCGGCCGGATGGCAGTGCCTGCTGGCTGCGCCGGGGACGGGGTTATGCACCCTTGCCTTTGCAATGGCCTTCACAACAAGATGCCACCCCGCCCAACGTGCTGGCGCTCGGTGGAGAGCTCAAAGCCACGCTGTGCCTCAGCACACCCCATGCCTCCGGTGGTACTCAGGTCTTTGTCTCACCCCATGTGGGCAACCTCGATAACCCCGGCACCCGACTGGCCTTCGAAGCCTTGGCCCGCCAATGGCCCGCCTGGCGCCAATTACAACCAAGCGCCCTCGCCTGCGATCTGCATCCGGACTTCTACAGCAGCCGCCTCGCCGCCGAGTGGGCCGGACGAGCGGACGTGCCGCTGATCCCCGTCCAGCACCACCACGCCCACATCGCCGCGGTGCTGGCCGAGCACGCGCACGATCCGGCCAGCGAGCAACCGGTGATCGGACTGGCCCTGGACGGTCACGGCCTGGGCAGCGACGGTCAAGCCTGGGGAGGCGAGCTACTGTGGGTGCACCGCGACCAATGCCAGCGCCTGGGACACCTGCACCCACTGCCCCTGCCGGGCGGAGAGCGCGCCGCCCGCGAGCCCTGGCGCCTGGGCGTGGCCCTGCTGCACACCCTGGGCCGTGGCGACGAGATTGCTGCCCGTTTCGCCGACCAGCCTGGTGCGGGCCTGTTGCACGCCTGGCTGACACAGGCCCACGCCGGGGACACACCGTCGTCCTCGCCCACGGCGCTGCCGCGCAGCACCAGCCTGGGCCGGCTGTTCGATGCCGCTGCCGGTGTGCTGCGCGTGCTCGATCGCTCTGGCCACGAAGGCGATGCAGCCATGCGACTGGAAAGCCTGGCTGCCCGCGCTGCGGAGCGCCTGCCCCTGCCGACCGCGCCCACCTTCTCACCTGTGCCCCTCGCCAGGTCGACATCTTCAGCATCAACGCCTTCGACGCCATGCCCATCATCGGTGCTGGACTGGCGTCCGCTGATGCACTGGCTGTGCGACCAGGCAAGCGCCTTGCCTGCCAGCTCCAACCCGGCTACGCAGGTGGGCCACGCCGCGGCCATCTTCCACCTCACGCTGGCGAGGGACCTGGCCGCCTGGACCATCGAGGCCTGCCAACAACACAACATCGCCACCGTGGTGCTCAATGGCGGCTGCCTGGCCAACCGCCTGCTGGACGATGCCTTGACCCAGCATTTGCAGGATGCCGGGCTGCGCGTCTGGCGCGCCAAGCACTATCCTTGTGGAGATGGCGGTTTGAGCCTGGGCCAGGCCTGGGTCGCCCACCAGCGCCTCGCCGCACCCGCCCCCACTGTCTGACATCCACGCCACCATGTGCCTCGCCCTGCCCGCTCGTGTGATCTCGCTGGACGCCATCAGCCAGTCCGGTCAGGTGGACCTGGGCGGCGTACGCAAAACCGTGTCCTTCGCCTTGCTGGACGAGGTGGCCGTGGGCGACCACGTGATCGTGCACGTGGGCTACGCGCTCAGCCGCCTCGATCCGGACGAAGCCGCCCAGACCCTGGCCCTGTTTGCCGATCTGGCTGCCCACCACGCCCAAGACGCCCCAGACATCCCAAGCGTCCAAGGACCCTCTGAGGGCGGTGCATGAAATACGTCAGCGAGTTCCGCGACCCCACACTGGCCCGCCGCCTGGCGCACAAGCTGGTCGACGCGGTGCAGCCCGGCCGCGCCTACCGCTTCATGGAATTCTGCGGCGGCCACACCCACGCCCTGGCCCGCTACGGCGTGCTCGACCTGCTGCCCCCGCAGATCCAGATGATCCACGGCCCCGGCTGCCCGGTGTGCGTCCTGCCCATCGGCCGCATCGACATGGCCATCGAACTCGCCCAACGCCCCGGCGTGATCCTGGCCAGCTATGGCGACACCCTGCGCGTGCCCGCCTCCAGGCAGCTCAGCCTGATCCGCGCACGCGCCCAGGGTGCCGATGTGCGCATCGTCTATGCCGTGGACGATGCCCTCGCGCTGGCCCGCGCCCACTCCGATCGCGAGGTCGTGTTCCTGGCCATCGGCTTCGAGACCACCACGCCGCCCACCGCGGTGGCACTGCAAACCGCCGAGCGCGAAGGCCTGCGCAACTTCAGCGTGCTGTGCAACCACGTGCTCACCCCCGCGGCCATGCACGCCATCCTCGACCAGCCCGAGCACGTCCCGCTCGATGGTCTGGTTGGCCCCGCCCACGTGTCCACCATCATCGGCACCCGGCCTTACGAGGTGTTCGCGGCGCGCTACCACCTGCCTGTGGTGATTGCCGGCTTCGAGCCGCTGGACATGATGCAGGCCATCCTGATGCTGGTGGCGCAAGTCAACACAGGCCGCGCCGAGGTCGAAAACGAATTCACCCGGGCCGTGAGCCTGCAGGGCAACACCCGTGCGCAAGCCCTGGTGCACGAGGTGTTCGCGTTGCGCGAGGACTTTGCCTGGCGCGGCCTGGACCGCATCCCCCACAGCGCCCTGCGCCTGCGCCCCGCCTACGCGCGCTTCGATGCCGAACTGCGCTTCGGCCTGCACGACCGCAGCGTGCCCGACCACCCGCAATGCCTGTGCGGCCCCATCCTGCGCGGCCAGCGCCAACCGATGGACTGCAAGCTCTTCGGCACCGTCTGTACGCCCGACAACCCGATGGGTGCCTGCATGGTCAGCTCCGAGGGCGCCTGCGCGGCCCACTACGCCTACGGCCGTCACCGCGCGCACACGTCCACCACTGCGGCCCCCACCGAGTCCACCCCGACATGAGCCTCGCCAAACCCGGCTACGTGCGCCCGCTCGACCTCAAACACGGCCGCATTGACCTCACCCACGGCGCCGGTGGCCGCGCCAGCCACCAGCTTGTCCAAGAGGTGTTCCATCCCGCGTTCGCACGCACCTGGACCCATCTTCAAGACACACACGGCCAGCCCTGGCAACCCGGCAGCGACGACGGCGCCGTGCTGCCCATGCCCACCAACCTGCCCGCCGGACACCGCCTGGTCCTCGCCACCGATGCACACGTGGTCTCCCCGCTGTTTTTTCCCGGCGGCGACATCGGCCAACTCGCCGTGCACGGCACCGTCAACGACCTGGCCATGATGGGCGCCACGCCCCTGCACCTCACGGCCAGCTTCATCCTCGAAGAAGGCCTGCCGCTGGCCGACCTCGTGCGCATCGCCCGCTCCATGGCCGATGCGGCTTGTGAGGCCAGTGTGGCCATCGTCACCGGCGACACCAAGGTGGTCGAACGCGGTAAGGGCGACGGCGCCTACCTCAGCACCACCGGCCTCGGCTGGGTCGCCCCGGGCGTACGCTTGTCAGGCGCCCACGCCCAGGTGGGCGACGCCATCGTGCTGTCAGGCGCCATCGGCGAACACGGCCTGGCCGTGCTCAGCCAGCGCGAAGGCCTGCAGTTCGAATCCCCTATCGTCTCGGACACCGCCCCCCTGAACAGCCTGGTGCACGCCATGCTGGGCTGTGGCGCCCGCCTGCGCGTCTTGCGCGACCCCACCCGCGGCGGCGTGGCCACCACCCTCAACGAAATCGCCGCCGCTTCCGGCGTGGGCATGATGCTCGACGAAGCCGCCATCCCCCTGCAGCCCGCCGTGCAAGGCGCCTGCGAGCTGATGGGACTCGATCCGCTCTACCTCGCCAACGAAGGCAAGCTGCTGGCCCTGTGCCACCCCGACGACGTCGACACCCTGCTGGCCACCCTGCACGCCCACCCGCTGGGCACCCAGGCCCGCTGCATTGGCACCGTCACGGAAGACCCCCTTCATTTCGTGCAGATGCGCACCGCCTTCGGTGGTTGTCGTATGCTGGACTGGTTGATGGGTGATCCTCTGCCGCGCATCTGCTGACACCTCGCCACACGGTTCACCCGCCACCCTACACAGGAGCGCAGCCATGGCCATCAAGCACGCCACCTCTGGAGACCTGGTATCCACCTTGCCCTTGGGCGCGACGCTCAAGGACACCCCCAGCCATGCGCTCGTCAAAGGGCGCGATCTGGAGGTCATTCGTCTGGTGCTGCAGGCCGGCAAAGCCATGCCGCCGCACGAGGTCTCGGGCGAAGTCACCGTGCTGTGCCTGGAGGGCCGCATCGAGCTGACCGTGCCCCAGGGCGTGCGCACCATGCAGCCCGGCGACCACGTCTACCTCGACGCGCAAGAGCCTCACGGTCTGCGTGCCATCGAGGACGCCTCCGCCCTCGTCACCATCAGTCTGGTCGGCGCCCCCGGCCAAACCGCCTCACGCTGACCCCGCCTCATGAATGTGACCCTGGACGACCTGATCCACGCCTGGCCCGCCAGCCCGCAAAACCTGCTGCAGGTCTTGCGCACCATCCAGGCCCACTTCGACCATGTTCCACCCCAGGCCATCGACGCCCTGGTGCAGCAATGGGGCCTGAGCTACACCGCGGTCCGCAGCGTGGTGAGCTTCTACCATTTCCTCAGCTTCGAGCCACGCGGCCGCTACACCGTCTACCTCAGCGACAGCGTCACCGACCGCATGCTGGGCAACGAGGCCTTGCTCACCCAGCTCTGCCAACGCTTGGGCGTGACCGAAGGGGTCACTTCCTCGGATGGCCGGGTGTCGGTGCACCGCACCGCCTGCACGGGTCTGTGCGACCAGGGTCCTGCCGGACTCGTCAATGGTCGCCCCCTGGTGCAGCTCACGCCCCGCCGCATCGATGAAATCGCCGACCTGATCCTGTCCGACACCCCCCTGGACGCCTGGCCCGCCGACTTTTTTGCCGTGCACAACCCCGTCTGGCGCCACAGCCTCACGCTGAGCCACCCCATTGCGCCCGGCACGGGTCTGCAGGCCATGCTCAGCCGCGGTGCCGACGGCATGCTGCACGCCCTGCAAACTGCCGGCCTGCGCGGCCGTGGCGGTGCCGGCTTTGCCACCTGGCAGAAATGGCAAGCCTGCCGCAACGCCCCGGGCCCACGTGCCATCACCTGCAATGCCGACGAGGGCGAGCCTGGCACCTTCAAAGACCGCATGCTGCTGATGCAATGGGCCCACGAGGTCTTCGAGGGCATGACGATTGCCGCGCTGACGGTGGGCGCCACGCAGGGCTTCCTCTACCTGCGCGGCGAATACGAGTTCATCGCCCCGCATTTGCGCGAGGTCCTGGCCCAACGACGCACCCAGGGACTGCTGGGCGCCAACGTGGCCGACAGCGGCCAGGCCTTCGACATCGCCCTGCACCTGGGCGCGGGTGCTTACGTCTGTGGCGAAGAAACAGCCTTGATCGAATCGGTGGAGGGCAAGCGCGGCATCCCGCGCACCCGCCCGCCCTTCCCGGTCGACCGTGGCTACCTGGGCCTGCCCACCGTCAACAACAACGTCGAAACCTTCGTGCAGGTGGCCCAGATCGCCGTGCATGGGGGCGACTGGTTTGCCGCCCACGGCACCGCCCAATCCAAAGGCACCCGCATCCTCAGCGTCTCCGGCGATGTGGCCCGCCCCGGTCTGTACGAAATCCCCTGGGGCGTGACCGTGGCCGAGGTCCTGCAAGACGCTGGCGCACACGATGTGCAAGCCGTGCTCGTCGGCGGCCCCTCCGGCAAACTGATCGACGCCAGCCAGTTGCAACGCCAGATCAGCTTCGAAGACCTGCCCACCGGCGGCGCCTTCACCGTGTTCAACCACCAGCGCGACATGCTGGATGTGGCCCGCCAGTACACCCACTTTTTCGCCCACGAGTCCTGCGGCTTCTGCACGCCCTGCCGCGTCGGCTGCGTGCAACTGGTGGACACCGCAGACCGCCTGATGAACGGCCACGCCAGCGCACACGACCTGGAACGCCTACGAGACACCGGCGCCCTCATGCAACGCCTGAGCCACTGCGGCCTGGGCCAGACCGCCGCCCACCCCCTGCTCGACGTGCTCGCCCATTTCCCCGAACAGGTCGAGCGCCGCCTGGTGCCCAGCCTGCACGCCTTCGATCTGGACGCTGCCTGCGTCGACATGGCCCACCTGCCCACCGCCGCCCCTCACCGCACGGAAAACCCCGCATGAGCGAGCCGACTCCCACCGCGCCCGAGACCTTCCTGCTTGACGGCCGCCCCATCCCTTTCCAGCCCGGCCAGACCCTGATGCAGGCCGCGCAGGCTGCCGGCGTCTACGTCCCGCACCTGTGCCACCACGCCGACTTCGACCCCATCGGCAGCTGTAAGGTCTGCAGCGTGCGCATCCAGGGCCGCACCGTGGCCTCATGCACGATGCCCGCGCGCGCGGGTCTGGTGGTCGAGTCAGAAACGCCCGAACTCCAGCACGACCGCCAGCGCCTCACCCAGATGCTGTTTGCCGAAGGCCAGCACCACTGCCCCTTCTGCGAGAAAAGCGGCGCCTGTCACCTGCAGGCCGTGGCCTACCACCTGGACATGCAGGACACCCACTTCGTGCACACCGCCCCGCACCACGAGGTCGATGCCAGCCACCCCGACGTCTGGCTTGACCGCAGCCGCTGCATCCTGTGCGAGCTGTGCGTGCGCGCCAGTCGCGAGGTCGATGGCAAGAACGTCTTCGCCATCGGCGGACGCGGCGCCAACACCACCTTGCTCGTCAACAGCCCCAGCGGCCAGCTGCATGACAGCGAGGTGGCCGTGACCGACCGCGCCGTGCACATCTGCCCCGTGGGCGCCCTGATGCCCAAGCGCCAGGGCTTCGTCATCCCCATCGGCCAGCGCCCCTACGACGCCGCCGACATCGCCCTGCGCCCGGAGGACAGCTGATGAGCGCCGACGCTCCCCAGAACACGGCGAACACCGCGCCCCTTAAAAAGCTGCGCATCGCCACCTGCTCGCTGGCTGGCTGCTTCGGCTGCCACATGTCCTTCCTCGACGTGGACGAAGCCCTGGCCGATCTGATCGAGCACATCGAGTTCGACCGCAGCCCGCTCACCGACATCAAGCACGTCAGCGAAGGCGGTGTGGACATCGGCCTGATCGAAGGCGGTCTGTGCAACAAGGAAAACGTCGAGGTGCTGCGCGAATTCCGCGCCCGCTGTGCCACGCTGGTCGCCGTGGGGGCCTGCGCCATGTACGGCGGCGTACCGGCCCTGCGCAACGGCATTCCCGTCTCCGAGCTGGTGGCCGAAGCCTATTTGGGCAAGGACCTGCACAACCCGCAAATCCCCTGCGACCCCGAGCTGCCCCCACTGCTCAACAAGGTGCTGCCGCTGCACGAGGTCGTGCCCATCGACGTGACCCTGGCGGGCTGCCCGCCTCCGGCTGCCGCTTTTCGTGAACTGATCCTGGCCGCGCTGGCCAAACGCGCCGCCGTGATCCCCCGCACCGACCGCCATTTCGACTGAGCCGCCATGCCCCGCCCGCTTGAAACCGCCGCCGACCCGGCCAGCCTGAACCGTGTGGTCATTGAGCCCGTGAGCCGCGTCGAAGGCCACGGCAAGGTCACCCTGCTGCTCGACGACAACCGCAAGGTCCACCAGGCCCGCCTGCACATCGTCGAGTTCCGCGGCTTCGAGCGCTTCATCCAGGGCCGCCCCTATTGGGAAGTGCCCACCCTCGTGCAACGCCTGTGCGGCATCTGCCCGGTCAGCCACCTGCTGGCCGCCAGCAAGGCCTGCGACGCCTTCGTGATCGGCACCGGCCGCATCACCCCCACCGCCGAGAAACTGCGCCGACTGCTGCACTTCGCGCAGGTGCTGCAGTCCAACGCCCTGCACTTCTTCCACCTCGCCTCACCCGACCTGCTCTTCGGCTTTGACGACGCCGTGGCCCACCGCAACATCGTCGGCGTCCTGCAAGACGAGCGCGAACTCGGCCTGCAAGGCATCCGTATCCGCAAGTACGGGCAAGAGATCATCCGCCTGCTCACCGGCAAACGCGTGCACGGCACCGGCTCCGTCCCCGGCGGCTTCAACAAGCCCCTGTCCGTGGCCGACCGCGACCTGATGCGCGCCGACATCGACCAGATCATCACCTGGTGCGAAGGCGCCCTGCAACTCGCCCGAGACCTCTTCCTGCGCGGCCAGCCCGAACAAGGCCGCTTCGCTAACTTCGCCTCCGGCTTCATGTCCCTGGTGCGCCCCGATGGCGCCGCCGACCTCTACGACGGCGCCCTGCGCGTGAAAGACGCCCAAGGCCAGCTCATCGTCGACCAGGTCGATGTGCACGACTACCAGCAGCTCATCGTCGAAGAGGTCAAGCCCTGGACCTACATGAAGTTCCCGCACCTGCGTGCGCTCGGCCCCGAGCACGGCTGGTACCGCGTGGGCCCGCTGGCCCGCGTCAACAACGCCACCTACTTCGACACGCCCCGCGCCGAAGCCGCCCGCGCCGAGTTCATGGCCTGGGGCCACGGCCGCCCGGTAACCGCCTCGCTGGCGCAGCACTGGGCCCGCATGATCGACACGCTGCACTGCGCCGAAGGCATCGCCCGCCTGCTCAACGATCCCGACATCATCGGCACCGACCTGATGGCCACCGGCACCCCGCTGCGTGAAGGCATCGGGGTCATCGAAGCACCGCGCGGCACGCTGCTGCACCACTACCGCATTGGCGACAACGACCTCATCGAGTACGCCAACCTCATCGTCTCGACCACGCACAACAACACGGCCATGAACGAGGCCGTGCGCAGCGTGGCCGCCGAATACTTCGATGGCCGCGAGATCACCGAAGGCCTGCTCAACCACATCGAAGTCGCCATCCGCGCCTACGATCCCTGCCTGTCGTGCGCCACGCATGCGGTCGGCAAGATGCCCTTGCGCATCGAAGTGGTCGAGGCCGACGGGCAGCTCGCCGATGTGCTGCTCAAGCACGAAGACGGCACGCTGGAGCGCCCCCTGGCTCACGCCACACTCGCCGATCGCACGCCCGCCAACTGGCCTCCACTCGACGCATGACCACCCGCAGTCTGATCAACTGCGAAGCGCCCCTACCGGCCGACTGGGCCCGCACGCTCGTGATCGCCGTGGGCAACCCCAGTCGGGGGGACGATGCGGTCGGCCCGCTGCTCGCCGATCGTTTGACGTCCTGGCTGAGCAACGAGGCACGAACACCGGATGGCAGCGCCCCGCACGACGTTGCGGTCATATGCGACCAGCAGTTGATGGTGGAGCACGCCTACGACCTGCGCGACCGCGATCGCGTGCTGTTCATCGACGCTGCAGCCAAACAAGGCGAGCCGGTGCAATGGCAACCCATCGAGGCCAGCGCCAGCGGCCCGACCCTCAGCAGCCACCAATGCACGCCCAGCCAGTTGCTACACCTGTGCGCCCACACGCTGCAGATCCCAGCGCCCCCAGCCTGGCTGCTGTCCCTGCACGGCGAAGGCTTCGAGCTGGGCGCGCCGGTGTCGGCGGCCATGCACGCGGCCATGGCTCAAGCCTGGGACGAGATCCTCGCCTGGGTCGCCACGCCAGAGGTGAATGGACAGCCCGTCCGCCCAGCCGCCGCGCCTCACCATGCATGAAGCCTCCCTGGCCATCGAGGTCGTCGCCCTGCTGGAGCGACAGCGCGACACGCTCTCGCGCATCACCCGCATCGTGCTCGACATCGGCGCCCTGGGTTGTGTCGATGACGACGCGCTGCGCACCGCCTTGCTCGCGGCTTTGCCCGGCACCCTGGCCGAAGGCGCGACCATTGAGATGCACACCATACCGGCACAGGCGCGCTGCCTGCAATGCGCCACCGTATACGAACCACCCGATCGCATCGAGCCCTGCCCGCACTGCGGCTCGGCCCGCAAACAATGGTTGAGCGGGCAGTCCCTCACGCTGCGCAGCGTGGAAGGTGAATCGTGTAGGGCCTAAACGTCAACGATCGCTGTCCTCGTCTTCACAGGGTTCGAACTGGCCCGTTTCCGGGTTCCGCACGTAGGCGGCACCGGCAGGGT
>Ga0114984_1000667_pt1 | contig 13137 bp, 11 predicted proteins | sample Shrwel1BS1Day1_FD_96987 | JGI IMG/M metagenome (GOLD analysis project Ga0114984, IMG submission 96987) | Subsurface microbial communities from deep shales in Ohio, USA - Utica-3 well 1 S-1-Day1 | ecosystem: Environmental > Aquatic > Deep subsurface > Shale gas/oil reservoir > Produced water/Flow... | reverse complement strand
GGATGTACCGCACCTGAAGGAACTGGAGGAACGTTTGCCCATCGGCTGGCGCAAGCTGATGAAGAAGCTTTCGATGGTGGAGGACTGAGCGGGGGTCACAATCTCTGCAGATACCCCAGCCCCAACTGCCCCATCTGGCGGCTGATCCAGTTAACCCGCTCCCAGACATACGCCGATGGCTGGTCTGCGCGGAAAACCTTGGGGTTGGGCAGCACCGCAGCGAGCATGGCGGCCTCAGTTCGGGACAACTGGCCCGCCGAAATTCCGAAAAAGACCCGGCTCGCCGCCTCGACTCCATAGATACCCGGCCCGAACTCCGCAATGTTGACGTAGACCTCAAGGATGCGCTCCTTCGGCCACAACACCTCCAGGGTAACCGCAAGCCCCGCCTCCAGGACTTTCCGGACAAAACTCCGGCCATTCCACAGAAAAAGATTCTTCGCGGTCTGCTGGGTAATGGTGCTGGCACCACGCAGCCCCTCACCCTGGATGTATTCCTCGACGGCGCTGTGAATTGCGCTGAAATCCACGCCCCAATGCTCCGGAAAACGCTGGTCCTCACTGGCAACAACGGCCAGGGGCATCCAGGCTGAGATCTGTTCGTAGGGGACCCATTCCTGGCGGATGTCCTGATCGGGATGATCCAGCCAGTAGCCAATCATGAAGGCTGAGGTCGGCGGGTTCACGAACCGGAACAGAAGCAGCAGGAGTACCGAGGCGGCGAGCGCCCCCAGAAGGCTCCAGGCCAACCAGCGGAAGGCTTTTCGAACCAAGGAGTCAGGCCTCCGGCGCGCCATTGCAGACGTGCTTCTCGATGGAAGAGGCTAAAACGGGCTTGGCAGGTTTACCGGGCATGGATGCCATTCTCTTCTGGGAATGTGACGAGGCATTACTATACCGGGCAACATTGCATCAAAACACCGGCTACAGATTACCTGATCGTTAGTATGATGAACCCATGAAACTCTCACGCATCCTCAGCAACCAGAACGGCATCAGCCGCCGCCAGGCCAATATCCTGCTTGCCGCCGGGCGCGTTCGCGTTGATGGCGAAATCTGCTGGGAGGGCGGCCTCAATATCAGCAGATTCCAGGAGGTCTGGATTGATCAGGAGCTCATACAGCGCGCGGACCCGGCCTACTACCTGATGTTGAACAAGCCAGCCGGCTACCTGAGTGCTACCGAAGATCCGGTGCATCCCACCGTTATGGAACTGATCGAGCCCACACTGCGCGATCACCTGCACATCGGCGGCCGCCTGGACCGTGCCAGCACCGGACTGATGATCCTGAGTAGCGACGGCCTTTGGACGCGGCGATTGACCGAGCCCAGGATAAAGATCCCCAAGGTCTACCGGGTCACCACCGCCCACCCGATTTCTCCGGATACGGCCGACCGATTTACCGAAGGCATCTGGTTTGGCTACGAACAGCTCAGAACGTCTCCGGCCCGGCTGGAACAGATAGGGCCGACAGAGGCGAGGCTTACCATTTACGAGGGACGCTACCACCAGGTCAAGCGCATGTTCCATGCGGTGGGGAACCGGGTAACCTCACTGCATCGGGAGAGAATGGGGAGCCTGCTGCTGGATCCGGAACTTGCCGTTGGCAGCTTTCGACCTCTGACCGCCGATGAAATCAGCTCGGTGGGTTGACGCTTTAGGCCTTCGAAAGCAATTAAAGGAGGCTCACCCCTGCCCGGAGAGTCTCCGGTCAACCCAGGAATGATATAGGCGGGCCAGCAGAGGACGAATCACTGGCAGGCCGATCAACCAGGCCAGCGGCTTCAGTACCGGGACGCGGGACATCAACAGGATATAGGCGTCCAGCTCCCGGTGAATGGTGCCTTCACTGTCTTTCACATGCAGCTCGCGCAGCGCACTGTCGGGATCGATACCTTCCTGGCGCAACACCTCATCACGGCCGGTAATATCCAGCCACTCAACGGACTCTCCGGTCTTGCCGGCCAGCTTTTCGTACCACCGACGATCCTTGATACACGCGGGGCACGAACCGTCGTAGTACACCACGAGTTTGCCAGAGGAATGCTTCATAGCGTCCTCCCCCAAAAGTTGGGAATGACACTATTACCCTAACACGAAATCAGGGCGCGGGTGCCTGATCGCCAGCCGTTGAAACCAGGCACAGCAACGCACCCTGGCCCTGATGGTGCAGATCAGGCCCTGCTCAGGAACTTCCGTTCTTCCACGTTGATCTTGATGCGGTCACCGGTGGAGATGTGCTCGGGCACCTGAACTACGAGGCCCGTGGTCAGCCTGGCCGGCTTGGTCCGGGCGGTGGCGGAACCACCTTTGACAGAGGGATCGGTTTCTTCGATCTCAAGTTCGACTGTCGGCGGCAGGTCGAGGGCCACCGGGGAATCGCTGACGAGAATAACCATCAGCCCTTCAGTGTCCTCGTTGATGAACAGAAGCTCGTCGGCGATTGCTTCCTTGTTGAGCATGTACTGGGTGAAATCCTCAGTATCCATGAAGACGTACTCGTCTCCGTCGGCGTACGAGAAGGTGGCTGGCCGGCGAACCAGGTCTGCCTGGTTCAGCATGTCGGAGTCCTTGAAGGTTTCGTCCAGCTTCTGGCCGGTCACCACATCGTACATACGCATACGGTACAGGCTGCCTCCGGCCCGCCCCTGGGGCACGGAGCGCTCGATATCCTTGACGAAGTAAACCCGTCCCTCGTACTCAACGGCCTGATTCTTTTTGATTTCACTGGCTTTTGGCATTGCTTATGGTCCCGAAAGAAAATGAAAACTAGGGAGCCTGATATACCACGACTTCGGACGATAAGCGATAGCGACCATCAGGCAGAGGCGATAACCACAATGCCGAGGACAATCGCCGTCAACCCCACCCCCTTCGCCAACCACTCTCCGTATGGCACCGTTTTCTCAAGCAGAACAATCACCGCAAGGGCGGCAATCACCAAAAGATCCATGACGCCGCCGACAAACAGGAGGGCCATCAATGCGCCACAGCACCCCACACAGTAGGCCCCGTGGATAATGCCCATCTTGAATGCCCCGCTCAGGCCCGGGCGCCAATGACGGGTAATGAAAAACAGGGGGCCCCGGCAACGCTTCAGGCATGCCTGCTTGAGAGAGGAAAACTGGTAGAGACCTGCGCCAATCAGGATGATTCCGCTTAGAACTACACTCTGGCTGCGCATCATGGGGCTGAGCAATGCCCACTCTTCAAGTCGCCATTGCAGGGTCGTGGCCACCAGGCTGAACAGTGTCCAGAGAACGAAATAACCGGCGCAAAACAGTCCGGTGCCCAGGGCTTCCCGAGCCAGTTTGTTGGTCCTGGCCACCTGACGGTAAAGCAGGACCATTGGAGCTGCACTGGGAACCATCATGGCCACCATCATGACGCTCCACATCACGAACATCATGACAAAGTAGGCAGGTGTCCACTCTCTGAGCATCATGGAACCGCCCGCTGACATGGCAGACATGTCCGCCGCCATATCAAACAGATACCACCAGCAAACCCCCGCGATCGCCAGCAAAGCCGCCAGCGTAGCGAGTGACGCCCGGGGCATGCCCCGAGCGTGTATTCCGGCCATGTGTCTCACCCGAAGCTATCGGTAGACGCCGCTGGGGCCAATATCCAGGTGTGACATGTGGCAGTGCGTACCATCAAACCCCATAGGTACGTCGGCCCGGGCTTCGGTGCGCCCGCTGGCTACTTCCGCAACCGCGTACTCGAACCCTCCAGGCAAATCGATACGGGCCCGATGCGGTTCACCGGAAATAGGATTGATGATCGGCTCAGCGCTCCCTTCAATCAGATCCGCCACCCGTACCTTTGCTTTGCGATTCTCGACATCGCAGGAAATCTCGATCGGGCAGAAAACCGGGTCATACATTTTGGTCAGTGTGCTGGCAAACACATTGAAGAAGGTGGCTCCGGGCTCAGACGTGTCCCCGGAGAGGATCGCCATCAGGGCATCCCGCTGTTCGGCTGTCGCCCGCTCGTCCACAAACGCCTGGGCCTGGCCGTTGCCTTCATGAATGGCACCGGGCCACTTCAGTGTCATGGCGAAGGACAGACCGTCCAGTCGTGTCTCACCAAAATAGCCATCCTGTATTTTGACTGCCGCAAAAGCATGGCAGTCCCCGTGGGTGGGACGGGCCATGAACTGACACGGACATCCGGCATCACAGTTGCAGTTCACAAACTCCAGTCCCTTGATTCTCCAGCCTGTATTGTTCATCTCCGTTACTCCTTTCTGTAACGCAGCCTCACCCGTCCAGACTAGTTCATCAACACACCGGAAACACCCCCTCTGCTAGACTGTTCCAGACACAAAAATAAAGGAATATGCGAATTGGATTTAAAGGCCATCCTCTCCGTATTCAGGCCACCGCATCCATGGTCCCACCGCCGAAACGAAGCAGTTTCAGCGGGCGAACCTGCATCCGCGCCTCCTGCTCTGTGCAGAGCCTCGCCATGATGGCCATGGAACGGTAGTAGGCGTCATTTGCCAACTCCTCGCACCGTTGGGCAACCCGGAGGATTTCATGGGGATCAAGCTCCCGGGCCGTCAGGTCCCTGCCGTTCCTGCTGCCTGGAAGGCCAGAAGCCACGGCGCGCTCCCTCAGGGTGCCCTGATCACCGGGCAGGGACAGGGCAACACGGGCCGCCGCGTTGTAGAACTGGATGATGGATTCCCGACAGCGATTGGCGGCATGCTCGATCGTTGGCTCGGCTCGCTTCAGTCGGGCCCTGTCATTTTCTCTCAACACACCCTCCAGCGTTGCGGCATAGCTGCTCAGGTGGCGCATCGGCAGAACCAGCATCGGGAAGGAGGACAGACTCTCCAACACCGTTGAGGCAAGCTTGGCGTCGTCCGCCGGCATCTCGCCGATGGCCAGGTGCATTCGCCGGGCAAACAGTCGGTCGATATCCCGGAGCCGCTTGCCCAGATCCCGCCATTCCTTCGATGCCTCCTCGACCGCGCGGTCGGCGTCCCGGAGTTCCCGGGTGGTCAGCCCGAAATCCTTCGGCTGGATGGAAACCTTTTCAGCCAGCAGGACCCTGCCATGGGTCCTATCACTGTGAAGCTGGGCAGCCCGGACGTAGGAGTCCTGAAGTGCGCACAATTCCGGCAGCCGGCTTCTCAGGGTATCGATGACCTGCTGTAGCGTCTGCTGCCCCTCCCGGCCAGCCTCCAGGTTGAGGAAACGCCGGGTCAGGTGGCCATTGAAGTACTGATCCAGCGCTTCGCCGTCCTGGTCACTGACCTTCCTGACCTGCAGAATCTCCCCGTTATCAACCAGGTACTGTTCCAGGTCCGCAATTCCAGAGTCCGCATAGCTTTGCCGCGTGATGCTCTCACAAAGATGATCAAAGTCCGGCAGCAGTCGGGCCGCCGGCTCGTTGATCCCCACCGTCCCCGGGAATTCCAGCTCCAGGGCGTGGCGGATCCGATCGACATCCGCGGGGTGAGCATCCCACAGGGAAGTCTGCTGCTCGCCCATGACATCCTGAACCGCCTGGCGCTGGTCCGGTGTCAGGTGATCGGCACTTTCGGCGATCGCACGCGGCAGGTCCCGCATCAGCTTTCCATTTTCCAGGGCCCGGGTGTTGGCCGCTTGCACGCACTGCTCGGCAAACGCCAGCATGTGCAGCTTTTCGGCGGTGATTTCAAACGCCTTGCTGCCCGTCAACCAGCACTCATAACGGTCGGCTTCATACTCCATTCTCCGTGATAACTGATGACTGACCCGGAGGTTGAAAAGGAGCATGCCCCTGAACAGATTACGGGTCATTGTCATCAAAGCCTGGGCAGGCCGCAGAACCACATGACCAACAAGCGCGGGCGCACTGCCCTGCCAGCGATTCAGGCGGACATCCCACGAATCCCCAACCTTTGCCCGGTTGGAAAGCCAGCGATTGACACTGTTGATCAGGTAATTGGCAGACATGGCTGTCGGGTGAGCAAAGTGGCCAAGCTCATGGCCAACCACACCGATCATCTGGCGGGTATCGAGAGCGGCAAACAGGGGCATACCAACCGTCAGGGTCAGCTCCCCCCGGCGCAGGCTCCGCAGACCCTCGCTCGGCCCCAGAGAGGCAGTAACTCGATTATCAACACGAATGTCCTGCAGAGGTGGCAGGTCCATCCGCTGGCACAGACCATCAACCAGGTTGAAGAATCGCCGGTGCTTCTGGCGATCGAGCTGCATCGTTGGAGACGACGGATACCGGATAAACAGGGGGCGGGCCAGGAACAGCAGAAACACGCCGCACATAAGGGAGAAAGATCCGGTGAGAAGCGTCCCGGCAATCGAGCCGGTCTCCGCCAGCTGCGCGGGGATCAAAGTGAGGGACCAGATCAGACCAGCCGTGACAGCCACTATCAGCCCGAGGTAGAAAATCGGTGCCATCAGGCTCAGGGCCATCACAGCAATCAGTCCGACACGATAGGCCAGGCTCACCGGCATGCGGGGAATCGCATCAGGAAGTGAGATCTCGATATCAGTCTGCTCGTCAGCGGGTTCCGGCCCCGACTTCAGGTCGGGCACAGAGACATCCAGCCCCGATGACCTGAGTGCAGCCTCCAGCTTCTTCGCCCGGTCCTGGGTCAACCCCCGCTTGATCACGACCCGCCTGGATAACATCAGGCCGATTTGCGAAGGCTTCAGGCGAAATCGGGTGGCCAGCGCCTCTGACACCTTCTCGGTTGAAAACCCCTCCAGGATGCGACCTGCAGACTCCACGCGGAAATCACTGGATGACGATCCTTGCACGACACTTCTCCTCACATTCGTGGCCGGATAAACGGGCGAGCGGATAAACAATTCATCACCCTGACGTGAGTTTGCCGCAGATTGCTCCGGCGCACCGTGAACCAGGGCACCTATCGCGGAAGGTCTAATGCCGTTTTTTTGACCAGCATCACGAAAAACTTTTCCCACAGATTCTGTGGATAACTTTGTTGGCAACGTCAGGACAGGTGCCTGTAAGCCCTTCAGGGTGTGACCTGACAGAATGTGAAGGTAATTTGATCAGGGTATACTGCCGCCTCTCTTGCTCCACCGAATAAAAGGATTGTCAACGCCATGCGGCGCTTAAATATCGCCAGTGTTCCCGGCCGGATTGTCATGGCCCTGCTCGCAATTGCCGCCCTTGCCGGCACTTACCACCTGATGCAGACCGGCCTCGGGCAACTCGCCGAGGCCCGCCAAATGCAGCGGTTACCGGAAACACCCATCGGTGCCCTGGCGCAAGGGCCCTATGTCATTGCCGGTGCGGTGGGGGTGGCAACGGGCACAGTTACTACGCCCTACTCCAACACCGAGGCTGTGTATTTCCGTTACAAACTGGAAGAGGAATACCGGGATTCCGATGGTGATCGGCGCATTCGCACCCTGGACTCCGGTGCCCGCGGGGGCAGCTTTCGTCTCCAGGATGAAAGCGGGGGCGTATTGGTGGATCCCGGCCACAACCTGTCATCGGTTGAGTGGAACATTGCCCGCTCCTATCGCACCCGATCCGGGGACAAAATCTACTCGGAGTGGGCACTGCAGCCCGGTGAAACCGCCCGGATTATTGGTCGTTACGACGCCGAAGCCCAGGCCATCATGTTCTCCGGCCTCCGGGCCTTCAGCCTGCCAGCGCTGATCTCCGATCGCCCTCTGGAGGCAGACAGCGGTGACCGCCTGTTCGGCGCCGCCATCCGGATTTCCATCGCCACCGGCCTGCTCGCGCTGGGACTGGCACTGGGGCTGACCGCCCTGAAGGTACACCGGTTCTGGGTGTATGTGCTGGCGATGACCCTGGCTGTAACCGGAACGCTCTCGGTCCTCGGCGTCGCCAAGCTCAAGCAGGAATGGTCCGCCATCGCCACGCTTTATGAGGCGAGGTACGAGCAGCTCAACGGTCACAAAAACAACCCCCTGCTGCTCACTGACGTGGCGGCCCTGCAGCAGCTTATCCGCCAGAGCACCAGCGGCTGGCTCGACCGGTGGATGTTCCGCAGCCTTGTGGAAAAGCGCCTGCCGCTCCCGGACCTGGATGACCAGACCACTGCCCGCGTTCGGGAGATTGTGGAAAACCAGCCACAAGGCCGATACCAGCATTCCATCAAGAGCTGGATCTTTGCCGCCGGAAGTGCGGTGCTCTCGGTGCTGTTGATCTTCCTCGCTATCCGCACGGTCAAGCTCAAGCGCCTGATCGAAGCGGTCCCCACCAGCAGTACCCGGGGTTTGAGCTTCGGGCTGTCCGAACTCAAAGGCATGGTCGAGGTGGATGACGCGCATCCGCCCATTCGCGACCCGCTGAAAAACGAAAAGTGCGTGGCCTATGACTACAAGGTGGAGGAACGCGAGGGTGGCGGAAAAGATGACAAGTGGCGGACGGTCGAGGAGCGCTCCGACCGGGTGCCTTTCTGGCTCGAAGATCCTCACGGCAAGGTGCTGGTCCACCCGGAAGGGGCAACCATCGAATACCCGAAATTCCACCAGGAAACCCGGGGTGACCGGCGCTACACCGTCAGACTGCTGGATACCTTCGTGAACGTCTATTGCCTCGGCTTCGCCGGGCTCGACAAGGAACAGTCAGACCGGCTGAGTATCAGTCAGGACAACAACTCTCCCTTCCTGATCAGCACCAAGGAAGAACAGGACATCGTGCTTGACCGCGGCGCCCGGGGCTTTGTCGGTATCGCCCTGAGCCTTGGCCTGTCCCTGTTTGCAGCCACCACGGTGTTCGCGGCCGACGGCACTTTCAGCCCGGACAACCTGATGATGGCAGCGCTCGCGGTGCCACTGTTGCTGTGCATATACATCGGCATCCTGCACTACAACGACATCGTCTTCCTGAAGAACCGCGTAAACCGCGCGCGGGCCAATATCGACACCATCCTGCAACAGCGGCACGATCTCTGGCCAAACCTGGAAAAGGTGGTGAAGGCCTCCATGGCCCATGAGAAGCAGCTGCTCAAAGCCATCGCACAGCTAAGGGCAGCCAATCCGGCAACCATGGAAACGGGACAAGATGTCGAGAAACTGATCGGCTTCGAACAGAAAGTAACCCGGGCCATGCAGGCCCGTATCGAGAACTACCCGAACCTCAAGAATAACGAAGTGATCCGCAAGTTCATGGCCATCATGGCGGAGACCGAGAACTATCTGTCCCTGCTGCGAAACAGCTACACCGAAAGTGCGATGATCTACAACACGCGGATCCAGTTGTTTCCGGACATGATCCTGGCGAAGCTGTTCCGGTTCCGGCCGGCATCACAATTCTCGACTGAGGGCTGAGTTAACCCTTCAGCCCCAGGTTCTCGGCGTCCTGCTGAATACAACGGTCGAGCAATTCCAGATACTCGGCCTTCGCCTTCACCTTGGTTTCGCGGTGCGCGCGCATATTCAGTTGCTTGAACTGGTTGGCCAGCGCACTCGCCCGCTCAAGCAGCCTATCCTGCCCGACCACCTCGTCCAGATAACCGGCCTCGACGGCGCCCTCAGGGTTGTAGATTTCCGCATTCACCACCGAGCGATAGAAGTGCGGCGGGTTGAGACGGTGGCGGGCAATCTCGATGCCGGCGTGATGCATGGTCATCCCGATAGCCACTTCGTTCAGGCCCAGCTTGAACGGCCCCTCAACGCCGATGCGATGATCCACCGACAGCAGGATAAACGCGCCCTTGGCGATGGCATGACCGCTGCAGGCACCAATCACCGGCAGAGGGAACGCCGCCAGACGGCGGGTCAGGGTCGAGCCGACCTTCACCAGCGCCGCGGCCTCCTGCGGCCCCTTCTGCATCTCTTTCAGGTCGTAGCCGGCGGAAAACACACCGGGTTGCCCCGTCAGGATAACCACTGCCTTGTCCTGCTCGGCCTGATCCAGCGCCTTGTTCAGCGCCTCGAACACCTCATGGCTCAAGGCGTTGGCCTTGCCGTTGTTCAGGACAATCGTTGCAATTCCATCGTTCAGTTCATAACTAACAAGCTCGGTCACCGGCCTCTCTCCTCTGACCATCCAGAATAAAGTGAGTGTTTGTTAACTTAGCAGAAGACATGATTGTCGGTGAGGCGCCCGGCAGATTCAATCCCTGAAGTGAAAGACGGGCGCCAAAACGAGACGGTAGTTCAGATTGTTTTGCTGACGACGTCGGAAGGTGCACTGATCAGGCCATCGGTGTCGACCACCTGGATCGAGAAAAACCACTCGCCAGTGCCCAGATTGTCGATGGTGTATTCCATCGTGCTGGCGTCGTTGATTTCGATGGTTTTGCTCAGTTCGGATGCATCCTGGCCATAGCTGATGATGTAACTGTCCAGTTCGCCCATGGCGAGGCCTTCACCGTTCACACGGGTGGCCGGCGCAACCCAGCTGAGTTTGGCGGTACCGGTCACTGCCGGTTCGCTGGTTACCGGGCTCTCTTCCACTGTGCCGCTATCGACAGTGCCGGTTGTCTCGTCAGTGCTCCCATCAGTCTGCGAGCTGTCGCTGACAACGGTATCGTCACTGCTTGAGTCTGAGCTGACTCTCTCACCACTGGACTTGGTACCGGAATCATAGGAGCTGGTTGTGTCATTACTGCCGTCAGCCGAGCCAGCTGACACATTGGAATCGCCTCCACACCCTGTAAGCACGATTCCCATAAATACTGCTGCAATCCATGCCTTTGACATATTAATGACGCTTTTCATAGTCAATAGACACCAATAAATCGTCGAATTTGTAAAATTGTATAAAACGGGACGGATTATGGGTGTTAACTTTGTTGGTCTTCTAGTTACGAAATGGTCAATTTCCTGACAGGGTTTGGTAAGGAAATGGCAGAATCTGAGGGGAGGCGTAGTCGGTGTGGGGCAGGAGGAGAGGCACAGTTACCCACATTATCTGTGGATAACTGTGTTAGTAGAGCAGGGAAACATGGCTCCAGCCGGCACAGGGCCAGCGCTGGGCAATTATGACGGTAAATTGATCGGGCTAGCTTTCAACCAGCCTGGCCCGAACACGGGGCAGGTGATCCGGGTAGTTATTCTGGATGAAGGTGACCAGCCCTTCGCGAACGGCGCACCGCAGATCCCAGTTCTGACTGGAATCCGGCGCGCTCATCAGGAAACGGATCTGCATCGCCTGATCACTGGCGTCGGTCACCTGAACCGTGCCGAGTTTTCCATCCCATTGACTGGAAGCCTGGAGCAGGCGATTGAATTCCTCCCGCAACGGTTCCACCGGCATGGTGTAGTCCACCCAGATGAAGACCGCACCCAACAGGTCAGAATTGTTCCGTGACCAGTTCTGGAAGGGGTTTTCGATGAACCACTGCAAAGGGACGACCAGTCTTCTCAGATCCCATACCCTGAGCACCACGTAGGTAGCGGTGACCTCCTCCACCCAACACCACTCCCCCTGCACATGCAGGACATCGTCAATGCGAAAGGGTTGGGTCAGTGCGATTTGCAGGCCGGCCAGCAGATTACTCAGGACCGGCCGCGCAGCAAAGCCCAGGATAATGCCGCCTACACCCGCCGAAGCGAGCAAGCTGGCGCCCATGTGCTGCACCGACTCGAAGGTCATAAGCGCGGCCCCGAGGCCAATGATCACTATCAGGATATTGAGGCAGCGAACCAGGAAGCGCGTCTGGGTTTCCACCTTGCGGGCACGTTTCCATTGACCCTCGAGCACCGGATTCAGAGCCACGATCACATCGCCGATTGCCGAGGTGAGTCGCACAGCAGCCCAGGTCAGAGTAAGAATCAGCAGCAGGGTTGTGACATGGCGCACTGCGGAAACCAGTGGTAAATCGTCAGGAGCGGCCTTGAGTGCGCCAGCCAGTACGAACAGGCAGAGCACGACGCCCAGGGCTCGTGCCGAAGCGTCAAGGAACAGGCGTGGAACGGTTCTGGATCGGGAAAAGCGTCGGACCAGCGCCAACGCCAGCCGATAGGTCACGTAGGTGACCACTACCGCCATCAATGCCGACAACCCGGGCATCAACCATGCCCGCAGACCAGCTTCCAGATGTTCCAGCACTCGACTTCCCCACCAGGTTATCTACGTTACCATCAAACTAGTTCATGTCCGGTTCGCGCGCGCGAGGTGTCCTGCGATACAGCCACGCCAGCCCCAGCAAGGCGAGCCCCAGCCCCATGAAGGCCGCAACCCGCCAGAATCCCTGCAGGCCGGCCATATCGATGAGGAAGATCTTGGCGATCACAAGACCAAGCAATGCCATCCCCGCCTTGTACAGCCTGACACTGTGATTGACACCGGAGAAGAGAATTGCCGCAATGGCATACAGCATGCCGACCACCGAATAGGTGTACAGCTCGCCTTCGGAGACACCAGAGACCAGAGCCATGTCGCTCCCTCGCCAGAGCTGCCGGATTTCAAGGGCAGTGAACAGTAGGAAACTCCCCACTGCAAACCACCGTGCAACCGGCTGGGGGCCGAAATCAGGCAGCCGGCTGACGACAAGCGCCAGCAACACGGGCCCGCCGTAGGCCGGAAGCAGCATGTTGAACACAGGCGTTGCACTGATGGCGCTGCCTCCCAGCCAGGGGTTATGCACAGTAACCAGAGTCAGGTAACTCAGGCAGGACAAACCGAGCAGGATTCGCGAGAACAACCGGTAGAGCCAGGCCAGCGACTCACTGGCACTGGCCCGGTAGAGGTAGGTCAGGCTCAGGGCACCCCAGAGCAAGGTATTGATGGTGGCCTCTGTCAGGCTATATTCCCGGACGAAGATATCACCGTCATACAGCCAGTAGCGCAGTTCGGTGCCGAGGAACAGTACCAACAGGTGCAGGGTTGCTGCCTCAAGCCAGGGCCGGATGCCATGTTGCTTGTCCGCAATCCAGCTGGCGATTGCCGCCGCCACTGTCGCTCCACCATACGTCCAGAGCGACCAGTGAACACTGGCATCGTAACCCTGCAGCCAAGGATTAAAGGTGAGCCTCGCGACCACCAATGCCAGAGCCAGCTTGAGCAGAATATACAGCTCGGGCATCTGGAACCGTCGTGCAAGCCATGTCAGAGTGATGAACTGGATTGACAGCGCCAGGGTCAGCGACGCCTCGCTGAACGTCATTACGGCAGCGAGGGAATAACTGATATGGGCGGCCAGCACTGCCCAGACCACACCGATCCGGTAT
>Ga0114984_1000664_pt1 | contig 13152 bp, 19 predicted proteins | sample Shrwel1BS1Day1_FD_96987 | JGI IMG/M metagenome (GOLD analysis project Ga0114984, IMG submission 96987) | Subsurface microbial communities from deep shales in Ohio, USA - Utica-3 well 1 S-1-Day1 | ecosystem: Environmental > Aquatic > Deep subsurface > Shale gas/oil reservoir > Produced water/Flow... | reverse complement strand
CAATTGTTTCCAATGAAAAAGTAAGACGGTGGGCTGGCAGAGTGGCTGAATGCAGCGGTCTTGAAAACCGCCGACGGTTAGTAGCCGTCCCGGGGTTCGAATCCCTGGCCCACCGCCATTTTTTCTTTCAAATCAAGCAGTTACCTCCCAAAAAAAGATTGGCGTATCCATAGGCCTATCAACCCAAAAACGCTCAAACTCTGATCAATTATTGCTTGATTGTAATCATCTGGCTTTCTTTGGCGTGTATTTCTGCATGACCCAAACCTGGACCATCCCAGGCACTCGCAATCGTGGGTATACGCCATTGGCGCAGACCTGTCCCCCCCGAGGCTGAGGGGAAAATTAAACAACAACCGCCCTCAGAAAATTCTCGTAAATAACGAAACTTCGAGTTTCTGCGTACCCGTACCAGGCGCCCTCCCCGGAGTACCTTTTGAGTTGGGCTCAGGTTTGAGGTCACCCCAAGTTTGGGGGCACCTCGAAACGATGGATCAGTTTTAAGCTAAGGCAGGATTCTGCCTTTGGCCTGGCAGCTCCGCGCGTGGGGGAGGTGGGTCTCCACGGCTTGTGTGACCCCATGGCTCGTCTGGCAACTCCACGTCCACGCGGGCGCGGTCACTACGAAAGTTTCGTAGTTAACCGGAAAGGGGCCTGGGTCTCAGGCCAGGGGGAGGGGGAGTTGCCGGGTAGGGTTTCCGGTGGCGGGCCTGGTGTTCAGGATCTCTTGCAGTGCGCGGGGCTTGAATGTTCCTATCTTTTTGAGCCCGCCGTCGTTGGCAAGTTGCCAGTAGATCGACGGATAGATCGGCTCAGCCCGGGGTAATTCGATAAACACATAACCGCGATTCTTGAGTACCCGGCACTGGTCGGGGAGGGAGGTTCCGGGCATTCCGCCTTTGCCCTTTGCGCGTAACGCCCGGCGTATCAGGTCGGCATCATGCGGAAGTTCTTTCACTTTCTCGCCTCCGGGGTCAGTGGTTGCAAACATTTTTCGTGACTATCACCACCTCAATCACCATAGAGGCGGGCAATGGTGCGGGTTTGTCGGGCCTGGTGGTGGACACATGGACGCGGAAATTTACCGTTTAAGCGCGGTTCCGCGTCCCCGTGCGGGCGGCAGGCTCAAGAGAACCTTTCGGGCTTGTGCTCCCCCGGCTGGATCGTCTTCATGCGCTCGGTCAAATAGCTTTGCACCACCCGGGCCTGCTCGGGGGTTAGGTCGTCCCGCCACTCCATGTAAGCTGCAAGGGTTTTGCAGGCGGTGAAGTTTCGGTGAATATCCATCAGGGTCTGAGATTCCTCAAACAGGCCAATGGTGAACACCAGGGGGTGGTTGTCTTCCAGGGTTGTCAAAACGTCGCCAAGCGTCATGTGCTTTTCCTCAAAATCAGTAGAAGGGGAGGGAGGGTTAATTCTGCTCCAGCGTGCCAGTCGAATTTAGGCCAAGTAGCATTTCCTCGCCGGCTGAGTTCACCCGCGTCTGAATGTTCTCCAAAAGCTGGAACATGAACGCTTCCAGGTGCGGCGCCAATCCATCGCCCTCGATTTTGATCAAAGCGTCACCGTTGTTGAGGCTCCTAGTCTTTGCCTTGTACCAGTCGATTTCCGCCTGGATTAGCTTTTTTTGTTGGGCCAGCATGTCGTCTCGATTTTCGTTTTCTTCCTTGATTTGGTCCTGAATGGCCCATCTCTCGCGGAAGCTGTCGGCCTCGCCTAGCTGGCTAAACAGGCTCCCGGTGAGGTCAGTGGATGAAGCGAAGGTTTCTCCAATGGATTCAGCAAGAGCCTTAACTTTGTCTGCATTGGCCTCTACCTCGGATATATCGAGAGACACGGCAGCATCGATGCGCTTGATCCGCTCATTGCTGTCGATGCGCTCCATCTGCAGCAAGTGGTCTTCACCGGCCTGGGTGGCCTTTTGGGCCTTCTCGGCGCTGTCGTCGTAGGCATCGCCGGTTTTCATGATGCCGCCAGACCAGCTATTAACCTTACCGGTGGCCTTGTCGTAGCCCAGCACCAAATCATCGTTGTACTTGGCCAGCTTTCTGGTTTCGTAGCCAACGTCACCCAGGGCGTCGCCGTTCTCTTTCGCCTCCTGCTTCACTTTGTCCAGGGCGTTGCCGGTATCCCGTAGCTTCTCGTCACTGCCGCCCATGGCATCGTTCAGGCTTTCTTGCTTGTTGGCTGTGTTCACCAGCGCATCGGCGTAGTTCTGCCAGGCCCGCTGCGTGTCCTCGCTGGCGGTTTTGGTCTTGCTCAGCATTTCGGCGGTATCGTCGTTCACCTTGCGAAGCTCAGCGGTCTCTCTCACCAGGTTTTTCAGCTCGCCTTGCGGGCCCTGGAGGGCCTTCTGCAGTTTCTCCAGCTCATCCTTGTTGAACTGCTCATAGAGCCAACTGCCAATAGACTTGCCGAACTTTTCCTCAAGGGGGTTGATGATGGCTTCGTTGATTAGGGTGCCGACACCGTAGCCACCGGCCAGGGCAAGGCCAATCAGGCCGAACTTGCCGGCTCCAGCGCCCACGGCTTTCACGCTCTCCAGATTGCCGATAAGGGCTTTGAAACCTTGGGCGCCGGCCAGGGCGGTGAGCCCTGTACCCACTGACTCAATAGCTCCGGCCATGCCATCCAGAACGGGCAGGATGCTATCAATGGTCTTGCTCAGGCCCAGCAGTTGGCCCACGTTCTTCTTGGTGGCCTCGTCGAGGTTGTCGAACTGCTCTATGCCTTCGCCGATGAGCTTGAACAGCGGACCCAGGCCGTCGATGATGCCGTTTGTGACATTGGTCAGGCCGGTCATGCCGTCCACGATTTTCTGCAGAGCATCCTGCAGCCCTTCGACGGTGGTCAGGTCAACATCCCCGAACACCTGCTCAAACGCCTCTGACAGCTCGCCTCCCAGATCCCCGAATGCATCCAACAGGCCGGTCAGGTCCACGCCTTCAAAGGCTTCCGGCAAGTTCTCGGCGATAATGTCGATACGGCCGGCCAGATCCGTCAGCCCTTCGCGCAGTGCACCAAACAACTGGTCGGCGTTGTCACCCTGCAGGGCCTCCCTGAAGCTGTCCATCAGGTCGGTGGTAGCCTTTGTGACCGCTTTGGTTTCGTCGATGTACTCCAGGCCCATGATTTTGGCGGTCGTGGTGAATGACGCCTTCAACTGGTCCAGGGCAAAGTTGGCAGACCTGGTGCGGGTTTCGTATTCCTTGAGCGTTGAGCCGGCAGAGTTCAGTGCGGTTTTCAGTACCTCTTGCGAACGCTCGAAATTGTTGATGATGGCCAGGAACCGGCTCATCTGTTCGGCGCCGGTAATCATGGTGGCCACTCGCTGTTGCTCGTTGGCGTCCAGATCCTTTGTCACGTCCAGAAGCTCGTAAAGAACGTCCTTCGTGTCCCGGCGCTTGCCGTTCATCTCCAGCTGAATGCCCAGCTCTTCCTCCAGCAGCTCCTTGCGCTCCTTGGTCGGCTTGATGAGGTTGGAGATTGCTGTTTTCAGGGCGTTGGCCGATTCTGAGCCGGAGCGGGTGACTTCTACCACTGGCGTCAAAAGGGCGGCGGTTTCCTCGAAGCTCAGGCCCAGGGTTTTGGCTATCGGGCTCAGGATCTTGAAGCCCTCGCCCAACTGCTCCACTGAAACGCCGGCGTTGTTCGATACGCCGTTCAGAACGTCCAGCAGGTGTGCCGCTTCCTCGGCTGGGGCCTGGAAGCCCGCCAGCGTGCCTATCAGCAGTTCGCTCGATTGCTGGGTGGTCAGGTCGGCAGCGTTAACGCCAAGCAGCGCCTGCTCAACCAGGGTCAGCGAGTCGTTGATGTCGTAGCCAGCTTGGCGGAATTCGGCCACGCTCTGGACTATGTTGGTGGCGTCTACACCAAACCGGGATGACAGGTTGGCAAAGGCATCTGAATACTGCATAGCAGAGCCCTCGCCTTCGCTCATCACCTTTTCGAGGTCTATCAGCGCGGCCTCAAAGCTGACGGCCTCTTTGGCGGCGAAGGTCAGGGCGGCTGCGCCCATGGCTACCAGGGCAGCTTCCAGCTTCAGGACCGAATCGGCCACGCCAGCCATTGGCCCGGTGACATTGTTCACGCGGTCTTCCAGGCTTCTCAGGTTCTTGCCCACGGAATTGATGGCGCCACCGGTGCGGTCAACGCCACCGAAAACGAGCTGAATGGTTTTTTGCAGGTCTGCCATGGTGTTCCTCTCTGTTCTCAACTGGCCTTGCGGCGGCGGTGTTCTTCGGTCTTCTGGCGAATGTAGGCCATGCGCTGGTTATGGCTTGCGGCCATGCGGTCGTATTCGAGCATCCGCTCTTCGTGGGCTTTCTCGCTGGCCAGAGCTTCCTGTTGCCGCTCCAGCTCTTGCTGATAGCGGTTGCGGTTCACCTGATACGCTTCGTCAATGAAGCCGGTGTTGGTCATGGAGTCGCCTTCCAGCTCGTCCACGGTCTTTCCGGTGGCCAAACTCAAAAACCACCACTCGACAAGCCCTTTCGGGACCACCTTTCGGCCTTTATGGCTCGGAATGCCGAACACTTCATACTGGGGGATGGTTCCGGCTTCGATTAGCTCCCGGGTGGCCTCAATGGCTTTTGCCGTTCTTCGGTGCGTATCTGCCCGGGCCCGGTGGTCTGCGGCGGCGAAACAATCGAGGCTGGCTTGTGGATTTCCAGGGGGTGCCAGGCTGGCCATTCGCTGGCTTCTTTCGTGTTCATCGTCTTCAGCGACAACGCCCAAACAGGCTTCCAGCTCCACCATGTCCAACTCTTCCGGGTCGATGAAATGCAGGTTGTCGCTTACCAGCGTGTAAATTCTGTTTACTTCCCCCTGGAACTCACTCACAAGCAGGGCGCTGCAATCTTCGGTGACGCTCCACCTGCAAGTGGGCTCCAGCAGCTCAGAAATTGAGGATTCTTCGGGCATGTTCGTCTCCGTTGAATAGGTGGGCACCTTGCCGCCGGGAGGAATCAGCTATCCAAACCAAAGGGGCCGGCGTCCGGTGGTGCCCGTGCCGGGGTCTCAGCCGCGACCCCAGCCCGGTTTGCTTCAGATAATCAGCTCTGCACGTTCCAGCGCCTTGCACTGCGGGCGGTCGCCCCTTTCGTCCCAGGGCAGGGCTCGCCATTCGTTCATGGCCTTGTCGAAGGCGGTTTCGAGCGCCGCCTCGACAGTTTCAGCCTTCACCCGGGCCTCAGTTACCCCAACGCCCCGGTTGTGCTTTCTGGCGCTCTTGAGGGCGTCCAGGGCTTTGTGAAGATCCAGAGAAACGGCCTCGACTTCACTCATGGCCTTTTCAAGTTTGCTTCGGCTCATACCGCACCCCCGCGAACGATGCCCACACGGCCAGTCACAACCACGCCCAGGTCCGCGCGGGCTTTCAGGCGCACCCCGTCAAACTCGATGGTCTTTTTGGCGCGCTCCACCAGAATTGGGCTGTCGGAGCCTTTCAGGCGCAGGCGGTGAATCACCGGAGCCACTTCCGGGTCAGCCTGCAGATACCAGCGGCCCGGCGTCATAAACGGGCTGGCCACGATGTCCGCGTCCAGCCGCAGATCCTGCATTATCTGCATTGCGTTGGCTTCGTCGTCGGCGCTGACCACCAGGAAGCGGGGCTTGTTGTTGGCCGGCTCAGAGCGACGCAACGGCTGTTTGCGGAGTGCGGCCATTGCCTGGCCTACCGATTCCACGGTGAGCGCGGTGCCGGTGAGGTCGTTGCCCAGGGTTTCGGAGAACGTCGGCTCACCGTCCTGCAGCGTCGGGTTGGCTTCCAGAGCCTCAAATACCATCTGATTTTCCAGGCGGCCGGCTGAACTGCCCATGCTGGAGAACAGTTCGCCGTACAATTCCAGCTCGTCGTTGACGATGGTCTCCCGGGAAATGGCCAGGATCCGGCCAAAGGTCTTGAGCCCCTTCGCCACCATGCCGTCAGCCACATCAGCACTGCCGGCCACATAGCGCGCCATTTCGTTGATTTCTTTCAGTGCCAGGTCGGCACGGATCTCTGGAAAGTGGATTTCGTTGAAGTTATTCACTTCCATTTTCTGGCAGAGCTGCCGGTGTTCGCTGAACTGCTTGTAGCGCACCTTCGCCAGCCGCATGAAAGCCTCACCCAGAGCGGCGCCAAAGTCTGAACGGCTCATGCCCATACCCAGCACGGCCTGTTCAGCCCGGGGGCGATGTTTGCGTTCCATGGCGGTCATTTCACCGCCCAGGCGGGCAATGTCGGCCAGATTCATTGCTGAGACTCGATCAGCCAGCGGGTGCGGCATCGCGGGAGGGTTGCCCATGCGGATGGAAAGCGCATCGGGAAGGGCGGCGAGCATATCTTTCGGGTGCATCATGTGTTCCTCGATCGGTTTTCGATGATTCACACAATAGCGGGTATTTTCTGACCATTTTTTCCTTTTTGGTCAGATAGTTACTCGATTATGTCCCTCAGTTTTCGAGCACAATGCACTTGCCGAACGCCAGTGCGGAAGGCACGGAACAGAGCGGCGTCAATCGGGGGCAGATTGGGGTTCAGCTCATACCGCACACGCGGCCAGATCCGGCAATCGAAACGACGAATCGCCCTTTCCAGGGTGTTGGCGGTCTGCTCCAGGTTGTCGGCATCCTTCACCGCTTCGGCAGCGTCCTTCAGGGCGTTGTCACGGATCCGGCGCCGGTGGCCGTTGGTGAGCTGTAACGCCTGCTCGGGTGGTTCGCCTTCACCGATCAACCGAAGGGCTGTTTGCAGCTCCCACCGCTCTGGCTCGGGCAGACTGGCTGCAGCTTTGTGCAGAATATCCAGCATGTCCATCACGCACCCACGCTCGAACGTTTCGACGCGTTTGCTCTTTCCCTTCGGTCATTCGTAGAAAGAGACCCATGGTAAATTATAAAGGTGTACACATAGCGACCACCTAAAAGCCAAAAAACGGCCTGACTGGTACACATAGCGACCACATAAAGGGTCAAAAACACGGTTTGGGGTGCAAAGGTGGTCTTATATCGACCACATTGGTACACATAGCGACCTGCGTTTTTAATTTTCACTCGCTGGTGGACGCCTTGAACTCCGAAAATTTGTTGCTTGGCGCTGTCGTGGGTTTGACTTCTAATTTGCCGTTGCATTCGTCTATTCCTCGCCATGTGACCGCGTACAAGGTGCACCGGTGTCGTCCACCGCTTCGGGTTTCCTGCAGCAATCCGACTTCCTGCAGGTGCTTGAGAGCCTTGTTCAGCGTCCCCTTTGACCGCCAGCCCCGTTCCCTCAAAACCGAGAAGGCGGCCGTCAGATCCCCGTTGTTCTTGCCGTTGAACTGCGATGCCACATCAACCAGCAATTTCACTTCCCAGCCGCCCAGGCTCAGATAAGCGTCACTGCTTAAAACGTCCTTGGGCAGCTGTAGGAAAGGCCGGGTGCTGGATCGTCCAACGTGCTTTACTCGTCGATCCTTCGCCATTGAGTCACCCGGCCGCCAGGTACATTTCAATCAGGAATTCAGCGCCTGGCCGGGACTCCGGTTGCAGCAGGTATTGGCCGTACCGGCACCGCCGGCCGTCTCTGTCATGGCCCACGCATTCGGTGGTGACAATCTTTAATCCCTTCCGGCGTAGGCCGGCTATAAGCTGCGGGGCGCCGTTGCCGCCCGCCGTGTCCAGTAATTCCCGGACAGTGCAGGGGCCTTTCAGAAGCCGCAAAACGGCTCTATACTGGCGGGGAGATGAAAGACGTTTGGTTGTGGTGGCCGGCGTCTTTTTCATTTCCTACCTCCCGTAGCCTTCTCGAGCTCTTCCAGCCGGTGGGTCAAGTCTTCGTTCTGCTCTGCCAGTTGCTCAGCCATTTTTGCTGTTGCGGCCTGAATGGTTCCCAGGGTGCGGCCGTTGATGTAGCTGGGGCAGTCTGCGCAATCCATAGCGAGTGTTGCCTCGTCCAGAAACTCCAGCAGGCAAGCCACTTCAGCGGCCTGGACCTTGGCCTTTTCGCTCAAATCGATGATGCGTTTCAGGTTGGTGCTCATGCCTGTACCTCCTTTTGGCTTGCTTCCCAGATTTGAATGTCTGAGAGCTTCCAGCGGGTGCAGTTTTTGCCGAGCTTGATAGGGGCCGGGAAGGTGCCGTTCTTGGCCCACCGCCATGGGGTTACGCGGCCAACCCCATACCGGGCGGCCAGGTCTTTATCGGAAAGGTATTTTTCGTTTCGTTCTATTTGGTTCATCGGTTTCCCTCGCGTTGCTTGCTGTGTCACGAGGGAAATGGTGGCGATGGTGTTCTGAGAGGTCTTTCTATGACTTTTTCGAGTTTATAAAGAAATCAGAAATTTCAATCTGTTAAGGTGTCTGGGTCGGTTTGCCATCTTATGTGCTGGCAGGTCTTGCCAACGATTTGGACCGGCGAGCCAGTCTTAAACTTGAAGCTCGCTTTGTCAGTAATCACCGTCGTGAAAGGGTATTCTTCAAGGTATGCGTAATACCAGCTTCGGAGCTTTTCTGGAGAGATTGCGTATTCATCTGCAACGTCTGCTAAAGCATCGAGAATAGGAATCGGCTCTTCTCGCTCCCGCAATTTCAATACGCTCTGGACGGCCGGGGATTTTAGTTTTTGCTCTCGGCGCAAGTCATTAAGCCTGCGCCCTTTGTAAAGTTCCGGAAATAGGTCGGACCATTTGCGAACTTCCAACGATTCAATTTTCTGAAAAGCATTGACCATTTCGCAGGCGCACCAGTTCGGTAAGGGAAGGCCATGCTCTCCGCAAATTGCTAACGCCTCCACCAATGCTCTTGAGTCGCCATTGAACCATCGTGTTTCTAACTTCGGTAGAAGATGATTCCAGGCAGACCACTGCAGAGCTACCATGGTGCCGTCTTCCCCGCATTCATCCAGGCTGTCCGAAAGAGAGCGGAGGTTGTCCAGGTCCATCCGCTCAATAGTTTCGATAGCTGGCTGAATCAGTCCATAACGTCCATATTTCTGTTCTGTCATAGCGACGCCTTGGCAACAACCCGATGGATGTGACGTTCTGAAAGGCCGTGCTTTTTCGCCAGTTCCGCAACGTTCCTGCCGTTGTATTCCCGCACGATTTCTCGGTTTCTCTGCTCCCGGTTCGGGCAGGGAATGTAAATTTCAGCGCCGCCCACTTCGCGCCGGATTTCCAGCGCAAGGTCGTCGGCCATGGCAGAGGCGGCCATGTCGGCCAGCTCGTACTTACGGGTCAGGCAGGCCATTAAGATGCGGTGCAACTCAACGGCACTTGGGCAGTCGTTATTCTGAATTTGGCTATCGCTCATGCTCTGGCTCCTCCGATGGTCACTACCTTGTCGGTTTCCTTGGTGGTCTTTCCATGGAAGCAATAATGCTCCCAGTCGTTCATCATCTGCCGGCGCTTGTCGATCAGCTCAGAGCGTGCGTAGGCCGCCCGGGTGGCGTCACTGTTCACATGGGCGAGGGCAAGCTCTGAAACTTCATCTGCATAGGCTGTGTGCTCTCGTGCCCAGTCCTTGAAGGTGGAGCGGAAGCCGTGAGCGGTCACCGGCTGATCCATACGCTTGAGCAGGGCAGAGAGGAAATTGTTTGAGGGGATGCCGCCTTTCGGTCCCGGGAAAACCATCTCTTCCGGTGCCCCGGGCTCCATTCCCTTGAGCAGAGTCACTGCCGCGTCCGTGAGAGGCACACGGTGCTGCTTCTGTGATTTCATTCGATCCGCCGGTACTGTCCAGAGCTTGCGGTTCAGGTCGATTTCCTGCCACGTAATGCCGGGTTTCCCAATGCGCTTGTCACCGATGACTTCATTGGTTCGGCTGGCGGTCAAAATCAGAAATTCCAGGGCCCGGGCAGCAGTGCCAGTGCGTTTTTTCAGTGCCTTCATAAAGCCCGGCAACTGGTCTACCGGCAGCGCGGTGTAATGACCACGTTTTTTGATTTTTTCCGGCGATGGATACACCTCGTCGAGATAGCCCTTCCACCTGGCCGGGTTCTCGTTTGAGCGGTAGCCATGGATAGCGCACCACCCGAGAATGTTCTCCATTCTGGCCCTGACGCGGTTGGCGGTTTCGGTCTTCTCTTCCCAGATCGGGTCCAGAACGGCCTTGATGTGGTGAAGGTCGATCTCGCGCACCGGGGTAGCGCCGATGTGAGGGACAGCGTATGTGGAAAGACTGTTCTCCCACTGTTGGCGCTGGCGGGGGTTCTTGAACTCCTTGGCCTTCATTTCGATGTACTGGATCATCGCCTCGGTGAAGGTGATATTGGCCATCTGAGCCACTTTCAAAGCCCGCTTGACGGCCTTACTGTGCTCGATTGGGTCTATGCCCTCCTTGATCTTGTCGCGCATCTCCCGGGCCTTTTCTTTCGCCTGAGCGAGAGTTACATCAGGGAAACCGCCCAAACCAATGTTGCGGCGCTTGCCAGCAATGCGAGTTCTGTAGATCCATGACTTCGCACCGGACGGCTTAACCTGGAGAAGCAGGCCGGCAACTCCCCCGACTGGGTGAAGGGCGTTGTACGCCTTCCCCTCCTTGCTCGTTGCGTGAGTCAGCCGCCTCACTTCGGTGGCGGTCAGCTCTTTGGCTTTTCTAGGCATAACGGCAAAACTCCGACGATGTAGGCCTGACTTCAGACCTGACTTAAGACCTATCCAAAATAATATAATTGGATGCTATCGGAAGAAATGCGAGGAAACAAGATTAATGGTAAGTATCTGAGTCAAAAAGGAAATGTATTTGTAAGTAGCTGTTTTAAAAGATCTTTTGTATCTTTTTGGTGGTCTGGCCCACCGCCATTTTTCTTTCTTCTCCTAATTCCCTGATTTTCTTACTCCAAAAGCCGGCTTTTTCAGGCCTGTTTTATCGTTGTTGACCATTTTGTTGACTGATTGTCGACGGTCTTCTTCGTACCTCTCTTTTACCTCTTCTTTTCTTGCTCTTCTCAGTCTCGTTGCCTTGGATCAAATCCCCTAAAACTCCCGCTCGCGCCGGGTTTACCCGAGCCGCAGGTCCGTTAAGCTGTTTGAAGTTACACCTCCTAGGGTTTCTTGCGAGTTGAGTAAAAAAAGAATAATTTGTACTCATGGATGAGTTTGAATTCGACGAGGCCAAAAGCCAGATCAACCTGGATAAGCACGGTATCGACTTCGTGGATGCTCAAAGACTTTGGGACGATCCTTACCTTCTGGAAATCCGTGCAAAATCAGACGATGAACCAAGGTTCTTGTTGATTGGCAGGATTGGCGAAAAGCACTGGTCGGCTGTCGTCACATACAGGGAGAGTCGTATTCGCCTGATTTCAGTCAGGCGCTCTCGCAAGAAGGAGGTTGAGCTCTATGAAAGCTAAAGATTTCGATAAAAAGTTTGAGGAAGGCCAGGATGAAATCGTTGATGACCTGGATCTTTCCACAGCACGTCGCGTGAATCAGGAACAGAAACGAATTAACGTCGATTTTCCAGCTTGGGTTGTTGAGTCGCTGGATCGCGAGGCAGCGCGTATTGGGGTAACCCGGCAGTCAATTATTAAGGTGTGGTTGGTTGAGCGGCTCCAGGCGGAGGCTGCTAGTGAAAAACATCATCCCAGCTAATGGGTACCAGTTCGATTCGGTGAACCTGACCTGTGTCTGTCCAGCGGGCAACACCATCAGCTACCAGGGCACACGGGAAGCTTAGAACGGCAAAACCCGGGTGCACTTCGAAGGCCGTCTGCTCCAGTGCCAACATTGCCCAAAGAAGCTCCAGTGCATGCAAAAACCCGCCTCAGCCAATCACCGCAAGGGCTCAGGCCGACAGGTGTCGTTCACCATCGAAAACAAACGCCTGAATCGCTTCGGCCTGCGCGGAAAGAAAAAGGTGCAGTGCCAATGGCAGTTGCATTGCCTGGTGCATAACATCGAGAAACTGGCGAATTATGGGCAGCTGGTGGCGTGAATGAGGCAAAAGGGCTGCTGGTTACCCCAATAAAGGGCAAAACCTCCTCTTTGTCATTGTTGAGTCGGTAATTTCGGTGGTGGAATAAGCAAATGACGTTGGCCGAGCGGATTGCTGGCCGTGATGAATAAACGAACAAATGGGCGGTAGGATTGGCTCAGAAATGGGTTTTTCTACAGCCTCGTTAAGTAACAAAGGAGAGATCAGTGGCAGATGGGAACTCAATCATAAATCTGGGTGATTTGGCGAAGCCTGCTTCGGTACTCATTGAAAAGGTATCCAATGCGGTTGGTATACTTTATGAGCCAAGAAGAATTAAAAGAAGAGCGGAAGCTGAGGCTGAGGCTGAAAAGATAAAAGCACTGACCGGTATTGAGCTCAGCGATATACAGCAACGCGGCATTGATAGGTTTGTTCAGCAAGAGGCACGCAAACAAGAAAACATAGAAAGCATTACAGTCCAAGCAGCTCAACAGTTACCTAACGATGCTAAAACTGATGATCTTGAGGAAGATTGGATTGCCCATTTCTTCGATCACTGTGAAAAAGTCTCAGACAAAGAAATGCAGTCACTTTGGTCTCGTCTATTAGCAGGTGAGGCTACAAAACCTGGCACATATTCCAAAAGAACCGTTGATTTCGTGGCGTCAATGGATAAGAAGGATGCCGAGCTTTTCACGCGCTTCTGCCAATTTACGTGGATGGTGGCTGGAGGACCTGTTCCCCTAATTTTTGAAAATAAAGATGAAATTTACGAGAAGAACGGAATCGATTTCACTGCTTTAAAACACCTGGATGCTATTGGTCTTATTTCTTTCGAGTCTGTCTCGGGCTATCGAGTAATGGGGCAGCGGAAATATACCCGTATATTCTATTTCGGAATGCCAATTTTGGTAGAGCACAAAAAAGACCAAGATAATGAAATCAAGTTGGGACAGGCATTATTCACTCAAGCCGGTCGGGAACTGGTTAATGTTTGTGGAGCTCGTCGTAATCAAGAGTTTTATGAATATGCCATCAAAAAGCTGTCAGACCAAGGCCTAATCTTGTCATGCTCGCTACCTACCCAACGCGTTAATTAGGACGGCTACTGCATTGCGGCTTCGCCTTTATTCCGTAGTCGCGCATGCCCGGCGGCGTTGAGGCTGTAGAAAAACTCGAAATCCCCCTCGGGTTTGGTAGGATCAGGCAAACCGACAAGGAGCTGTCAGATGCCTCGCTTCAAGCACTACAACTACGACCAGGACGCCATGGTCGT
>Ga0114984_1000663_pt1 | contig 13158 bp, 16 predicted proteins | sample Shrwel1BS1Day1_FD_96987 | JGI IMG/M metagenome (GOLD analysis project Ga0114984, IMG submission 96987) | Subsurface microbial communities from deep shales in Ohio, USA - Utica-3 well 1 S-1-Day1 | ecosystem: Environmental > Aquatic > Deep subsurface > Shale gas/oil reservoir > Produced water/Flow... | reverse complement strand
GCTTCTTCAGTACGGCGGCTTTACGTTCTTCGGAATAGCGTGGCATGAATGCTCCCATGCCGCCCCGGATTGGTTAAATTCCGGCGAAATCGCCTACTGGACAACTAGGCTGACAGAGGGGGTAACGGTGTCCTTGCCCGGCGGCGTCTCGATCACCGGCCTGCACGCCGGCAATGTGGAATTGCTCGGTGCCGTGCTGAGGCAACTGTGATGCGCCACCGGTATCTTCGCCCCTCCTGGGACTTGCCGGAGATTTACCTGTATCGACAACCCATCGATTTCCGCAAGCAGGCCAACGGCCTGGCGCTGATTGTCGAGCAGGAATTGGGGCACAGTCCGTTCTCCGGTGCGCTATACGCCTTCACCAACCGGCAACGCAATAAGATCAAGTGCCTGATGTGGGAAGACAACGGCTTCGTGCTCTACTATAAATCCCTGGCCGAGGAAAAATTCAAATGGCCGGGGCCGTCGGATGAGCTGATGCCGCTGAACGGTGAGCAGATCAACTGGTTGCTGGACGGCTACGACATCACCCTGCTTCAGGGCCATAAAACCCTGCATTATGAGAGCGTTGGGTAGCATTTTTTAAGTGTGTCAGGGCGTTGTTTTTGCTATAATTTTGCCATGAAAACAACGCCTGATAATACGCCCAAAACACCCGATCTCAGCGGTCTCTCTCCCGCTGAAATGGCGGCGGTTATCAGCGATCTGCAGGAACAACTGGCCGCGAAAGAAGCGGCTCTGCAGAGCCAGTTGAAGCAGCATGATGAGTCCCTCCAGCGTCGCGACAATTACATCGCCATTCTCGAAGAGCTGCTGCGCCACAAGAAGATCCAGCAGTTCGCCGCAAGCAGTGAAAAACAGCCCAGCCAGATCGTGTTGTTCGATGAAGCCGAGCTGGAAGTGGCGATTGACGAACTACGCGACGAACTCCCTGAAGATGTTGAAGAAGCCGATGCGCCGCCTCGCTCCCGCAAGCGCCGTCAACGCGGCTTCTCGGACACGCTCTTGCGTGAGCGTATTGAGCTGACCCTCAGCGACGAAGAGAAAGCCGGCGCGAGCAAGACCTTCTTCACCAAAGTGAAAGAAGAGCTGGAGTACATCCCGGCCCAGCTGAAAGTCCTGGAGTACTGGCAGGAAAAGGCCGTGTTCGAACGGGACGGCGAAGAGCGAGTCATCGCTGCCGCCCGATCCACACACCCGCTGGGCAAGTGCATTGCCACACCGTCACTGCTGGCTTATCTGATCACCTCCAAGTACGCCGATGGCCTGCCTCTGTACCGTCAGGAGCAAATGCTCAAGCGCCTGGGCCACGAAGTGAGCCGCACCAGCATGGCCCACTGGATCATCCGCCTGAACGACGTGTTCAAACCGCTGATGACCCTGATGCGGGAAACCCAGAACGGCGGCGACTACCTCCAGGCCGATGAAACCCGGATCCAGGTGCTCAAGGAGGATGGTAAAAAAGCCCAACCGGACAAGTGGATGTGGGTGACCCGAGGCGGGCCACCCGGCAAACCCTCGGTGTTGTTCGATTATGACCCATCCCGTGGTGGCCAGGTACCGGTGCGTCTGCTGGATCACTTCCAGGGCATCCTGCAAGCCGATGGCTACTCCGGCTACGGGCAAGTCTGCCGTGAAAACGGCCTGACCCGAATCGGCTGCTGGGACCATGCCCGGCGCAAGTTCGTGGAAGCCTCCCGGGCCGCGCCGGCCAAGAGCAAAAAAGGCCAGCCGTCAAAAGCCGATGTGGCCCTGAGCCACATCCGCAAACTGTACGCCGTAGAAAAAGCCGCGAACGAACTGAGTGATGGCGAGCGCTACCGGGTGCGCCAGGAGAAAAGCCTGCCTCTTCTAAACGCCTTCAAAGCCTGGCTGGAGAAAAACGCCAGCAAGGTGCTGAAGGGGTCGCTCACCCGCAAGGCCATGGACTACACCCTGAACCAGTGGGACACCTTGGTTGGCTACTGTGAACGTGGCGACCTGAAGATCAGCAATGCGGGTGCCGAAAATGCCATCCGCCCGTTCGCTCTGGGAAGAAAAGCCTGGTTGTTCGCGGATACCTCGCAAGGCGCGAAAGCCAGCGCCACCTGTTACTCGCTGATCGAAACGGCCAAGGCCAACGGACTGGAACCGTCGGCTTATATCCATCATGTGCTAACGCACATTGCCGATGCGGTTACCCTCGAACAGCTCGAAACACTCTTGCCCTGGAATGCGGAGCTGCCTGCTTCAAAAAAAGTGGCTCAATACGGTTAGGGCAAGTGGGTCGATTTAATGGCGCTTACGTTATTGGTTGAATCCACGTCTTAAACAATTTCTTAATTTATGTGGGTGCTGCACCCTTGTTTAGTAGACTCTGTCTCGGCTGGAGGCGCTTTAGCTGTCGATGTCGGCCATCATTTGTGATGAAAATCATCGATTTATTGTGGCGGAGCAGCCGAGAGCAAGGATGCCGTACTGGTAGCTCACAAAGACCACTTTCAAGATGTCAACAAGGTGGTTAACGCCATCGAAAACGATGGCCGGCATTCACACATGAATCATTCCGAAGTATACCGCCCGTGCGGTGGTTATGGCTCCTTCGGTGATAATGCTGAGCGCTATCAGGTGAAACGTATAACTGTGAAGCCGGGCACCAAGCTGTCGGTCCAAGTGTATCATCACCGTGCGGAGCACCGGATTTTAGTGAGCGGCACGGCAAAGGTGACGATCAGTGATGATCAATTTTTGTTAACTGAAAATCAGTCTACTTTTATCACGGTCAGCCAGGCGCATTGTCTGGAAAATCTTGGAGTTATCCCTCTTGAACTGGTTGAGATCCGGTCTGGCTCTTATATTGGTGAGGACGATCAGTATGGGCGAGAATAGTATGTTGGTTACTGAGACAGAGCTTCCTACAGTCGCAGTACTGCTGGCAGCCTATAACGGATGTGAATGGTTGGAAGAACAGATTAAAAGTATCTTGTCCCAGAAAGGAGTCGAGGTAACAATCTTTGTCAGTGTAGACGCTTCTAGTGACAATACTGAAGAAATGGTGGCAACTCTCGCCAGGAATGATTCCAGGGTAAGGCCCTTGCCATTTGGTCGACGTTTCGGTGGTGCTGGTCCTAATTTTTTTCAGCTCATAAAAGAATGTGATCTGGATAATTTCGACGCGGTGGCACTTGCGGATCAAGATGATATTTGGCTGGAGTATAAGTTGGCTCGTGCCTGCCAGATGATAAAAGACGGGAAAGCCGACGTAGTTTCTAGCGACGTAGTGGCTTTTTGGCCAGGCGGTAAAAAGAAAGCGATCAGAAAATCACAACCCCAGCGTAAACTTGACTATTTTTTTGAGGCGGCCGGGCCTGGTTGTACGTATGTGTTCAATCGAGCCTCCATTCAGGCTTTCCAGAAATTCCTTATTCATAATTCCATGGGGTTGGGCAATATTGTCCTGCACGATTGGCTCGCTTATGCATTTTGCCGCCACAACGGATTCCGCTGGTTTATCGATTCTGAGCCCTCAATGATGTATCGCCAGCATTCAAGCAACCAGGTAGGCACGAACAAGGGATTCAAGGCTATCCTGAAAAGGCTGGAAATGGTTCGCAGCCACTGGTATCGCCGGCAGGTAAAAGCTATTTCCCAACTGGTGGCGCCGGATTTCCCTGAAAGGGTTACCAGTTTTAAGTTCATGCTTAAAAATGCGAACCAATTGCGGCGCAAACGCTCAGAAAGATTCGCGTTGGCTGCTATGCGCTTGGTGGGATTGTTTTAATGGGTGAGCAGGGTAATGTTCGAGCTAAGAAGGTGTTGTTGACTGGTGCAAGTGGGTTTGTCGGCAGACGAATTGCCCAAAGTTTTAATTCAGGTCAACTGACGAGTCTTGTGAGAACGTCTGGCTTCTGTGGCGGGGGTAAAGAGGTGGTCTGCAAAAGCTTCGATGACCATGAGAAATTGGCTGAAGCAGTTTTGGGGCAAAATGTTGTTGTTCATGCTGCCGCCCGTGCCCACGTTGTCGATGATGGGGTGCTGGACCCTCTGGCTGAGTACCGAAAAACGAATGTAGATGGCACTCTGAACCTTGCCCGCCAGGCTGCGGATGCGGGTGTTCAAAGGTTTGTTTTTCTCAGCAGTATTGGTGTTAATGGCAACGTAAACGCTTCTCCGTTTTCTGAGACTGATTTACCAAGGCCGGAAGGGCCCTATGCCCAATCCAAGTTGGAAGCCGAGCAGGGGCTCTGGGAGATTCAGAGGCGTACTGGGATGGAGATCGTTATCCTGCGCCCACCTTTGGTCTATGGTCCAGATGCTCCTGGTAATTTTGGTAGCCTGGTGCGCTGGGTTCAGAAAGGTGTTCCGCTCCCCTTGGGTTCTATCCACAACAAACGCTCACTCGTGGCTTTGGACAACCTGGTTGATCTGATCATTACGTGTATCGAGCACCCCGCTGCGGCCAATCAGGTGTTTCTTGCAGGTGATGGGCAGGACGTGTCCACCACTGATTTGCTACGTGGCGTTGGCCGGGCCATGGGTAAGCCCGCCCGGCTGATTCCGGTGCCTGCGAGCATGCTGATGTTGGGTGCCGGTTTGCTGGGGAAGAAAGCCGTTGCCCAGCGGTTACTGGGGTCCTTGCAGGTGGATATTTCCAAAGCGCGTAATCTATTGGGCTGGGAGCCGCCACTGTCGGTGGAAGAAGGGCTTCGGCGTTGTTTTGTTTCGGAGAATGCTTCTTGATTCGTTTGTTTGATTTTTTCTTTTCATTGTTTGGTTTGCTGTTCGGCTTTCCGGTGCTGTTAGTTCTGGTGGTTGTTGGTTTTTTCGATACCGGCTCTCCGGTTTTTCGCCAGGAGCGGGTAGGCCGCAACAAAAAGCCGTTCACCTTGGTGAAGTTCCGCACCATGAAAAAAGACACCGCCTCTGTCGCCAGCCACCTGGCCAGTGCCAGTGCTATTACTCCTTTTGGGCACTTTCTTCGTCGCACCAAGCTGGATGAGCTGCCGCAGCTGTGGAATGTGCTGAAAGGCGAAATGAGCCTGGTGGGGCCAAGGCCGTGCTTGTTCAATCAGGAAGAGTTGATAGCTGAGCGTGAACAACGGGGTGTGCTGGCTGCCCGGCCGGGTATTACGGGGTTGGCGCAGGTGAATGATATTGATATGTCTACGCCGGTGTTGCTCGCCGAGACGGACCAGAAGATGCTGGAGAACCTGACAGTGGGTGCTTACTTTAAGTACATTTTTATGACGGTTGCCGGTAAAGGTGCAGGCGACCGGGTGCCGGGTAAAAACTGAGTGGCCGTCCGGCAAGGGAGTTTTAATGAGTATTCAGGAAGTATTGAGTAGTTCCGGGATCGATTTCGGAACAAGCGGCGCCAGGGGCCTGGTGGAAGATTTTACCAATGATGTGTGTGCGGCCTTTACGGCCGCATTTTTGAAAGTGATGGGTGAAAACTCCAGGGTCCAGCGGGTGGCTCTCGGTTGTGATCTCCGGCCAAGTAGCCCGGGTATGGTGCAGGCTTGCTCTGCGGCCGCAAAGGCTTTGGGTGTTGAGGTTGATAACTACGGGGCTTTACCAACGCCGGCATTGGCACTAAAAGCCATGACTGATGGTATCCCCGCCATTATGGTCACCGGAAGCCATATTCCTTTTGACCGTAACGGCATCAAGTTTTATCGGCCTGATGGCGAAATTACCAAGGCTGATGAACTCGCAATCATGGCCGCCGATGGCCCGTTGCCGCACACGGTTGATGTGGAGATGGCTGGCGAGGTCAACCGGGCGGCGTCTGACCAATACAAAGATCGTTATGCAAAGTGGTTTTCTGGCAAACCGTTGAATGGCTGGAAAGTAGGGCTTTATCAACATTCTGCCGTGGGGCGTGATCTTAACCAGGATGTCCTGGAAAGGCTCGGTGCCGAGGTGACTGCTCTAGGGCGTAGTGAATCGTTTGTGCCGGTAGACACCGAAGCGGTTAGTGAGGATGACAAAACCAGGGGCACGGAGTGGTCCTCCCAATATGCCTTTGACGCCATTCTGACAACCGATGGTGATGGGGATCGCCCTTTGCTGGCTGATGAATCCGGTACCTGGTTGCGCGGCGATATTGTCGGTTTGCTGTGTGCCCGTGAGCTGGGCATTGAGGCCCTGGCAATTCCGGTTAGCTGCAATACGGCCATTGAGGCTTGTGGTGCGTTTGCTGAAGTAGTGCGCACCCGGATTGGCTCGCCTTACGTGTTGGCTGAAATGGAACAACTCGCTCGCCGGTATGAGCGTGTTGCAGGGTTTGAAGCCAATGGCGGTTTTTTGCTGGGTAGTGCCATAACACAAGGTGATTACAGGCTTTCACCATTGCGAACGCGGGATGCGTTGTTGCCCGCGTTGACGCTAATGGTCACTGCTGCCAAAGCCAGTAAAACACTGTCACAACTGGTCAACGGTTTGCCTGAACGCTACACCGCCAGTGATCGTTTGAAAGACTTCCCACGAGAGAAAAGCCTGCAGCTCCTGGCAAAATGGGAGCAAGAGTGGAACGCTATGGTAGATGGCCTTTCGTTGGATTCTGATGTTGAGGCAGTCGATATCACCGATGGGTTGAGAGCTACTCTGGTGAGCGGTGAGGTTGTTCACCTTCGCCCGTCGGGTAATGCGCCGGAGTTGCGTTGTTACGCTGAAGCGGCAAGTGAAAGCCGGGCGTCTGAATTAGTTCGGCGGGTTTTGGGTGGCATTCAGGCTGTGTGATATCGGGAATCAAACCAAAAACAGGGAAGCGAAATGAACAATCAGGATTCATTACCGTTAATTCGAATCAATCAGTCTTTGGTAGAGCTCCTTCGGTCGGCTACGGATGACGAGTTGTCGGCTGTGGTTGATACACTCCTTGGCCAGAAATCCACCCGTTTGTTTGATAACAACGAGGCCCGCCAGGCTATTGAGAAACAGCGGGATTCCGGATGCTTGCATGATGCAGCCGATAGCATCGCCACTGAAATCTGCGCTTTGGGTAGCAATACCGTTGCCAGGGCTTTCAGGCGGGGTGCGCCTGTTGAATACCTTGAGGTGGTGCGGGACGTTGCCCGATTTCTGAAGGTGGAACTCCCAAAAGGGTCGCTTAGCGTGCAGGAGATTGAAACTCTGTTGCTGGAGGAGTTGACCGAGCAAGTTCTGGCGGGCAAGTCTGATGAGGAAAAAGAAGAGTTGCGTCATCAGCTTGAAGACTCTGCAGATGCGAGTCTGTTCAGGAGGGATTCCGCCGCCTCACTGAATTCTTCTTCCATCATCAACACGTTGAGTGCCGCTCAGTTGACCCAGTTCCTGGGTGGCAAAGGGAGCGTCGCTGCCAGTGGTTTGATGTTTGGGTCGTTGCTGGGGCTGAGAGCGCTGCCCGTGGTTGGCCTTGTGAGCACTGGTGTTTCGTTGGCAAAGGCTTACAAGCGCACTACGCCTGAACAAGATGTGATTGTGCCGGTTGTGATTCAGGTGGCGCTTATTCGCCGCCGAATTGGGAATGATGATTATAACTCTTTCTTCTCGGAATTGAGGGCCTGCCTGTGAATGAAGAGCTGGTTAGACGAGTACTGACCCACGCGCCAGAAGTGCTGGAAGGCATTCGTAATGGAGTGTATCGAGTATACGGCGGCGTTATTCGGGTGGCAAAAGGCCATGACGGTGCAGGCCGGATCATTGGGCATTTGCAGTTCCCGGATGGTGAACAGCAAACCCGTGAAAGTATTGAAAAGTTACAACAGGTCTTGGGTGATCAACTTGGTTCGATTGAGATGCTGCAGACTGCAAACCTGGCTTTGTCTGGTCTGAACCTCGCTGTGTCGGCGGCGGGCTTTGTGGTTGTGTGCAACAAACTCAATGGTATTTCCTCACAGCTTGATTCGCAGGCTGAAACGCTGAATGAACTAAAGGCGTATGCAGTTGAGGCGAGTGCGATTGATCAATTGCGGGACACGGCCCGGTTCCGTAGCACTGTAAAGGTCATTCGTCAGTTCGATGAAATGGAAGACCTTGACGGCCTCAAGAGCCAGATTCCCGGCCTGCATGAGCAATATGAAGTCACCCGGCTGATGCTGGAACGGTTGGCGTCTGGGGCCACAAGTCAGGGTTTTTTGGACTCTTTGCCACTTCAGAAGCAGCTTCAGGAAAGGCTGATGTACCTGGCCTGTATGCAGTCTTATGTGCACCAGAAGATTGGCGCGCGCAAGTTTGCTGTCGAGGCGTTACGTGAGCTTCAGGATGACTGGTTTTCTATTCATTCTGCGATTGTCGATTCGATTGAGACAAACAAAAACTGGGTAGGGCAACTGTCTCAGCAATCCGGTGCCCAGATTGTGGCCATGCTGGATTACCGCAAACAAGCTGCGCCTGGCATTGAGTACCAGGCATCTCTCCTTGAATTCACCATGGAGAGGCCGGCAAGCTTCGGTAGTTTGGAGAGCGCCAACGATGAGATTTTGTTTTTGGCGGCGTGAGCTATTGCGTGAAGGCTTAAGGGATTAGTCTTCTACTCGACGGCATGTTTTACTACTGAGGCGGGGGCTGTTAGGGGCCATGGTATGGCTTTTTCGGTAGAAAAAGTGGTTATGGTGTTGACTAGGCTTCGGTGGTGGTTATAGTAACCACTATTGGTCAAAGGGATTTGTATGAAAAGCTCAGATGTCAAAAAGCGTCTGGAAAGGGATGGTTGGGAGCTGGTACGAGTGAATGGCAGTCATCATCATTTTAGGCACCCGTCAAAGCCGGGCCTGGTGACGCTACCCCATCCTAAATCTGATCTCCCGAAAGGGACGCTTCGCAGTATTTGGAAGCAAGCAGGCTGGAAGTGACCCTGGCCCTTACGTTTTGGATTTAGAGGTGAACACGATGCGCTACCCTGTGGCACTGCATACGGACGACGGCAAAAACTTTGGTGTTACCGTGCCGGACATCCCGGGCTGTTTTTCGGCAGGTGAAAGCGAAGATGAGGCTTTGGATAGTGCCCGTGAGGCCATTCTTGGGCATCTGGAGCTTTTGGCTGAAGCTGGAGAAGAGGTCCCCTCTGCACTATCGATTTCGGAGCATCGCCATAATCCGGATTTGGAGGGGGCTATCTGGGGATTTGTTGAAGTGGATGTTACCCCATTCCTTGGTAAGGCCGAAAAAATCAATATTACCGTTCCCAGCCTGGTGCTTCGCAGAATTGACCATTATGTCCAATCCCACCCTGAAGAAGCCCGTTCCCGGTCTGCTTTTTTGACGGAAGCAGCGCTGGAGCGCATGCACAAGTCCCATGTTGGGGATTCGCCGCGATGATTTGAGGGCAAAAGGATTTTGTATCAACTCCAAGGAATAGGAGGCATTATGAAAAACATCATCATCTGCTCAGATGGCACCTGGCAATCCCCCGAATCTGACACGGCCACCCATATTCTGCGCATCGCCCGTGGCATTGCCCCGGAAGATGCCACCGGCAACAAGCAGGTGGTGTTCTACGACTGGGGCGTGGGCTCGGACGGCAACCCGCTGACCGGTGGGGCCACGGGCAAGGGGATCGACAAGAACATTCTGGATTGCTACCGCTTTCTGGTGCATAACTACGATGACGGCGATGCGGTGTACCTGTTTGGCTTTAGCCGGGGTGCCTACACGGTTCGGTCGTTGGCGGGGTTGATTGGCAATTGCGGTATTCTGCGCCGGGAGTATGCCGGCAAAGCCGCGAAGGCGTATTCACTGTACCGCCAACGCAGCCGGGCCTCAGCACCGGGCAGCAGCAAGGCCGCTGCGTTTCGGCGGGACTATGCAGTGCCCGGCGGCGGCCGCGTTCACTTTGTGGGCGTGTTCGACACCGTTGGCGCACTGGGCATACCCGCGCCGTTTCTGGGAACCCTGGGCACCTCCCGCTACCTGTTCCACGACACCGAACCCGGCAGCGTTATCAACCACGCCCGCCATGCTGTTTCCATTGATGAAAACCGCCAGGATTTCGAGCCCACCCTGTGGACCCCAAAAGCGGGGGTAGACCTGAAGCAGGTGTGGTTTGCCGGCGTACATACGGACATAGGTGGCGGCTACCCCAACCGCGCCCTGGGCGACCACGCCGGCCAGTGGCTGGCCCGCGAGGCAGAAACCTGCGGCCTGGTTTTCGAACCCCACTTCCTGAATAACCTGGCCCCGGACCATGCCGGCCCGCAGCACAACGAATACAAAGGCTTCTACCGCGCCATGCGCCGGCGCATCGTGCGGGATGTGGAGCCGGTGGTGCATGTGAGTGTTCGCCGGCGGTGGGAGGATGATGGGGTTTCGTATTGTAGCCCGGCTTTGCGGGGGTTGTTGGAGAGGGTTGGTGGTAGCTGGGATGAAATACAAGTGATTTTTTAGTCACGGACGGCATGGCCAGATACGCACGAAAAGCAACAGAGCCCAATCGTGATGACAGACTCTCAAATCAAAACACCCTGGAGATACGAGCGTGGCGAAGGCCGGCATAAACACCGGTGGAAAAACGACTACGCGGGTTTTGAGCCAGGAGACAAAGGCCCAATCGGGAAATGCCCGAAGAGCATAACCCCGGAGCTGGCCACTGAAATCCTGAATCAGGGTGTGCCATACTATGATGAGCCCGATGACCCAGTACCTGCAAAGATTTATGCCGTGTACAACGGAGTGATTTACGAAGCAGCACCAACCATGCCTGGCGTTTCGTGGCATGGCTACCCTTGGCGGGGTGATTTGAAAGGTCGCAGGCCTTTGCCAGGTAAGATTATACGAAAGCTCAGAAAGCAGGCAGAACGAGCTGGCTACAGTAAAGAGTTTGAGCAATGGCTGAAAAACTACACATAGGTTCCCGCAGCGGTTTTTTGCTGGAATTACAGTTGGACGAAAAGCGTATCGATAGCCCCGGTTTGATTTGGGGAGAGGGTGCGCTTCACGTTAATGGCACCAGTGTTCTAGCCGGGCAGCAGGATGGCCCCGTTAAATGGACGTGGGTAGATCTTCTTGAGTGGTTGGCTAAAAATTGGTCTTATTTGCTTTGTGAGCAAAGTTTCCCCTTTCACGCAAAGGCCTCCGAGATTTCGACCTTGATGCGGGATCTTGAGAAACGCTGGGAGAACATGCCTGAAGAGCGTGTTGAAGATGAAGAGGAAGAGGCGTTTCGCTTTCTGAATCGCCATGATTTGGCCAGTGCATTTAAGGGGCTTTATTTTCCTGCGGTGTTTGTTATTCGCCAGGGCGAGTTATTTGAAGTTTCGAGCACAGAACAAGGGGAAACCATCCGCTTGCCTCTTGAGCAAGCTGTTGCAGATCTCGAAGCAATCGGCAATCACCTGGCGGAGCTTGCAAGCGACGTGGATCAAGGCCGTGGCCTGTTGGCAGCACAACAGTGGATGGCTCGTGAGCAACAGCTGGAGCGTAAAGCCTTACCTCTGTTAACAGGGCTTTCTCCTGAAACTCTGGACTACCTTAATCCTGCAAATGATGCCCAGTTCTGGGAGCAGGAGTCCGATAGGCCTTTGGCAGACAGCGAGTTAGTTGCAGCGGCCCGGATGACGGTTGGAGTGCTTCTTCCAGAAGAGCAAACTCAGATTTTTGGCTTGATTCGTGGTCTGAGTAAGTCCCCCACTGATGAACTGGACTCATTGGCCGATACCTTGGCTAAGGATTTCAGGGAAATTGGTAAGCCCTATGATCAAGGCTATTGGGCAGCAGCCTGGCTTCGACGTAAGCTTGGGCTAGGTAAAAGTGACGTTGTTCAACCGGCCGAATTGCTGAAATCCTGGGGTGTGCAAATTCAGAGCTTTGAAATGCCCGAGAGCAAGTTGGATGCTCTTGCCTGTTGGGGGAGGCTTCACGGTCCCGCAATTTTGGTGAATAAATCCGCTGAGAGCACACCGGCTCATGTTCATGGTGAAAACTCAACGCTTGCCCACGAAATCTGCCATTTGCTTTTGGATCGGAAGGGCGCATTGCCTGTTGCTGAAGTCCTGAACGGTAATACTCCCGAGCGCCTGGAAAAACGAGCACGAGCATTTGCTGCTGAGCTTTTGTTGCCGAGATATGTGGCTTCGGACGCTGTGCGGCACGCCGGGGCGCTGAAAGAAGCTGTTGCCGATTTGCTAGAGACGTATTCAGTCAGTAATGAGCTGATCTGCTGGCAAGTTATTAATTCAGAGATTTATACCACCCTGGCGGAGAGGGAACAGAGCTGGCTGCACAGGCAGGTTGGGCGCAAGGCCTGAACAGGAGCCCCAATGAAAAACATCATCATCTGCTCAGATGGTACCTGGCAATCCCCCGAGTCTGACACTTCCACCCATATCTTACGCATCGCCCGTGGCATAGCCCCGGACCACACCGGCCCGCAGCACAATGAATACACAGGCTTCTATCGCACCATGCGCCGGCGCATCGTTCGGGATGTGGAGCCGGTGGTGCATGTGAGTGTTCAGCTGCGGTGGGAGGATGATGGGGTGCGGTACCGGAGCACGAACAAAGATTAACTGATTAAGAATCAGGATTTCCTTGTCTTTATTTCGTGTTCTTTCGTGGATTTCGTGGCAAAAAATGTCTTTAGAAATAAGGATGTAAAATGCTCAAGGAAAAAGAGCTCTGCTACCGCATTACTGGTTGTGTGTATGAGGTGTACCGCCATTTGGGCGCGGGTTTTCTGGAGTCGGTTTACCAGAGAGCGCTGGTTCGGGAGCTGCAGCTTGCGGGGTTGGGGGTGCAGTGTGAGGCGCCCTTGGCGGTGGAGGCTCAACTGATTAACTACCTGAAGGCTACCGGCAAGGAGCTTGGGTTACTGGTGAATTTTTCGTTTCCGAAGGCTGTGGTGAAGCGGGTTGTTATTTGAATGGTTATAGCCTGGAAGCTATTATGGCTTTTGGAGAGGTAACTGTGATGGCAAGAACATTGGAACAGATTCTTGAAAATGAGAAGCCTGAAGTTGTTTCCGAGGCAACGGCTAAGGCAGAGGCCATGCTGCTGAACATTCATCTTGGTGAGATTCGGGCTCTGATGGAAAAAACGCAAGCCGATATGGCAGGTGCATTAGGCATCAAACAGCCGACTGTTGCCAGAATGGAACGGCCGGGCAGAGATCTGAAGCTTTCCAGCCTGAAGCGGTATGTAGAGGCTGCCGGCGGTAAAGTTCGTGTAGATATTGAGCTGCCAGACGGTCAGCATCATGGG
>Ga0114984_1000662_pt1 | contig 13166 bp, 10 predicted proteins | sample Shrwel1BS1Day1_FD_96987 | JGI IMG/M metagenome (GOLD analysis project Ga0114984, IMG submission 96987) | Subsurface microbial communities from deep shales in Ohio, USA - Utica-3 well 1 S-1-Day1 | ecosystem: Environmental > Aquatic > Deep subsurface > Shale gas/oil reservoir > Produced water/Flow... | reverse complement strand
GGGCGCCCGGCGTCGGGCGCCGCCTGCAGGAGCAGCGGCTGGGACGTGAAGGTCGCGGCGGCGACGTCGACTTCGGCGGCGCCGACGATCTTCACGCCGTCCAGCCCGGTGACGGCGATGCGGTAGCGGTGCGGCTTCTCGTCGGTGTTCATGAACTGAAGCAGGAAGGCGTTCTCGATGCTGCCGTCGTCGGCCTCGCGCGCCAGCACCGCGCGGTCGCGGATGATGTCGACCTTGAGCGGGATGCGGTGCGCCAGGAACCAGCCGGCGATGCCGACGATGACGACGAGCACGGCGCCGTAGCCGAGGATGCGCGGACGGACGATGTGGCGCAGCACTTCGCGGCGCGAGAGGTGGTGATTGAGCGCGTTTTCCGTCGAGTAGCGCACCAGCCCGCGCGGGAAGGCCATCTTGTCCATCACCTGATCGCAGGCGTCGATGCAGGCGGCGCAGCCGATGCATTCGTACTGCAGACCGTCGCGGATGTCGATGCCGGTCGGGCAGACCTGCACGCAGATATTGCAGTCGACGCACTCGCCGAGGTTCTTCTGCGCGGCGGCGGCGGCGCTCTTGCGGCGGGCGCCGCGCGGTTCGCCGCGTTCGCGGTCGTAGGTGACGATCAGCGTGTCCGGGTCGAACATCACGCTCTGGAAGCGCGCGTAGGGGCACATGTACTTGCACACCTGTTCGCGCATGAAGCCGGCCATCAGATAGGTGAGGCCGCCGTAGAAGAAGATCCAGAAGATTTCCCAGCCGCCGAAGGAGAAGGTCGGCAGCGCGGCGACCAGTTCCTTGACCGGCGTGAAGTAGCCGACCAGCGTGAAGCCGGTCCACAGCGAGAGCGCCAGCCAGAGCGCGTGCTTGGCGGCGCGCGGGCGCAGCTTGCGCACGCTCCACGGCGCCTTGTCGAGTTTCATGCGCGCCGCGCGGTCGCCTTCGACCCAGTTCTCGATCCACATGAAGATCTCGGTATAGACCGTTTGCGGGCAGGCGTAGCCGCAGAACAGCCGGCCGCCGATGGCGGTGACGAGGAACAGCGCGTAGGCCGAGACGATCAGGAGGATCGCCAGATAGATCACGTCCTGCGGCCAGAAGACGAGGCCGAACAGGTAGAACTTGCGCTCGACGAGGTGGAAGAGGAGCGCCTGCCGGCCGTTCCATTCGAGCCACAGCCCGCCGTAGAAGATCGCCTGGGTGAGGACGACGAGGGCGATGCGCCAGTTGTCGAACAGGCCGCGCACCGAGCGCGCGAAAATCTTGCGCCGCTTGGCGTAGAGCGTGGAAACTTCTTCCGCTGCCGGCGCTGCGGCCGGGGTCTGATTGCTCATGGAAAGGTCCTTGGCTATTGGGGAATGTCGCGTTTTTTTAATCGCTCAGGCCGCAGCGGCGGTTGGCCGCCAGGTTGTGCGCCATGGCCGGCGGCAGCGCTTCGCTCTTCTGCCGGCTGCGGCCGATGAATTCGTCGCGGCTGATGCCGCGCAGCAGGGGGTTGCGCCGGCGCTCCTCGCCGATGCAGCTGACCCAGCGCTCGCCCCGGTCGTGCCCCGGATAGACGAGCAGTTCGTCGGGCAGCGGCAGCAGCTTGCGGCTGATGCTGTCGTAAAGCTGGCCGGAGTTGCCGCCGGCTTCGTCGCAGCGGCCGCAGTCGCCGATCAGCAGCGCGTCGCCGGTGAACAGCCGCTCCTGCCAGCGGTAGGTGACGCAGGCGGCGCTGTGCCCCGGCGTGGCGAGCACCTCGATGTCGCCCGTGCCGAAGGGCAGGCGGTCGCCGTCGGCGAGCAGCAGGTTGGCGCCGAGCACGCCGCTGCCGCGCGGGCAGGCGATCGCGGCGCCGGCCAGTTCGCGCAGCGCGGCGCCGGCGCTGACGTGGTCGGCGTGCAGATGCGTTTCGAGCACGTAAACGAGGCGATAGCCGAGTTCGTCGAGCACGCCGAGGTAGAGCGAGACGTCCTCGCGCACCGGGTCGATCAGCGCCGCCTGCGGCAGCAGCGCGTCGCCGATCAGGTAGCTGCAGGTGCCGCTGCGCGCGTCGTGGAAGCGGCGCAGGCGCGGATAGGCGGCGGGAGAAGGCGTTTCGTTCGGAATGGGCATGGGAGCGGATGGCCAGGGTCTGCCCTTCCCTAATCAAGCTCCGTGCCAGCCCGCCGCGCGTTGTATTTTTCGTTGTCGATCAATCGCTTGCAGAATTAGCAAGGATGCACGGCAGGCAGACACGGATTTCTTTTGCCATATCTGGCAGAGCTTTTGCCAGATATGGCAAACTGCCGGCATGTCCGCCGCCCCTTCCCTGCCCTCCGAACTGATCGCCTTTCTGGAAAACTCCGGCGAGCCGGCGATCGTGATGGATGCGGAGTACCGCATCGTTGCCGCCAACGGCGCCTACCGCCAGGAATTCGCCGGCGGCCAGCCGATCCGCGGGCGCACCTGCTACGAGGTCTCGCACCGCTTCAACGTCCCCTGCGACCAGGCCGGCGAAGCCTGCCCGCTCAAGCTGAGCCGCGAATCCGGCACGCCGCAGCGCGTCCTGCACATGCACCACACGCCGCGCGGCGAGGAGCACGTCGACGTGGCGACGACGCCGATCCGCAACGCCGCCGGGCAGGTCGTCTATTTCGTCGAGGAAATGCGCCGCGTGCGCCAGGCGTCGAGCCGCCCGGCCGCGCAGGGGCTGGTCGGGCGCGCGCCGCGCTTCCTCGCCATGCTGGAACAGGTGCTGCGCGTCGCGCCGGTCGACGCGGCCGTGCTGCTGCTCGGCGAAACCGGGACCGGCAAGGAGCTCGTCGCGCGCGCCATCCACGAAGCGAGCCCGCGCAACGGCGGCGCCTTCGTCGCCGTGGACTGCGCCGGGCTGTCCGAAACGCTGTTCGAGAGCGAACTCTTCGGCCACGAAAAGGGCGCCTTCACCGGCGCCAGCCACCGCAAGCTCGGCCTCGTCGAAGCGGCGAGCGGCGGCACCCTCTTCCTCGACGAGATCGGCGACCTGCCGCTGGCGCTCCAGGTCAAGCTGCTACGCCTGCTCGAAACCGCCTCCTACCGCCGCGTCGGCGGCCTCGACACCCTGCCCGCCGATTTCCGACTGGTCGCCGCAACGCACCGCGACCTCGCCGCGATGGTCGCCGACGGCAGCTTCCGCCGCGACCTCTACTACCGGCTCAACGTCTTTCCGATCCACACGCCGGCGCTGCACGAGCGCACCGACGACATCCCCCTGCTCGCCAACTCGTTGCTCGAACGCGTCGACCGCAAGCCGGGCCGCCGCCTTGCGCCGGGCGCCCTGGCCTGGCTGGAGAAGCGCCGCTACGCAGGCAACATCCGCGAACTGCGCAACCTGATCGAGCGCGCCACGCTGATGAGCGACGGCGACGTGCTGAGCGCCGGCGACCTGCTGGCGGTGGACGAAGCCGCCCCGCCGCCGGCCGCCGCGCACGTGTTCACGGTCGCCGAGACGATCCCGCTCGCCGAGCTCGAACGTCGCTACCTGGGCTGGGCCGCGAACGCGGGAACGAGCGACCTGCCGCGCCTCGCCGGCCAGCTCGGCGTCAGCCTGCGCACGCTGTACCGCAAACTGCGCGAAGCGGAACGCGGCTAGCGCCGGACGCCGGACCGTTTCGGGGAAAGCGGCCACGGGCCGGAGCGGCGCTTCCTTCGCCAAAGCCGTTCAAGCCGTTCAGAAAGACGCCGGAGGAAAACGGCCGGGCGATACGCGACCGCGCGCCCCCGGTCCCCGGGCAGCGTGCCCGGACGATGCCGGACGGCCCCCCGGCCGGACGAACCCGGCCGACCGGCTCAGCGCTCGGCCGGGCTGATCGTCACCGCCGAGGTGACGATCAATTCCATCAGGATGTTGCGCGCCAGCTGCTCGGCGTAGTCGTTGCGCGCCGAGGCCGCCGCCATCGCCCGCGCCGCGTCGCCGTCGGCGATGGCGTTGATCTGGGCGATATGCAGGTTGCAGATCTCCTCCAGGCTGGAGCGCTGCTTCTGATGGAAGTACAGGAAGCGCCGCGCCAGGGTCTGCAGCATGGCGTAGAACTCGGCGGCGTAGGTGTTGCGCGCCGCCTCGCCGAGCCGGCTGGTGAGCGAGAAGTGCAGGCGCATGTAGGCCCGCATGTCGTTGCTGACCTTCAGGCCTTCCAGCTCGGCGGCCAGCTGGCGCAGCCCCGCCCGCTCGGCGGCGCTGGCGCACAGGGCCGCCTGCGAGACGATCAGGCGCTCGATCTCGCGGCGCGCCTGGATGATCTTCAGCTGCCCCTGGTAGTCGATCTCGGAGATGAACACGCCCTGCCGCGGCGCGATGTGCACCAGGCGCTGGTAGGCCAGCTGATGCAGGGCCTCCCGGGTGGGCGTGCGGCCGAAACCGACCTTCTCGCTCAGGGCCGCCTCGGACCATTGACTGCCCGGCGCCAGTTCGCCGGTGACGATCATTTCCTCCAGGGCGCAATAGGCTTTTTCGGTCTGGCTGGCGGTCTGGCGGACGAAGAGTGGACAGGCGTCGGTCATGAGGTCGGTTTGGCAAGTTTTCGCAGTTCGGTTTTCAGCACTTTACCAGTCCCGTTCTTCGGCAGTTCGGCGACGAAGAAGTACCAGCGCGGCCGCTTGAAACGGGCAATGGAGCGCAGACACAGGGCTTCCAGGTCGGCCTCGGTAACCGTCATGCCGTCCTGGCAGACGACGAAGGCGGCGATCGACTCGCCCCACTCCCGGTCGGCCACGCCGATCACCGACACCTCCTGCACCGCAACGTGCTGCAGCAGCACCTCCTCCACTTCCCGCGGGTAGATGTTGGTGCCACCGCTGATGATGACGTCCTTGGACCGATCTTTCAACTGGAGCAGTCCGCGCTCGTCGAGCACGCCGACGTCGCCGGTGTGCAGCCAGCCGCCGGCCAGGGTCTGGGCGGTCGCCTCCGGGTTGTCCCAGTAGCCTTTCATCACCGACGGGCCGCGCACTACCACATCGCCCAGAATCCCGGCGGGGGCCGGCCGGCCGTCGGCGTCGAGCACGACGACTTCCATCGAGGTCTGGCTGCCGCCCACCGACGCCAGCACGGCCTGGTCGTCGCTCGCCACGGCGGCGGCGGTCTGCTCCGCCGACAGCGAGGTGATCGACATCGGGCTCTCGCCCTGGCCGTAGATCTGGGCGATGCGCGGGCCGAAGCAGGCCACGGCCGCCTTGATGTCCTCGACGTAGAACGGCGCGCCGCCGACGATCAGGGCGCGCAGGCCGGGGAAGGCGCTGCCGTGGGCCGTCACGTGCTGGATCATGCGCTGGACGATGGTCGGCGCGGCGAACAGGCTGGCCGACCGGTAATGGCCGAGCAGCTCGAACAGCTCGGCCTCGTCGAAGCCGCCGCTTTCGGGCACCACCTGCAAGGCGCCGCGGATGAAGTAGGGCACGCCGTACAGGCCGCTGCCGTGCGACATCGGCGCCACGTGCACCAGCACGTCGTCGGCGGCGAGCGGCTGCACGTCGGCGTAGAAGTTGAGGGCGGAGGCGAGCAGGTTGTCGTGGCTCAGCATCACGCCCTTGGGCCGGCCGGTCGTGCCGCTGGTGTAGAACAGCCAGGCGAGGTCGCCGCCCTCGCCCGGCACCGGCGGAATCGGTTCGCGGCCCAGGGCGGCGACGTAGTCGGCCGCTTCCACGTCGATCAGGCGCAGACCGGGCAGGCGCCCGGCCACCGCCTGCAGCCCCCGGTACAGCTCGCCGCTGGACAGGCAGGCGGCGGAGCCGGAGTTTTGCAGCACGTACTCCAGCTCGTTGGGGTGCAGCTTGGCGTTGACCGGCACGGCGCACAGGCCGGCGTGCCAGATCGCGAGTTGGGCTTCGGCGTACTGGAGGCAGTTCTTCATTGCCAGGGTGACGCGGTCGCCCGGGCGCAGGCCCAGGTCGTCGCGCAGCCAGCCGGCCAGCGCACCGACGCGCCGGTGCAGCTCCCGGTAGGAAAGGCTCGGACCCCGGCCGCGGGCCAGGGCGGGACGTTCGCCGTGCAGGCGCACGGTGCGTTGGAAGAGTTGGTTCAGATGCATGGCGACCTCATCGCAAGAAAAAGCGGGCGGAGCGACGGTCCGCCCATCAGCGGCCCAGGATGGTGATGCAGGTGACGGCTTCCTCGACGCCGTTGAAGCCGCCGCCGTTCTCGGCGATGGCGAAGCGGGCCTTGTCCACCTGGCGCGCGCCGGCCTCGCCGCGCAGCTGCGTGACCATCTCGTAGACCTGCGCGAGACCGGTGGCGCCGATCGGATGGCCGCGCGAAAGCAGGCCGCCGGAGACGTTGATCGGGATGCGCCCGCCCAGGCTGGTGGCGCCGGATTCGGCCATCGGGCCGCCCTCGCCGAAGGCGCAGAAGCCGAGCGCCTCGGTCTGCTGAATCTCGGCGAAGGCGGTGGCGTCGTGCACCTCGGCCAGCGACATGTCCTCGGGGCCGACCCCGGCCCGCTCGTAGGCCTCGAAGGCGGCCAGGTGGCAGAGGTGGCGCTCGTACCGGTCGGCGGGCCGCTCGGTGGACGTGCGCAGCACGCTGGCCATGAGGCGCACGGCGCGGCTGCGCTGCAGCTTGCGCAGGCCGTCCTCGTTACAGACGATGGCCGCCGCCGCGCCGTCGCCGATCGGGGCGCACATCGGCAGGGTGAGCGGCCAGGAGATGGTGCGCGCCGCCAGCACCTCGTCGATGGTCAACGGGTACTGGAACTGGGCCAGGGGGTTGCGCGTGGAATGGACGTGGTTCTTGGCGGCGACCGCGGCGATCTGCCGCTGCGTGGTGCCGAAGCGCTCCATGTGCAGCCGCGCGAGGCTGGCGTAGATGTCCATGAAGACGCTGCGCTGGCCCGGCTCCTGGGTGCCGGCCGGCGGCTTCACCGACGGCGCCAGCCCCTGCAGCAGAGCCAGCTGGCCCTCCCGGTTATGCACGTCGAAGGCGCCGTCGAAGACGCTGAAGCTCTTTTCCTTGTCCGGCGAGAACAGCTTGTCCACGCCCACCGCCAGGCAGATGTCGCCCGCGCCGGCGGCGACGTACAGCTGCGCCGCGTTGAGCGCGGTGCTGGAACTGGCGCAGGCGTTCTCGACGTTGGTCACCGGGATGCCGGTGATGCCCATGGCCTTGAGCGCCACTTCGCCGGCCACCATTTGCTGGCCCTCGATGACGCCCTGCCCGGCGGTGGCGAAATAGGCGGCCTGGATCAGTTCGCGGCCGCAGCCGGCGTCCGCGAGGGCTTCTTCGACCGCGGCGCGGACCAGATCCTTGACGCTCTTGTCCGGGTGCTTGGTGAAATGGGTGATGCCGACGCCGACGATGTAGAGGTTCTGTTTGCTCATTGTGCCGCTCCGGTAGTGATGAGGTTTTCGACGAGTTGCCGCTGATCCTTCAGCTCGGCCGAGGTGCCGGACCAGACGACCTGGCCGTGGTCGAGCACGTACTGGCGGTGCGCGAGCTTCATCGGCACCTTGAGGTTCTGTTCGACGAGGACGATGCCGGTACCCTGGCGGTGGACGTGGGCGAACACCTCGACCAGCTGGTCGACGATCAGCGGCGCCAGGCCCTCGGTGGGTTCGTCGAGCAGCAGGATGCGCGGGTTGCCGAGCAGGGCGCGGGCGATCGCCAGCATCTGCTGTTCGCCGCCGGAGAGCTGGTCGCCGCCGAAGTCGATGCGCTCGCCCAGGCGGGGGAAGACTTCCAGCACCCGGGCCTCGGTCCAGTAGCCGGGCTGGTGGGCGACGGCGCCGATGCGCAGGTTTTCGCGCACCGTCAGGTTGGGGAAGATGCGCCGGGTGTCGGGCACCAGGGCGACGCCCTGGCGGGCGATCTGCTCCACCGAAAGGCGCGAGATGTCGCGCTCGCCGAACACCCGCCGCCCCGCTACCAGAGGCAGCAGGCCGACGAGGGTTTTCAGCGTGGTGGATTTGCCGGCGCCGTTGCGCCCGACGATGGCGACGATCTCGTGCAGCCCGACCTCGATGGAGATGTCCTCCAGGGCCAGGGCGTGGCCGTACTTGACGCTGGCGTGTTCGAGCGCGATCACGATTCTTCCTCCCCGAGATAAACCGAGCGCACGGTGGCGTCGTTGCGGATCTGCTCCGGGGCGCCGACGGCGATCACCCGGCCGTTGCTCATCACCACGATCTCTTCGGAGAGCGACATGATGGCGTCCATGTTGTGCTCGATCAGCAGCACGGTGCGCCCGGCCGACACGGCCTTGATCAGGCGCGTCGAGCTGGCGATCTCGTGCTGGCCGACGCCGGCCAGCGGCTCGTCGAGGAGCAGGATGCGCGGGTCCGGCATCAGCGTGATGCCCAGCTCCAGCGCCCGCTGCAGGCCGTAGGAGAGGGTCCCGGCGATGTCGTCGCGGCGCGCGCTCAGCCCGGTCAGTTCGAGCATCGCGTCGATGTCGCCGGCCAGACGGCGCTCGTAGCGCGGCGCGATCCAGAACGGCTGGAAGCGCGAGTGCTTGATCTGGGCGGCGATGCGCAGGTTGTCGAGCACCGTCATCTCGGCAAAGATCTTGGTGATCTGGAAGCTGCGCCCGATGCCCAGGTGGGCGCGCTCGTGCGGCGGCGTGCGGGTGATGTCGGCGCCGAAGCAGTGGATGCTGCCGCGATGGCGCATCTGCCGACCGGCGAGGACGTTGAGCAAAGTGGTCTTGCCCGCGCCGTTGGGGCCGATCAGACCGTAAATGCGGCCCTGCGCGAAGCTGTGGCTGACGTCGTCGATCGCGTTCAAGGCGCCGTAGCTCACCGTCACGCCGTCGCATTTGAGGGCGATGTCGCTCATGAGATTCTCCCGTCGCGCCGGGCCGCTTTATCCCGCCACTGCCCGTAGCGCTCCTGCAGTTCGCCGACGATGCCCTTGGGGAAGAACAGGGTGGCGAGGATGAAGATCAGGCCGAGGATGCCGTACCAGTACTGGGTCCAGCCGCTCAGCCATTCCTTGAGCACCTCGAAGGCGAGCACGCCGATCACCGGCCCCCACAGGGTGCCGGCGCCGCCGAGCAGGGTCATGATGATGACGTCGCCCGAGGTGGTCCAATGCAGCATCTGCGGGTTCACGTACATCAGCAGCGAGGCCAGCAGCGCGCCGGCGAGGCCGCTGATGCCGCCGGAGACGATGAAGGTGATCTGCTTGTAGCGATGCACGTCGAAGCCCAGCTGCTCGGCCCGCGTCTCGTTCTGGCGGATGCCGGCGATGACCCGGCCGAAAGGCGAGCGGCGCAGCATCACTACCGCCGCCATGACCAGGACGAATACCGCCAGCACGTACCAGTAGAAGAGGGTCGAATCGAAGAAATCGATGCCCCCCAGACCGGGCCGCGCCACGCCGGGCAGGCCGTCGGCGCCGCCGGTCCATGCGCGCAGCTTGGAGTCGGCGAGGATGTAGAGCAGCTGCGACAGCGCCAGGGTGACGAGCGCGAAGAAGCTGAACAGCCAGGCGCACAGGGCGCCGGCGGCGATCGCAAGGCACACCCCGGCACAGAACGGCAGCCCCCACAGCTGGGTCGCCAGGGCCAGGGCATAGCCGCCCAGGCCGAGGAAGCTGGCGTGGCCGAAGGAGACCATGCCGAGCAGGCCGAAGACGAAGTCGAAGCCGATGGCGAAGATCGCCCAGATCATCACCAGGGTCGCCAGGTTGAGCATGAAGTCGCTGGGGCCGGTGAAGGGCAGCAGCAGGGCGATGGCCGCCAGTGGCAGCCCGAGCCACAGGTCGAAACGGGAGGCGTTCATGCGGACCTCGTTGCGCGGAAGAAGAGCCCTTGGGGCCGGGTGAGCAGGGTCGCGATGAGCAGCGAGAAGGTGAGGATGTCCACCCAGCTCGGCATGTAGGAGTAGCCGATGGCGCGTACCAGACCGATCAGCAGCGAGGCCGCGACGGCGCCGCGGATGTTGCCGAGGCCGCCGAGGATGACGACGATGAAGCAGTCGATGATGGTGTTGGTGGCCATGCCCAGCTCGATCGGGAAAAGCGGCGCGGCGATGGCGCCGGCCAGTCCGGCCAGTCCGGCCAGCCCGGAGCCGAGGGCGAACACGGCCATGCGCACCGACGCCACCGGCAGGCCGAGCAGGCGGACCATCTCGCCGTCGCTGCTGGCGGCGCGCACCAGCATGCCGAAGGTGCTCTTTTCGATGAGCAGGAAGAGGCCGCCGGAAACGAGCGCGCCGAAGCCGATGACGAACAGGCGGTAGACCGGGATGGTGCTGCCGAACATGTCCACCGTGCCGGCCAGCGCCGGCGGCATGGTCGATTCCTGATAGCCCAGGCCCCAGACGACCTTGACGACTTCGCTGATGACCAGGATCACGCCGAAGGTCAGGATCAGCTGGTAGAAGTGCGGCCGGTCGTAGAGCGGGCGCAGGGCCAGGCGCTCGATCAGGGCGCCGGCCAGCGCCACCAGCACGGTGGCGCCGATCAGCCCGGCGACGAAGGAGCCGGTGTGGCGCCCGATGTCGAAGGCGATGTAGGCGCCGAGCATGTACAGCGCGCCGTGGGCGAAGTTGATCACGCCCAGCATGCCGAAGATGAGGGTCAGCCCCGAGGCGAGCAGGAACAGCAGCATCCCCAGGCTGAGCCCGATGATGAGGGTAGACATGAGTATCTCCGCAGAGGACGGACGAGCGCCTCCCGGGAGAGCGGCCGGGCCGCCTCCGGGGGACTCCCTCCATCGGTATCGGTGGCCGGCGCGCGCGGCGCCGGCGGGAAACCCGGCCCCGGGAGCGGCGCTCCGACGCTAGGCCGGAGACGCCGCCCGTGGGCGGACGGGGTCAGCGCTCAGGGCTGACAGGGGTCGAAGACGGCGTTCGGCGGAAACACCTTGGCGATCTTCATGGTGTAGGCCGGCGCCGGCGCGACGCCCTTCTCGACCACGCCCCACAGGCCGTCCTGCATCGCCTGATGGTCGCAGGCGCGCATCGCCTTGCGCCCTTCCACCGAGTTCTCGCGGACGCTGTTCTCGAAGGCGGTCACCCACTTCTCCTTGTCCCAGGAGCCGGTCTGCTCGACCGTGTCGAGCCACCAGGACATGCCGTCGTAGGCTTCGCCGGCGGCGCTGGAGGGCAGTTCGTTGTACTTCTTGCGGAAGGCCTCGACGAACTTGTGATTGGCCGGGTTATCGACGCTGAAGTGATAGCGCACGCCGGAATAAACGCCAATGGAGCTGGGGCCGACCCCCGCCGCCATGGTTTCGTCGGCGATCACCGGGCCGAAGATCTTGCGCGTCTTGCCGAGGTCCACCTGGCCGGCCTGCTTGACCATGGTCACGGCGTCGGAGCCGGTCATGAACAGGGCCACGCCGTCGGCGTTGGAACGGGCGATCTTGTCCACGATCGAGGAGTAGTCGCGGTTGCCCAGCGGCGCGAAGTCGGCGCCGACGATCTCGACCCCGGCCTTCTCCGCCTCGCGGCGGTACCACTCCCAGCTGTCGCGGGTGGCCTGGTAGTCGGCGGTGACGCCGTAGATGCGCTTGAGCTTCTGCTCCTTGGTGAAGCTGAGCGCCATGCGCTGCTCCATGCCCAGCGTATTGGAGGTGCGGAAGGTGTAGCGCGAACCGTGCGGCACGGTGATCTTGTCGTCGGCGGACATGGTCACCAGGTGGGGAATCTTGCGCTGCTTGGCGATGTTCATGATGGCGATGCTGGAGGCCGAACTGACCGCACCGAAGATGACCTGCACGCCTTCGGAGATCAGCCGGGTGGTCTTCTGCACCGCCGGCTGGGGCTTCGTCTCGTCGTCTTCCCAGATGACCTGGATCGGCTTGCCGAGAACCTTGCCGCCGCGCTGCTCGATGGCGACCTCGACGCCCTTGCGCATGTCCTCGCCGAAGATGCCGTAAGTGCCGGACAGGGACACCACGCCGCCGATCTTGAACTTGTCCGGATCGGCCGCCTGGGCGCTGCCCGCGAACAGCAGGGAAACGGCCAATGCGCCCAGCAAGCGGCCTGGACGGGTCTTGATACGAGTAACCATAATTGTCTCCTCTGTTTTTTAGGTATGCCACGCTGATATCTCAGTGAAGCTGTCTGATATATTAGCGACGCTTTTCTGCATGCGCAACCGATTTTACAAATAGGAATTCCGACAACCGTTCGGGGGCGGAGAACGGTGCCGCCGCGATGCGGTAAGCCCTTGAAACGGCGGCCCGGAAAGGACGGACGGGACGGTCTCGAGACGAACGGAACTCCGGAGAGCGCTGGCCTGTCTTCCGACAAGGGAGTGAATGTCCGACCAACGCCGGCGTGCCGGAGGCGACTCATGAATACGGCCTTATCTGATCCTTCGAGCACGCTCCTCGGGAGTCTTCCCGGCCTGCTGCCGACGCTCGAAGCGCTTTACAAGGATGTCCATGCGCATCCGGAACTGTCGATGCATGAGATCCGCACGGCGGGTCTGGCGGAGAAGCATCTCCGGGACAACGGGTACGAGGTGACCGCCGGTTTGGGCAGAACGGGGGTCGTCGGTCTGCTGCGCAACGGCGAAGGCCCCACGGTCATGCTGCGCGCCGACATGGATGCGCTCCCCGTCCGGGAAGCGAGCGGCGCCGATTATGCGAGCACCGTCATGGCCACGGATTCCGCGGGAAATACCGTGCCGGTGGCGCATGCCTGCGGCCACGACATGCACGTGGCCTGGCTTGTGGGCGCGGCGTCGCTGTTCGCGCAACGACGCGATGCCTGGCGCGGTACGCTGATGGTGGTTTTCCAGCCGGGCGAAGAGACGGCGCAAGGCGCGCGAGCCATGATCGACGACGGTCTGTTCACGCGCTTTCCCAAGCCCGATGTCGTGCTCGGCCAGCATGTCATGGTCGGCCCAGCGGGTACCGTCGCGGGCAGCGCCGGGCCGATCACCTCCGCCGCCGACAGCCTGCAAATCCGCCTGTTCGGGCGCGGTGCGCATGGCTCGATGCCGCAAGCCAGCATCGATCCGATCGTCATGGCCGCGGCGATCGTCCTGCGTCTGCAAACCGTCGTTTCCCGCGAAGTGGCCGCCACCGACGCCGCAGTGGTCACCGTCGGGGTGTTGCAGGCGGGGACCAAGGAGAACGTGATCCCGGACGAGGCCCTCATCAAGCTGAACATCCGGACCTTCGACGAAGGGGTGCGCAAGCACGTGCTTGCGGCGATCGAACGGATCGTCAACGCCGAAGCGCAGGCTTCCGGCGCGCCGCGACCGCCCGAGATCACCTCGCTGG
>Ga0114984_1000661_pt1 | contig 13168 bp, 17 predicted proteins | sample Shrwel1BS1Day1_FD_96987 | JGI IMG/M metagenome (GOLD analysis project Ga0114984, IMG submission 96987) | Subsurface microbial communities from deep shales in Ohio, USA - Utica-3 well 1 S-1-Day1 | ecosystem: Environmental > Aquatic > Deep subsurface > Shale gas/oil reservoir > Produced water/Flow... | reverse complement strand
CTGATGTACCATGCGCCGCTGTCGAAACAGGGGCGGCAGCGGCTGGCGGTGATGCGCGAGAGCTGTGATGGCTTTCTGATCGCCGAGAAGGATCTGGAGCTGCGCGGGCCGGGGGAGGTGCTGGGCACCCGCCAGACCGGCATGATGCAGTTTCGCATCGCCGACCTGCAGCGCGATGGCGACCTGCTGCCCCGGGTACACCAGCTGGCGGCCGAGCTGGAGTCGCTGCCGGCGCTGCATGAGCGGCTGATCCGGCGCTGGCTGGGCCGAGGAGAGAACTATGCACAGGTTTGATACCACCCCTACCCACCCCACCCCCGAACAGCTGCTGCTGATCGAACGGCAGATCGGGCGTGCTCCGCGCGGCATCGAGGCGATCGCCTGTCAGACGGAAGCGGGCATCCCGCTGGTGCTGCAGATGCGCAGTCTGCTGGGAGATACCCCCTTCCCCACCCTCTACTGGCTCTGCTCGAAGGATCTGAGCGTGGCGATCAGCCGTCTGGAGGCTGCCGGCTGGGTGAAGCGGATCGAGCAGGAGCTGCAGCGGGATGAGGCGCTCCGGCACACCTTCCACGCTCAGCAGCAGCGCTATGTGGAGCGGCGGCAGGTGCTGATGCGAGCGCCGGATCGGGCGCGGCTGGAGCAGAAGGGGCTCGCCGAACGGTTTGCCCGCCACGGCATCGGTGGCATCGCCCGGTGGGACAAGGTGCGCTGTCTGCACATGCAGTACGCACACTGGCTGGCGGAGGGGGATAACGTGATCGGTGAGCGGCTGGAGCAGGCGTTTGAACTCAGCCGGATCGAGATCCGGCTGTAGGGGGAGCCGGGCCGCGACCGGCCCGGGGTCTCATTTGCCGGTCAGTTTATGGTACTTCTCCAGCAGCATCTCTTTGGTTTCGACGTGATCCGGGTCTTTCGGGATACAGTCGACCGGGCACACCTCGACACACTGCGGTGTATCGTAGTGACCGACGCACTCGGTACATTTGTTGGGATCGATCACGTAGATCTCATCCCCCGGAGAGATCGCCTCGTTGGGGCATTCCGGCTCGCATACATCACAGTTGATGCATTCGTCAGTAATCATCAATGCCATGACTGGCTACCTCACTCGCTCTGACACGTTGGATGGTTCTGGCTCAGGTGCTGCTTCAGTGCGCTGGCCACCGCCGGGTGCACGAACTGATCCACATCGCCCCCCAGTGCCGCAATTTCACGGATCAGGGTCGAGGAGATGTAGGCGAGGTGCTCCGCCGGGGTCAGGAACAGGCTCTCCGCCTGCGGGGCCAGCTTGCGGTTCATGTTGGCCAGCTGAAACTCATATTCGAAATCGGACACGGCGCGCAGCCCGCGCAGGATGATGTTGGCCTGTTGCTCGCGGACCAGGTTCGCCAGCAGGCAGTCGAATCCGATCACCGCCACATTGGGCAGGTGGGACAGCGCGGCTTTAGCCAGCTCAACCCGCTCATCCAAGGACAGCAACGGCTTCTTCTTGGGGCTGGCCGCCACCGCCACCAACACCCGATCAAACAGCCGTGAGGCCCGACCGACCAGGTCAGAGTGGCCATTGGTGATCGGGTCGAAGGTGCCCGGGTAGATCGCCGTATTCATCTCGGTCGCTGACCTTTGCATTCTGTGGCAACACTGTTCGGGCGAATGGTAGCCCAATTGCCAAAGGGGCACAAATGGATTGGCGGCAAGGGCAGTAACAAAAAGATCACGGCGGGCGGCGCGGCGTTGGCGGCCTGATCAAGGGGGCTATTATGACAGTTTTATGAAACAGAGATTACCTGCTTGCGTGTCAGTGCCCGTACACTTAAGTTGGTCTGCGTCCATACCTATTCAAATGTAAATACGAAAGCAGCGGAGGCGGCACGGCACCATGGCCAGGCGTACACGGGAAGAAGCGGAGCAGACACGGCAGTTGTTGTTGCAGACGGGGCTGAAGCTGTTCAGTGAGCAGGGAATCGAGGCCACGGCGCTGAAGCAGGTCGCGCAGGTGGCGGGGGTGACCCACGGCGCCCTGTACTGGCATTTTCGCAACCGCGCCGATCTGTTGCATCAGATCCACCTCAGCTGGATGCTGCCGTTCGAGTCGGTGTGGCTGGAGCAGTGTCAGGCGCTGCAGCAGGATGCCCTCGCCGCACTGAGGTTGTATCTGCTCGGGGTGCTGGAGGGGTTCGAGCGCGACCCCCAGGCGTGTGCGCTGTACCGTGTGTTTTATCAGCCGGTGGTGCTCTGCCAGGACCTGCAGCCGCTCTCCGATTCCCTGGAGCAGAACCGTGCTCTGTGGCTGGATCAGTTGCGCCACTTTCTGAAACAGGCGCGCAAGCAGAAGCAGCTCAGGAAGAAGTCCGACCCCGCCGAGTTGGCGTTCCTGCTGCAGCAGGCCACGAACGGGTTGTTGCAGGAGTGGTTGCGTTCCGATCGCCGCTTTGGCCTCGTGGCGCACGGGGAGCAGCTGATCGAGCTGCTATTCGCCGGCTTGCCGTGCAAATAGGCGGTAGGCCACCTGGCCGGCGGTTTTTTCCCGGTGCAGGGTCCAGTTGCCCGGCAGGGTGTCCAGGCTCAGGGAGCGTTCGGTTTCGATATAGATCATCGCCTCTTCGCGCAGCAGGCCACGGCGCTCCAGCAGCTCGCAGATCGGTGTCACCAGCCCCTGGTGAAAGGGGGGGTCCATGAACACCAGATCGTAGCGGACCTCCTGATCGGGCTGGCGACGGTCGAGCCAGTCGAGCGCCGAGGCGGCGATCACCTCGGCGTTCTGGGCCTTGAGGAGGTTGATATTGGTTTGCAGTCGATTGACCACCTCGGCATCTCGCTCGACAAAGGTGACCGAGGCGGCCCCCCGGGATAGGGCCTCGATCCCCAGGGCTCCGCTGCCACTGAACAGATCGAGGCAGCGTGCCCCCGGCAGGTAGCCTTGGAGCCAGTTGAACAGGGTTTCCCGGACCCGATCCGGTGTTGGTCTCACCTCCGCGGTCTCGGGAAAGCGCAACGTGCGTCCGCGCCACTGTCCCGCGATGATCCGAACGGTGCCGCCCGCGGCGGTGCTGGCTCTGAGGGGGCGGTGGTGGTTGCGCCGTGGCATGGGTGGATCTCCGGGGTCAGCGTGGCAGGGAAAGGGTGTGATGGTAATCAGAGCGCAGCCGGGACTGCAACCACTGCCGCATGCTGGCCAGATCCAGTGCCTCCAACTGGGCGGGGAGCTGCTGCAGGCTGTCCGGAGGGAGTTGGTAGAGGGCCAGCAGATCCATCCATTGCTGCTGAGCGCCATCCTCCTCCAGCTGTGCCAGCAGGCGCTGCACGCCCGTTTCCAGGTCGATCGGCTGGATCTGTTGCGCCAGCCAGGTCGAGATCACCGGCCACTGCTCGCCCTGCAACAGCAGCGCTGCCAGGCCGCCATCCGAACCGGCTTCCCAGCGCAGGCTGTAACCGGCCTGCTGGGCAGGGGCATCGGCCAGGCGCCGTTGTAGCCAGCGGGAGAGTGGCGCCGCCACCAGCTCCCGGCCCAGTAGCAGGCGGGCAAAATCCGCGACCGATTCGACCTCGGGCAGCCTCCAGCGGTGCAGTTGCAAGCGGGTGGCGGCGGCGGGGGTAACCGGCAGTGGCTCCAGGCTCAACAGCGGCCCCTTCGGCGGCGGCGCGGCTGGCGGTGACCCGAAGATGGCAGAGGTCAGTCGCAGCGGCTGCGGCCCCGTCACGGTGATTCGCCAGCCCGACGGTGACAGTGAGGCAGCGTAATCGGTCAGCGGATCGAGCGCTGGCGGTGGGGTATTGGACGGTGGCGCGTTGAGCCAGCGCTCGGCGTCCTGGCGGCGCATATACTGTTCCGCCCGGGCACGCTGCAACAGCGTGGGCCACTCCACCCGGGGAGGTGTTTGCAGCCGCTGCAGCAGCTGTTGCAGCGCGTCGGCGGCAAAGGGGCGGCCACTTTCCAGCTGGAGTAGCCGGTAGCCGGGATGGGCCCGCACGCCGACCGTCCAGCCCTGGGCAAAGAGCCACTCTCCCAGCTCATCCGGCTGGTGCAGGCGGATGCTCCAGGCGCGGGTGATCAGCTGCTGGCGCAACCGGGTGCTGGCGTCGAGGGCGACCGGGTGTGGAGCGATCAGGTGGAGACGGAACTGCGCCTGCCCCGGGATCACCTGCTGGTAGATCCGCCGGTCCGGGTCGGCACTGATGATCGGCGCCGGCTGTGATTCGGGACCGAGCAAAGAGAGCAGCAGGATAACCACCGGCAGAATCCAGATCAGCAGCCGCAGCTGGCCTCTGGTCAGCAGGGGGCGGCGGGATTTGCTTGCCATCATGCAACTCCGGGTTGGTCGGCGGTGGCTCTGTGCTAAGATGACCGGCCTGATCGCCTTGTTTCATTCATGCCCGCCAGACGGGCCGTTACGGTGGATATTACAGATTATGGAAGCGCTCTACACCTGGATGGCCGATCGCGGTCTCGACCCTGCCATGCTGCCCTGGATCGGCGCGGCCGCGCTGCTCGTGCTGGTAGTGGTGGTCGTCCTGATTGGCAAACGGTGCCGGCAACGGCGACAGCAACAGAGGCAGCTCGAGGCCCGGCGCAGGGGTGAACAGGAGCGTGCGGATGCGGCTGAAGTAGCCCAGCGACAGAAGGTCGAACAGCAGGCGCCGGAAGAACGGGCGCCAGAAGAGCAGGCGCGCCGGGTCGAGGCGCAGGCGGTAGCGATCGAGCGAGAGCGGACCGAACCGCCGCAGGCGCAAGCCGAGCAGGCTGAAAAGCTGCGGGTGGGCGAGGAGGAGGCCGAAGCCGCCGCGCCGGCCGCAGAACAGGCCGAAGCTGAGCAGGCCGAAGCTGAGCAGGCCGCCGCCGAGGAGGCGCGCCGGGCACAGAATGACGCGGCCCGGCAGGCGCAGGAGGCGCTGCGCCAGAAAGAGGCCGAAGCAGCGGCCCGCCAGGCGGAGGAGGGCGCCCTGAAGGCGGCTGAGGCGGCCGAGCTGGAGCGCCGAGCGGCGGCTGAACGGGCTGCGCAGGCGGAAAAACAGGCGGAGGAAGAGCGTCGGGTCGCCGCCGCGGAAAAGGCCGAACATGAGCGCCAGCAGGCCGCGGAGGCTGCAAGAGCGGCCGCCGAGCGCCCCCCCGAGCAGCACGAGCAGCCCCCCGAGCAGCAGAAGAAGCGCCTGCTCGACCGGATCAAGAGCGGCCTCAGTCGTACCCGGGCGAATCTGACCGGGCAGCTGGGTGATCTCTTCCTCGGTGCCAAGGAGATCGACGAGGAGCTGCTCGAAGAGATCGAAACCACCCTGCTGATGGCCGACATCGGCGTCGAAGCCACCACCGAGATCATCCAACGGTTGACCGAGCGGGTCGAGCGCAAGCAGCTGAAAGACGCGGACGCACTGCGGGATGCGCTCAAGCAGGCGTTGGCCGAGCTCCTTGCCAGTGTCGAGCAGCCGCTGCAGCTGCCAGAGAAGAAGCCCGCGGTGATCCTGGTGGTCGGCGTGAACGGTGTGGGCAAGACCACCACCATCGGCAAGCTGGCAAAAAAATTCCAGAGCGAGGGCAGGTCGGTGATGCTGGCGGCGGGCGACACCTTCCGTGCTGCCGCCGTCGAGCAGCTACAGGTTTGGGGTGAGCGCAATAACGTGCCGGTGGTCGCGCAGCATACCGGCGCCGATTCCGCCTCGGTGATCTTCGATGCCCTGCAATCGGCCCAGGCCAAGGGGATCGATCTGCTGATCGCCGATACGGCCGGTCGGCTGCAGAACAAGGAAAACCTGATGCAGGAGTTGCAGAAGGTGGTGCGCGTGATGCGCAAACTCGATCCCGATGCCCCGGATGAGGTGATGCTGGTGCTGGACGCCGGAACCGGTCAGAACGCCATCAGCCAAGCGAAACAGTTCAAGGAGGCGGTGGGGGTGACCGGTATCACGCTGACCAAACTCGATGGCACTGCCAAGGGGGGGATCATCTTCGCCATCGCCAAACAGTTCGGTCTGCCGATCCGTTTCATCGGGGTGGGGGAGCAGGTGGATGACCTGCGCCCGTTTACCGCGGATGATTTCGTTCAGGCGCTGTTCGATTGAGAGCGGGTGATGGCAGCGATCCGCTTCAGTAACGTCAGCAAACGCTATGCCAGTGGTCAGGATGCCCTGCTCAACCTGAATTTTGCCCTGGCCTCCGGCGAGATGGCGTTTCTCACCGGCCACTCCGGGGCGGGTAAAAGTACCCTGCTGCGGCTGATCATGCTGATCGAGCGGCCCACGCGGGGGCAGATCTGGGTGGGGCAGCAGGATCTCTCCCGGCTGCCCCGCGCGCAGATACCCTACCTGCGCCGTCAGATCGGTGTGGTTTTCCAGAACCCGCAGCTGTTGTTCGACCGCTCGATCTTCGACAACGTGGCGCTACCGCTCCAGATCAGTGGTTATGATCCAGCCGATGCGGCCCGCCGGGTTCGGGCGGCACTGGACAAGGTGGGCCTGCTGGCGCGGGAGAAACACAATCCGGTCACCCTTTCGACCGGCGAGCAGCAGCGGGTGGGGATCGCCCGGGCGATAGTACACAAGCCCCGGCTGCTACTGGCCGATGAGCCCACCGGGAACCTGGACCCGCAGCTGTCGGAAGATATCATGCGCTTGTTTGGCCAGTTCAACCAGGTGGGCACCACCGTGCTGATCGCCAGCCACGACCTCTCCCTGATCAACCGAATGCACCACCGCATGCTCACCCTCAGAAACGGCAGGCTGGTGGCGGATGGCTAAAAAAGAAACGCCGCTTCAGCCCCCGCGGCGAGGTGCGCAGCAGCACCGGATCCAGTTTGCCGACCGCCGCCGCAGCTGGCGGCGCCACCACGCCCTGGTGGCGCGGCAGGCGCTGCGCCGCTTACGACAAACGCCGCTGGACTCGACGATGACGCTGGCGGTGCTGGCCATTGCCTTGGCCTTGCCGGGGTTTCTGCTCACGGCGCTGGGCAATCTGCAGGCGCTGACCGCCGGCTGGGACACGGAACCCCGCATCGCCCTGTACATGCAGACGGCGCTGAGTGATCAGTCGATCGACCGCTTCAGTCGCGAGCTGCTGCTGCGGGATGATCTGAGCTCGGTCGAGCTGATCAGCCGGGAGGCGGGGCTGGCGGAGTTCCGCCGCTATAGTGACTTCGCCGACCTGCTGGACTATTTCGATCACAACCCGTTGCCGGCGGTGATCATGGTGACCCCCCTCTCCCGCGATCCGGCCGTGTTGCCGCTGCTGCAGGCGCAGTTGCAGGCACTGCCGGAGGTGGATGAGGCCCAGCTGGATCTGGAGTGGGTACAGCGTCTCGATGCGCTGCTCGCGCTGGCCCGGCGAGGCAGTTACGTCCTCGGTGGGCTGCTGGCGCTGGCGGTCCTGCTGGTGGTTGGCAATACGGTGCGGATGACCATCGAGAGCCGCCGTGACGAGATCATCGTCAGCAAGCTGGTCGGCGCGACCGACGCCTGGGTGCGCCGCCCCTTCCTCTATAGCGGGTTCTGGTACGGCCTGATCGGTGGCTTACTGGCCTGGCTGCTGGTACAGTTGGCGCTGTTGATGGTGACCGAACCGGCCCAAGCGCTGGCGGATCTCTACCTGAGCCGGTTCGAGGTCAGCGGGCTGGGGTGGAGCGGCACCCTCGTGCTGCTGGCCACCGCCGCCCTGCTCGGGCTCACCGGCGCCTGGCTCGCCGTTACCCGCCACCTGAACGAGATCGAGCCGGGCGAGGGGTGATCCGCGCGCCGAAAAGGTTGCCCCCCGAGCCGTTTCACGCTAAGTTTTGCGCCGGGCGTGGCGGTGGCGAAATGGAACTTTTGCGACCGTAACCGGTCACTGCCACGGGTAATCAATCCGTTGGATCAACCTATTCTACGAGGTCATTCCTGCATGGGCACCAGCTTGCAAGTTATCGAGCATCTGTCACCGGGTCGTAACATCGAAGCCTATGTTCAGACCGTGAGCGCGATCCCGATCCTCAGTGCGGATGAGGAGCGGGAGCTGGCGGAGCGCCTCCATTATCAGGGCGATCTCGAAGCGGCGCGGCAGCTGGTATTGTCGCATCTGCGCTTCGTCGTGCACATCGCCCGCAGTTACTCCGGCTACGGCCTGCCGCTGGGGGATCTGGTTCAGGAGGGCAATGTGGGTCTGATGAAAGCGGTGAAGCGGTTTGACCCCACCATGGGCGTGCGCCTGGTCTCCTTTGCGGTGCACTGGATCAAGGCGGAGATGCATGAGTTCATCCTGCGCAACTGGCGCATTGTCAAAGTGGCGACCACCAAGGCGCAGCGTAAACTGTTCTTCAACCTGCGCTCGCAGAAGAAGTCCCTGAGCTGGATGAACAACGAAGAGGTGGATGCCATCGCCGCCGATCTGGGGGTCGACGCCAAAGTGGTACGCCAGATGGAGGGCCGTATGGCCTCCAACGACACCGCCTTCGATGCCTTTGCCAGCGAAGAGGAAGAGAGTCGCTATCTGGCACCGGCTTCCTACCTCGAGGATCCTTCGGCGGACCCGGCCGCGCAGTTGGAGGCGTCCAACTGGGAGCAGGAGTCCCAGCGCCGTCTGATGAGCGCCATGGAGGGGCTGGACGATCGCAGTCGTAACATTCTGGCGCGCCGCTGGCTGGCCGACGAAAAGGCCACCCTGCACGAGCTGGCGGCCGAGTACGGCGTATCGGCCGAGCGCATTCGCCAGCTGGAGAAGAACGCCATGAAGAAAATTCGCGGTTCGATTCTGGAGGCCTGAGCCCCGCTGTCACCGCTACCCGAAGCCGCTGCGTGCGGCTTTTTTCATCCCCCCCTGGCGGGGCAGCCCAACAACCTGATGGCTGAGCAGGAGCGTTCCATGTTTGCCCGTTTTACCCTGACTGTGGCGGCCCTGCTCGGGGCCGTGGCGGTGGCGCTGGGGGCCTTTGCCGCCCATGGCCTGCGCGGTCGGCTGAGCGAGCCGTTGTTGCAGGTGTTTCAAACCGGTGTGCATTATCAGTTCTACCATGTGCTGGCACTGCTGCTGGTGGGGCTGCTGCTGCAACGTCGGGAGAGCCGCGGCCTGCGTCTGGCCGCCATGCTGTTCCTTCTCGGCATTCTGATTTTCTGTGGCAGTTTGTATCTGCTGGCGCTGAGCGGCGTACACTGGCTGGGTGCCATCACCCCGCTTGGCGGGAGCGCTTTTATCGCCGGCTGGCTGGTGCTGGCCTTTTCGATCGTGCAACAGGGTAAACACAATGCAGATTCAGGTGAACGGTGAGCTGCTCGAAGTGGCGGAACGGTCCAGTCTGAGTGATCTGGTCGCGCAGCTGGAGCTGGCCGGCAAGCGGATCGCGATCGAGTTGAATTTGGAGATCGTTCCGCGGAGCGCCTACGCGAACACCCTGCTCGAGGCGGGGGATCGGATCGAAATCGTCCACGCCATCGGCGGTGGCTAACGGGGTGGCGGCAGGGCGCGACACCCCACAACCCGCTCCATTTCAGGGGAAAGAGTAGATGTCACAACTGGAAAACGGCGACCCGCTGCGCATTGCCGGGCGCTCCTTCAACTCCCGTCTGCTGGTCGGCACCGGCAAATACAAGGACATGGCGGAGACGGCGGCGGCGATCGAGGCCAGCGGCGCCGAGATCGTCACCCTGGCGGTGCGCCGCACCAATCTGGGCCAGAACCCGAACGAGCCCAACCTGCTCGACGTCATCAGCCCCGAACGCTACACCCTGCTGCCCAACACGGCGGGCTGCTACAGTGCCGCCGATGCCGTGCGCACCTGCCGGCTGGCCCGCGAGCTGCTGGATGGCCATGATCTGGTCAAGCTGGAGGTGCTGGGGGATCAGAAAACGCTCTACCCCAACATCATTGAAACGGTGAAGGCCGCCGAAATCCTGGTCGAGGATGGTTTCAAGGTGATGGTCTACACCAATGACGACCCGATCGTGGCCAAACGGCTGGAAACGATCGGCTGCGTGGCGGTGATGCCGTTGGGGGCGCTGATCGGCTCGGGCCTGGGTATTCAGAACCCGCACAACATCCGCCTGATCATAGAGGAGGCCCAGGTGCCGATTCTGGTCGATGCCGGGATCGGCACCGCCTCCGAGGCGGCCATGGCGATGGAGCTGGGGTGCGCGGGGGTGCTGGTCAACTCCGCCATCGCCGCCGCGCGGCACCCGGTGCTGATGGCGCAGGCGATGCGCCAGGCGGTTCAGGCCGGTCGTGCGGCCCACTTGGCGGTGCGGATGCCGCGGCGGGCCTACGCCAGCGCCTCGTCGCCGCTGACGGGCGTGATCAGCAACGGATAGCCAATCCGGGCGCCCGCGCGGGGCCCGCAACTGAACGAGACAGAATGAGTGCAGAGCAGAAACCGCTGCGCCGCGTGCGCAGCTTCGTGGTGCGCGCCGGACGCATGACCGAAGGCCAGCAGCGATCGCTGGCGCAGCACTGGCCCCGCTACGGGCTGGAGCTGGCCGATGGCCGCCTGGGGGTTGCGAAACTGTTCGAGCGCCGGGCCGCGGTGGTGCTGGAGATCGGCTTCGGCATGGGTGACTCTCTCCTCGAGATGGCGCGCCGGGCCCCGGAGAAGGAGTTCATCGGCATCGAGGTCCATCCGCCGGGGGTGGGCCGGCTGTTGGCCCGGGTGGCCGAGGAGGGGCTGAGCAATGTTCACGTCTACTGTGATGACGCCATCGAAGTGCTGCAGCGGTGCATCCCCGACGCCAGCCTGGAGACGGTGCAGCTGTTCTTTCCAGACCCGTGGCCGAAAAAACGCCATCACAAGCGGCGTATCGTTCAAGCCGATTTCGTGCAGCTGGTCCGCCGGAAACTGGTGATCGGCGGCCACTTTCACATGGCCACCGACTGGCAAAACTACGCCGAGCAGATGATGATGGTGATGAGCGGGGCAGAGGGGTACCGCAACGTCGCCGGCGCAGGCGCGTATTCGCCGCAGCCACCGTGGCGTCCGGTGACCAAGTTTCAGCGCCGGGGCGAGCGGTTGGGCCACGGGGTGTGGGATCTGATCTTTGCCCGGGTGGAGTGAAGACAAAACAGGAGTGACAGGATGAGCGATGATCTGACCATCGAGCGGGCGACACTGGATTACCGGGCGGCCCTGAGGGCGCTCGAGGCCGCCGCCGCGCAGGCCGAGGCGCTGGGGGTGCAGGTGAGCATAGCACTGGTGGGCCGGGCCGGGCAGCCACTGGCGCAGCTGAGCCTGAACGATGCCCCGCCGCAGACCTCACTGCTGGCCCTGCGCAAGGCGAAAACCTCCGCCGGCTTCAAGGTGGCGAGCAGTTTTTTTCGCGACCACGAGGGGGATGATATCCACCTGTTGGCGGCGCTGGACACCCACCCGGAATTACTGATGCTGGGAGGCGGCTTGCCGATCCGCCTCGAAGGCGAGTGCGTCGGGGCCGTGGGGGTATCGGGCGCCTCCCAGACGGAGGATATCGCCTGTGCCCGGGCGGCACTGGCGCGGTTGGGGGCGGAGCCGGTCTGATCGCTTGCCCCGCCGCGGCCGGGGTCAGTTTTTGTCACTGCCAGCCCGTGCCTGGTGATGATCACTGCGCTTACGCATCTGTTCCAGTTGCCGCTCCTGTTCCGGGGTCAGTATTTCATATAGCGCCGCCCGGCGCTCGGCCCTGGCCTGCAGATGTTGCGCCAGCTGCTGCTGAGCCTGCTCGATCTGCTGCTGCACCTGGAGGGGGTAATCCTCCGCGTTCGGGTCCAGGTCTCGCAGCCAGCCGCGCGGCATGGTAGCCCCTCCAAACCTGCTCGGTTGCTGCCAGAGCGCCTCGATCGCGGCCTGCTGTTCGGGCGTGAGCGCCAGCTTCTGAGTCATCCATGCAAGCCGTTTTTCCATCCGCTGCTGCTGCCGATCGCCGCGCTCACAGTCGCCCCGTTCGCCCGCAAAAACCACGGCTGTACCGCTAGCGAGCAGCAGGGAGCCGACCATCAGGCTGGACATCAAGAAACGTGTTTTCATGGTTGTTCTCCATCTGTTGCATTCAGGTGGTATCAGTATGGTGCGCTGCCATGCAACGTTGTGTGCCGGAAGGGTAAAGTTGGGTAAAGCCTTTTCAGCCGGGCGGGCGGAGACAATATGATGTCGGCAGGGGAGAGCAATATGGCGGCGAATCAGATTTTGCTGGTGGATGATGATATCGAGTTGTGTGAGCTGCTGGCGGAGTACCTGCGCCACGAAGGTTTTGCGCTGGAAGCGGCGCATGATGCCGAATCGGCGCTGGCCAGGCTGGCGCAGGGAGAGCCCGATCTGCTGGTGCTCGACATCATGATGCCTGGCCAGAGTGGGCTGGAGTTGCTGCAACAGCTGCGCCCCCGTTACAAGCTGCCGGTGATCATGCTCACCGGTCGGGGCGATGCGATCGACCGAATCGTCGGCCTGGAGATGGGGGCGGATGACTATCTGGCCAAGCCTTGCAATCCACGCGAGCTGCTGGCGCGCATCCGAGCCGTGCTGCGGCGCAGCCGGAGCGGGGGGGCACCGGGGGGTATGCCGCAGCGGGTGTTGTCGCTGCACGGGATCAGCCTGGACCCGGGGCTGCGGGAAGTGTGCGTCAATGGTCGGCTGCTGGAGCTGACCGGAACCGAATTCAATCTGCTGGCGCTACTGATGCAGAACGCGGGCCAGGTAATGAGCAAAGAGCTGCTCACCGAACGGGTGCTGCACCGCAAACTGACCGCCTATGATCGGGCGCTGGATGTGCATCTCAGCCGGCTTCGCCAGAAGCTGGCACGCGCAGGTGGAGAGCGGGAGCTGATCAAAACGGTACGCGGCCTGGGCTACCAGTTCGTGCGGGAGGGAGGGTGAGCGCCATCGGCCAACGACTGCACTCGGTCCTCTCCACCTCCCTGCGCCGGGGCTGGTACCGGCAGCTGTTTTGGAAGATGTTTCTGGTGATCTGGCTGGTGAGCACGGCCTGCATGACCGGCCTGTTTCTCTACCTGAGCGGGCGGATGGATTCGCTCCACCGACAGGAGGTACTGGAAGCCCGCGCCCGGGGGCGGGCGCAACTGATGTTGGAGCGCTATGAAGAGGGTGACCCACGCTGGCTGCGGGAGGGGCGAGAGCACCACCGCATGCGGCTGTGGATCTACCCGCAAGGCAGTGATCAGCCGCTCACCCCCTGGCGGCGAGACCCGCCGGCGGACGCCTCCGTCCTCGAGTTGACGACCGATGGGGGCGGG